>Ga0210406_10001278_pt1 | contig 31423 bp, 20 predicted proteins | sample IncBWC30MmetaG_FD_155454 | JGI IMG/M metagenome (GOLD analysis project Ga0210406, IMG submission 155454) | Forest soil microbial communities from Barre Woods Harvard Forest LTER site, Petersham, Massachusetts, United States - Inc-BW-C-30-M | ecosystem: Environmental > Terrestrial > Soil >... | reverse complement strand
TCCGGGTGCTTTGTATTTGGAATAGCGGAGACCCGCCCAAAAGCATATGAATTTCGTTTGCCGACGTTTCTAACCGGAATTGCTTCATTTCAGGACCCTTACTTGATCGGTGGGTGGTTTATGGGCAACCACCGGACTCGAGAAGGGAACGCCAGACGTCCTCCATCCTTAATATATGCAGGTATACCGCTCGGGGTTCCCTGGGGCGAGATTCCTGGTCCGATGGAAGCTACGTTTTAAGGACGATTGTTTGAACGATTGCTAGCGGCCGTTTCTCGCTTCTTTCATGGTTCGTTGTGGTTCGAAGAATCATGATTTACTCGTAGCGCAGCGCAACGATGGGATCCACGGAGGCGGCGCGCCGCGCGGGCACCCATGACGCCGCAAGCGCAACACTTACCAGCGCCGCGGCCGCACAGCTGTAGGTAAGTGCGTCGGTTCGAGAAACGCCGTAGAGAAAGATTCCCGATCCGCTCCATCCAATAGGCCCGGTGGGAAAGAACCGCGTCAGGGCGAATGCCCCAAGTGTGCCCATTGCTAAGCCCGCCAACGTGACCACAAGTGTTTCACGCAACACCAGCCTAGCGACTTCGCCGGGGGCTGCCCCGAGCGCGACGCGAATGCCGATCTCTCTCGTGCGCTCTGAGACGGAATACGATGTCACCCCGAAGACACCGACGATGACCAACACGAGCGCCACGCTGCCAAAGGAGGCGAGCAAAGTAATCAGTGGTCGGCGCAGGGTGAGCGATTCGGAATCGTGAATGTGCTGCTGCATGCTGCTCAGCTCCCACTGTAGCTGTGGGTCCACCTGCCGAAGGCGCTTGCTGAAGCCCGCCGCCATATTGTCAATGTCGCTGGAAGCGCGAACCCGCAACGCCAGGCTCCAGCCTCCGGTAGGTAGAGTTTGCGCGAACGGAAAGTACGCGAGCGCTCTTAAGTCTTCCTCCGGATTGCGCTGTCGGAAATCGGACACTACACCCACGATTTCTCTCCATACCGTAGAAGAATCCGCGAAAGCCACGTGATACCCAATGGGGTTCACGCCCGGAAAATACATCTTCGCGAAAGTTTGATTGATAATCGCAACCGGGCTCGACTGCTGACCGTCCGAGTCATGGAAAGGACGACCCGCAAGCATAGCGACCTTCAACGTGGAGAAATACTCGGGACTTACTGAGAGGAACCAAATTTCCTCTTGTGCAGGAGCGGCCTTCGAGGAAGGAATCTCGATCCTGAGTTGCCCGCTGCTCGCACCATACATCGGAAGAGAGTCTGTGATACCCACAGACTCGATGCCCGGCATCAAGCGCGCGTACTCAAGCGCCTCACGCATCAAGCGGGTTCGAACGGACACGTCTGCGTAAGGCGAAACGGGCGACCTGACGGTGGCCGTCAAAACATTGCGCGGGTCATAACCCAGAGGGGAGGATTCCACGTGCAGCGGCCCGCCAGATCCCAGTAAGGAACCGGCTGCTCGCATATTTGCATCTGGTATTTCTCCATCATCCGCACTGCGTGGACGGTCTCCGCGGCGGACGATCCCTGGTTGACGTCAGTGCGAAGTTTAATGCCTAGCTGGACAACTGGCGATCAGCGATTCAACTCGATTGTCCGGTAATAACCGACCTATCTGAAGTTACGTTCGAAAAGGCCGAATTACCAAATGCCGTAAACAACAAAGGCTGATAAGCTGCTGCGGCTAGGCGAAGCACTGAGACAATGGCACAGCCGCAAACCTGGGATCCTCAACGCTACGCTCGCAACGCCCGCTTCGTCGCCGACCTTGGCGCGCCCGTGGTTGATCTGCTCGCGCCGCGCGCCGGCGAGCGCATCTTAGACCTTGGCTGCGGCGACGGCGTGCTTACCGCGAAGCTCGCCTCGATGGGATGCCACGTCATCGGTGTCGACGCCAGTGCAGCGCAAATCTACGCCGCTCGAAAACTCGACCTGGACGCCCGTATAATGAACGGGGAAGCTCTCGATTTCGATAGCGAATTCGACGCCGTGTTCAGCAACGCGGCGCTGCACTGGATGAGCAATCCCGCCAAGGTCATCGCCGGAGTGCGTCGTGCGCTCAAGCCGCACGGCCGTTTCGTCGCCGAATTCGGCGGCCACGGTTGCGTGGCCAAGATCAGGAAGGCGTTAGTCGAAGCCCTCAATCGCCGCGGCGTGAAAGGCGAAGCCGCAAGCCTCTGGTATTTCCCTACAGTCGAAGACTATTCACAGCAACTGATTCGCGGTGGATTCGTCGTGAGCTACATCGCCTTGATACCCCGCCCAACTCCCCTGCCAGGAGATATCACCGGCTGGCTGGAAACCTTCGCCGAGAGCTTCACCACAACCCTACCGCCCGCCGAACGACCCTCCTACGTAGCCGAAGTCCGCGAAGCCTTGCGTCCTGAGCTCTGCGACGCCGAAGGCAAGTGGACTGCCGACTACATCCGCCTCCGCTTCGCCGCCAACAAGCGCGGCTAACCGACCGGTCCCTGCACCTTCTTCCTAAGTACGCGCATCTCGTCAGTGCTTGCCTGACGAGATACCGTCTTCACGGGACTAATCCGCGCCGTGGAACCTGGATACCTTCGGGTTAGCCGACAAAAAAAACCAGATGCGAGCGGAAGGAGTGGGGCGGCTCGTCTTCTTATCTGAAATCCTTCGAGATATACTTTTGATCGAAAACCGGGGCACCGGTAAGTTGCGCGGTACCTCAACCCAGGAGCAACGACCGTGACCGGAATCAGTGCCCGCCTCGCCTCTACCGCCTCCATGTTCTTTCTTTTCTCGTTGGGCGTCCACGCTCAAGGAGCCGCGACGCCAACCGCCAATCATGATCCTGAAACCGCCGTCATCTCCACAGCCGACGTCGACCTTTTCTGGCGAGCGTACGATGCATGGAAAACAGCCTCAAATGCCGCGCCCGATGCCTTGGCCGCGACTTTCGATCGCGAGTACATCAAAAAGGGTTCGCAAGGCGTGCAGGATTTCATCCCGGACCGCATTATCAGCGCCGACGCACTTGCAAAAATGATTCTGAAGGATCCGAAATACTACGAGACGGTGCGCGCGAACACGGAAAAAATGAAGAGCTTCGTGCCGGAAATTCGCAGAGGCTTCCAGCGCCTCAAACAAATCTACCCGGATGCGGTGTTTCCACCGGTCTATTTCGTGATTGGCCGTCGCAATTCTGGCGGCACCGATACAGAGAACGGTTTAATTATTGGCGCGGAAATGTTCGCGGATACCGGTTCGCGGATTCATCTCAGCCAAGTCGTGTGCATCGTGATTCACGAGTTAGTTCATTATCAGCAGAAGGCAAAAGGCGAAGACCTGATCACGGCGGTGATGACCGAAGGCGCCGCCGACTTCATCGCCGAACTGATCACCGGCGACCAGATCGACGAAAACATAAAACCCTACGGCGATTCGCACGAACAGGAATTGTGGAAGAAATTCCAGGAGGACGCTGCAAAGAACGATTTTGCCCCGTGGCTCTACAATGGTGATGACGAAAAGCGCGTGGGTCCTCCCGATCTCGGCTACTACATTGGATACAAAATTTGCCAGTCTTTGTACGAGATTCTGCCGGAGAAAGCAGCGGCACTGAAGACCATCGTTGCCATGAAGGATCCGAAGGCCCTAATCGAGCAGAGCGGATACTCGCAGCGGTTTCACTAGAGGCCGCGTGGTTACCGGAGAAGTGCCGATCTGCAGATTCCAGATGGGTACAGTTACCCGGCCAATCGGGCAAAGATGCCGTTAAGACCGTTAAGACGGATTAGTTGCATTCGATCCAGGAATTCTTCGAGCGGGGTCACTGACACTAAGAGAGTCAGGGGAACTACGGGAGCTCCAGGTCCAGCGTTCCGCCCTTGACCGCATACTCCAGATGATATTTCGTATGTTTCTTCTGCCTGGGGAGAGAAAAGTACAGATACCCGGATACCGGAATCGCAACCCTCGCCTCAGGCAGACCCTTCTCGCTCAACTCGCGCTCTATCACTTCGCGCTCGCGCTCGGCAACTGTAGCTGGCACGCGGTCTCCCACGCCAACTGCTACGCCAGCAGAAGTGGTCACGCCATGTACACGAACGGGTCGACCCGTCACAGGGTCAATGTACGTCCCCGACTCATATCCGATGCCCGCGCTCGTGGAAGTGGTAACACCGCCGTTCGAGCCGTTCTTCTTTTCCAGCTTGGCCGAAATCACGGGCGCGCTCTGTGGTCTTATCGGCGTGTCGGTATCTCCCACAGCCAACGTAAAATCGTCCAGGGAAACAACCAGTAGTTCATCCTTCTCCGGATATACGGCCACTTGCACCACAAGGCAGCAGCGGTTCACGTCCGCGGCAAACTCCTTCGACACTTCCTTGCGGGTCAGCAGTTCTGCCCCGATGCTCACACCCTTATACTCCGCGTGCGCGTGGTATTTGTCGGCAGAGCGTCGCGGCGCAGTTCCTCGGCCCCTCACCGAGGGGTCATCCGTATCTTGAGCTCGAAGGGATCGTGCAGAAAATGTCAGAGCAGTGAGCATTAGAGGAACAATGACGGAGGGTTTTGTCAGGCGCATGGAGCACCTCGTTGCCTACGACCAAGCTCAACTCTCGCCAGTATACGCCTCCGTCTTTCGGGGGTCGCCTACTGTTTCTTTCATTTGCTTGATCACAACCCTTAACACGGGAATCGCTTAAGCCATTCGAGTCTCGTGGACCGATATCGCTGGATGCCCTTGTCCGACCCGCAACCAGGTGGTCAACGGTAGGCGGCGGCTTGGATGCCGTAGAGCTCCGAGTACTGACCGCGATGGGCCATCAGTTCGTCATGCGTGCCGACCTCCACAAGCTTGGCCCCATCGAGCACGACAATAAGATCGGCCATGCGCACGGTGGAGAAACGGTGGGAGACAAGGATGGTGATGCACCCGCTGGCCCTCTCGGCGGGGCCGCGTGCCGCGGCGGAGTAACGTTCGAAGAGGGCGTGTTCTGTCTCGGCGTCCAGCGCGGCGGTAGGTTCGTCGAGGACCAGCAGCAGTGGCCGATCGCGCATGAAGCCACGTGCCAGCGAGAGCTTCTGCCACTGGCCGAACGATATCTCGACACCGGACGGCCACGTCGGACCGAGCTGCGTATCAAGGCCTATCGCCAGGCGAGCGACGACCTCGCTGGCCCCGGCGCGATCGATGGCCGCAACTACAGACGGCTCGTGGTCCAGGCGGGGGACGTCTCCCAAACCGACCGTGTGCCTCGCGCGAAATTCGAAGCGAAAAAAATCCTGAAAGGCGCCTGCGAGACGCTCACGCCATTCGGCGGCCGGGACGCGCGCCAACGGTGTGTCGTCCACAAAAATCGTGCCGGACGACGGCTCATACATCTTTGCGAGCAGCTTGACCAGCGTTGTCTTGCCGGCGCCGTTCTCACCAACGATCGCGACGACGGCGCCCGCAGGCAATGTCACGGACAGATCGTCCAGCACCACTCGTGACGTGCCGGGGTAGGCGAAGGATACGTGGTCGAGCCGGATACCGTGGTGTAACAAGGTGGGGACTGGCAGATCGCCCGCGGCGGCCAGCGAGGCAGCGTAGTCCTCGAGCCAGGCAAGCCGGCGCGAGCCGTCCATCCAGAATCCGCGCAGGAATCCAATCTCGCCGACGGTAGCGCCGATGTAAGCAGAGAGCCGCGCACCTGCAGCGAGCACAAGGAGCACGGCAGAGGCGGGCGCGTGGAGGCTGGAAGAAACGAATACGACCCCGCCGACATACGCCAAACCGAAGACGGCCCATGCCAGCGAGTGCCACAGGGCCGAGCCCCGGCGCGCGTTAGCCACCGGTCTGTACCAACGCTCCCACGCCGATCGGCGGTCTGCAATGAGGAGCTCTCCAATGCCCGTGACGCGGACTTCCTTCCCCGGGGGCGCGGTCGTGGCGATGGTGAACAAATGACGCGCCAGCCGAGCGCTTTGTGCCCCGCGCTCCTGCGCGATCCGCTCCACCGCGGGCCGCCAGGTCGAGGTCAACACCGTGGGGACAGCGAACACTCCGAGCAACATTAGCGCCGGATGAATCGAGGCCAGCAAGGCCATCGTCACGCCCAGCCGCAGGATCCATCCGAATGTGGAAAACACGGACATGTACATGTGGTCGAGCACGAAAACCTGATTGCGGAGCATGGATAGGCGATCGAGATACTCCGGGCGCTCTTGATGGGCGATGGTGGCGATCGAGGCTTGCAATTGAGCGACGTGCGATTCGAGCGCGATGGTCACCCTGTCACGGAAGCGACGCTGCACGCGGGTGCTGACAGTGCGGAGAAACCATGTCGCGGCGGCGGATACTGCGAGGCCAATCGCCGCGCCTTGCATCAAGCCTGGCCGGTGCTGGAGGACGCCTTTTCCGAGCAGCATCAGCCACAAAGCGAGGAGCGCGTCGGGCAGCGCCGCGAGCTGCGACAGCACGAACGCCACGAGCATCAAGCGCGGCTCGTGACGATACCCCAGTTTGCACAATCGCCACATGGAGGAAAGGGCCGGCGGCAGCGGGTCAATGTTCGCGAGTGCCACAGGCTTTCCGGGTGTCCCTGGCGCGCTCTTGCGATCAGGAGAGGACGTCATACGTTTTGCCCTCCTCGTCCGGGACGTTGAAACGCTGCGCTTGGAGATCGAACATGGTGCGATAGCGTCCGCCAAGCGCGATCAGCTCGTCGTGGGTGCCAAGCTCGATGACCCGGCCGTGCTCAAGCACGCAGATACGATCGGCGTGGCGCACTGTCGAAAAGCGATGCGAGATCAGGATGGTCGTGCAATGCCGTGTCGCGGCGAGCAGGCGATCGAAGATTTCCGCCTCCCCGCGCACGTCAAGCTGCGCGGTCGGCTCGTCGAGCAGCACGACGCCGGCGCCAAACTTGACGGCCGCCAGAGCACGCGCGAGCGCGATGCGCTGCCATTGGCCACCCGAGAGTTCAGTACCGTTGTCGTAGCCGCGTGCGAGCACGGTGTCTAGTGAGGCCAGATTCGCCGCCCCGGCGGACTCCAGCGCGGCGCGAATGACATCGTCCGGTGCGCCCGCAGGTGCCACATTGTCGCGCAGCGGCAGCTCGAGGCGGATGAAGTCCTGGAACACGGCGGCGACGCGCGAGCGCCAGGAGGCAAGATCGAACTCGCGAAGATCGATGTTGTCAATTTCGATTGCGCCAGCCTGCGGATCGTACAAGCGGCAGAGCAGTTTTGCGATGGTGGTCTTGCCGGCTCCGTTCTGACCAACGATGGCGAGGGACGAGCCGGCGGGAATTGTTAGATCGAGGTGCTCCAGCACGGGCGCACCTGCCGGGTATGCGAAAGAAAGGTCGCGGAGACGAATCTCACGCGCAGGTTTCGCATCCGCCGGGCGATTGCCAGATCGCAAAGCGCCTGCCGGACGCATAGCCGGCTCGAGTCGCAGCACCGCGGCGACGGGGGCCGCCGCACCGTCGAGGGCCCAACTGAATCCGCCGAACGCGATCATCGACACGCCGACGGCGCACTGCACGTAGACCACAGCTTCCCCGAGACTGATGCGGCCGCTGGCGGCGGCGTTCGCCAGCATATAAAACACCAGCACGTTTGCTGAGACGACGAGAAGCATGCTCCAGATCACAGGACGCTCACGCAGACGCGTGGCGGCGTACTGAAGCTCGTGCAAGCGAGTGCGTCTGGCGATGAATCGGTCGATGGTCCAGCCGGCGAGGCCGAAGAGACGCAGTTCCTTGCTCGCGGGCGGATCGACCGCCAGGCGGTAGGCATAGTCGGCGTCCCGCTGCGCGCCGCGTACTTCCTCGGTGTTGCGGTCCCGCCAGATGGCGCTCTCGCGGAGAAGCCAATGCGTGGCCAGCCACGCGCCTGCGAGCACCATGGGCGCCCACCAGGCGTATCGGAAAAGGATCACCGCGGAGGCGAGACCCGCAACCATCTCGACCATGCCGCTGGCGATGAAATCCATGGATATCGACAGCGGTGGGCCGGTCATGCCGAGATCGAAGTCGCGCGCGACAGTGAGGTCGCTGGTGAGCGCCGGATCCTCGAGATGTCCCATGCCCGGCGGGCGCACGCAGGACTCGGTGAGCCGGTCGTAGAGCCATGCGGCAGTGCGGTCGCCGAGGTTGGTGCTGACGGCTTGATGAATTGGGCTGAGCACCTGAAGCAGCACGAAGATCACACCGGCAAATGCGAGGGGAACCGCGAGAGGATGGCCGCGTTGCACGGCCGTGACGAGCGCGCCCATCGCAATCGCGAATGCCGCCGGAAGGATCCCTCTGAGAAGCAGGGTGGTCCACCAGGCGGCGGCGAGCAAAGGATCCGCCTTTGGTAAGACGCTGAAGAACTTCCATTCCTTGCGCTCGGTCAGTGTTTGGAGCACGATCGCATTCTGCCACAGAACCGGACGCCCAAGTTCTCCCTTCCACGCTGGCCTCGTTGAGAATCGCTATCATCGAGAATTCTGGGGGCTCGCGGGGCGGATGACGGGCAGGCCAAGCAATCCCGGCAGGCCTGATTCGCGCTACTACCTCCCGTTGACCACACGGGCGCTATCCCGTCAACCCAGGCTACGGGGGGCCACCGGCGCGGTTCAACGGAGAAAATCCAACTATTTGCCGAGCGGCGGCACGCCAAACGGGCGCAGGCAGGATGGCCAGAAACCGAACAGGTTAAGAAAAAGCTTGTTCTGACATCTTCCCGATCCGGCAGTATAATCGGACCACTCGACATTCTTGTCGATATCGGCGTTCCTGCCGAGAAGGAGGTGATCCAGTGAGGTACGGTTTACGTTGACGCAGTAGGGGAGGCGCTTCGGAGGTTGCCGGGCGCCTCTTTCCTTTTTGTCCCGCCTGTTCGGATTCCCGTAGATCTGACAAATTAATTCTGCGACGTATCAGGCATGGCCCTCATGTTGATCCTATGGTCCTGTGGGGCCTCCGGTGAAATCTCCAGGCCGTGAAAGTGGAGATTCGTCATGTCCATAACGGAGAGATAGCGCAGCTCTCCTTGGAGTGAACGGGCTGGTTGTTCACATAGCCGATCTTGAGCGGATCGCCGGGAGAAACGCGGAGTACCGGCGCAATACTCTTCCTCTTGTAGACAATCTCCCGCTGAGGACTAGGAACTAGGCCACACGGCGGACTTGTCGGTACGACGGAGCCATGAATTCCGGACCAACCGGATTGCGAATGGTTTCGCGAAGAATGGCGTCGACTGCGGCGAAGTCGCTCTTCCGCAGCGACCAGCCGCTTATTTCCCTGACAGCCGCAAGCTGTTCGGGACGACGGGCGCCCCAGAGCGCAATGCCCACACCCGGTTGGTCGAGGAGCCAGCGGACCGCGAGATGGATCGCGCGCAAGCCAAAGTTTTCACGAGCAAATGCATCCAGCTCGTTTGTGGCATTGAGGTATTCGGCGAAATGCGGGGCCTGGAACTTCGGATCGGTTGTCTTGCGCATGTCGCCGTTGGCAAACTGCCGATCCGCACGCATCGCACCGCTCAGCAATCCGCGGCAGAGGGCACCGTAAGTGAGCGTAGTGATCCCCTGGCCGAAAGCGTAGGGCAGAACGTCACGTTCTATTTCGCGCTCAAAGAGATTGTAAGGCGGCTGAATGGTGTGAAGCGGCGCGATGGCCTGGAAACGCTGCATTTCTTCCGGCGAAAAGTTACTGACTCCAATAGCGCGAATTTTGCCCTGTTTGTAGAGTTCAAGAAACGTGGCAGCTGTCTCCTCGATGGGCACCAGAGGATCGGGCCAGTGCGCCTGATAAATATCGATGTAGTCCGTTTGGAGACGGCGCAGCGAATCATCGACTTCCTTGAGAATACGCTCGCGCGTGGAGTTGCGCTCGATTTTGCCATTTGTCCAGTCGATGCCGACTTTCGTGGCGAGGATCACGCTATCCCTGCGACCGTGTTGACGCAGGGCTTCGCCCACAATCGCTTCGGAACGCCCATAACCGTAGATGGGTGCAGTATCAATCAGATTGATGCCCTGGTCGAATGCCGCACGAATAGTGCGAATGGCTTCCCCCTCGTCGGTTCCGCCCCACATCCAGCCCCCGATGGCCCAAGTGCCGAGAGCGATTCGGGAGGCAATAAAATTTGTGCCGTTGATCTCGATATATTCCTGCATGTTGTCCTTCCTTTCTCATAGTTTGCTGTTACTGGCCGCGCAGAGTGCCTGGCGGGATGTCATTGCGGCGGGCTAGGTCTTCCAGGGCGTCCATCTCCGTTTGCGCTTCGTTTAGGCGCTGCTGAAGGATTTCCATGCCGGCTTCGGGAGTGACGCCTATGTCGCCGTCATCGAGATTTAAGCCCGCTGCCATGGTTTTAAGGCTCCTTGCATCTTCGATCGCCTGGCGGTATCCGTCGAGCTGAGCGTTTCTGCGTTCGAGTTCATCGCGCAGTCTCGCGGCCTGCTCGGCATACCACTCCGGATCCTGTGTCTTCACGTAAAGCGCAGGCCGTGCAGCGGCGGTTGAGTCTTCGGGGGTGTTTGGTTGACCCACCATGGAAATGACGCCCAGAGGTCTAAGTTTCTCAAGGCCTTCGTTCGTCCATAGCACAGTGGTTTTTTCTGTCTTCCCTGCGCGCGGCTTGTTTGCCGCGCGCGAAGGAATGGCCAGGGCACTCAGGGTCATTGAGATAACGAGTGAAAACGCTAGATGGCGATGCATCTCGCTCTCCTTAGTGCTTGGTCGACGAGGCCGGAGGAAAATGTTGGAACATTTTATTCACGCCTTTGTCGAGGTTCTTGGTGTTCTTGTCTGCGTTATTGGAGAGCGTATCGCTCGATGAGCTTCGCCAGATCAATTTCTCGGTCTTGGCATCGAAGAGATCGACCACCAGGGTTCCCACCTGGTAGGTTTCAACGGTCGTGGTTGCGTCACCAAATCCACCGCCGAACCTCCAACGGCGCCCCCCTCCCAAGCCGCTATAGAAGGTGTCCAAGGTTTGCTGATCCTGAGTCGTTTCAATCGCAAAGACTTGGGCGTCACCTCCTGTAGGAACTTCCGTCCAGCCCTTTGCCGCCAGAGCGCTGTTCACTGCGCTCTTGATGCGGTCGACCAGGAGCGGGTCTTTGGTCTGGACCTTTTGCCACGAGTAGGTCTTGTACTGGCCAAAGTTGGCGCTGTGGTCGTAGTCGGTCTTAACGTGTTGCGCGAATGAAACGCTCGCCAATGCTAGCGCGAGTCCGATGGATGCTGCGATTTTTGATAGAAACTTCATACTTCCTCCTTTTATTTTGTTGAATTTGTTGCTGTTTCTCCGGTTTGGCTGCTGCTGGGGTTTGGCTGCGACGAAGCTGGCACTCCCAGCCACCCGCCGCCCAGAGCTTTTACGAGAACTACAGTGGCAACCAGGCGTTGCCCGCTGATCTGTGTGGCCACGCGCTGGTTGGATAAGAGCGTGGTCTGTGCGAACACGACATCGAGATATCCGACGAGGCCGGCCTGGTATCTGTTCATGGCGATTTCTTCTGCCCGCTTGGCATCGTCCACTGCGTCGTTTTCTGATTGCGCCTCGCCCGAGAGGATTCGCAGAGCCGCGAGCTGATCTTCGACTTCCTGATAGGCGGTAAGGACTGTTTTTTCGTATTGCGCGAGCGATCCGCGATAGGCTGCTTTCGCTTGATCCACATCGGCGCGAATGCGCCCGCCATTAAATACCGGCGTCAAGGCCGCGGAGGCCAGCGAGGCTATGAAATCTTGCCAATTAAAGATGCTGCCAGTATTAGTGCTTTCAAACCCGGCGTATCCGGTGAGCGAGAGATGGGGCAGGTACGCTGTTCTTGCAACGCCGATCTGCGCGGTAGCAGCCGCGACGTAGCGATCGGCTTCGGCGATATCCGGCCGTCGCACCAGGAGGTCGGCGGGAAGCCCCGGCGGTATCAAGGGCGGCTCGCTGGTAAACGGCGCCTTGGGCAGGGAGAAGTCGGATGCGGCGCGACCATCGAGAACGGCGATGGCGTGTTCGAGTTGGGCGCGCTGAACATCCAATGCTTGGGCCTGGGCTTTGGTTTGATCGAGCAGCGTCTTGGCTTGCTTTACTTCCAGCTCGCTGTTTAGGCCGGCGTGGAAACGATTGGTTGTCACATTAAGGGCCTGCTGTAGTTCTTCGATTGTGGAATCGAGAACGTCCCGCTCGGCGTCGGTCTCGCGCAAACTGTAGTAGTCCAGAGCCACAGCGGCCTCGACCGACAAGCGCACAAAGCGGAGATCCGCTTCCGTGGCTTGGTGCACATCGCGGGCGGCCTCCAGAGAACGCCGCACGCGGCCCCAGGCGTCAATTTCATAGTTGAAAAAAAGCGGCAACTGGAAATCGTTGTAGGTGGCCGCGCGCCCGTTGGTATTGCCGTTGTTTGGCCGGTTCTGCGCTTCCCGGGTTCGCGACACGCTCGCTCCAAGGCTGAGCGAGGGAAGCAGGAAGGAGCGCGCGTACCGCGCCGCCGCTTCGGCCTGGTCGACTCTCGCCACGGCAACGCGAATATCCTGATTGGCAGAATCGGCGTCGTTTTCGAGCTGATTCAGAGTGGAATCATGGAAGACCAGCCACCAATTGTTGTAGGCGATCGCAGGCGTGCTGGCCGCGTGCTCTGCCGGCGCACGGAATTCCTTGAATTGCGTCGGCACCGGGGCTGACGGACGCTGGTACTTCGGTCCGACCGTGCAACCCGAGAGTGACGCCGCCATGACAAGTCCAATCGCTACGGCGCTCGATCGCGCGGCGCAGATTCTACGTCGCGTCACGGATAGAGTCGTGGTGATGAATGTGGTGGGTAACATGTTCGCACCTACTTTCCGCTGCCCTTGGTGGCCTGTACTGCTACTGACATTCCATCGACAAGATAATCGGGAGGATTTGCGATCACCGTGTCTGCCTGGTTTATTCCGCTAACAACCTCAACTCGGTTTCCGAAATCGCGGCCCAAAGTGACCTTGCGAAGCTCAACGTGATTTTGGCTGTCAACCACACCAACCTGCGGCCCTTGGGCTTGGAAGAGAATGGTGTTCCCCGGCAGCACCAGCGGTACGACCTTGAGGGAGAGATGGAAATGGACCTGAGCATAAGCGCCGGGGAACAGCTCACCTTTCGGATTGGGCACATCCACCTCGGTAAGCAGCGTGCGCGAGTTCATGCCGATGGCGTTGCTGGTTCGTGTAACCGCGCCGGTAAATTGACGGTTAGGAAGCGAAGCAATCTCCATCGAGGCGCGCACCCCGGGAGCAATGGCCTCGCTGTATACCTCAGGCACATTCACGTACACGCGCATCGTCGTGACGTTGGAGATGCGGAAAAGCTCTGCGCCCAAGCCGCTGTTGCCGGCGTTGATAAGGTCGCCTACTTCTGTTTTGCGGGCGGTGATCACTCCGTCGAAGGGTGCGTAGATCTTCTCGAATCCCTGCATCTGCTCGAGCCTGCCCACTTCCGCGGCGGCGGCTTGCACGTTCGCGGTTTGCGAGTTGAGGTTCTGGTTGTTGTTGTCGACTTCCTGTTGCGAAACCGAATTTGATTTGATCAGGTCGCGGTAGCGTGCCGACGTTACTTTCGCAAGCTCGAGATTTGCTTGGGCTTGAGCCAGCATCGCGCGAGCGTGATTCAACTCCTGATCGACTTCGGGCGCCTCGATGACCGCGAGGAGTTGCCCTTTGCCCACGTGTGCTCCGATATCCGCATTCCAGGCGCGGAGGTACCCGTTGATCCGGGCATAGATGGGCGATTCCGAAAAAGCCTGAACCGTGCCGGGAACCGTCAGGTCGGTAACCGGACTGCCCAATTCCGCATGAATGCCGCTGACGTTCTGCAGCGCAAGAGTCTTGGTGGTTGCCACCAGGCTTGCGTTGCTCGCGCGGCGTGCATAGGCCGTGACGAAGGCCGAGCACACCAGCAAAACCGGGATCACCAGAAACCACAGCAGCCGTTTTCCATTCGAGCCCGGAGCTGGCTTCAGCGGGACGGTGCCCAAGGGTTCCTGGTCTATCGCTACGGAAGTTCTTATTTGTTCATTCATAGAGTCCTCACGAATTCTGCGCAGCTAAGTCTTGAGATTTGTTCTGACCGCGTACCATGGCAAAAACGATTGGGACGAAGAAGAGAGTTGCAACTGTGGCGAACAGCAACCCGCCAATTACCGCGCGGCCGAGAGGCGCATTCTGTTCGCCCCCCTCGCCGAGCCCGAGGGCCATGGGCACCATGCCGATGATCATCGCGAGAGCGGTCATCATCACCGGCCTGAGTCGCGTCGAGCCGGCCTCCAGGGCCGAGAGGAACGCATCCTTGGTCTCGGCCAGGCGCTCGTTTGCAAAGGTGATGACCAGAACGCTGTTGGCGGTGGCGACGCCGATGCTCATGATCGCGCCCATCAACGACGGCACGTTTAACGTCGTGCGCGTCAAGAAAAGCACCCAGCAGATTCCCGCAAGCGCACCGGGCAGGGCGGTGATGATGATGAAAGCCTCTGTCCACGACTGGAAATTCACCACGATGAGCAGGTAGACGAGCACGATCGCAAAGGCCAGACCGCCGAGGAGCCCCACGAAAGAAGAATGCATCGTGGCCACCTGTCCGCGGGTCACCAGCGTGCTTCCGGCCGGCAACTGCTTCTGAGCCGCCGCGGTGATTTTCGCGATGTCCGCTCCGACTGCTCCCATGTCGCGTCCCTGCGTGCTCGCGAAGATATCGACCACCGGGAGGACGTTGTAATGGCTGACCACCGCGGGCTCATCCATCCGCTGCATCGAAGCCACGTTTTCAAGGAGCTGTGGCGTCGTTTGATTTCCGGCGTTGATGGGAATACTTCCTAGCGCGTCGATCGAGTCGATGTGGTACTGCGGCGTCTGAACGGCCAGGCTGTACACCACTCCGTTTTTCGAGTTCAGCCAAAAATTGGGAGTGGTTTGGAAACTCGAGCTTAGCGACACGAGAACGTTGTTGGCCACGTCACGCTCGGTGAGGCCCACTTGCTGCGTTTTGGTGCGGTCCACCGCGTATTGCAACCTCGGCTGATCCAGGGCTTGTTGAATATGGACATCCACCGCCCCGGGCACGGAGCGAATCTGGTCGGCGATCCTCGACGCAACGGCAAAATTGTTCGCAAGGTCCGGACCCACAATCTGAATGTCCATGGGGGCAGGCAGGCCGAAATTCAGAATCTGGCTGACGATGTCCGCGGGTTCGAAGAAGAACGATGTCCCCGGGAAAGCCTTGGGAAGCTGTTGGCGCAACTGCTCGACATACTGCGCGGTCGGGTGATGCTTGGCCTCGAGAGATATTAGAATCTCGGCATCGGCGCTGCCGATGGTGCCGCTGTTGCTGTAGGAGAGGTTAATTCCGCTCGTCGGGAGGCCAACATTGTCGAGAATGCCCGCGAGCTCCGAAGATGGAATCTGCCGGCGAATTGCGGCTTCAATCTGATCGCTGAGGGCGGCGGTCGTTTCGATTCGCGTGCCGGTCTTGGCCCGGATATGCAAACGGATCTGGCCGGCATCGACCGACGGAAAGAAATCTTGACCGAGTAGCGGAACGAGAGCGAGACTTGCCAGGCAAAAGATGAGAAAACAAACGGCAAAGGCGCGCCGGTGCTCCAGGCAGAGGCTCAGTAGGCTCGAATACTTTTCGCGCAGAGTCTCAAAGCCATGCTCGAAGCGCTGGTGAATGCGCGCGAAAAAGCCGGGTTGCTTCTCCGACTCAGGGTTCTTGCGCTTTTCCACTTCCGAGCGCAGCAAATACATCGTGAGCGTGGGAATGAGCGTCCGCGAGAAGAAGTACGAAGCCAGCAGAGCGAACACCACGGCTTCGGCCAGCGGCACGAAGAGGTAGCGCGCAACGCCCGTCAGGAAAAACATCGGCACGAAAACGATACTGATGCTGAGCGTGGAGACTAGCGCCGGAACGGCGATCTGGGCTGCTCCATCCAGGATGCCTTGGTGGAGATCCTTGCCTTGGCTGAATTGCCGCTCGATATTCTCGATGGTGACCGTTGCATCATCGACCAGAATTCCGACTGCCAATGCCAGACCGCTCAGGGTCATGATGTTGATGGTTTCTCCGAGCGCACTCAGAATCAGCAGCGACGTCAAAATGGACAGGGGAATCGAAATCGCGATGATCAGAGTGCTGCGCCAACTCCCTAGGAACATCAGGATCATCAGCGAGGTCAGCGCGGCGGCAATCGCGCCTTCGCGCAGCACACCTTGCAGCGACGCGCGCACAAACAACGACTGATCGAAAAGGGGACGTATATTCAGCTGAGACGGGAGAGTGGCCTTAATCTTCGGCAATGCCGCGAAAATATTGGACACGATGGAAAGGGTGGAAGAGTTGCCGGCTTTCTGGACGGTGAGCAGGACGCCGCGTTGCCCATCCTGGCGCACCACGTTGGTTTGCACGGCGTAGCCGTCACGCACGTTAGCAACATCCCGAATGTAGACGGTGCCCCCATCGACGACCCTTATGGGAAGATCGTTTAATTCCTCCACTGTCAGGGGATTCCCATTTAGGCCGACGTTGTATTCCGTGCTGCCGATTTTTGCGGTCCCGGACGGCAATACAACGTTTTGTGTGTTGACGGCGTTCACCACGTCGGTCGGCGAAAGGCCCTTGGACAGAAGCTTCTGCGAATCGATATCCACCATGATTTGCCGCACTTTTCCGCCATAAGGAATGGGGACCGAGGCTCCTTGAATCGTGGCGAGCTGCGGGCGAATGAAGTTCAAACCCAAGTCGTTCAATTGCTGCTCGGAAAGGCCTTTCCCGCTCAAACCCAGCTGCAAGATGGGCACGGAAGAGGCGTTGTAGCTGATGACCAGCGGGGGGGTGATGCCGGCGGGGAACTGCTTCAGCCCCACCTGCGCTTCGGCGATCACTTCAGAAATCGCGCCATCAATATTCGCCGACGGTTGGAGAAACACTTTGACCACGGCTACTCCGTTCAGTGACTGTGACTCGATATGCTCGATGTTGTTGACGCTGGTGGTCAGCGAACGCTCGAAGATGGACACAATGCGAGTGCCCATTTCGGCGGGAGCGAGACCGCTATAGGTCCAGATCACGCTGATCACCGGAATATTGATATTCGGGAAGATATCCACCGGTGTGCGCAAAAGAACGACCGGGCTGACCAGCAGCAGCACCAGCGCAAGGACGACGAACGTATAAGGACGTGATAGCGCGACTTTAACGATCCACATAGGAACCTTCTTTTTGACTGTTGGAGTTCGATTGCTCGGATGAAAGTCGGATGATTCGCCAGCCGGAAAGCCGGGCGTCCAGCGAATAGCCGCCGGGCCCCAGTAATGCGAGTGAGCTGGAGACGAAAAACACGAGAGCGAATAGGAACCACGCATTGATCCCCGGAAAGTTCGGGCTATGGCCGGCGTACATGGCCGATCCGGCGGTACAAAAAGCGGCAGCGCTGCCCGCCCCAAACGTTCGCAGGCCGAGGAGCAACATCACCGCGCTGGCTATGAGCATCAGGCTAAGTAGCAACACACTGATGGATTCCGATGAAGTTCCCGCCAAGGTCGTGAGCTGTATTCCTACGCCAATTAGTCCGGTTCCAGCGACCAGCCTCAACAGAAGCAGAGCCAATCCGACTCGGCCTGCGGGAAATCTTGAGTAAAGCCTGTCCACCTCTGCCTCCTCCGGCGCGAACCCTTTCGAAGCGCTCGCGTCTGAACTGAAGTTACCCAAGTCGCAGCGCCGCTTAAACGCCAAAGCGGGCGTCTAACCGATAGCTATTTCGGGTGTACGGAGGGGTGCTCGGAAGGAGGTTAGAGGTGGAGGATGCCGCGGCGCAGGGCGACGGTAACAGCCTCCGTGCGGTCGTTCACTTGAAGCTTGGAAAGAATATTTCGCACGTGCATCTTGACGGTGTCTTCCGCGATGGAAAGCTCGCTGGCGATTTCTTTGTTTCGTTTTCCGGAGGCCATGAGCGACAACACGTCAAGTTCGCGGGGGCTGATGGGCTCGTCAGCTAGGTGGTCGGCCAGCTTTTGCGCTAACACCGCGGGGAGGCGCCGTTTTCCAGCGTGAACGCTGCGGATGGTTTCCAGAAGTTCACCGCGAACGATACCCTTTGCAACATATCCTTGTGCTCCTGCTACCAGCGCGCGCTGCACATCGACGTCACCTTCGTGGGAACTCAGGACGATGATGCGTGCGTTGGGAAACTTATGCCTGATTTTCTTGATTACGTCGAAACCGCTCATGTCGGGCAACTGCAAATCCACGAGAGTCACATCTGGGCGTAACTCGAAAAACCGTTCAAGCGCCTCGCCGCCAGTTGCAGCAGCGCCTGCTAATATCATGTCCGGTTGTAGATTAATAATCGCTGCTAATCCGTCCCGGACGATGGGGTGGTCGTCCACGCATAACACTCGAATCTTTCCGCCGTCCTTCATGAATTTGTTTCGTCCTTACCTGTTTCGGGACTGTCTAGAGCGGCCGTGTTCCCCGCTACGTTGCCCGGCTTCGGAGTTCGCATCCCAATCCTTTCAGCTAGGTATTGCCATTTATCGGCCAGGCGCGAACCGGAGCGTGGCAAACCATCACTGCAGACGAAATGTGCCGGAACGGACAAATCAACCTCTGTGCCTTCGCCGGCACGGCTTCGGATGGAAATACTACCTCCCAGGCGGTCGGCTCGCTCTTTCATTCCCGCTAATCCGTAGTGGCCTGGACGGCCGAGATTTAAGATTTCCTCGTTTATGCCGGAACCATTATCCTCAACTCGGACCCGGAAGTGTTGGTCGCCATAACTCAGAAGAACGTGAATGTTGCGGGCGTTTGCGTGCTGAAGCGCGTTGGTGATGGCCTGCCGGCCAATTTGCAGCACGTCGTTACCGACAGTCGCGTTCAATGGGCGCTCGCGCCCCTCTACGATGACATCAATCTTAGTCCCGCCGCTGCTAGCGAATTCGTTTGCGAGCTGCGAGAAGGATTTGACCAGATCAGCGGCACCGAGCGGCGCCGTTCGAAGATCATTGAGCGCGCGGCGCCCGGCATCCAACGCGGATTTGCATAATCCCAGTGCGCGGGCCAGCGGTTGCTTGGCTGGCAAGTTGGCTGGCAACAGCTCGTCGGTAACCTCGATTTGCAAACTGATGCCCATGACGTCTTGAATCAAGCTATCGTGCAGCTCCTGGGCGATGCGCGTCCGTTCCTTTAGACGTTCTTCAAACCGCTCATGCAATTGAGTCGTCACTTGCCACACTCGCAGCCGATAGGCGCCCCACGCGAGAATGATCAGAACCACGGCACACAGCAGAAGGAACGACCGCGTTTGATAGAAGGCCGGAAGCAATTGGAAATCGAGAGTGGTCCCAGACTCGTTCCAAACGCCGTCGTTGTTGCACGCCAGTACCTGGAAACGATACGCGTGAGGCCGCAAATTCGTGTAAAACGCCTGGCGGCGCGTACCGGCATCTCGCCAGTCCGAGTCATAACCCTCAAGTTTGTAGCGAAACAGAACTTTGCGTGGCTCAGCGAGGCTGAGACCCGTATAGTCAATTTCGATATCCCTGGTAAGCGGCGGCAATTGAACCGGCCGCGAGGCGTCGACAACCGCGCGGTCAGCAACCATGCGCTCGATGTAAATCGGTGGAACAACCACATTTCTCGTCAGCTCTTGCGGATCAATAATCGCTACTCCTTCCGAAGTCCTGAACCAGAGCTTGCCATCACTTGCTCGAACGGCCGGCGATTGCCACCCTCGGTCGGGGTTGCCCTTCAGGCCGTCACCATCGTCGAGAAAGCTATAAGCCACGTGGTGCAGCCGGTCTTTCTGCGCCTGGTCGAGTTCGGATCGGCTGACGCAGGCAACTCCGGTGCTGTACCCCAGCCAGATTCTTCCCTGGTTATCCGAGAGAATCCACAGCACGCGCTCTCCCGGAAGGCCATTCGCGATGTTCCAGCTGACAAATCGCTGACCGTCAAACCGGCTCAGCCCGCGTTCCGTCCCAATCCAGAGAGTAGCGTTGTCGTCGATATGCACCGCATTCACAGATCCGCCAGCCAAGCCATCGGATTCGGAATAGGCACGGAATCGGCTCCCATCGAAAACAACAACGCCTCCCTCCTGTAGTCCAAACCACACTCTTCCTGCGGCGTCCGCTTCCGCCGTCCGAATCGATTTACCTTTGAACGCGGGCTCTTCCGAATAATCGGTAATGCGTCCGTTCGTCCACCGCTGGAGTCCTTTGTGCACATCAAAAAACCACACACCAGCCTTATCGTCTCCCGTAATTGTGGTGACGGCAGTAAGTGGAGTCCCGGTTGGCAAAGGGTACTCCCATTTGCCGCCCTGCATTCGTGCGACTCCTCGATTTGTTCCTGCCCAGAGCGTATTTTGCGGATCGATGTGCAAGCCCAATGTGCCCGTGCCCTGGAGGTACAAATCGCGGTGCCCGCCATCAATACGATTAATCCCGATGGTTGTCGAAGCCCAGATGGTTCCGTCTGGCCCAGCTGCGAGTGCATCGACATTGTCACGCGGCAATCCTTCACGCCGCGTCAAAGTCGCGATTTTTTCGTCGCGAAAACGGTTCAGCCCATTTTGCGTTCCAACCCAGATGTTGTGTTCGCGGTCCTCCAGAAAGCACCATACACGCGCCGCCGACAACCCGTCGGACTCCGAATAGGTCTCTAGCTTCATCCCATCGCGCAGGCCCGCCTGCAGCCGAGCGAGTCCCTCCCCAAGCGTCCCGATCCAGGTGTCTCCATGGCTGTCGCGCACGACCGTGTTGATGTCGAGACTCCTGCTCTCCGTGGCCGGGCCGATGATCTGCCCTTCCTTTACGGGTCTCGTAGATCCGTTCGATGTTGTAAGCCAAACCTCCCCGTTCGTGTCTCGACTGATCCAGAATTTGCCTTTCGCTACTTCCAAGGGCGGACCCTGCGCCTTGCCGGAATCAAGACGCAGAACCACGTTCTGTGTCGTGAACCAGATAGACCCATTTCTATCCTGAAGTGGCCCGGACAAGAGCATCCCGGGTAGCACGATTGCAGTGCCAGTCGGCTCTTGAGTTGCTGTGGTGAATCGCCATAGGTGATTCGCGGTGCTTACCCAAAGCGTCCCGTCTCGATTCTCGAGGATCGCCTCGACCTGTGCCCCAACCGAAAACGTGGTTAGGTCGTCTCCATGAATGTGTCCGACCAAACCTGAACCAGTCCCGATCCAGAGACTTCCATCCTGTGCCGCGCACAGACTCCGCACCACGCCCAGAAGTTCTGTATGGCCAGTCTTGGGGCGCCAGTGGACAAAGCGGACGCCGTCAAACCTGACAAGTCCGTCCGTCGTGGCCAGCCAAAGATAGCCGTCTGTAGTTTGCACAATCGCGTAGATGAACGCGGATGGGATGCCGTCCTTATGGGTCCAGACTGTATGCGTGTACTCACTGAGGGGCTTGCTAGAAGAAGATGCTTGGGCCTCGAGAGCCAGCAGGACCCAGCACAGAGCCGCGCAGAGGGAACGTATCAGATTGACCGCTAGAAAAGATCGCATGTCGAATGCCTGTCAAATATTACTCCTGAACTATGGCAATTCATCGAGTCAGGATTCCGCAGTCTCGGGGAGCGGCGTTGACCGTGCACTTCGGGGCTGGTGGCATCTGAGGAAGGACTCTCGGAGTTATAATCACCGCCACTTATGGCCCTTGCTCCTGGCGAACATCTAGGCCCGTACGAAATCCTCGCTCCGCTGGGCGCCGGCGGCATGGGCGAAGTGTATCGCGCGCGTGACGCGCAGCTCAGCCGCGATGTCGCCGTGAAAGTGCTGCTCAATTTCACTGCGGAGCCCGAACGGCTGCGGCGCTTCGAGCAAGAAGCGCGGGCGGCAGCGGCGCTCAGCCATCCGAACATACTCGCGGTCTATCAATTTGGGGCCCACGATGGCGCTCCGTACCTGGTTTCGGAGCTGCTCGAAGGAGAGACGCTTCGTGAACAATTGAAGCGTGGCCGGCTCCCTGTCAGGAAAGTGATCGAGTACGGCGCGCAGATTGCGCGCGGTTTGGCGGCCGCGCATGAAAAGGGAATCGTGCACCGGGATTTGAAGCCTGAGAATTTATTCGTTTGCGGCGACGGGCGGGTAAAGATTCTGGATTTCGGCTTGGCGAAGCTGCAAGAAGGCACAAGCGGGGGCGCGTCGTCGGGAACGGTCACCGTGGATACGGAACCCGGGATGGTGCTGGGGACGGTCGGGTACATGTCCCCGGAGCAGGTGCGCGGCGAGGCCACGGATCATCGCACGGATATTTTTTCGTTCGGAGCGATTCTTTACGAAATGCTGGCGGGCTGCCGGGCGTTTCAGCGGCCGACGTCGGCAGAAACCATGACGGCGATCCTGAACGAGGAGCCAGCGGCGATTTCACCGCTTGCGCAGAATGTGCCGCCGGGATTGCAGCGGGTGGCGCAGCGGTGCCTGGAGAAAAAACCCGAGGCGCGGTTTCAGTCGGCATCCGATCTGGCCTTCGCGCTTGAAGCATCGTCAGACTCGGGGATGACTTCTGGCACGCAAACCGCGGGGGCTGCGCCAACCTCCCGAGCACGATGGCTCGGATGGATAGGAGCTGCGGCGGCGGTGGCCATCGCCACGACTGTCGTTTTGTGGATGCGACCGGACCCCGCTCCAATCGTCGAGGAGGTCAGACAACTGACGGACGACGGAAATGTGAAGGGCACGCGATCCACGATTGTGAGTGACGGGGCGCGCGTGTACTTCGACGAGATGGACGCGGGACAAACGATGAGCAAGCAGGTTGCTGTTACCGGAGGCGAGGCGACGCCAGTTCCGACCGCACTGACAACAAATCGCGGCGGTATTGCCGGTCTGGCACCGGACAACTCCGCGCTGATGGTCTTTGGGACTGGTCGAATGCCCGGGTTGTGGCTTCAGCCCCTCCCGGGAGGACAGCCGCGACGTCTTGGCGAGATTTCAGCGGATGATGCTGGCTTCTTTCCCGACGGGCGCATTGTGTTTGTGAGCGGTCCGGCGCTATACGTGGTGGAGAAGGACGGATCGAAGCCGCGCAAGCTCGTTGATTTTGCGGGCAGCGGAGGTTGGCCGAGCGTTTCCTCGGACGGGAAGCGCATTCGGTTCACCATTGAGGGCGATGACTTAAGCTCTTCGTTGTGGGAGGCGGGCATTGATGGAACAGGCTTACATCAACTTCTCAAAGGCTGGAACGCCTCCCCGAGTGAGTGCTGCGGCAAGTGGACCAAGGACGGCAGATATTTTGTGTTTCAGTCGTTGCGAGAGGGCCGGTGGGACCTTTGGGCGATATCCGATCAGCACAGTTGGCTGCGCCGGTCCCCTCGGGAGCCATTCCGTTTGACGAACGGACCACTGTCCTACGCCCTGCCCTGTCCGAGCCGAGACGGCGATGAAATATTTGCAGTGGGATGGAAAAGGCGCGGCGAACTGGTGCGCTACGACGCAAAAGCCGAGCGGTACGTTGGATTCGCCGGCGGGCCATCAGCGATTGAATCCCGCGTGACAAGAGACGGCACGTGGGTTGTGTACGTTTCTTACCCGGACCAGACCCTCTGGCGCAGTCGGCCGGACGGCTCCGAACGCCTGCAATTGACCTACCCGCCGTTAAGAGTCTTTCTGCCAGACATTTCTCCAGATGGCAAGAAAGTAGCATTTGCCGGCTGGCTGAGCTCGGAGCGCGACCTTGGCCTGTACGTAACTAGCATCGAAAGCGGAGTGCCTGAGAGGATTTCTCATGGCGGAGTATCGGCGACCTGGTCACCGGACCAGAGGCTCATCGCGTTTACGGCGCGTGCTGAGGGCAAGCACCAATTAGAAAAAGACTTCTTGCAGGAATATATCGTTGATCTTGGAACCAAGCAGGTTTCACCGCTCCCCGATTCTGTCGGCTTGAGCCAGCCTTTCTGGCGCGATGCTCGGAGTCTGCTGGCTCTCCAGATGAGCACGGCGAAAATCATGAGCTACGATCTGACGACGCAGAAATGGTCTGAATTTTCTCAAATACCATTTGGCCTGTGGACTCCCTCTCCCGATGGCCAGTACCTCTACACCGATCACGTGCCGGACGCTTCGGGGAGAGCGCAGGTCGTGCGACTGAGACTCTCGGACAAGAAAATGGAGGCAGTACTGAGCCTCAAAGGAATTCGCGCTGTAGCGGACGACCAGGACGGCTCGATTCATGTGGGGGTCACGCCTGATGGATCGGTGCTGCTGACGCGGGATATGGGGACGCAGGAGATTTACGCGGTGAAAGTGAAGTGGCCCTGAGAAACGAGAGGGGATGCCTTAGGCGAACGGCGAAGGCGTTTGCGGCCTATGTTGCGTTTACGTTCTCAGGTTTCGGATGGCTTCCAGAAAAGACTCGATAGACGGTCGTCTTGGGTCCATTTAACTCAGTGCAGCCGCTGGATGATCCCTGGACGGACTACGCCGCATCTGAATCGCAGTCGGTTCACGAACTTTTATTTAATGCTGTGGCCTTAGACTCTTCAATAGCTCGTCAAAGCGGACCCAGTAGATCGTGCAATCCCTCTCACTCGTTCCGCGCGAATAAAAGAGGTATTTGCCGTCCGGTGTCACGTACTGGCCCCAGCGATGCGCGATACCATTGTTGATCTTCGGTCCAAGGCTAACTGGCGCCGTCCACGTCGAATCCGACTTGCGAAAGGAAATGTAGAGTTCAGATTCGTAGGTCTTGGTCTCCTTCGCACTAACGATCATGTAGGACTCATCGGTCGCAACAAAGAAATCGCCATTAAACCCGGGTTCGTTCAGCGGACGTCCGAGGCTTTTGATCGTGGAGCCGGTGCCGGCCAGAGTCAGCGTGGAAAAGGAAGAGGTAATGCCGTTCTTCTTGTCAGATTCATCGGCTTCGCTAGCGAGATAATAGATGCCACTTTGCGTCGGCATGAAATCGTATATGGCATAGGGCTCCTCGAGAAACAGGGCAGGGGCAGTCCAGCCGTCCTTGGTTCGACGTGACATCCAGACCTGATTCCCCTTTTCGCCAGAGAGATATAGCGTTTTGCCATCCATGGAAAATGTTTGTTGACAAAAATGCTCGTTCAGAACCGTTGGTCCAATCCATTTGTGGTCGTCGTACTTGAAGACTTTCATCTTTGCGTTCTTCAGGGTGTACCAAGCGTCATTTTGTACGTAAAAGAACTCCTTTCCGTCCAGGGAAAAAGCGACCCGGTCCATCGTGAAGGTCCCGGCGTCCGTTAGCAGGCCAGGCGCGAAAATCTGCGGGGTGTCCGTCGGACGTGGCTGAGCTAAATAAGCCTCCTTGCTGTCCCAAAAGCTATTTTGAGCGCGCACCCTCGGGGCCAGAAGAGCGGCCACGATCAAGATTCCTGCGATGCGTTTCATGTTCATGCTCTTCTAGAACCTTTCTGTAGCGAGCAGCGACCATCACCAGCTTTGCAAGAAGGTTGGTGCGGAAGGTTTCCCTGAACTGGCTCACGGCTCGAAGCGCCCTAGCCGCCATTCAGCTTGCCTATTCATAACGCAGGGCCGTCATCGGGTCTACTCGCGCTGCTCTTCGCGCCGGAATCCAGCACGCCAATGCGCCGGTTGCTACCAGCAACAAGGTCGTGCCCGCCAAGGTCGCCGGGTCATAGGGCTTCACGCCACGCCACAACTCGGCCTCGATGGCTCGCCCCAGCAGCAGGCTTACCAACAATCCGATGGCAGCACCCGCCGTCACTAGCCGCAATCCCGCCCTGATCACCCATCGAAGCACGTCCCCACGTTCCGCGCCCAGTGCCAGGCGGATTCCGATCTCTTGGGTCTTCCGCGTTGTCGCATAGGCCAGCACGCTATAAACGCCCACAGTGACAAGAATCAGTCCCAGGCATCCGAGAATCGTCATCAGCAGGAAGGCAAAGCGAGGGCTCGCATATAACCGTTGGCTGATGCGATCCTCCAGCGCGCTCGGAAAAGCCAGCGCCACACCGGAATCGGTCGCCCACACCGCTTGACGCACGTCATTCATCAGCGCCATCGGTGTTTGCTGCGAGCGCACCATCAGAACCTGCGCTCCCGAACCTGTGACCGTGTACGGAACCCACGCTTCCGGTTCAATGGGAGCCTCGAGACCCTGGTTGGTCACATCAGCTGCCACTCCCACGATTTCAAACCACGGCTCGCGTACCGGATCCGCAAGGTTTTCCAGCCCCGCCAGCTGGACGCGACGCCCAATCGGATTTTCACCGCGAAGGTAGGTCGACACAAACGTCTCGTTCACCACGGCCACTTTTCTTGCGTCGTTGATTTCCGATTCGCTGAACGCCCGTCCGCCCGTGAACGGAATCCGCAGCACCCGGAAATATCCCTCGCTAACTTGTTGCAGCAGCGCGTGCCATTCGCTCTCGTGAGACTTGCCGGAGATCTCAATCTTGGTGTCCATACCGCCATACGGCGGCAGCGCGCCCGACTCCGTCGCATCCACCACCCCGGGGAGCGCCTTCACACGCGCAAGCAGCGGCTGGAAAAATCCCCGTACTTGGGCGGCCGTTTTGTAGCGATCTTCGGGCAACCGCAACTGCGTCTGGAAGACGTGGTCCGCCTGCAGCCCCAAATGCACCTCGCGCAGCGCCACAAAACTCCGCATCAAGAGCCCAGCGCCGATCAACAAAGTCAGCGACACCGCCACTTCCATCACCACGACCGTATCGCGCATCCGCCCACTGCGAAATCCGCCGACCACTCCCTTGCCGCTGTCGCGTAGCGGATCGTTCAGGTCGCGCCGCGCGATCTGCAGCGCCGGCGCCAGTCCGAAAATCACGGCGGTGAGTACAGCGACCACAAGCGTGAAAGCCATCGCTGGCGCGTTCAGCTCGATGACGGATTCCGCTGGGATGAAATTCTGCGGCATGGCGGCCACGATCAATTTCAATCCACCCCAGGCAATCAGCACGCCCAGCGCCGTTCCACCGATCGCCAACACCAAACTCTCAATCAGCAGCAATCGCACCAATCTCGCGCGCCCGGCTCCCAGCACTGCGCGCAACGCGAACTCCTTCTCTCGCGAGGTCGCTCGCGCCAGCATCAGGTTCGCCACGTTGCCGCAGCCGATCAGCAGCAACATTCCTACCGCCGCTAGAATCGTGTACAGTGTGGACTCGAATCGTCCTATGACCGTGTCGCCCAGCATCTTGACGAACACCTGGAAGTGCGCGGGATAATCCTGCGGATTGATTTTCGCCAGATGGTTGGCGATGACCGTCGCATCTGCCGCAGCCTGCGCCTTCGAGACGCCACGCTTCAGTCGCCCTAGTAGGAACCATCGTGCCGGCAATCCCGCAAAGCCCGTCGACACTCCCGGAACGGGCATCTCCGGAATCAACACGTCCGCTTCATACCAGCCAAAGCGCGGCGGCATGATGCCGATTAGCGTTCGCGCCGTTCCATTCAGAACAAAAGTCTTGTTCAGCACTCCTGGATCGCCGTTGAAACGCTCCATCCAGGTCTTGTGACGCATCACGAATACCGGCGGTGCTCCAGGCTGGTAATCCGCGGGTCGCATCACACGGCCGTATAGTGCCGGCATGCCAAAAAATTCAAATGTGCCCGGCGTGACGTCTGCTCCGTAAAGCAGCTCGACGCCTTCTCCGTGTTTGTAGAGCACGAGATCATCCGAGGCCGCAATGACGCCGTCAAACACGTGGTTCTGCCCGGCAAATTCCAGAAACTCATTCGATGTATATCCCTGACGCTCCCCTTCCTCGCCCCGGGCAGCATCGTGAATCCGCAGAAAGACCATGCGTCCCGGATCCTTATAAGGAAACGGCTCGAGCAGCACGTTGTCAATCACGCTGAAAATAGCAGTCGAGGCGCCGATCCCTAATCCCAGCGTGGCGATTGCCACCGCGACAAAGGCACGACTTCGTCCGAGGCTGCGCAGGGTGTAGCGTAAGTCGCGCCCAAGATCCTCGACCGACACCAGCGTACGCAATTCCCTCCGGTCTTCCTGCAACAGCGTGGTATTTCCGAACTGACGTCGCGCCGCCGCCGCGGCATCCTCCCGCGACATTCCTTGCGCCACAAAACGATCCACGAGCAATTGCAAATGCGTCTGCAGCTCTTCATCGAAGTCGTTGTCACTTTTTCGAGGCCCGAGAAGTCCGAGCACCCTCGCCGCAAGCGCGCGTAGCCGGGAAATCCGCCCGTACGCCATGGCTACTTCTCCTCTTCCAATTGCAGCACGCGCCCAACCACCCCCGAGATCCGCTCCCAATTCTCGGTCTCCACGGCGAGCTGCTTCTCGCCCCGCGCGGTGATCGAGTAATACTTGGCCTTGCGGTTGTTGTCGGACGTCCCCCACTCCGCAGCGATCCACTTTTGCTGCAGCAGCCGCAACAACGACGTATACACCGTACCCTCGTTCAACTGCAGTACGTCGCGGCTAACCTGCTCGATCCGCCGAGCAATCCCAAACCCATGTTGCGGCCCCAACGCATGCAGCGTCTTCAGAATCATGAGGTCCAGCGTCCCTTGCAGCACTTCCGACTTTTTTGCATCGGTCATGGCGTCTTTCCTTTGCACATTCCAAAGGAAGCTATCACTTCTCCTTTGCAATGTCCATAGGTAGGGAGCGGGCTGGGCCTGCGACCCATTTGCGGTGGACGGTGATGCGCATCGTCATGGACGTCCCTTGCAGTTTCGCCCGACTGACGGGGAACTCCTCCTTCATAATCTTTTAAGGGGGGGCGTCGCTATCCGGGAGTGATGGCATGGTGGCCAAACCTGAATGCCACCCCGGCAGATAGAACCATAAGTCAAATAAGGAGGCAGGTGAGGAGGTGGTTGGAAATACCCAGGAATCCCGCTCGGAGAATCAGTTGCGATTCAGCCGGTCATCGAGAAGCAAAACCGCACGGTAAAGAACTTCGGCACCGTTGGCTACGTCCTGCCAAGAAGTGAATTCCTTCGGGGCATGGCTGATGCCGTCACGACTGGGGACGAAGATCATGGCTATCGGCGCAATCCTGGCAATTTGCTGGGAGTCTTGCCCCGCTTCGCTGGGTAGATCCATGGTGGCAAGGCCCAGGGACTTCGCGGCGTCACGGATGACGGCCTGCAGGGCGGGATCCGTCGGAGCTGGCTCCGTATCGTCTACGGATGTGCAGAGTGTCACGACGTTCTCTTCCTCGTCGATCTGCTTGAATTTCACTTGGATATGCTCCCACATGCGCTTTATTTTCGCGGAATCGAGATCGCGCAACTCGACAGGGAACTCCGCCCGGCCAGGTACGACGTTGACAGCCCCAGGTTCCGCCTTCATATAGCCGACCGTGCCGACTTGATGGCCGGTTTCCGCACGCACCGCCTCACGAACCGCGAGGACTTCCTTGGAAGCGGCCGCGAGAGCGTCCTTCCGGCGATTCATCGGCGTGGTGCCCGCGTGATTGGCGAAACCCGTGACGACGCAGTCCGATCTCTTGATGCCCACAATCCCCTGTACGATCCCGATGGGGATTTTTGCTTCATCAAGGTGGGGGCCCTGTTCGATATGCAATTCGATGAAGGCCGCCAGCACTCCTTTCGGAATGCGCGCGTCCGTAAGGTGAGATGGGTCCTGACCGTAACGGCGCAGCCAATCTGCCAGGGTCAGTCCCTGGTCGTCCTTGCGGCCGAGGATTTCAGGCCCCAGCAGTCCAGCGGCGACACCGGAACCCAGCGTGCCCAGCGCGAAGTGGTTGCCTTCTTCGTTCGTCCAAATGACAACTTCCAGTGGATGGCGGGTCTTCACTTTTGCGTCGTTAAGCGCGCGCATCACTTCGATGGAGCCCAGGCTGCCCACGTCTCCATCGAAGTTTCCGCCGTGCAGCACCGAATCGATGTGCGAGCCGAAAAGCAATATGGGCAACTTCTCCGAGCCAGCGCGCCGGCCGAAGATGTTTCCCGCAGGATCGACGCGAACCTCGAGGCCTGCTTGCTTCATGAGACCGATGACGTATTCGCGAGCGGCCATGTCGGTCTCCGAGAATCCCATGCGAGTGACGCCGCCTTCGGGATTACGGCCGAACTCGCTCAATTTCTCAAGCGTGCCTTGCAAACGTTGAGAGTCGACGTGAAACGCGGAAGAGCTGGCTCCTTGGGCTCGTGAAGTAGGTGCGGCGAAGGAAGCCATCCAAAGAATGGCCAATGCAAGAAGACAGGCGATTCGGCATGCGTTCCTGACGGTCGTTCTCGGGTGTAGGGCAGACATACTGTTTCTCCATTTTCAGGGAATGACCAGGGCGCGGATCAGTACTCGCGCACGCCACAAAAGGAAATGACCCGGCAATCGAGAGCACCTTGTTGAATGTGAAGACGCTACCCGCGAGGCGCCGCCGCCGTCAAGGCCCTTGTGCCCCGCAGGAGTGAAGAACTCAGGCGAGTCGGCCACAGCTAGACACGCCAAGCATTCAGAAAATGGACGCCAATGTTCCAGGCGCCCCGCTACACCGGTAAACAGAACCCTTGCCAGTCTTGGCAGGCTTACTTCCTTCGCTCAAATACAGTAACGAGAACGGAGGCGGTGAGTAGCAAAGGCAGTATAAGATGGCGAATGTGTTTTGCCTGGCGTGAGGGTCATTGCTACGATGTCGAAATCGTCGACGATCACTAGCGGGAAGAAAAGGCAAATATGAGCAAGTCGGAAGGGTTAAGGCGTTCTGGCAAGATCTCCGAGATAGAGCGTCAGCCAAAACTCAGCATTCGTGTTGATTTTCTGGAAGCTAATCGTGCGAATGCAACTTCATAATTGTTTGCTGGGTCTGATGGCATGCAAGAGGTTTGGCTCAGCCGAGCATGCTTTGCAGGTGCACTGCCGTGCGAAGCACTCTGGCATCGTTGCCGTACCCTGCACTAAGTTGCAGTCCAAGCGGCAACCCATTCGGAACCGGCATCGGAATGGAAATTGCTGGCGTGCCCAAAGCAGTCCACGGTGCGTTCATCGTTGGATCACCCGTTGATGCAAGACCCAACGGTGCAGCTCCCATGGCAGCCGGCGTGAGGATCACTGGCGTGACCTTAAACAGTTCTGCAACTCGGTCCTTGCATGAATCCACGTACCGTCTGGCCTCGTCGTACCGCTCCACCGAGATCTGGAGGCCCTTTTGAATCAGGTCCACAAGTTCCGTACCCAGCCGGGAGCCGTACTCGTTAAAGCGTTGCTGGTGAAATCGAGCACCTTCGTAGAGCATAACGGTATCCGCTGCATCGGAGAGTTTGGCAAGCATTCCGGCGATATCGATTGACTGGAGGGAAGCACCAGCCCTTCGCAATAGCGAGAGTGCATTTTGAAAGGCAGCAGCCATTGCGGGCTCAACCGCAGGCATGGGTTCGGGCACTCCCAGCGCAAGATCCTCTCTCCGGCCCGCAGGATGCCCCATCGATTCCCAGAGCGCGAGCATATCAGCTGATGTATTTGTGAATAAC
>Ga0210406_10001277_pt1 | contig 31434 bp, 28 predicted proteins | sample IncBWC30MmetaG_FD_155454 | JGI IMG/M metagenome (GOLD analysis project Ga0210406, IMG submission 155454) | Forest soil microbial communities from Barre Woods Harvard Forest LTER site, Petersham, Massachusetts, United States - Inc-BW-C-30-M | ecosystem: Environmental > Terrestrial > Soil >... | reverse complement strand
CGATAATCGGGCGCAGCTCCGCACGGTAGAGGTCGGGCCGAGAGTGGGCACCCTCTGGGTGATCACGACGGGCCTGAATCCGGGAGAACGCGTCGTGGCGGTTGGTGCGGAGAAGGCAAAAGAAGGCGAACTGGTGAATCCCACGCCGTACAAAGAAACGGAGGAACGCTAATCATGGCGAACTTTTTCATTCGACGGCCCATCGTCGCGATCGTGATTGCGATCCTCACGGTCATAGTCGGCGTAGTCACAATCTTCACCTTGCCGGTAGCGCAGTTCCCGCAGATCGCTCCGCCTGAGATCCGGCTGCAAGCCAACTATCCCGGTGCAGATGCGCAGACTCTCGAGCAAGCAGTTGCTACACCCATCGAACAGCAAGTCAGTGGCGTGGACAACATGAGCTATATGTACTCGCTGAACGCCACCGCGAACCAGCAAACAACATTGCTCGTCGACTTCGATCTCAAAACTGATCCCAACACGGATCTGCTGCTCACGCAGTCGCGCCAGCAGTTGGCCAACGGTCAGTTGCCGCCCGAGGTAAACAACTACGGAATCACGTTGAAGAAGTCGACCACTGCGCCGCTCATGCTGATCGCCTTGTATTCTCCGCGCGGCACCCATGATTCGAACTATCTGGCTAACTACGCTTACATCAACCTCAATGATCCGATCGCACGGTCATACGGCGTTGGCCAAACCCAAGTCTTCGGCTCAGGGCAGTACGCCATGCGGCTATGGGTGAAGCCTGATCAGATGGCGAAGCTAGGCATCACGGTCACCGATATCGCCAATGCCCTGAAGGCTCAGAACACCGTCAATCCGGCGGGCCAAGTCGGAGGAGAGCCAGCCCAAAGCAATCAGCAGTTCACCTATGCCGTATTGGCTCAAGGCCGCCTGACTTCTCCGGAACAGTTTGGCGATGTTGTCGTACGCGAAGCGCCAAACGGCGGGACCGTTCGCGTCAGAGATGTGGCTCGAGTTGAACTGGGAACGCAGGATTACAGCCTCCTGTCTCGACTCAATGGCAAGCCCAGCGCCGCCGTTGCCGTCTACCAGTTGCCCGGAAGCAACGCTGTTCAGACCGTCGCGGGCGTCCGGAAGCTCATGGCACAGATGAAACGACGCTTCCCGCAGGACATCGATTACACCGTTTCGCTCGACCAGACACTCCCGGTCACGGAGGGCATGAAAGAGATCATTGAAACTCTCGTGATTGCGATTGTGCTGGTCATTTTTGTGGTCTACCTGTTCTTGCAGGACTGGCGTGCCACTCTCATTCCGATGCTGGCCGTGCCTGTCTCCTTGGTGGGAACGTTCATGATCTTTCCGTTGTTCGGCTTCTCGATCAATACGCTTTCGTTGTTCGGGTTGGTGCTTGCTATTGGGCTGGTGGTTGACGATGCCATTGTGGTCGTTGAAGGAGTGCAGCACCACATCGAAGAAGGACTGAGTCCGAAGGATGCCTCCACCAAGGCGATGCAAGAACTTTCCGGTCCCGTGGTGGGTATTGCCCTGGTTCTAGCCTCGGTGTTTGTGCCGACCGCTTTCATACCTGGCATCACTGGCAGGCTGTATCAGCAGTTTGCCATAACGATCGCTATCTCGGTAATGCTCTCTGCGTTTAACGCTCTTACGTTGAGCCCAGCACTTTCGGCGCTTCTCCTCAAACCCAAGAAGCAGACGCGCGGACCGTTGGGAAAATTCTTTGGCTGGTTCAACGCATACTTTGAGCGCTCAACCGACAGCTTTGTCCGCTGGTCGGGAGACCTGATTCGCAAGGCCGGCGTGGTGATGGTGATGCTCGTAGTCGCAAGCGGTGCGGCATGGTTCTTCAGCAAACATCTTCCCACCAGCTTCCTCCCTGATGAAGACCAGGGCTACCTCTATATCAACATGCAGCTTCCTAAAGCCGCTTCCATGGAACGCACGAGTGCGGCCGCAAAACAGGTCGAGGAGGTTCTTGCAAACACGCCGGGGGTTCAGTACACCACAAGCGTCATCGGCTTCAGTCTGCTCAGCTACGTCCGGACTTCCTACAACGCCTTCTTCTGGGTATCGCTGAAACCGTGGGATGAGCGCCAAAGTCGGAGCGAACAATATCAAGCCATTAAGGCTCGTTTGAACCAGGAACTCAAGCAGCTTCCAGATGGGACGGTCTTCAGTTTCTCGCCACCCGCGATCCCCGGCGTCGGAACTTCCGGCGGCGTAACGTTTGTCCTCGAAGACCGCGCCGGCAAAGATGTCAGGTTTCTTACCGATAACCTGAACAAGTTCCTGGCAGCCGCTCGCAAGCGCCCTGAGCTTGCCCTGGTCAGCACCACCTTCATCCCCAGTGTGCCGGAAGAGTTCATCAATGTGGATAAGGACAAGGTTTTGAAGCAAGGCGTGAATTTGACGGATGTCTACAACACCATTCAGGCGTACATGGGCGGATTGTTCGTCAACTACTACAACGATTTCGGGCGCACCTGGCAGGTATATGTGGAAGCGGAAGCGCCTTATCGTGCGACGACCAACGATCTTGGTCAATTTTACGTCCGCAACGGACAGGGACAGCCGGTGCCCCTTTCTGCGCTGGCAAAATTCGAAACCCGTTCCGGTCCCGAGTTCACGATGCGATACAACGAGTATCGGTCCGCGCAGATCAACGCTAGCGCGGCGCCGGGCTATAGCTCCGATCAGGCATCCGCGGCCCTGGAAGATGTTTTCAAACAAACCATGCCGCGGGAGATGGGTTTCGATTACCTGGGTATGTCTTACCAGGAACAAAAAGCGCGGCAGGGAATGCTGCCGTCCGTCATCTTCGGATTTTCACTCCTGTTCGTTTTCCTGATTCTGGCAGCTCTCTATGAAAGCTGGACAGTGCCTTTTAGCGTGCTGCTCAGCACACCGGTGGCAGTATTCGGAGCTCTCGCATTCCTGTGGCTGCGTCGTTTCGTGGTTGGCCTTTACCTGCCACAGTACATGGTCCAAATCGAGAACGATGTGTACGCGCAGATCGGCTTGGTGATGCTCATCGGCCTGGCTGCGAAAAACTCGATTCTGATCGTCGCATTTGCAAAGGAAGACTATGAAAAACGCGGGATGTCCCTGGTGGATGCCGCACTTTCCGCGGCGAGGCTTCGCTTCCGGCCCCTCATGATGACCGCCCTCGCCTTCATTCTCGGCTGCGTACCGCTCTGGACAGCGTCCGGAGCTGGCTCTGTAGCACGCCAAATCATGGGGACTGCGGTGATCGGAGGAATGATTGCCGAGACCTTTATCGGCAGATTCTTTGTTCCGGCGATCTTCTATGTGGTTGAGAAACTCTCCGGTGCTGATCGAAGAAGAGCATTACCACTCGCTCCCGCCGAAGCACCGAGTCTAGGGGATTGAATTATGAAGAAGGCTGCACTCTTGATAGGAATCGTTACGGTGCTGGGCTTGACGACCGGCTGCCTGATGGGGCCGAAATACCAGCGGCCTGCGGTCAATGTCCCGCAGGAATACCGTGCACCCGCTCCACAACAGGCCGCCCAAGCCTCGTCGCTGGGCAACGAGCAATGGTGGCAAGTCTATCAGGATCCGGTGCTCACGGAGCTGATCCACACCGCTATTGCGCAAAATTATGACGTGCGTATCGCCGCTGCCCGCGTGCTGGAAGCCCAGGCGCAAGTCGGCATTACTCGCGCCAATCAGTTGCCATCTGCAAATGTCGGCGCCGACGTTTTCAGCCAGCAAAATCCGAAAGTTACAAAGCTGTTTCCCGCTTACCAGGTCAATGGTGGCGAACTGAATCTATCGGTGATCTGGAATCTGGATTTCTGGGGAAAATACCGCCGTCAAACCGAGGCGGCTCGTGCCCAATTGCTCGCAACCGAGTGGGGGCAGCGAGCGGTACTTTCCTCGCTGGTGGCCAATGTGGCCACGGCTTATTTCCAGCTTCGCGCACTCGATAGTGAACTCGAAATCTCGCAACGCACGCTGGGTTCGCGGCAACAATCCCTGAAGTTAACACAGGTGCTTGAGAGCCATGGCTCAGGCTCCGGGCTCGACGTGAGTCAAGCAGAGCAACTCGTCTACACCGCTTCTGAGACGATCCCCGATCTCGAACGGCAAATTCAGCAACAGGAGAACGTGCTTAGCGTTCTGCTCGGCGAAAATCCTCAATCCATTCCCCGGGGACGCGCGCTTACCGAACAGACCGTGCCCCAGAACGTTCCGGCCGGCCTACCCTCGGAATTACTGGAACGCCGGCCGGACGTCCGCCAAGTAGAGCAGAACATGGTCGCCGCCAACGCGCAAATTGGGGTTGCGAAAGCCTCATTCTTTCCCAGCCTGTCGCTCACCGGAATGGGCGGACTGGAGAGCAATGCCTTGCAGCGATTTATCAGTCAGCCGTCGGAGACCTGGTACGGCGCCTTCAACGTGAGTCAGCCTGTCTTCCAAGGTGGGGCGCTCCGGTCCCAACTCAGGCTGGCCCGAGCGAGCTGGCAAGAAGCTGTGCTCTCCTACCAGCAAACCGTTCAGAACGCTCTCGAACAGGTTTCCAATTCGCTCGTCGCCTCCCAAAAAGACCGTGAATTCCGCGAGCAACAGGAGTTGCTCACGCAGGCGGCGCAGCAGACCGACCAATTTTCCGAGGTGCTCTATAAGAACGGGGGGGCGAGTTACCTCCAGGTGCTGACCAGCGAAACAAATTACTTCTCAGCGGAACTCAACCTGGTGCAAGCCCAGCTCAATGAGAGATTAGCGCTCGTGCAGCTCTATCAGGCGCTGGGAGGTGGGTGGCAGCAATAGCGAAGGACAAAGATATTCAGGAGGACTCTGGTTGCGTGCGACGGATCTTCTGAATCTGGACTTGCATGATGAGACGAATAACGTCTCTTTCAATCCTCTTCGCCGCGCTCATCGAGTTCGCGATCGAGCGTGCAAGGTTCGACTTGTGGATGCGACTGCGGCGATAGCGACGCTATCGTGGAATCTCGTGGCACTAGCGCTACGCGCTTCATAGAGTCGCAGAAGCACGACCACAATGTCTCCGCTATCGCGAACGCTCGCATGTAATCCAGAATCTACAGTCTTCTCGGCCTTGAGCAGAAAAAGAAACTTAGCGATCTCGAACAAAAGCAGGCCATAGGTCCATTGAATCGCAGATAAATGTGCGATTACGTTCAACTTTGGGAGTCATCAATGATGCAAAAAGAAATCCGTGTTGGAATCGTCGGTGCAAACGCAAATAAAAGCTGGGCGAAAATGTCGCACGTTCCGGCGATCAATGGCCTTCCTGGCCTGAAGCTGGCGGCTGTGGCAACGAGCAGAGTGCTCGGGAAGCGGCTGAAGCCTTTGCTGCTGATCGCTGGTTCTCCGATCCCCTCGCGATGATCCGAGATGACCGGATTGATCTCATGACTATTTCTGTCAAGGTACCCGCACACCGCGAACTCGTCCTGGTGGCATTGAATGCCGGCAAGGCCGTATATTGCGAGGTACCCCTCGGACGCACCGTTGCGGAGACCGAAGAGATGGCGAACGCGGCAGGTTCACTTCATACCGCCATCGGACTGCAAGGTCGCTTGAATCCAGCCGTGCACCGCGCAGCTCAGTTGATTTCTTCCGGAAAGATTGGACGGCCATTCAACGCGAGGATTATCTCCAGCAACGTTGGTTTCGGGCCGGAGCTGCCTTCCAGCTGCGACTATTTCAATAAGACAAGTTCTGGCGCCAACCTGCTAACCATCAGCGCGGGGCACACACTCGATTTGGTGGAAGCGGTACTCGGAGAGATTGTCGAAGTTGATGCGCGAACCGAGATTCTCTGGCCCACCGTCAACCTGACGGACACTGGCGAGAAGAGTGTGCGCGAAACCGCCGATCACGTCGACATCCTCGCGAAGACGCGTTCTGGTGCGGTATTCACAGCCGATATCAGCGGTGGCGTAGCGCCGGGGGACGCTCGCTTCAGCTTCGAAATCAGGGGATCAGAGGGATGGCTCAGCCTGACCAGTGATCACCCCTACGGCTGCCAGGCTGGGGACCTTAAGCTCACGTCGAACTTCCCGTTCGCGACACCCGACAAGCCGGCGGTCTCCGGTGGGTTCATGGGCGCGGCGATCAACGTGGGAGAGGTCTATGCTCATCTCATCGCCGATTTGCATGCGAGCATCTACACGACGCCCGGCTTTGAACAAGCACTTCATAACGCCCGCCTCATCGAAGCTGTAATACGCGCCGCCGAACGAGGCGAGCGGCAGCAGATCGAAAGCCGCCCTACGCTACCACTCGGCCCATGTGCGGCTACGGCAGTTCGGGCTTGACATCGCCCATGTCTACTAGCGGTCGGAGTGCCTACGAGGGTCCGCCGCCGAACCCGGGCGCCAACATGCCGGACAACGGCGGTCCGAACTGCAGCTCCGGGCCAGCGATCAATGGGCGGCTGATTCCCAATGCCCAGGGCGTCGTGGGAATGTTGGGAGTGCCGCTGAGTGCGGGAACTGCGCAGGACTCGCTGCTCAATGCTGCGAAGGACAATGTAAGGTTGGATAGCGGGACGCGAATGATTCTCCGCGTCATCTGATAAAACTCAGGCAAGCGAAAAGGCAGCGCGTGCGCGCTGCCTTTCTTGCCTAAGCAAACTCGATTTAGATAAACATTTCGTCTTGTGGCACGGGGACGCCGTTGCGGCTGCGGCGTTTCGCTCCGATCAGGAATTCCAGGCCGGAGGTGATTCCCTGGACCAGTCCGGCAAGCTGCCGCACCGGAGAAACCACGGTCTTATGTACCAGGTTGGTGGTGTTTTCCACGCGGTCTAGTGTGCGGCCCAGCAGTTCGTCGGCACGGATCACCTGCAACCGCGCGCGGTCGACGGCATCGCTGACAGTAGCATCGAGACGCTCGATCTGGTTGCGAACCATGCTGCTCGACTCGCTTACACTTTTAACCAGGGCCTGGAGATGAGGGCGAAACTCCGTCAGCATCGAGTGCACGTCCTCGGCCATGGGTAAAACTTTGGTCTTGACGTCACTTGCCAACGTCTCCATGCGCGCAGCGCTCTGGCGGACAGCCAAGTACATGGCTACCAGAATTCCAGCTTGGATTACCACGGCCGCTGCAGTAACGCCAATAAAAATAGGCAGATAGTCCATAAGTGTTCCTCCGTTCATGGCGCTAAATAATGGCGCTACGGAGAGCTGCTGAATTACGGATTCTGTGAGCCGCCACCTTCGGAAGCGGTTGCTTCCTGGTACGCCTGTTTTCCAGCTTCGTAAGCGGACCGGAACTGCTCCTTCTGTTGGTTCAACACTTCGCGGCCACGATCGGCCCAACCCGCGGCTTGCTCGCGGGCCTGCCGGGCGCGATCACGAACGAACTCGCGGCCATCCTCGGCTCTCGAACGTAGCGCCTCACGAGTCTCGTCGCCCGAACGTGGGGCGTAAAGAACTCCGGCGACGGCGCCGATGCCCAGCCCCGCTAGGAACCACAGAAAACTATTGCTATCTCTGTCCGACATAAATGAAGCCTCCAACTCTGCTGCCACTAATCGGATGGTAGCACCCAGTATCGCGAATTACAATTCTGCCGACACGGTACGACAGAAGGCATATCGCTGTAGTGGGACCACGGATGTCTGCCGGCGCCCGAGCCGATTCGCAGCGTTTAGACGCTGTTTACCGGCGGAGCTGGCTTCAATAGCCACAGGCACCGCAACCCACTTGTCGAGATCGGGATGAAGCGAGACAATATCGGCTTGCGGTTGAGAGATGTTCATGTCACAGAAGTATCGCCAACACGGATACCAAGATCGAGGCCGGGAAGAGGAGCGGCAAAAACAGTCCTCCGAAAAGCCCGTCAAGAAAGAGACGTTCGGCCCGCGCGCACTACAGATGCCGGGGACGCATACGGTTTCGCGTTGCGCGCAATGCGGGACTTTGTTGGCGTCCATCTCTGAGCCGATCGGGAAATGCCCGAAGTGCGGCTTTGAATTGCACTCCTGCCGGCAGTGCACCTACTTCGATACTTCCACCCGCTTCGAATGTACCCAACCCATCCCGGAGCGGATTGCGCGGAAGGACGAGCGCAATCAATGTACCTTTTATTCCATGCGGGTTCGGGTGGAAAAGGAAACCTCTACGCCGAGCTCAGCGAAGCCAATGGATGCGCGAACGGCCTTCGAGAATCTTTTCAAGAAGTAGGCCGTGTGGCGCGGACACTCCTGTCCGCGTGGGAACGGAACCAACCGTCTCACTATCTTTATCACTTGTCATCCTGAGGCAGCGGAGTCATTGGCAGAGCCAAGGGCTCCAAACGAAGGATCCCCGCATTCCGCCTGGCTTGGCGGGGCCTCCTTTGTTCCATTGTGAGATGCCGACTGGATTGTTTTCTGCGCCTGTCCCACGGCTTGCGCCGTGGGCTGCGTTCCTTCGCCGCTCCGCGGCTGGGTCTGCGGTTGGTGGAAGGTTGGGACATGTTTGCGCTGCTGGCAGCCCGCCGCCCCTTGCAAAGAGCGCAAGGAGCGGGGCAGCCTTAACCTAACTCATCCGTGGTTAGAGCGCGTTCGCCGATCTCATAGTGCCGAAGGAGGCCTCATACCCGGAACACTGCGCCGAGCGAAAGCCAATTTCTTCATGTCCGGCCCCATCACTCGCATCTCCCGGCTTACTCACTCTTGAGAGAGGCCATATCGATCGAGAAGCGATACTTCACATCCGACTTCAACAGTCTCTCGTAGGCTTCGTTGACCTTCTGGATCGGGATGACTTCGACATCAGCAGTGATGTTATGCTTTCCGCAGAAATCGAGCATCTCCTGGGTTTCGCCGACACCGCCAATGCTCGAGCCTGAAAAACTGCGCCGGCGCATGATCAGCCCGAAGGCAGCAACTCCGAGAGGCTTCGGCGGAGCGCCGACAATGGTAAGGTTGCCGTCGCGGCGGAGCAGGTTGATGTAGGCGTTAATGTCGTGCTCGGCGGAAACGGTGTCGAGGATGAAGTCGAAGCTCTCGGCATGCTTTTGCATCTCGTCGGCATCGCGCGAGACCACGATCTCGTCTGCTCCGAGGCGGAGAGCGTCGTTCTTTTTGTTTGGCGAAGTGGTGAATACTATAACGTGGGCGCCGAACGCATGCGCGAACTTCACCCCCATGTGACCCAATCCGCCGAGCCCGACCACGCCAGCTTTCTTGCCCTTGCCGACGCCCCAGCGGCGCATGGGCGAGTAGGTTGTGATTCCGGCGCAAAGAAGCGGCGCGGTCCCGGCGAGCTTGAGGTTCGACGGGACGCGCAGAACGAAACGCTGGTCGACGACAATGCTCTCGGAGTAGCCGCCGTAGGTCACGTTTCCAAGGTGCTTGTCCGGAGAATTAAAGGTGAGTGTCATGTTCGGGCAGAACTGCTCAAAGCCAGCCCGGCACTCGGGACACGTGCCATCCGAGTCGACCATACAGCCGACGGCGGCGAGGTCGCCGGGCTTGAACTTGGAAACTGCTGAGCCGACCCTGGTGACGCGGCCGACGATCTCATGGCCCGGAACAATCGGGTACACCGTGGGCATGAATTCGCTCCACTCATTTCGCACCGAGTGCAGATCGGAGTGGCAGATCCCGCAGAACAGAATTTCGATCTGCACGTCGTTTTCGCTCGCATCGCGACGAGGGATTGTAGTCGAAGCCAGGGCCGATTTCGCACTGGCAGCGGAATAAGCTTTTGCTTTGTACATTGAATTTCCTTTCATCGCCCCACCAGTTTCTGCAGCTCTTCCGGATATCGCGCGCCTTGCACCGCGATCTTTGAGGCTGCCATGTCCAGTTCGCGAAGACCCTCAGGTGAAAGTTGGACGTTGACCGCTCCGATGTTTTCTTCGAGCCGGTGCAGCTTGGTCGTGCCCGGAATCGGCGCGATCCACGGTTTCTGCGCCAGCAGCCAAGCCAGTGCGATCTGCGCCGGTGTCGCTCTCTTCTTTTGCGCAAAGCTGCCAATTAAATCCACCAACGCCTGATTCGCCTTCCGGTTCTCCGGGGTAAAGCGAGGGACGATGTTGCGAAAATCGCTTTTATCGAACTTCGTATGTTCGCTGATCTTGCCCGTAAGGAAGCCTTTACCCAGCGGGCTGAATGGAACGAATCCGATCCCAAGCGCCTCCAGTGTTGGGATCACTTCCGCTTCCGGTTCTCTCCAGAAGAGCGAATATTCGCTCTGCAATGCGGTCACTGGCTGAACTTTATGTGCGCGACGGATCGTCTTCACCCCGGCTTCAGAAAGTCCGAAGTGCTTCACCTTCCCTTGCTGAATCAGTTCCTTTACCGCTCCCGCCACGTCTTCGATCGGCACGTTCGGGTCAACGCGATGCTGATAGAACAAGTCGATGACCTCGCTCTTCAGTCGCTTGAGCGAAGCCTCGGCAACTTCCTTGATGTGCTCTGGCCGGCTGTCCAGCCCAGCCTGCTTGCCCGTGTCCGGATCAATTTTGAATCCGAACTTGGTGGCAATCGCCACTTGGCTGCGGAATGGAGCCAGTGCCTCACCCACGAGTTCTTCGTTCGTAAACGGGCCATACACTTCAGCGGTATCGAAGAATGTAACCCCGCGTTCAACGGCCGCCCGAATCAGCGAAATCCCCTCATCCTTGGCTACGGGTGGGCCGTAACCGAAGCTCAGTCCCATGCAGCCTAACCCCATCGCCGAAACTTCAAGGTTGCTTTTTCCAAGCTTGCGCTTTTGCATTGTCTCTCCTACTTGCGAAATAGCATCTGCCTCAAAGTCGCCGAATGTCTAAGTTTCTCGAGCCTCGGGCATCTTGCCTATTTCGATAGTGTTGGTTAATCCGTGTTGATCCGTGCAAACCCGTGGCCGCTTATGATGCTAAGAATCGCAGCCGGGGCCGCCGGTCACCCCGCACTCTTTCCACAGCTTTTCCCAATTCCAGATCCCGGACATTACATTGTTCGGCAACCGGAATCCCATCTGATGCGCCAGCATACACACCTGCCCGCGATGGTGAGCTTCGTGAGAAAGCATGTAGCAGAGCATTTCCGGGCCGACCGGCCAAGGCCGCCCCCAGCCGTCTCTGTAAAACTTCTCGATGCGGCCCCCAGCACCGCCGAGGGCCTCAGCGAGCATCTCCGCGCAGCGACCGGCGCTCTCGGCCAATGCCGCACAGGCCTGCCGCCGCGTGCAGTCCGCACGGTTTAGCTGTCGTGGAATCTTCAGGTGCGGAGCTGTAAGCCTGATCCACTTGCAGCGGACATTGTGCATGTGAGTGAAGATCGCCGCAATGGTGCGGGCCTTGCCGGGTGGTTTCGCTCTCCACGCGTCAGGGTCAAGATGTTCGATAAGACTCTGGTTCATCCGATCGCTGGCGGCAAAGGTCTGGACTGCGGCTCGTCCGAGTTGAGTGTGAACTTTTGCTTGACGCGTGGTCACGTCTCCTACTCCTCCTAATAATACTTGTGGGCTACCGGCCATCCGGACGTAATCCGCTTCATCTCTCACGCGTAGCCCCCTCCGTCCAATGCCAGACTTATGCCGTTAAACCGTCCCCCTCCACATTCGACCACACTTGGTTGCAAATCCCATCTCGATACGAGAACATAACTGATTAGCCTTACATTCCCGGCTCTCATAAGCAAGAGCTCCCATAAGGAAGCCTCCAAAAAGATGGCCATTCGGCAGAAGTCCGCAAGAACGGAAAGCAAAAAGCACAACGGCAGCGAGATTCAATCCGCGAAAGGCAAGCTTGGAGTGATGATTCCCGGCATGGGCGCGGTCGCGACTACATTCGTGGCCGGCGTCGAAGCTGTGCGCAAGGGAATCGCCAAGCCCATCGGCTCGCTCACCCAGATGGGCACGATTCGCCTGGGCAAGCGCACCGACGCGCGCTCACCGAAGATCAAGGAGTTCGTCCCCCTGGCCGGCCTCGACGATCTCGTCTTCACCGGCTGGGACATTTTTGAAGACGACATGTACACTGCAGCCAAAAAGGCCGGAGTGCTCGATCGCGATTTGCTCGACCAGGTCAAGCCGTTCCTCGGCTCCATCAAGCCCCGCAAAGCCGTCTTCGATCACAACTACGTCAAGAAAATCGACGGGCCCAACGTCAAGAAGGGCAAGAACAAGATGGACCTCGCCGAGCAGGTGCGAGCTGACATTCGCGATTTCAAAAAGACTTCGGGAGCCACGCGGCTTATCACCATCTGGTGCGGTTCCACGGAAAGTTATATCGAGCCCACCGCGGCGCATCAATCACTGAAATCATTCGAAAAGGCACTAACCCAGAATGACGAGAACATCGCGCCGTCGATGGTCTACGCCTACGCCTCGCTGATGGAGAGCGTTCCCTTCGCCAACGGCGCCCCCAATCTGACGGTTGACCTTCCCGTGATGCACGAGCTGTCCCGAAAAAACGAAGCTCCAATCTGCGGCAAAGATTTCAAAACCGGACAGACGCTGATCAAGACCATCCTCGCCCCCGGCTTCAAGGCGCGTATGATCGGCCTCAACGGCTGGTTCTCGACGAATATTCTAGGCAACCGCGACGGCGAGGTTCTCGAAGATCCCGGGTCGTTTAAAACCAAAGAAGAATCCAAGCTGTCAGTGCTCGAGCACATTCTGCAACCCGAGCTTTATCCTGAACTGTACGGCAACTTCACCCACAAGGTCCGCATTAACTATTACCCACCCCGTGGTGATAACAAAGAGGGATGGGACAACATCGATATCTTCGGGTGGCTTGGTTACCCAATGCAGATTAAGGTGGATTTTCTTTGTCGCGATTCCATCCTGGCCGCGCCTATCGTGCTCGACTTGGTGCTATTCATGGATCTGGCAAAGCGCAGCACCGAGCTTCGCGGCCTCGGCATTCAGGAGTGGCTGAGTTTTTATTTCAAGTCTCCCATGACTGCGCCGGGACTTTATCCAGAGCATGATTTGTTTATTCAGTTGATGAAGCTGAAGAACACGTTGCGCCACCTGCGCAACGAAGAACTGATCACGCATTTGGGCTTGGAATATTACGATTAACCCGGGCAAGCGTTCTTAAGCCGCCTCTCGCGCCTCCCTTGCCGGGACGTTTGCCAACAGCCCCGCCAATGCTTCGGCTGCCGTGGGATGAGTGTAGATTGCGTCGCGCAAGGCCGTGTAGGGTAACTCTCCTAACATTGCAGTCTGGACTGTCGCGGTCAGTTCGGTCGCCTCGACACCGAATACGGTGAATCCGAGAATTCGGTCGCTGTGCGCATCGATCAGCATTTTCATAAAACCGCGGGTCTCCGACAGAGTTCGGGCGCGCAACACGCCCGTCATCGGCATGGTGGCCACGCGATATTCAATGGCGCCGCGCTTTGCCTCTGATTCGTTCAACCCAACTCGCGCGAGTTCAGGGTCGGTGAACATGCAGAAGGGAACTAGCCGGTCTTTGGTGGTGCGATTTCCTCCCGTCAGGTTGTCCCGCACAACGCGGAAATCGTCAAAGGCAACGTGGGTAAACTGTGGGCTCCCAGCACAGTCGCCCATAGCCCAGACGTTCTGAGCGGTGGTTTCGAGCCGGTGGTTGACCTTCACATATCCGTGAGCGTCCAACTCCACGCCAGCCTGATCGAGCCCAATGCCGTTCGTGTTTGGAGTCCGGCCAGTCGCCACGAGGAGGTCGGTGCCCTCTACAACCCGCTCGCCCCTTGCGTCTCTCACGTGGACTCGAATCTGTTGACCGGAGCGCCCTTCAATCTGCTGAATTGCTGTTTCGAGCGCTACTTCGATTCCTTCGTCGTGGAATAGCTCGAGAAGTGCGGTCCCCACGTCGCCGTCCTCTTTGCTGGCGAGCTGCCGACCGCTCTCGATCACCGTCACACGCGAACCAAACCGCCGCATGGCTTGCGCGAGTTCCAGCCCGACGTAACCGCCTCCCATGACCACGAGATGCTCAGGCACCCGGTCGAGGTCGAGCGCTTCGACGTGAGTCATCGGTTGGGATGCCGCGAGTCCGGGCACATCAGGAAAGGCCGCGCGCGTCCCCAGATTGAGGAATACACGCTCACCTACAATCACCCTTGAGCCTCCGGCATTGAGAGAAACCTCAACCGTTCTAGGAGCTACGAAATGGGCCGTGCCCATAACCAGTTCTGCGCCCGATGACTTGTAGCGGTCGAGATGAGTCTGAATCAGGTCCGCAACCATGTTTCGCTTGCGGCGCTGGACGCCGGCCATATTCGTCAGGGGCGATCCCATTTCTTGTCCAAACTCCTCCGCGTGCCTCGCAAACCATGCAACCTTGGCACTGCGGATAATATTTTTGCTGGGCAGGCAAGCGATGTTGGGGCAGGAACCGCCAATCAGTTTGCGCTCGACAACTGCGGTACGATGCCCCGCCTTTGCCATCGTCCACGCCATGTACTTGCCCGCTTCGCCGCTTCCGATAATGAGGATTTCATAACGCTCGATCTCAGCCATGATTCATTTCCTCCCTCTAATTTTCTTTGTGGGGTTTCAGGCAATCGCCACTTCAGGATTCCACCTGACACTTGCAGAGCTTCCTCAGCGCGATTCAAAGGGGACAATGTGTCAGCCTCCTCGCGAGATTCAATCCTGTAATTTTAGCTCGAACTTCGGACTCGAGCATCTTTGGGAAGGGTCCGATGCCGCATGCCACCAGATTCACACTCGCAACAGGCTGACTGTCATGCCAAATTTTTCTCCCGCCTGTACTGGTCGAACTTTTCCAGGAAACGGTCGATATCTTTTTTCTGCAGATAATAGGGCGTGGAGAGGCGGAGCTTTGATGGCTCGCCTCCGCGGATACGGATTTTGTGGGTTTTCCACATCCAGCTCTCCAGATCCATGCGTTGAAGCGGAGGAACGTTGACTGTGGCGATGGCGCAACGCAATGCCGGGTCCGGCGAAGTCCATGACTCTGCGCCACGTTTGATCATCTGGGCCAGAATGTAGTCGCAGAGTTCGCGATGTCTCCGCTCGATCCGGTCCATGCCGATTTCGTTCGCGAGCTTGATCGCTGCCTCCAGTCCCCACAGCGCCGGCACATTGGAAGAGCCAATGCGCTGGAACCGCTCCGCCCGCAGCTTGGGTTCGTCCCACCCTTCGGTGGCGATGGTGTTCCACAACCGGTCGATGACTTCGTCGCGCACGAATAGAAAGCCCGATCCCTTGGGCGCCTGCAGCCATTTGTGCGGACTGGACGAATAGAAATCACATCCGATGTCGTGGATGTTGAGACACATCATTCCGGTGACGTGCGCTCCATCCACTGCCGACAATATGTTCTTCGAGCGAGCGAGCGCACAGAGTTCCTTGGCGGGAAGCACGACCCCAGTCACGGTGGTGATGTGGCTGAAAAAGATCACGCGCGTGCGCTCGGTCACCGCATCATTGAACAGATTCAAAACCTCGCTGGCATTTTTGACGGGCTTGGGTAGAGTCACCGTCTTGACCACGACTCCATAACGTTTCGCTCGCAGCCGCCAAGGTTGCAAGCCTCCCGGATGCTCCTGGTCGGTCATGAGCACTTCATCGCCTGCCTTCATGTCGATTCCGTTTGCCACATAGCTATTGGCCTCGGTCGCATTACGCAGCAGCGCAATCTCGTCACGCTTGCAGCCGACAAATTCGGCCAGCGGATCGCGAAACTGGTTCCAAGCGGCATACCCCCAAATCGGGTAATCCTCGGGATCCTGCTGATCCATCTTTTCGGTTTGCGTATAGCCATCGAAAATGGCACGCAGCACGAACGCGGGGCTCGAACCCACGGTACCGTTGTTCAGATAGACCTCATCGGACGGAATGAGAAACTGCTTGCGAAGCTCGGCCCAATAGGCATCCGGATCGCGGCTATAAATAGCGCCATCGGGAAGCGCCGAAGTCATGTTTTGGATCTGAGCATACAGCGTTGTGGGCAAGGCAAGAGCAGCAGCAAGCCCCGACGTAGCGCTGAGAAAGCGTCGGCGATCGAGCAAGGGACCTCCTGATAATGAGACCGCGTCATGTTACGACTGACCCAGAACCAATGCAAGACAGAATCACGATCCCGGGCGCGGAGAAACCTAGCCAGAGAGCAGAAGACACTACCTGCCGGCTTGCCGCTATACTATTTCTGCCGAGCCATCGCTCAACGGAGAAGGCATGTCGAGTCTGAAGGAATTTCAATGCGAGATTTGCGGGATCGTAAGTGACAACCCGATCCATTGGTTTGTAATCGAGTGCGGAGATCAGAAGCTCGCAGTTATCAAGTGGGATCTGACCGCCGCAAACAGCCCTACTGCCCGGCATTTCTGCGGCGAAGCCCACGCCCAGGTCTACATCAGCCGTTGGTTTGAATCGATCTGCGCGCCTCCCAAAGCCGTTTTCAAAGTTTCTTAAGGCACGCTCGCGTGGTGACGGGTGCCCTCGCCCGTCCAAGCGGAGCAAAGCTCCGCAGCGCATTTGGTAGGCCGCCAGGGTCCTCGCGCGGGCGAAAAATCCGCGGCACCTGAGACTCTAGGGTAGAATGAACACCGCACTTGGGGTCACCGCCGGTCGATTCGATCCAACCAGACCCATGGAAATCCACACTGCCCAGTCCAAGGAGAGGGAACATGTCCGCAAAGAAATTGCTGGTTTCTACCACGCTACTGTTCGCCTGCGCGATCACTATTCTAGCCGCCCAGAGTAATGTTCTGAGGAGGAACGGAATCACCGTGTCGAGCAAACACGCACGGATGACGATCGTGACCGAGCCACCCCGATCCTTCACGGCGACCAACCTCGACGATCCCCGCCTGGTCACAATCTTCAGCAATCTCGCCGCTACCTACCCGAAGGGCCAGTATTGGTGCTGTTCCGGCTATAACATCATGGGACCATCCCAGGGTGAGCAATGGATGGCCGCTCCCTTCACCCCCAGCGCGAATCACACCGTGAACACAATCGAAGTTGCGGTCGGCTATTCGCAAGGCAAAACCAATGGCGTTGTCGTGAGTCTCAATCAAGATAACAACGGCGTGCCTGGCAAGGCGCTGAAGACCTGGAACGCCTCAGGCCTACCACGCTTCGGCACCTGCTGCGGATTAGTGGTGAAGTCCGATAGCGCCGGCATTCCCGTCAGCGCCGGAACCCAGTATTGGGTGGTTCTGAGCACGAACAAAAACGAATTGGACACCGTGGACGCGTGGAATTTCATCGACACCAACCAAGTAGATGCTGCAACCGTCGCCACCTTCCCAGGCAATAACAACCAGTGGAATGCCTTTCAGACGACACCAGGGTTGGGATTTGCGATCAAAGGGACCAACTGAAGGTTAGCCGTATCCCGAGGAAACATTGATGCTAAAGTTCAATCACCTGGCCATTCCCGTCAACAACTGGATTGCTTCTCGAGACTGGTATGTCAATGTTCTCGGACTGAAGGTCGAATTCGAAATTCCGCAGCGGCTAACCGCAGCCGTTCAGGATGAGCACGATTTCACCATCTTCCTCGTACAAGCGCCGCCTCCCTCCAACCCCATGAATCTTTGCCTGACGTTTCAGGTCGACGATGTGCGCAAGACGTTTGAAGCGATTTCCCGCAAAGAAGTTCCGTTCACTCACCCACCGGAAAAAGTGTTCTGGGGATACGGAGCGGAACTATGCGACCCGGATGGATACACGGTCCGCTTATGGGATGAGAACTCGATGAAGATGATGACCTAGGGGGCATTCGGCCGAATTGGTGGCGCCCGGATTCGCGTCCGTCTCTCAGGACGCTAACCATGAGATCCTCCAATGACTTGGTTCAAACGGCACACAAAGCTCGCGGACACCGGCGCGGACATTAGGGCTCAATCCTGCAGGAAGGGGTTGGCTGCATTCACTGCCCATTCGGAGACATGCAATGAATCGTCCCATTCTTCGCGCCGAAGTAGATGCGGCCATTCGAAATGGCGACTCCGCTGAAAATCGGCGAACCAATCTTGAAATTGACCAGGCTCGTACCATCCGTCTTAGTGACATACAGATTGCCGTCGTTCGCCCCGAACAGAACAATGTCTTGAATCACGGCGGGAGCCGCGTACAAGGTTTTTGTGCTCTCCTGGTTGTAGTCCTTCACGCTCACGCCGCCGCCACTACTCTGAGCCAGAGTGAGCAACGCGCCGCTCTGGTCGGGTCCGAAGATGGTGTTCACGAAATCGGTTCGTGTCTTTCCTGTGCCGCATTGTGTGACATTCGTCTGCGCCAAAAATGCGGGGCTCGCGATGAATCCTACCTTCCGTTGCATCTTATGCAGCGTACCAGTCAGGCCTGCGGTATTTCGCTCCAACACGAAAATTCCGCCAAACTTGTTCATAGCCGTGACCCACGAAGCCGATTTGTTGTGGCCAGTACACTGGTTGATCTCGCCCGTCATATGCAAGATCGGCGAAGAGCCGAAGTCGTTATCCACGTTGTCGTTTTTTACCGCAAGGTAATAGTTCAGTAGCGTGCCGCTATCGGCCGCCAGGGCAAGCACGCTATCCGGATAGTGAGTCGCATTCTTCGTAGGAGGCTTGCAACTGGAGCCAGGATTTCCAGTATCCGCGTAAACAATTCCGTTGGTATCGTCGATCGCAACCGACGACCAGACCGCACCACCCACGCACGTTCCACTTGGACACGTACTTTGATCGATGGTGCTGAAACTCCAGATTGGCGAGCCGCTAAGCTCGTTGTAGGCGTTGATCAGCCCGATCACGCACGGCGTATCGTTCTGCGATGCCAGGCCTACATAAACCATTCCGTTGTAGAACGCAGGCGATGACCAAACCTCGGCGCCCTTTGTAGGATCGCCCAATTGCTGCTTCCACACCAGAGCGCCAGTCGTCGCATTCAGCGCGTAAAGGTACGCGTTTTCCGCCCCGAAAAAAACCAGGTTGTTGACAACGTCCACCGATGCCGAAGACCCGATCCGGCACCGTTTCTTATTGCAAGGTTTTATGATGTCGATTTTGAACGACCAGATTTTCGTCCCCGTGACCGCGTTGATTGCATAGAAGTTGCCATTGTAGGATCCGAGGAACACCGTGGATGTGCCGTTAACGATCGCCACCGCCGGTGAAGCCGAAACCTCGCCCCCGGTCACGAATGTCCATTTCGTTTTCAACGCAGCAACGTTCGAAGAGTCAATTCCGGTCTCGGCACTGTGCGCGCTGTTACTGAGATCCCGCAAATACTTGGGCCAATCGTCTGCGCGTACGACTGCGGACGCAAACACAACATAGATCAGGATCGTAGACCAACTAAGTCGCAACCCCCTGCGAGAACAAGGACAACCGCTGGTTTCGCGCTCCATCATGCACCCCACCAAACTTCTTACCGAGAGGTTGTATCAGCCTTCCAACCACTCTGCAAGGTGTAATAATTCCTGCCGGACGGGTCAATCCAAAACCTCCCGGCGGGGACCGAGACCGAAGCGGGTTTGCATGCTGATGAGTTACTCGAATGCGACCGATGTGATAGGCAATTCATGGTATTCCGAACCTACGGGCCCCAAGGGAAAACCCATAGCCCCGGACGCCTCGTCCGGGGAGCTTTTGGCGAGAACGCGGGACATAGAATAGAACCGGGGCTCAGGTAACCTTCTGCCCTTATTCTGCGTCGAACCTCTTAGGGACTTTTGCGCAACTTGCATTGTGTGCAGGGGTATAATTGGTAGAGACCCTTTCGGTCGGGAAAACGGAGTTTGGCTATGAAGTTCCGGCTCTTGCTATTAACGGTTGCACTATTCACCTTTGGCAGTCTGACATCATCGACTTTCGCGCAGACCGGCGTTCCCGGCAGCCAGCCAACTCCGGGCACCGTTCCGAGCGGAGACCCCGGAGTTTCAGGAGGCGCGCCTCCGCAGAGCAGCACGGGCGACTCCGCAAGTCAGAGCACGCAACCTGCTCCCATCCAGCCCGCCGACCCCGACAAAGTAAAACACGACGGCGGCAAAAATGACGTCGACGCAATCGGCAATCGCAAAATGGGCGGCCGCGGCCTAGGAAACTGGTATTCCATCGAAAGCGACATCAAGATGGGAAAACAATATTCGATGATGGTGGATTCCAGTTCCAAGTTTGTTTCGGATCCGGTGGTTACGGAGTATGTGAACCGGTTGGGACAGAATCTGGTGCGCAATTCGGATGCGCAGGTTCCTTTTGTTTTTAAGATTATTGATTCGGATGTGGTCAATGCGATGTCGCTGCCGGGCGGGTTTGTTTATGTGGACTCCGCGACCATTCTGGCGGCGGATGGAGAGGCCGAGTTGGCTGGAGTGATGGCGCACGAGATTGCGCACGTTTGCGCGCGGCATGCTACCCGGCAGATGACTCGGGCGCAGTATGCGAACTTCGCGACCATCCCGCTGATTTTTGTTGGCGGCGGTATTGGCTATGCGGCTTATCAGGCTGCCGGATTGGCCTTGCCCATTACTTTTTTGAGCTTCCAGCGCGGGTTTGAGGCGGAGGCGGACTACCTCGGTCTGCAATATATGTACAAGGCGGGATACGATCCGCAATCGTTTGTGGCGTTCTTCGAGAAGCTTCAGGCTATGGAGAAGAAGAAGCCGGGCACGCTGGCCAAGACTTTTGCTTCGCATCCGCAGACGCCGGATCGCATAGCTGCCTCCCAGAACGAGATCGAGAAGATCCTGCCGGCGCGGGCGGAGTATACCGTGACTACGTCGGAATTCGACGACGTGAAATCGCGGCTGGCTTCGCTGGAAAACCGGCGCAAGGTGATCGATAACAAGGACAGCAGTAAGCCAAGCTTGCGGCGGGCCTCGTCGACCAGCAATACCGGCAAGGATGGGACCTCGAGCGACGATGATAAACCCACGCTGAAACGGCGGGATGACAGCAATTAGGGCAGGCCTGTCCTCACATAAGTAACTGCACCGGCGGCTGCGGCCGCCGGTTTTGTTTTGCTGGCGATGCTAGACTCCCACCATGAGGAGTGACATTCTCCCTCTGTGCGATAAGCATTATCGAACCATGGAGTTTCTGCTGGCTCCATTCAACATCAATTACTCGGTCGAGTTCTTCCGGTGTACGGACAAATTCTGCCAGCGTTGCTTCAGCGAATCCCTGGGCTACGCGACTCCGAGAAGGGAACAGGCACCGATTGTCACGCCTGACCAGCCAATCTGTGAAAAGCACGGCCGGCCCATGTTTATCTCAAGTCTGGACCGGCAGCGAAATGTCCTCAGGTACGTCTGTCCCGAGCCGGGGTGTCGAGAGACGGCGTTGAAGGGATAGACGGGAGCCTGCCTAGGGAAAAGTGGCGGCCAGGCACCAATCGGATTACATCTGTTGAATTCTTGAGATCCCTTACAAAGGGTGGGGCACTGCCCACCCCGGTTTCCGAGGATCAGGTTACGCCTGACCCTACGGCAGGCCGAAGGCGTAAACTTTATGGTCTATCGAGCCGACGTAAACTTGTCCATTCGCGACCGAGGGCGAGGAAGACACGTGGTTGCCGGTGCGGTAGCTCCACAGCTTGACACCGGTGCGGGCATTCAGCGCATACAAGTTGTCGTCGTTCGAACCGACATAGACCACGCCATTGGCCACGGCGGGCGAGGACTCGACTTTATCGCCAGTCGCGTGGCTCCATAATTTGGCACCGGTGCTGGCGTTCAGCGCGTACACGCTCTTGTCCCAAGAGCCGATATACATAACTCCATTGGCTACGGCGGGCGAGGAAGTCACCAGGTTGCCGGTAAGGTAGCTCCACAGCAAGGCTCCAGTGCTGGCGTTCAGCGCATACACGTTGTTTCCCCCGCCGATGTAAACCGACCCATTCGCCACCGCTGGCGAGGAGGAAACGTACTGGCTGGTGGTGTAAGTCCACACTAGGGTACCGGTGCCGGCGTTCAGCCCGTAGACGTTGCCGGCTTCGGTGCCGACATAGACCATCCCATTCGCCACGGCCGGCGAGGACGCCAGATAGCTATCGTCGTCGTAATTCCACAGCAGAGCGCCGGTGCTGGCATTCAGCGCCAAGACTTCGGCGCCGACGATCTCTCCCAGTTGGGAGATGTAGACCACCCCATTGGCCACGGCGGGCGAGGAGTTCACGACATCGAAGGTGCGGTAGCTCCACAGCGGAGTGCCCGTGCTCGTGTTCAGCGCGTAGAAGTAGCCGCCTTGATTGCCGATATACATCAATCCATTGACGAGTGCAGGCGAGGAATTGACCTCGGCGCCAGCTTTGCCCCCGTGGGTGGTGAAGCTCCACTTCAAGACGAGATTCGCAACGTTGCTGACGTTCAGCACAGGCTCGTTCGGGTTCGAGCGCGTCATGTTGCTGCGGTGGAACTCGCTCCAGTTGTTTTGGCCCTTGGCCGCGGGCTGCTGACTCCATGCCGCGGACACAAAGCATGCACAGAGAATCAAGGCCGAAATACCGACTCGTCTCATGACGGGCTCCTGACAATAAATCTATCCGGCGAAAATGGGTTTCCGCCGTAGACTCTCACCGTGCCTTCGGAGCCAGCTTCCACACAACCCCATAGTAGACTTCGCCGCCATACACGGTGGTGCCATAAAGGTTGCCCTTTGCGTCCATAATGACGCCTCCGTTGGGTTCTGCGCCATCGACGAATGCAAAACTGTGCAGGTTAGTTTGCGCGCCATTGCCAGTTACCTCATACACCGTTCCATATACCGATTGGCCGCCCCAGTATGCACTCCCATAAACGTTTCCGTGCGCATCCAGAATGACGCCTGCGAACGGGTTGTCGCCTTGGCGGTACTCGAGGCTGTGGAGCAAACTTTCGCTGCCGCTCTTGGTGACCTTCCACACGGTTCCTCCGCCGGACGAACCGCAGTACTCCGTGGTGCCATAGAGGGTTCCAGCTTTGTCCATCGCCGGTGTTCCGTAGCTGTAACAACCATCCGCAGTGCCTCCGGCGAAAGTATGCAGCACGGTTTCCTTGCCGGTTCGGTCGATTTTGAATACCGTTCCGCACCCGCTTTCGCAGAAGGCGCCACCCTGATAAGTAGTGCCGTAGAGATTGCCAACCGCGTCCTGGATCAAGCCTGCAAATGGATTCGCGCCATCTGTACCGCCGGTAAAGTTGTAGAGCACGCTTTCCTTGCCGGAGCTCGTAATCTTGAAGACGGTTCCGTAGCCGTAGGAGCCGCAGGCAACCGTCGTGCCGTAGAGGTTGCCCGCTTTGTCCCGGAGCACAGCCGCGGCGGGATTGCAGCCATCTTTTGGTCCCCCGGCAAAGCTGTGTAGAACGGTCTCCTTGCCGCCCTTGGTTATCTCGAACACGGTTCCGTTGGTGGAAGCGCCACCGGAAAAGGTCGTCCCATAAAGATTGCCGGCTGCATCCAGTGTCAACCCTGCGACGGGGAATGCACCATCGGCGCCTGAGAAGCTGTGAAGTACCTTTTCCGCAAAGAGTCCGGTGACTTCAAACACGGTCCCTTGGTTTGACGCGCCACCCTGAGTTGTTGTGCCGTAAAGATGTCCAGCCTTGTCCTCGATGAGGCCACCGAAGGGATATTCGCCGTCCGACGAACCTCCGGTGAAGTTGTAAAGTACGGTCAGAGTCTGTGCTTGAGCTGGCGTAGCTACAACCGGTCCGAGTCCAAGCATGACGATTAACGCTAGCGTAAAGCTGCCGGTTGCCTGACGCATATTCGAAATACTTAGTCGTGGGCTACTCGTCATCCATTTCCTTTCCGGTGAAGCGAGCTACTCTTTGGATAAGGGCTACGGCGTTATCTCATACACAACGCCACATCCGAAATTATTTGAACATCCCGGGTTGCCGCCGCCGCCGGTCGTCCCGTAGAGGTTGCCCTTGGCATCGATGGTCAATCCAGCTTCGGGGCCATCTCCATCGGAGACGATAAACCGGTGGATTATGGTCTCTCGCCAGCGGCCGCCGCTGACCGGGGCGAGCTTGAACACAACTCCGGCATACCCACCACCGGCTGTGCCGTAGAGATTGCCGGATTTGTCAAACACCAGCGTGCCAAAGGGCTGGTCGCCGTCTCCGGGGCCGCCCTTGAAGCTGTAGAGGACGCTCTCCTTCCATTTGCCTCCCGCCAATGCTGCCACTTTGAATATTGCGCCATGCCCGTAGACTCCTCCTGAACGGCTGGCGCCATAAAGATTGCCGGAGCTATCCATTACGAGGCCGGCCTCGGGGTTGCCCGCATCTCCGGTCTGGCAACCGCGGAGGCCGCACTGGAAAACGTACAGTGTTTTGTCTTTCCAGCTGCCGCGCAGCAGCTCAAAAACGGTGCCGCCATCGGCGCTGCCACCTCCGTCATACGTGGTTCCATAGAGGTTGCCGGCTGAGTCGAAAATCACCGCGTCTGACGGCGAGCCGCCGGATGTCCCAGTAAAGCTATAAACGGTCTTTTCGCTCCATCCGCCGCTGGTTTTGGTGAGCGCGTAGACAATGCCGGCATTGTCGAGGCCGCCCGCAGAGGTAGTGCCGTACAGCCGGCCATCTTTTCCGAGGGTCGGCGAGGCGAGAGGTTCGGACCCGCCACCGTTGTATCCAGTGAAGGCGTAGAGCACACTCTGCACCCAGCCGTCGGAAGTGGTTGCCAGCTCGAAGACTGTGCCGGCGTTGCTTCCCCCCAAGGGTGGCGTCGTACCATACAGATTGCCAGCGCCGTCAAAGATCAAGCTGGAACTGGGGCTGCCGCCGTTCGCGCCGCCGGTAAAGCTGTACAGCACGCTGTGGGTCCAGTCGCCGGAGTTGGGTGTTAGTTCGAAGATTGTCCCATAGCCGTTCGCGCCGCCGGACGCGGTCGTGCCGTAGAGATTACCTGCTTTGTCCCGGACCAGTCCTCCGTAAGGATTGGCGCCATCCGTCGCCCCGGCGAACTTGTAAAGGACGTTAAAGGTCTGGGCCTGCGTGTACGGACTCGCGGCGGCCAGTAGCAGGATTGTCAGGATGAGCGTCGCACTCGCCGCTCGCAGCCGCATCTTCGAGATATCTTGCCGCAGTGTTCTCTTCACCGATTCCTCATTGTTAATCGCCAACTATCCTATCCAAACTGCAAAGGTGGGCCGCCCCTCCCGGCAAGAGTCGTCAAACCGGCTATGGCGTAATTTCATACACCAAGCCGGAATAGAATTCTCCACCCCCGGCAGCAGTTCCGTAGATGTTGCCGTACGTGTCCAGAATTACACCGGAATAGGGCGCGTATCCCTCCCGCCCCCCCGGGAAGCCATAAAGCAAGGTCTCGCTCCATCCGCTTCCTGAGGACGTCAGCTTGAACACAGTGCCACAGCCTAACTGGCATACCAGGCTACCGCCACCCCAGACGGTTGTCCCATAGAGGCTGCCGTCACTACCGAAGATAAGCGACCCTTCGGGCTGAACCCCGTCGATGCCGCCAGCGAAAGCGTGAAGTATGTTTTCGTTCCACTGGCCGCCAGAGGTCTGCGTCAGTTCGAAGACCGCTCCGCAGCCAAGGCCGTTACAGCCGCCTCCGAATGGCGTGGTGCCGTAAAGATTGCCTGACTTGTCGAGGACGAGGCTGGCATCAGAACCAAAACCTGCAGAGCCGCCAGGAAAATAATAAAGAATGGTCGGGATCCAAGTGCCTTTTGACGGCTTCAACATGAAGACTTCACCATTGCCACATCCGTCGCATCCTCCAGTTGCGCCGTAGAGACTTCCTGCCGCGTCGAACACTACACCGCCGATCGGGTTGCCGTTCGAGGTTAAGCGATAGAGAACGCGTTCCTTCCATTTTCCAGCTCTGTCAGGCGCCAGTTGAAAGACGACACCGCAACCGACATCACACCCCCCGCTATAAAGGCCGCCGCCAAAGGTTGTTCCATAGAGATTTCCACGAGCGTCGAGGGTCAAGGCAGCATAGGGGTTTTGCCCTTCGCCGTATTTGTGGAAGCTATGGAGGACGGTCTCCTGCCAGGAGCCGCTGGAAGTCCGGGTTAGTTTAAAAACGGTGCCGCAACCGTAGCCTCGGCATCCCTTGCTTCCGCCCACCATCGTCGTCCCGTAGAGCCGACCTTCGTGGTCGATGGTCAGGCCGGCAAACGGCAACGCCCCATCGCTGCCGCCAAGGAATGCGTGTAGAGTTTCTTCTCGCCAGCCGTTCTTGGTACGTTTCAGCTCGAAGACAGTACCGCATCCGTAGTCGGGTCCCCTTCCTGAATAACAAGCGACGTCTCCGCCAAACCAATTGGTGCCATAAAGATTGCCCGAGCTGTCGGAGACCAGTCCGGCCATCGGGTCATAACCGTCATTCTGTGAACTAATATTGCCGTGAAATGTGTACAAGGCACTTATGCTTCCCGCCATCCCATCGGCTGCGAAAGTCAGATGGCAGACGATAGCCAGCAGAAGCCATCTCAAACTGGATTCCAATTTTCCCTGGGTCATTGTGGACAGCCTCCGTGGAAAACTTGTTGGACTTAGAATCTTCTCTTGGCGTCAACAAGAGCGCTAATGTTACACCCATGCCACCTGCTCGTGGTATGTGAAAAGATTTTCATCTGAAAGGCGAGAACCGACGGGCTGAACGCCCCCTTACGCGCATGGGTCCCTAACTTCGAAGACCCAAAGGCGGACCACCGATGACGGTTTGCGTGAGCTAAGCACCCGCCCCTTGCAAAAAGCTTGCAAGGAGCGGAGCACCCGAAACCTGATTCTTATCGGCTAGTCGCAGCCATCAATCGTCGTCCGGATCTGTCGGCGGAGATTTATCTTCTTGGAAGTGTTGCGCGTTCAGGGGCGCCTGGATGGTTTTAAATGGCAGCGGCGTCTGGTTGTAGTCGAAGCAATCCGACAAGTCGTCGGCGGTTGCGTCTGCGTATCCTAACGAGGCCAAGCTCCAATTCTTTTCAATGTATTTCAGGATGCTCCCGAAATCATGGGGGACATGAGAAATGTACGCAGCCTTGGCGTACGGCGAGACTACGATCAGGGGCACACGGAAGCCGAACTCGTAGGAATTCCTGACCGTGGGAGCCACGTGGTCGAACCACCCTCCCCAATCATCCCATGTAATAAAGATAGCGGTATTCGCCCAATAGGGACCGCTACCGATGGCGTTTACGATCGAGGCTACCCACGACGGTCCGGAACCGTCCGTGTTGCGCGCGTGATCGGATTGCTTACCGTCGGGAATTACCCAGGTCACGCTGGGCAGCGCATTGGCTGCGATGTCATTCAGCACCTGGGTCTGGTTCAGAATGACATTGTTGGTCCAGTCGGCGCCGGTACACTGAGTGTTGCTCGTGTCAGGAACGCACATGTGCTTAATGGCGTTCGGTCCGGTCCAGATCGAACCAGCCGAGAGCGTGTAGTACTTCCAACTGATGCTCTTCTGATCGAGCTCGTCGGTCAGTGTGGGATGGTCAAAGCAGGGATACTGCTCGGAAGATTCCTTGCCTTGAGGATCGATCATGGCAACGACCTCGGCGGGGGGAGAAGTGCAGCCGGTGTCGGTGATCGCCTGGACTCCTCCGAGGGTTGGAATTTCAGCGGAGAATAAGTTGCTGCCTACCTTGGGCGCCGACGTTCCGGAAATAATATATTGATGTGCCGGAAAGCTGGGCCCCTGATTGGTCTGAAACATTTTATCGGCGAAGGTGTAGGTTTCGGCCATCTGAAAATAAGGCCCCACGTCGGAAGCTTGCACGTATTGAAACTGTGGCTCGGGCGGAGCGCAATTCGGCTGGTTCGCCGGACACTCAACCTTGGTCAGGTCGGCTCCATCCATCTTGCCCCCGTCATACATTGAAACAAAATCGATATGCCTGTGACCCAAGTCATACAGGGTCACCATGGGGACAGGCGTCAACGTAACAGTGTTCCCCTTCGAGTCCTTACCGCTGCTGGCGATGTCTGCACCGGCTGCCATGAGGACGGGATCGTGAAAGAGGTTGTCGGGAGTACGGTTCTCCTGAAAGATCACGACCACGTGCTGAATCTTGAGCGGTGGAGGTGGGGGTGGAGGAGCGCTCGACGAACTCGATCCTCCGCAGGCGGCGAGGCTAACCAGCAAGCCGGCCGTAACTGCAAGCGAGATGCACAGCGCGATCTTTCGGGATCGAGTCAGGCTGCGGGTTAATTTCATAGCTCCTCTAAACCCAGGTTTCGTCATTTCCACTCGCCGATTATAACGAAACCCATAGATTCGGAGCTGTTTGAGACTCAGACGCTGGACGGGCGGGACAGTTGCCAAGGCTTCCAACTGGCAACCTCCAGCCGCCCTAAGTACCAGTCTCTTCATTGACCTTCGGGAATCTTGTGACACGCCGCTTGGTCTGTGAATATCGGCCTTAGCAAATGGCTGTTCAAGTTGGGCAGCAGGCATCGATTCCCGAGCATGCCGGCGAAATGGCAGGCTCCCCCGGAGGTATTTGTGCGCTATCAATTTCCCCTGGTCATCGTCCCGAGCGATGATCGCAACAAGCAGCTTGCCTTCCCCAACCGGACCAAGTGCTCCCAACAGCCAAAGCAGCATTCCAAGCGTGTTCTGCGGCACATCGCCCTGGCATTCGCGATGTTGATGCCCAACCTCGTTCTGGCCAGACAGCCGGGGCGTAACGTTGGGACGGATACCCCACCTGGTGCACCTCACACGACAGCTTCGCCTTTGCTTTTCGGCATGCAGATGAACGGGGGCACGATCTCGCAACAGCCTTGGCCGCAGGCCAACTTTGCCGCGATTCGCCTGTGGGATAGCGCAACCCACTGGCGCGACATCAATACTGCGGACGGCGTTTATGACTGGAGCAATCTGGACAAGTGGCTGCAACGCGCCCAAGCCGGGAACGTTGAAGTCCTTTATACCTTCGGCGAAGTGCCCAGTTGGGCCTCGTCGGATCCCGGAGACTACACTTGTGCTGGTGGTCCGGGCGCGTGCGATCCGCCAGATGACCTCAACGCCGACGGTACGGGCAGTAATCAGCACTGGAAGAATTTCGTGGCCACCATTGTCAGCCACAACCAACGCAGCCAGACCGGTCATATCCATGCTTGGGAAATGTGGAACGAAGCCTTCGGCAACCCTCACCGTTGGAAGGGCACTCAGGCCCAGTTGCTTCGCATGGCACAGGACGCCAGTACTCTCATCAAGGCAGCAGATAATTCCGCGGTGGTGTTAACCCCAACCTTCGCTCCTCTGCTGAACCCGTCGCGATTGCAGTTGGCCAGCTACCTGGCAGCGGGAGGGGGGCAATTCGCCGATGCGATCGCGCTGCATGGATACGTGATGACGAGAACGGGGGATCGTCCAGAAGACCTGGTCACGTTCATGAAGTTGTCGGACCCGATCCTTGCGAAGTACGGACAAAGCAACAAGCCCCTGTGGGACACCGAAGCCAGCTGGGGCAACATAGAGAATACCCACTTCACCGATCCCGACCTGCAAGCTGCATTTGTCGCGCGCTCTTACCTGCTGCACTGGTCGCTGGGAATATCGCGCTACTACTGGTACGAGTGGAATAACAGCCTGGTGGGCCAGCTTTGGATTCCCGACCCGCACGACGCCGATGGTCCTGGAAAACTGCTGAAACCGGGCATAAGTTATGTTCAGGTCTACAACTGGATAGTCGGCTCCAAACTGGATTCGGGATGCGTGCAGAATGGCACGGTCTGGACTTGCAACTTTCGGCGGGGTGCTAGTTATGAAGCCCAGGCGATATGGGACACAGCGGAGAGTTGTGACCACGGAACCTGCAGCTCCTCCAAATACACCGTAGATCCCAAGTACCACCAGTTCCGGACGGTGGACGGTACGACATTCCCAATCACCAACTCAAGGGTCGAGATTGGGGCCAAGCCGATTCTGCTGGAAAGCCGCAGCAGGCGCGGATTGCTCAGATAGCCGCCGATAACTTCCGGGTTGGCACCGCCATCGGAACTGCAGGGTGCAGATCGGTAACAGCGATTCCGGAACATGCAACTCGCCGGGCGCGACCCAAGGTCGCGCCTGGCGTGTTATTGCGGCGCCCGGTGAGCGTTTCCGGGGGTTTACAAGCCATCCGGCGCCCGTCCGGCGGGTTTCTACCGCTTCCGGCCAGCACACTTGGTACATGTTCCCCGAAATTAACTTGGAATGACGTTACAGACTTGTTAGTCTCTGGCAGGTGATCTGTGGGGAGGGAAGCGTGGAACATGGCTTCTGGCTTCGGGTATGGCCGCTTACGCCCCACATCGGCGCGATTGCAGCCGCAACAGACCGACTCGCAGCGGTCTAACGTGCTATCTTGCGTTACACGTGCGAGACAAATTCTAAGGAGATCTGCAGTGACGATTAAACAGTGGGTGCTTCTGCCGTTGATCTGCGTGGCCTCGATGTCGGGTTGGGTGGGATGCGGTGGAGGTTCGACTTCGACCACGCCCCCCCCACCGCCGCCTGCGATTTCCGTTTCGCTCAGCACCGCGCCACCAGCGTCACTGCAGGCGGGCACGAACACTGCGATTACTGCGGCGGTGGTGAATGACTCGGCAACCGCGGGTGGTGTGGACTGGACGGTCACCTGCGGCAGCACTGGTGCTTGCGGATCGTTCAATCCCACCCACACTGCTAGTGGGACCGCCACTCAGTACACCGCGCCAGCTGCGGTGCCCTCCGGAGGCACAGTCAAGGTAACGGCGACCTCGCACGCAGACGCAACAAAATCGGCCTCGGCCACGATCACGATTACAGCTGTGCCTCCACCAATTTCTATTGTCTTCAATCCGCCGCCGCCAACGTCGATGCAGGTAAACGCCACAACCCCAGTTACCGCAGTTGTTTCGAATGACTCGACCAGCGCGGGCGTTGATTGGTCAGTGACCTGCGGCAGTGCCGGCGCTTGCGGCTCGTTCAATCCAACCCACACCGCCAGTCGGGTCCCGACTCAGTACACCGCGCCATCTGCCGTACCCTCCGGTGGCACGGTGAAGGTGACCGCGACCTCAACAACTGACAAGACGAAATCATTCTCCGCCACGGTCACGATTACCCCTCCTCTACAAATCACTATTGTCTTCAATCCGACTCCACCAGCGTCGTTGCAGGTAAACGCCACAACCCCAATTACCGCGGTGGTCTCGAATGACTCAACGAATGCAGGTGTGGATTGGTCGGTGACGTGTGGCAGTGCTGGCGCTTGCGGAATGTTCGCTCCCACCCACACCGCCAGCAACGTTGCGACCACATACACGGCACCAGCGGCTGTGCCCACGGGCAATACGGTAACGGTCACGGCGACCTCGCATGCCGACCCGACTAAGTTTGTGTCGGCAAACATCACCATCACCCCTCCGGCGATCACCGTGGTCTTCAACCCGCCGCCGCCAACGTCAATGCAGATAAGCACCAGCAGCCCAATTACCGCAGTAGTCTCGAACGACACGACGAACGCGGGCGTGGATTGGACAGTCACCTGTGGCAGCACGGGGGCTTGTGGATCGTTCAATCCCACTCACACTGCCAGTAGCGTTCCGACAACATACACCGCGCCGTCTGCCGTGCCCACGGGTGGT
>Ga0210406_10001276_pt1 | contig 31458 bp, 16 predicted proteins | sample IncBWC30MmetaG_FD_155454 | JGI IMG/M metagenome (GOLD analysis project Ga0210406, IMG submission 155454) | Forest soil microbial communities from Barre Woods Harvard Forest LTER site, Petersham, Massachusetts, United States - Inc-BW-C-30-M | ecosystem: Environmental > Terrestrial > Soil >... | reverse complement strand
CCGGGAACGCCGACGGTGACGGGCCGGTTGTTCTCCGCGAGGGTCTTTTCGAGATTGCGAATAGAGTCGGAGAGCAAGAACCGTACGCCGTAAGTCCTCGACTCTCCGGGAGCCAGCTTCATCGAAGTCGGAGGATTCCAAGGCTGTGCTTGCTTCCACTCATTGTCGGCATAGGCCTGGCTATGCACCATCCACTCGTAAAAACCTTCGAAGGTAATGCCGCGGGGCGTCGGGTCAGTAAAAACTGGCTGGGCTCCCCAGTCACCGGCTTTGTCGACGATTGGGTTATAGGCTTCGAATGGAGTGTGCCCATAGGGCACGACAAGCAGTGCGGGGCCCCGCCCGCTGAGCCGAGTGACCTGAAGGTAGCCAGCGTCCTCGCCAATGTAGGGATCATAAAAAGAACACTTGGCGTGGGCCTCTTCAAGTGAGCGGTCGTTAAGGACGTTGTTGAAGATCATGGGGATCCCTAGCGCGCCAATCTCGACCGTGTGCGTTGATTTGTTTTTGAGTGTGAAAGTGAGGATGAGTTTGTTCGCGTCGATGGCCCAAGTACGTTGGATCCGGAGTGGAATATCTGGCGGCAAAGTGGGCGCGAGGTCGGCGGTCGCGAGTGCTCCTTCCGGCTTAGGAATAGCAGCGACGGGCTGGCGTGCTGTTGCTGTCGAGTAGTTCTTCCAATCGCCGGATTCTCCTGCGCGGAGGCGCAGAGTGATGTCCCCCAGGTGAAAGTAGCCATTTTGCGATCGCGCGATGAGAAGGTCTCCTGGCGTGAAATCAAAATCTCCGGCCCCTTTGGGCTTGAGAGCGCCGACCGTTTGCGAGGACTGAACCAAGGTTAGAACGAAGTCTGGAGTGTCGAACTGCATCGTCCCCTGGGCGAGCATAGGCCCTGGAGTGGGCGGCTTCTTGTCTATGCTTTTGTCGGTTTGATCCTGACTGGTGGCGGGCAAACAAAAGAAAGCAACTAGGATCATCAGCAGCGAACATTGGTGAAACCAGGTCGCGAGACCGGTTGAATAGCCTCTCACTGGCGGACCTCGGAAGAATTAAGTAGAGCTTTATACTCTATCCATTCCAGATGGATTTAGAACAAAAACATGAACGGTGAAGAGAACCGAATGCTGAGAGGGCGGTCATCTCATAGAGGCAGGCGAGCCGGGAAGCAATCCTTGAAAATGGTGGCTGTGACCTTATTGTTCAGCGTCCCGTCGAGTACGCAAAATTTGGAACTGCCCAAGGTGCCGGAGGCACGAGTTGGGCGGCGCGTTCGACCGATCGGGGACACTCCTTCTCAAACTATGCCTGGACGGACAAAGCGTTCGAGGCTGGCTATGTTTTCTTTGGCGACTACCACGGGACTCGCCGCGTTCGGCGGACGCGTGGACGGAGTTTGGACGGAGAGGCCAAAACACGTTACCGATTCAGAGATGAAAGCTGGAGACAAACACTCCGGAGCGCACGGTACTGTCGAAAAAGTGGCCATCGCGGACTTCAGAAGCGGCGTGACGGAAAAGCACTAAAACAATTTAGCCAGCTTGCCGGGCAATCGCTGGATTGTTCGCTTCACGAGTCATGCGGCCATCGATGGCTCTCCAGATACCGAGTGGGTTGGCATCCTTCAGCTCTGCGGGCAATGCGTCATCGGGAAAGCCTTGGTAACAGACCGGTCGCGCAAATCGAAGGATGGCCATGGTTCCCACCGAGGTGGAGCGACCGTCCGACGTGGCGGGATAGGGCCCGCCGTGCACCATGGCGTGGGTGACCTCGACTCCGGTTGGAAATCCATTAAAGATGAGGCGGCCAACTTTGTTTTCGAGAATGGCGATCAGATCGGCGAAGTTGTGCAGATCCTGCTCCGTGCCGTGAATCGTGGCCGTGAGATGGCCTTCCAGCGTGCTTGCGATTTTCAGCAACTCTTTGCGATTCGAGTGCTGGACGAGCAGTGTAGCGGGCCCAAAAATTTCGGCATCGAGCTCGGAGTTGCTCAAAAAGGACGCAGCGTCGGTTTCAAACAGGACTGCACCAACGGGAAGTTCGGAGCCAACCGTTGCGCGCTCCGTAACCGACTTCACCGAGCGATGTTCTTTTCGCTGGGCGACGGCTGAGCGATAGGACGATCGGATGCCGGCGGTTAATAAATGGTAATCCGAGGAGTCCTTTACCAGTTGCCGCAACTTGTCCGTGAATGCTTGGGCCTCAACGCCTTGAGGTAGGAAGACCATGCCGGGTTTGGTGCAGAATTGTCCGGCACCCAGCGTGAAGGATCCGTGCAGCCCGACCACAATGCTCTCACCACGCTCTTGCAGCGCGCCTGGAAGCACAAATACGGGGTTGGTGCTACTCATCTCGCCGAAGAACGGGATGGGCTCAGGGCGCGAGGCGGCCACATCCATCAGCGCCCTGCCAGCCCGACGCGATCCGGTAAAGCCCACGGCCTTGACCAAGGGATGAGTTACGAGCACGCCTCCAACCTGCGTGCCGCCGTCAAAAAACAACGAAAAGACTCCTTCGGGCAGATTGCACGACCGTACGCTTGCGCGGATCGCTTGCCCGACGAGCTCGCTTGTTCCGGGATGCGCCGGATGGGCCTTCACGATCACCGGGTTGCCGGCCGCCAAGGCTGATGCGGTGTCTCCACCGGCGACTGAGAAGGCTAGAGGAAAATTGCTGGCGCCGAAAACGACCACCGGGCCGAGAGGTCGCAGCATGGAGCGGATATCGGGCTTGGGGGCTGGTTTGCGCCCATGATCCGCACGATCGATGCGCGCCCCGACCCACGAACCTTCCTCCACAACCTGGGCAAAGAGACAGAGCTGATGGCAGGTGCGTGCCGTCTCACCCTGCAGACGGGGCTTGGGCAAAGCGGTTTCGCTGTGTGCACGCTCGATCAAGTCTTCAGCAATAGATTCAAGGTTCGTGGCGATGGCGCGAAGGAATGCTGCTCGGGTTTGTGGCGCGGTGCGCCCGTAAACCGCGAACGCCTCGGATGCCAACTGCGCGGACAAGTCCACTTCCGCAGCAGTTGCCGGCGAGAAACCAGGCTGCAGTCTTTGCCCGTCCACTGGGTTGACTCCATAGAACCGTTCCGACGCTTCGGCTCCTGCTCGAGAACCAATGATCGAACGTCCGGTTAAGTGGGCCATGGTAGCTCGCGTTGCTTCCTTCATTTCGCAAAAAACTGTTCTACTTGAACTTCTGCTTGTGGATAATTCCCGCGCCTTCTCGGATCACAACGAGCTGATCCGCGGCCACCTTGGGAATCGTTTCCGTAGCACCGTTCGTCCATCGAATGGTCAGGTCAGCTGAGGATTCAGTGCCCAGCCCGAAGTGCAATCGACGATCATTAGTCGAATAAAAACTTGATTGAGCGCTCACTTCCTGCGCCTGACGCCGGCTTCCGTAACGCGCGGTCACACGTGTACCGATCGCACTGCGGTTCGTCTGGACGCCGACGAGCAGCACTTTCAGCCAGTGGTTCTTGCCCGAGACATCATTGCGCAAAAGCGATGGGGGTTCGTTCATGTTCGAAACGAGGATATCCATGTCGCCATCGTTGTCGAAATCTCCGAATGCACATCCCCGGCTGGCGTGGGGAGCGCTGATGCCGCTTCCCGCTTCCTCGATCAGTTCCTCGAATCTGCCATCTCCGAGGCTGCGAAAAACCAGGCGGGGAGTGCGGAAGGGATAAGCCGGAAGGCGCTTTTCTACCTCAGGATATACGCTTCCGGTCGCAACGAAGAGGTCGGGATAGCCGTCGTTGTCCAGATCGACGATACCGGCACCCCAGCCCACGTACCGGGTTTCGACTCCCAGACCGGATCGGGTGGTAACGTCGTCGAAATTCCCTTTTCCATCGTTGTGGTAAAGGACGTTGGTATCGTCGGCGAAGTGTGTTTTGAAAATGTCCAGGTTCCCGTCGAGATCGTAGTCGCCGACGCCGACGCCCATGCCGGCTTGTTCCAGTCCATCTTCGCTGAGGGCTACGCCCCGCTCAAGGCCCTCTTCGCGAAACGTCCCGTTATGCTGGTTGCGAAAGAGCCAACTCGGGGTGGAATCGCAAGCGACATAAATATCGGGCCAACCGTCGTTGTCGTAATCGGCGGCGACCACCGTCATTGGGTAGGACCCGGACGCTCCCGCGACTCCTGAGGCTTTGCTGACATCGGTGAAAGATCCGTCGCCGTTGTTGTGAAACAACTGAACGGAGCCGGGAGGAAGGCCGCGAGGGCCGCAGTTCACCGGCACGCCTTTCCAGGTGCAGTCCGAGTTCTCCCCAGGCTTGGGCAACTTCTCGATGGTGGTGTTGAGATAGTTCGCGACAAAGAGATCGAGATGGCCATCGCGATCGTAATCCACCCAACAGCACCCGGAACCGTAGCGGGTGGCGGGCTGACGCAATCCAGCGCGCTCGGTCACATCGGTGAACGTGCCGTCACCGTTGTTGTGATAGAGCACGTTCTGGCCGTAGTAAGTGATGAAGAGATCGTCGAAGCCGTCGTTGTCGTAGTCGCCGACGGTGACCGCGGAGGCCCATCCAGTTCGCTGCAAGCCCGCCTTGACAGTTACATCGGTGAATGTGCCGTCGCGATTGTTCTTGTAGAGCCGGTTTGTGGTTCCCGGGGGCGCGCCGTCGAGCCGTGTGCCGCTGAGAACGAACAAGTCCATCCAACCGTCGTTGTCATAGTCGATGAACGCCACGCCACATCCGACCACCTCGATGATGTAGCTCTTGCTTTCGACACCCCCGTAAATAATGGGCTGCGTAAGGCGCGCTTCCTTGGACACGTCGGTGATCCGAGAAAGAAAGGGACGACCGGAAGGCTTCCCGCGAGGTTGCGCCTTCACACCGCGGGAGGAGATGCCCTGGCCGAAGGCAGAGCCTGTCATCGCGGTACCAGCCGCGGCAATCATGGACGCGATCATCTGGCGGCGGGTGATCATGAAGCTGGCTCGGTCACTTTCAGCATTTGGCCGGCTTTGACGTTCTCAAGTTTCTGCACGATCCCCGACGGCCATCGGATCTCCACCAGTTTGGCCGTCGTGTCCGCTCCGAGACCCACGATCAAGCGCTTGTCACTGGCGGAAAGGTATCCGACTGCGGTGTTCACGGTGAAATACTGCGTTGCCCCGGAAGCAGAGACGACTTTCACGCGACTGCCGATGCCGTCGCGGTTCGATTTCTTCCCAATGGTCAGGATTCCGAGCCAGTGATTGCGATTGCCGCCCTCGTTGCGCAGGACTATGGCCTTCTGGCCGACGCTACTCATCACAATGTCGACGTCGCCGTCATTGTCCAGATCGCCGAATGCCGCGCCGCGGCCGGCCCACTCCGTTTGAAAGGCCGATCCCAGAATCACTCGCTTGAAGTGTCCTGACTCGTTGCGCAAGAGCAGCGGTGGCTGCATGTACTTCAAGTTCGGGGAGGTCAGGTGAATGGTGTCCATGACGTGTCCCTGTGCGACGAAGATGTCTTTCCAACCGTCGTTGTCAAAATCGAAGAGATGCGTGCTCCAGCCCGAGAACGCTAATGTCGCGCCACCGAGGCCAGACATGTTTGTCACGTCGCGGAAGGTGCTGTCGCCGTTGTTGCGGAAGAGCATGTAGCGTTCGTTGGAGAGGTCGGTCACGACGATATCGGGGCGGCCGTCGTTGTCAAAGTCGGAGAAATCGGCGCCCATGCCGGCAAACGCCTTTCCGTCCTCATTGTAGCCAACGCCCGCGAGCAGACCGACTTCGCTGAACGTGCCGTTGCCGTTGTTGTGGTAGAGAAAGCACTGCACGGAATCGTTAGCGACAAAGATGTCGGTAAAGCCGTCGCCGTCATAGTCGGCGAAGGTTACGCCGAGCCCTTTGCCAGCGGGGTTGGCGATGCCAGCTTTGGCAGAAACATCGGTGAATGTGCCGTCGCCGTTGTTGTGATAAAGGATATTGGTCGCGCCGTCGTAGTTGTCGGGATGGCAGTAGGCGCGGTAGCCAGGCTTCTGTTCGCCGCAGTAGCGGTTCGTCTTGAAACTCCAGTCCAAATAACGCGTGACGAGGATGTCGAGCTTGCCGTCATTGTCGTAGTCGAAGAATCCTGCGCTCGCACTCCAGCCGCCCGCCTCCACCCCGGCCGTCTTGGTGACGTCAGTGAAGGTGCCGTCTCCGTTGTTGTGGTAGAGGGTATTGCCGCCGTAGCCGGTCACGTAGATATCTTCGAAGCCATCGTTGTCGTAATCGCCGACCGCTACGCCCATGCCGTAGCGATTCTGCGGCATTCCCGTCAGACCAGCCTTTTCGGTTACGTCGGTAAATGTCGCGTCGGCATTCTGGTGATAGAGGCGGTTCCAGAACTTTCGGTCAGCCTTGTCGGGGGGCTTGCCCTCTGGCATCGGGTCGTCGATCTTCGCGCCATTGGTGAAGAAGATGTCGAGCCGGCCGTCGTTGTCGTAATCGAGCAAAGCGACGCCACCGCCCATGGTCTCAACCAGGTACTTGTTCGAAGTGGCAGAGCTTTCGTGCTTGAAGTTGATTCCGCTTGCCTGGGTGATGTCGGTGAACTGCACTTCGGGAGTTGGAGTCGCACCCAGTAGGCCGCAGAGCATCGCGCACGCGATGACGGAGCAGCAGGGATCGAAGCGTCTCCACATGTTGGGCTCTATCGGAACTTCCTCTGGTCGAGGATTCCCTTCGTTTCCTGCAAGACGATCAAGTGATTCGCGGGCAGATTCGGGAAGGTCTCCTTCACCCCAGAGGGCCACGTAACGTCGACGTGATCCGCTTTGGTAGCGCTTCCCAAGCCGAAGTGGAGACGGAAATCATTTTGCGAGTAATAGCTGGATCCGCTCATCACTTCGTCCATCTGGCTATGATCACCGCATGTGACTTTCGCACGAGTGCCGATGGCCGAGCGGTTCGACTTGGTGCCTATACATTTGATCATAATCCAGTTGTTCTTGTTCCCGCCATCATTGCGCAGGAGCGTCGGAGGCCCATCCAGGTTATTGACGATCACATCCACGTCACCATCATTGTCGAAGTCCCCAAAAGCACAGCCGCGCGCGACGTTCTCGGCTCGAAGGGCGGACCCCATTCTTGACGTCACGTCCTCGAAGTGCCCGTTCCTGAGGTTGCGATACAGAATCTTTGGCTCCTTGTAGGAGACGTGCAATTTTCGGCTGACAATCTGCGAGTACACGTGACCGTTGGCGAGAAACAGATCTTTCCAGCCATCGTTATCGAAGTCGAAGAAGCCTACGCCGAATCCGAGATACTTGCGGTTTACGCCCAGGCCGGCCTTGATACTGGCGTCTTCGAAGGCGCCGTTGCCGTAGTTGCGATACAACGTGGTTACCTGTTCGGAGAAGTTCGTGCGCGCGATATCCAGCCAGCCATCTCCATCGTAATCGGCGACGGCCACTCCCATTCCCGATAAGGCAACCCCATTTTCGTCCAAGGCGGCTCCGGCAGAGACTGCAGTTTCGCGGAAAGTCCCGTCGCGATTATTGCGATAGAGCAGGCTGGGGGCGCTGTCGGAGGCGACATAGATGTCCGGCCATCCATCGTTGTCGAAGTCGGCCGCGGCCGCTCCCATGCCGTATGAGCCGGTGGGTTGCCAGTTGCGGCCCACGAAGACCATCTTCGAAGGTCCACTGGGACGGGCGATGCCGGACTGCTGCGAGACATCCGCAAACGTGCCGTCACCCCGATTGCGGTAGAGGAGGTTCGTGCCACCGGCAAACCCCTGTGGCCCGCAGGGCACTGGAATGTCGTTGTAGTTGCAATAGCCCGCTTCGCCCGGCTTGGGAGCGCCCGACACTTCGAAGTTCACGTAATTCGCAACAAAGAGGTCAAGGTAGCCATCCCGGTCGTAATCGAGAAAACAACATCCTGCCCCCCAGGAATTGCCGGTACCGGCGACACCGGCTTTCTCTGACACGTCGCTGAAGGTGCCGTCGCCGTTGTTGTGATACAGGACGTTGTGTCCCCAGTAGGTGACGAACAGATCGTCATAGCCGTCGTTGTCGTAGTCGCCGACGCAGCATCCCTGTCCCCAGCCGGAGCGAGTCAGGCCGGCTTTTTTTGTGACGTCGGTGAAGGTGCCGTCGCGATTGTTGTGAAACAGGTAGCTGGTGGGATGGCGGTCCCGCTCTGCCGGTACGAAGCTTGTTCCATTCACCAGAAAGATATCGAGCCAGTCGTCGTTGTCGTAGTCGAACAAGGCAACGCCGCATCCCATTTCTTCCAGGAGAAACTGCTTGTTCGTGACGCTGCCAGAAATATTTTTGGCGCTTAGCAGGCCGGAGGCGGCGGTCACGTCGGTGAAAACGACGGGAAGATTTGCATTCGCGGCATGAAGATCGTGAATTCCGGCAAGGACTGTTACGCCGGTTCCGCCCAGCACTTGTAAGAATTGACGACGGGATTGCTGGCGGCCGGAGCCGCTAGTCATGCTCGCCCCCGGGTTTGGGCGGGCTTCCGGCGGAACGGTTGGCACTGCGCCGCATCTTCTCAAGCTCGTTCGTCTCTTTGTCGAGGCGCGTGAACGAATCGAGAGCCTTTCGGCTGTCGTCCATCTTGCCGAGCCGGCGGTAGAGGCCAGCCAGAACGTAATAATAAGAGGATGCGCGGGGGTTGAAAGAGATCGCCCGGTTCACCGCATCGACCGCATCCTCCAAATGCCCCTCTCCTTCCTCGGCCTTTCCCTTCTGAAACCATGCCCGATCGGACTTTGGGTCGAGTTCGAGCGCCTTCTTTGCGTATTCAAGGGCTTTGTCAGGTTCGGATTTGCGATTGTAGTAGGCACTGAGGTTCACGTGGGAGGATGCGAATGAACCGTTTCGCGCATCGTTCAGAGCGATGGCTTTTTCGTAGCTGGCAACGGACCCCGCATCGTCACCCAAGGCCTCCAGCGCCATTCCCAAGGCATCCAGGGCTTCTACATAGGATGGTTCAATCCGGACGGCTGTTTCGAATTCCTTGCGCGCATTCTCCCAGTTGTCCTGAATAGAAAACAGTTTACCCAGATCGTAATGGATTTCCGCGGACTGCGGACTGTAGCGAATTCCCTGCTCAAATTCGATCTGCGCCGCGTCGAATCTGCCGATTAGCATCAAGTCGCGACCAAGGATCTTGTGCGCTTCGGCATTGCGAATGTCGAGCTGAAGAGATTTCGACAATGACTTGATGGATTCGCCGACCTTCTGCTGTGCGAACTGGGAGTAGCCGAGAGCGTACCAACCCCAAGAGGACTTCGGACGTTCGGTGACGTAGTCGGTCAGTAGAGGCCCAACTTCTTTGAAACGGGACGCTCGAATGTAGTCTTCGAATTCCGCGACTTTTGCGGGATCATCCGTTACTGTTTTCGGTTCGAGTTGGTCCAATCGTTGACGCGCATAAACGTCGCTCGGATTGATCTCGAGGGCTTTGCGAAACGCGATTGTCGCACCCTTGGTATCACCTTGCTTCTCGAGGGCGGCGCCGAGAAAGTGTTGGGCCTCGGCGGAGTCGGGTTGCAGGGTGAGGGCGTGCCGGAATTTGGCAATGGCCTCGTCGTTGTCACCCTTGTCGAGCGCAGTCTGGCCTTCTGCAATGTCGAGGTTCGCATTCTGCTTCCGGTCATCGGCGGAGGAGAGTTCCCGCCCTTTCTGTACCTCGGCAGCCGCCTCATCTTTGCGTCCAGCCCGCGTCAGCGCCAAACCCAATTGGTAATGGGACTCGCCGTTTTGCGGATCCAGGCGAGCGGCTTCCTGGAATTCCTGCAATGCCTCCGGAATTTTTCCATCGCGCACCAGCGCCTTACCCAGAGCCAGGTGGGCCTTCGGGAAGTTCGGCGCAAGTGTGATCACCTTGCGCAGTTGTTCGATCTCTTTGGCGCCATCCCCCGGAGTCGTGCCATACGCCACGGCGAGATTGAACTGGGCCTTCACAGAGTCTGGCGCCAATGCAACTGCCTTCTCCAATTCGCGGACGGCCTGTTCGCCGTCGGTAGAAGTGAGGGCTGCTCCGAGATTGGCGTGGGCGTCTGCGTAGTCGGGCTTGATGCGGATGGCCTCGCGGAACGCCGCAATGGCTGGCTCGTCGTCACCGGCCTGCGTCAGAACCAGACCGATGTTGTTGTGTGCCTGCGCGAAGTCGGGACGCAGGCGAACAGCTTCCCGAAATTCGGCTACGACCGCCTGGCTCGGGGCGCCTTTGCGGCCGAGCAGGAGGCCCAGCATATTGTGGGCGTCGGCACGGTCGGGCGTTTTGGCCAAGGCTTCGCGAAGGCCCGCGATCGCAGTGTCCCAGTCGGGCACGGGAGGCAGTGGTGACGGCACGTTCAGTCCGGCTTCAAATTGTGCGAGAGCTTTGTCGAGATCGCCAGAGCGAAGGAAGACAATGGCGAGATCGACATAGGTGGCAGGCATGGGTGGCAAGAGAGCGATCGCGCGTTGCAGGCTCTGCCGTGCGCCAGTGAGATCCCCGGTATCGCGCAAGGCATTTCCAAGGAACGCGTGCCCAGCCCCAGCCGCCGGATCGAGTCGAACACTTTCCTTCAACTCCGAGATCGCTTCTTTCTTCGAGCCGCTGTACCAGAGCGCGATGCCTAAGTTGTAGTGCGCGTCGGCGGACTCCGGCTGCAGCGCAACCGAACGTCGCAGATGAATAAGCGACGAGTCGAGATTTCCCTGTTGGCCAAGAATAAAGCCGAGCAGGTTGTGGGATTCAGCATGGCTTTCGTCTAGACGCAGGGCTTCGGTCAACTGCTCCTGCGCTGCTTTTAAGTCACCCTTCGCGGCGGCTTCCTGGGCGAGCTTGTATGGCTCGTCGGCCGGGCTTGGGGCATTCGCAAGATTTTTACGAACAGCCGCGCCCTGCTGTTTCAAGGCAAGACCCAGGCCGTAATAGCCTTCGCGCAACTCCGGATCAATCTGGAGAGCGTTCTCGAAGGCTGCAATCGAGCCGGGCAGGTCGCCACTCTGGCGCAGGGTCTGGCCGAGTTCGTATTGGACGCTGGCGTTGGTGGGTTCGTGTTCGGCGACCTGCCGCATGTAGACGAGCGCGGCAGCCGCATCGCCCTTCTCTCGCAGAGCGACACCCAGGTTCATCTGGGCTGCGGCGTTCGTGGGTTCCAGCGCGAGGGCCTTTTTGAACACCTCGACCGCTTCGCCGATCTCGCCACTTTTGGCAAGGGCGGACCCCAGGTTCGTTTGTGCTCGCGCTAACTTCGGATCGAGTGCGACAGCTTTCTTAAATTCCGCAATCGCCCCGGGGAGATCGGCCTTTTCCATGATGGCGACACCCAACCAGTTGTGGGCTTCTGCAGACGAAGGCCCGACTTTTACGGCGCGTTGGAAAGCCTCAAGAGCATGCGGATAGTCGTTGCGATCCCAGTAGGCAAGGCCCAGAGCGACTAGCACCTTCGGGTTGTTAGGGTCGCGCTTGAGCGAAGCCTCAAGCTGGCTGAGCGACGCTGGCTGTTCGGGTTTCTGCGCGCGAACGGACGGCACGCAACCGAGAACGATAAAGAAGAAGAGGAGCCCATGAGCGATCGTTCGATTGCTTCTCATTGGTCTGGGTCAAGTAGTCGAAGCTGCAGGCGTGAATTCCCTTCGTCCTGGGTGCGCAGCGACTTTGCGATCTCGAGGCGTTTTTCTGCTTCGTCTTTCTTGCCCATGCGGGTCAGCAGCAATCCAAGCTGGTAATTGGCCTTGACGGATCCGGGATTCAGGCGCACGGCCTTTTCCAGACTGCTTTCCGCCTCGGGATAGCGATGCGCGTTCATGAGCAGGCCACCCAACACCTCGCACGACAAGGCATGATCCGGGTAGCGGTGGAGAAGGTCCTCCAAAGTTTGAATTGCCTCTTGATCCCGTCCCTGATCCCTGCCAATTAAGGCGAGGTAATAGTAGGGGGCTATCTGATCAGGTTGCAAGCGCACACTCTCGCGTAGATGCTGTGCGGCATCCTCGAGGTGGCCCTGAAGGTAGAACACCGACCCAAGGGCATATTGCAGTTGAGGGTCGTTTGGTTTTTGTTTGAGCAGCCCTTCGAGCAGAGATTGAGCGGTCTCGAACTGTTTCTTTCCCACCTTCGCAGCGACGAGGGTGTATTGATAACCGGCATTGTCGGGACGAAGTTCGGCGGCTTTCGTCAAAGCGAGCTCGGCATCCTCGAGCAGGTCCATCTTGAGACACACCCGGCCGAAACTCTCGAGAATGTCGGGATTGTCGGGTTCGAGCTTCTTCGCCCGCATCCAGTAAGACAGAGACCGCTCGAGTTGGCCTTGCTGCTCGGCAATGTTGCCGCCTTGCTGCAACGTAGGAACGGACTTTGGGTCGAGCGTCAGGGCGTCGTCATACGAGGCAAGCGCCAGCGCCCAGTGTTTCTCGAGCTGGTAGGCACCGGCGAGATTGAACGCCAGTTCGTAAGAAAGGGGGCCCTTCTTCTTGATGCTCTCGAGGATATCGATTGCCTCTGGCACGACGCCGTCCCCGGCGAGAAGGAGCGCAAATCGCATCGACAAATGCGACGGCACGTCCCCCAGCCGCATCCAGTCGCTCGCAAGGCTGGCGGCCGCACCGTGGTCGCCGGTCTTCAGATAGTCCGTAGCCAGCACAAACAGGCCATCTGGCGATTGCCTGAAAGCTGGCAGCACAGGCTGGGCCAGCGCGAGAGATTGCTTGTAGTTGGCCTTCTCGGCCTCTGCACGCGCGAGTTCGAGTCTGGCTATGGTATTCGATGGATCAAGTGTCAGGACGTGACTATAAAGCGGGAGGGCCTTCTCGGGCGTCCCCTGCAAAATGTATACCTCAGCAAGATTCAGGTGTGCCCCCAGCAGTTTGGGCTCGAGCCGGATTGCTTTCTCAAACAGGCTGGCGCTCTCAGGAAGCCGCTTCTGCTGAAATCGGATAGAACCGAGGACGGAACAGGCGGCGGCTCGTGTCTGCGGATCAGAGAGAGCAACCTGAGCCTGTTGCTCTGCTTGTTCTAGCTTGCCCTCTCGAACCAAGCTAGCGGCGTTCTGCAGAGCCTGACGGGAATCGGTGCTGAGGGCGAAGGTCGGAAGGAACAGTAAAGACAGATAAAAGAGCGGTGCCCGAGCACACCACCGCGTCTTCTTCAGCACACGATTCCTGTCCCAACGAACAATCACCGATGGCCGCCGTGACTCTTTCCCGGTGAGGATAAGAGCCGGGTTTCATTGTATCGGCCTCACAAAGCTCGCGACCAAAACACTTTTCAGCCGGTTGGGGGCCGTGCCCTTCCCGACTTTCATCGGGAAGGGCGAATTCTCTAGTAGTTCAACCGCAATCCGAATTGAATCGAGCGCGGCTGGTTGCATTGTGTGTTGACGGTACCGAAACTCGAAGGACCGTAGAAGCCATTCGGATCGCAGAAATCTGTGCGATTGAAGATGTTTCCGAACTGGGCTTCAAACCTGAGGTTGAATCTCTCCTTGAGTGGAAAGACTTTAAATATGTTGATGTCCTCGTTGTAGGTGGGGAAGGCCCGGACCGAACCGTCGCGGCGGGGTGCGTTGCCCAGCAACTGGTTCAGGCTCGTCGGATCGACGCCTGGATCAGACCAGGCCGCCGGATTGAAGTAGTTGTCGGTCAGCGGATTGAAGCTACTACCCCGCTTGACCGCACTCACGCCTTTTACGCGATTGGGCCGTCTCTGGCCGTTGAACAAGATTCCGCCCAGAGGATTGTCCATCGTGATATTCATAGGCCGGCCGCTTTCGTAGCGCAGCGCCCCGGCAAGGTTCCATCCAGCGAGCACGAAGCGCCCTGCGCTCGAGGACAGACCTTTGCCAAAAGGTACTTCCCAAGTGAAGCCCACGAGAAACACATGAGGAGTGTCGTCACGACTGAGTCCCCACTCGCATACATGTGGACAGGATGGATCCTGGACAGCTCCATTCGCGCCATCACCGCCCTGTCCGGTCTCGGATCCGTCGTTGTACAACTTTGAATAAGTGTAGCCCACACGGAATCCCAAGCCGTGTGAGTAGCGCTGCTCGAGGACAACTTCCAGAGCGCTGTACTTGCTGCTACCGACCGGAACGTCTCGCCACAGGACGTTTTGATACTGGGGATATTTGCGCAGCGCCTGGGCTACGCTCCCGTTAAAGGTGTCATAGGGTAGAGGGACCCCACCAGCGCACAAGCCAGCGGTAGAATTCGCCAAGCTGCAGTTCGCCGTTAGTGTGCTATTGGGAATGGACAAGACGCTGGAAGGATTCATGTTAGCGCCCACGCCCATCTTCTGCCAATCCGCCGTAAGACGGCTCCCGCGGTTAGCAATGTAAGAAACGTCCAGCCGCAAGTTTGCGTTAAGCTGTCGCTCGAAAGTCAGGGACCAGTTCTGGTACCGCGGCAGCGTCAAACCATTCTTGGCGACGGCGATGACAGACTGGTTGTTTGCGAAGGAGGGATCGATGAACGGTGGAGGATTGACGCAAGGCGAAGTGGGCGTTCCACCGGGGCAAGCCACGTTAGTTTGCGGGAACCCATTATCTAGAAAGAACGCCGGCTGCTCTCCGTTCGATATGTTAGAAACTGTCGGGTTGGAAACGTAGCCGAGTGTCGGCTGCCCGATAAATTGATCGAACGATATGCCGGAATAGTAGATGCCATAGCCGCCTCGAATGGCGGTCTTGTCGTCCACTCGATAAGCGAAGCCAAGGCGCGGTCCCCACGCGTCATGAGCCGGCTGCTCGAACGTTCGGTGTCCGGTACGGCCCGTCCCCTTGCCGGCGAAAAGGAGCGCACCGGGCAGATCGCCAGCCTGGGGATTCGGCGTGTTGGGATCAAACGTGGAATAGCGGTCTTGCGTCTCCGTTCGAGCAAACTGGTAGTCGAAGCGTAGACCCAATGTCAGGGTCAGACGGCTCGTGGCCTTGTACTCGTCATTTATCCATGGAGATGTATAGGCCTCATAAAACATCGGGTGAAATGGAATGTTCTGAGTGGATGAATCCACCTGTCCCAGCAAAAATGAGGCAAAGGATTCGCCTGAATTGGCGATGAGGTTCCCGGCACTGTCATAGCCACCAGTTTCGCGCCTATCGAAGCGGAACTCTCCCCCTTGATTACCATTGGCCCAACCGGAGAATGGGAACTGATGCCACCGGTACTCATAGCCAACCTTAATTGTGTGCTTACCTTTGACCCACGACAGGTCATCGGCGAACTGCCAGCGATTGTTCGTCAGGAAGCCAAACTTTCCCCACCCATATTGGCCCAAGGAGTTGTAGGGAATGTTTCCGGCAAAATCCAGCAGTGGCGGTCCAGCCGTCTGGTCGAGTAGCCCTCCGTTGCCCAAAGGATTGGTTGCCCCCGCGGTCCCTGCCCAAAGAATTCCCGGCCAGCCCGCACCCGCGGAGAGTGGGTTGCCCCCCATAAACCAGCGGTCCCATGCGATCGTTGTGTGATTGAGGAGATTGGGGCGGATGATCCAGTCGAATTGCGTGTGCGTGTGGTGAGTAGCGATACGCTGGTAAAAACCATTGCCGTAATAACTCGTGTTCTTCTGCGGCTCGGTCTCGCCGTTAAATTGCGTCGTACACCCGGCGACTTCACCGCAGTTGCGGATCGAGGGCCGATGCCCCCAATAAAAGCTTTCGCTCATGCGGAACTTTGGACTAAACGAGTGGTCGACTCGGAACTCGATGGTGCGAGCGTTCAGAAGCCAGGTTTGATCACCGGCCGGGTTGCCGGCGACATTGTTGTTAAATCCTGCACGATCCGGATGGACCATGAGTGCTGAGACTTTGGAGGCCACCGTACTGAGAAGTTCGGTGGGAAGCTTATTGCAGGGCGTGCCACCAACTTGAATGCCATAACCCGGCGTGCCAGGACCGCCCGCCAGGTTAGGCGTGATGGGATTGCCTGCGCCGTCACACACGAACGGATCTCGACTCGGAACGCCACCCGCACTGATGGTGGTGCTGTAGGGGTTGTAAATCTGGTCGGGCCAAGAACTGAAATCGCCCGCCTTAAATGCGTCTATGGGCGTGGTGTTTCCGAAACCAGGCAGAACGCCAGAGCGAAGGCGAGTCCAGTCAAAGTTAGTGAAGAAGAAGGTCTTGTTGTGTCCGTCGTACACATGCGGGATGACGACCGGCCCGCCCGCGGTAAATCCGAAGCTGTTGTTCTTCAGAGGAGTCTTTTTGCGCGGCGTGCACACTCCCGCATTGCAGTCAGCGTCGAAGAAGCCGCGGGCATTGAGCGCATCATTCGCGAAAAACTCGTAAGCGCTTCCGTGCAGCGTGTTTGTGCCCGGCTTCGAGGTGTACTCGATAAATCCACCGCTGGTGTGGCCGTATTGAGCAGCGTAGGAAGTCGTGATGACCTTCACTTCCTGAATACTTTCGATTGGGGGAGCGCTTTCCTGGCTCTGTTGGTGTCCGACGGCGTAACCGAAGGCGGCGCCATCGAAGAAGTTCTCCGTCGCCATAGCCTGTCCGCCATTGATCCGCGAGTTGAACTGGCTCCCGCGGAACATCGGGTCGCCGTTCGGCTTCATGGGGAGGTAGCCGGGCTGGATCTGAAGGACGGCCTCTGCCAATCGGACATCGGATGCCGTGATCGTGGGGATATCCTGGTAGTACTTCTCGTCGACGACATGGCTGATGTCGGGCGTAGTGACATTCAGCTCCGCCTCCGCCTTCACTTCTACCGACTCGGTGACGGCACCCACGGACAGCGTAATGTCCTGGCGGATATTTTCGGCGCCTTGCAACTGGATCCCGGTGCTGACGGACTTTTTGAATCCGGGATGATTGACCGTGACTGAATAGGTTCCCAGCACAAGCGGAGGAGTGGTGTACGCGCCAGCGCCGTTGGTCACGAGCGTGGTTTCAACGCCGGTGCCTTCGTTGAGGACTTTGACTTCGGCTCCGACGATCGCGGATCCCGTGGCCTCGGTGACGATGCCAGAAATGACGCCGCGGTCGGAACGCTGAGCCAGTAGCGGTGTTGTTGAGCAGACGGCCGCAAGCACTACGCACAGCCCCACAACGAGGTGAGATCTCATGGTAACGCCCCCACATGCGTTTCCCGTCGTTCGAGTAAACGCTTGCTGTATGGCGCGCAACGTTACGCCCGTGGCCCTCGGGTGTCAAGAAAAATCTAATGCTTTTCTACTATAGGGGAGGGACCCGCAGCGCGGGTAAGCCCCGAGTTTTCCGCTCTTTCTGGCAGGAATCACGGGGTTCAGAGCGGGTGCGCCGAGCGGGTATTACGACCCATGGCTGCGTTCTGAATGTGCATTCCAAGCTACTGGATTCACCCGAGTGGCGTAAACGATTTCCGTCTTACCCTCTCGAATCGACCGCGGTCAGGCGCTCTTGAAGACCCGTTCGGTGACGTCACTGAGCGGAAAGGATTCACTATCGCTGAGTTCCATGAGACAGATGCACTCCGGCGGGGCGGCCCTTCTAGCCGGCCCACTGAATGACCGTGTACGAACGAGCAGGTACTTCAAACCTGGTACGACCGCTGGCGGTCGAAGGCTTGTCGAGGCTTTGCGGCGTGACCTTCTTGGGCGCGTCAAAGCTGTTGAAGGCTTTAAGATCGTTTCCGGTTAGGGTCGTGGAGGTCAGGACCTGGCCGGGCGATTTGTCTTGCCAGTTGATCTCTATGGTTCGGGCCTTGTTCAGATCCCGATTCAACACGAAGACCGAGGCTTTGCCGTCCTGCGGATTCATGCTTCCCGCGGCATCCAGGTAGGGGACTTGGCCGAGTTCGGAAACTTCGTAGGTCGGGGATTCGACCAGCAGGCTCAATACGTTTCCGCGCGCAAACTGCAACGCGAAGCTGTACGGGTAGAAAATTGTCTGTCGGAGCGACCCCTTGGCGTTCGTCATGATGGGAGCGATCACGTTGATGAGTTGTGCCAGGCACGCGATTTTCACGCGATCGGCGTTACGCACCAGCGTGTTGAGAATGCCTCCCACGAGCAATGCATCTTCGAGGTTGTAAACCTCTTCCAAGAGATGCGGCGCCTCTTGTTCGTGGCCATTGACGGCATCGCCGCTACGGGCGCGGTACCAGACGTTCCACTCGTCGAACGACAGCCAGAGCTTTTTGGGAGATCGCTTGTGGCCGCGGACCAAGTCACAGACCGCGAGCGATTCCTTGATCTGCTGCTCCATGCTGAGGTTCATGGCCAGGAACTTCGTGCTGTCGCCTCCGGTGTCTTCCTGCGTGTTGCCAAAGTAGCGATGCAGGGAAAGTCCATCGACATGTTCGTAGCATTGTTCAAGAACCTCGCGGTCCCACTCCAGATAGGTGGGCATCCGGTTGTGACTGGACCCACAGGCGATGAGTTTCAAGGATGGATCGACATAGTGCATCTGGCGAGCGGCGTCCTGCGCTTTCATGCCGTACTCGGTGGCGGTCATGTGCCCGATTTGCCAAGGGCCGTCCATTTCGTTGCCCAGGCACCAGTGCTCGACCTTGTAAGGCTGCTCAATGCCGTGGCTGCGCCGCAGATCGCTCCACTTCGTGCCCTTCTCCACGTTGCAGTACTCCACGAGAGCCGCGGCTTTCTCGGGCGTTCCTGTTCCCAGATTGAGTCCCATCAGAGGCTTGGCCCCGACCAACTTGCACCACGCCATAAATTCATCCGTGCCGAACTGGTTGGTCTCGATCGTGTTCCAGGCTTTGTCGAGCGTCCGCGGGCGATCTTTCCTCGGCCCCACTCCGTCGAGCCAGTTGTAGCCGGAGACGAAGTTCCCGCCGGGATAGCGAATGATCGGCACTCCCAGTTGGCGAACCTCGTCGATGACGTCTTTGCGAAATCCGTTGGCGTCAGAGAGGCTGGACTTCGGATCGTAGATTCCCTCATAGATGGCGCGCCCGAGATGTTCCAGGAATGAACCGAACAGATTCGGATCGATGGGCGAAATGGTGCGACGAGAGTCGATGAAAATGCGAGTCACATCGCTCGAGGCGGCAGGCGATGACTGGGCTAAGGAGGAACGGCCAAGGAGAAGGTTCGTTGAGCAAGCCATACCAGCACCAGCGGCGGTTTGCAGAAAGCGTCGTCTTTTATCAGAAAACATTTTGGCCATTCTCCTGTACGTTTGCCGAACGGGGAATGCAGATCCAGCAGCTTTGGCGTCTGCGTTCTCACTGCAACGGCAATCGTTTGCTCATGAATTCTTGGGCTCTTAAGCTTCGGGGTTCGCTTACTTAAAGCTTAGTTCCCTGTCGGAAGGCATTATCCACAGATAGGCTGTTGCTGTAAACGATTACAGGTATATCATCCCCGTCTAGCCGACAGAGACAATCTGTCCGAAGCCCATGCTCATAACATCTCGAAAATTATTTTGGCCGAGTTCCCGCTCCGTGTTGATGCGTCTGTGCGCCCGCTTGCTTCTTTTCAGACTAGCCATCGTTTTTGTCTCGATTGCTCCATGTAAAGCGCAGAACCCAACGGAACGAGTCACCATTCGCGTGGATGCAGAGCGGGTGCAGAGCGCGATGCCGCCTGTCTGGAACTACTTCGGTTATGACGAACCTAACTACACTTACGCTCCGAATGGGAAAAAGCTGCTCGCCGAATTGACAGCACTGAGTCCAAGCCCGGTTTACGTTCGCATGCACAATCTGTTCACCAGTGGCGATGGCTCCGCGTCGTTAAAGTGGGGATCCACCAATGTCTACACGGAGGACGCCGCGGGCAATCCGATTTACAGGTGGGACATCGTCGATCGCATCTTTGACACGTTCAAGGAAACGGGAACCAAACCGTTGGTGGAACTCGGCTTCATGCCCGAAGCTCTTTCGGTTCATCCCGTGCCCTACCGTCATACGTTTCCCCAAGACGCCGTCAACGGCATCTACACAGGCTGGGCCTATCCGCCCAAGGATTATGGAAAGTGGTCAGAACTCGTTTTTCAATTCGTGCACCACTTGCGGGAACGTTACGGCGACGGCGAATTGAGAGACTGGCTTTGGGAAGTTTGGAATGAACCGGACATTGGCTACTGGCAAGGAAGTCCGGAGGAATTTTTCAAACTCTACGATTATTCCGTGGATGCCGTTTTGCGCGCATGGCCCGATGCGAGGATTGGGGGGCCCGATAGCACTGGACCGGCTTCACCGCACGCGGCCGAATTCCTGCGAATGTTTCTCGAGCATTGTGCACGCCAACGAAATTACGTGAGTGGCAAGCGTGGGACACGTTTGGACTTCATCAGCTTTCATCCGAAGGGCGCGCCCACGTGGCAAGGGGATCATGTGCAGATGGGGACCGCTCGCCATCTGGCTGCGATCGAGCAGGGCTTCAAGATCGTGGCATCTTTTCCCGAGTGGCGCGGGACCCCGATAGTTTTGGGAGAATCAGATCCCGAGGGATGTGCAGCTTGCTCCGCGCGGACCAATCCTCAAAACGCCTATCGAAATGGGCCTCTGTACGCCTGTTACGAAACAGAAGTCTTAAACAACATCCTGGCGCTCGCTGCGGATGAGCATGTCAATGTCCTGGGTGTCGTGACGTGGGCGTTCGAGTTTGAGGGTCAGCCCTATTTCGAGGGCTTCCGCACGCTGGCCACGAATGGAGTCGACAAAGCTGTACTGAACGCGTTTCGGATGTTTGGGCTTCTCGGTGAGAATCGAGTCGTTGCCAGCAGTTCGGGCTCGCTATCCGGCAACGATGTTGTGCAGAACGGAGTACGAAAAAAACCAGACGTTAGTGTCATCGCGACTCTAAAGGATCGGGAGGTCGACATTTTGATTTGGAACTATCACGACGACGACTTGCCCGCGCCTGCAGCTTTGATCGATCTGTCACTAAACGGTCTGAAGGGCGATACGAAGCGAGCTTTGGTAGAGCATTTTCGAATCGATACAGATCACAGCAACGCCTACACAGCCTGGAAGGAAATGGGGGCTCCGCAAACACCTTCGGACAGGCAGAACGAAAACCTGCGGACGGCCTCCCAACTTCAATTGCTGGACTCTCCGTCGTGGGTTTCCGTGCAGGGTGGGAGTATGCAGCTGCAATTTAGTTTGCCTCGGCAGGGCATGTCGTTATTACGCATCACGTGGTAGGCACTTCTCGAAACAAGTCATCCGGGGCAACTTTTTTGGTTAGCGATGTTCAAACGCCTTGGTAACCGCGGAGAAGTCTTCATCGCCGTAGCCGGCTGCAACTGCCCGCTGGAATATTTCCAATGCCGCCTGGGCGGTTCGCAGCTGCATTCCCTGAGTTGATGCATCATTCACCGCGTACGCCAGATCTTTTGCCATCAAGCGCAAGATGAAATTCGGATCATCGTTGGCTGTCAATTGGGCCGCGATTCTCTTCACGATTCCGCTTCCGGGCGCGCCTTCGGTGAGAATCTTTACCGCTGTTGCCTGATCAAGGCCGGCGACTTTTGCCATCGCCAGGGCCTCCGCGAAGGAAGCCGCTTGCACGCCGCATACGAAGTTGTTGATCAACTTCATCCTTGCTCCGCTGCCGTGAGGACCGAGGTGGATCACATCGCGACTCATCGCGGAAAGCACGGGACGAACCGCGTCCAGAACGGTTGCTGAACCACCGACCAGAAAAAGCAGTTGCCCGGAAGCTGCGTGGGGCTTGGTGCCGGTGACGGGGGCATCAAGGAATTCACACCCTCTTTGAGCAGCTGCCTCTGCCAACTCCTTCACATGGGCGACACTCAGCGTGCTGGATTCGATCAGCACGGAGCCATGTTGTGCGCCGGCCAATGCGCCATTTTCGCCGAACCAGACGCTGCGGGAGCCCACGTCATCCGCGACCATGCTGACTACGATCTCGGAACGTGATGCGGCATCGCGCGGCGAGTCGGCGGCCGCAGCACCAGCGGCGACGAAAGGGGAAGTCTTGTCACGACTTCGGTTATAGACGGTCAAGGGGAAGCTGGCGGAGAGCAACCGGCCCGCCATCCCTGAGCCCATTGCGCCGAGTCCCAGAATTGCAACGTGCGGCTTTGCCATGTGGTCAATCACCTAAGGGGAGAACTTGAATGAGTTGAGCGCTTGTTCCGGCAACGCGCAAAGAATTGCGTAGAGGCCGCCCAAATCCGTCCGCGGAAACTTGCATCACATCGCGATCTTCCAACCGTATGCCATCGCTGAAACTCAAGCAATCGGTGCCGAAGAAATGAACGTGCACATCTCCAGGGCGGCGATGGGCGTCGAATTTGAAATGATGATGCTCAATGTTCCCCAAGCTGTGGCACATCTCGGCCTCACCGCTGCGGAAGGCCTTGGACCAGAGCAGATGGCCGCCACGCTCGACCTTGATCGTCACCGGGACGGAATCGAACTCCGGATCTAGCACGAGTTCGGGTCCAAGCGCGCAGGTGCGAAGTTTTGAGCCGGCCAGGTTGAGATAGTTTTTCTTTTCGAACTGATGATCAGAAAACTCGTTCCCTGCGGCCATTCCGACGCGATAGGGCTGTCCATTGGGACCGTTCACATAAACACCGGCGATCTCCGCTTCCTCGCCACCGTCCTCAGCATAAGCAGGGATGTCGAGTGGCTCTCCATGGCCTCGCAGGGTCGTGCCGGTGCCTTTGTAAAACCATTCTGGGGGAGCGCCGATACGTCCCGCAGCGGGCCGGCCTCCCTCAACTCCCCAGCGAAACATCTTCATGCTATCGGTCAGATCCTCGGGACGTGCCTCGTGCATGGATTGACGATTGCGCGCACTTCCGAGGTGGGTTAGGCCGGTGCCAGATACCAGACACCGCGCCGGTTCTTCCGGGTGATCGATGGCGGGCAAGATCTGCCACTCGGAGAGCCCGCGATAGATTGGGTCGTAGTCCAAGGATTCGTGCATGTCTCTCTGGCGAACGAGTTCCTTCATCGTCACACCGCTAGCCAAGGCGACGGTTGCCAGTTCATAAATCGAGGAGCATTCGAGCAAGCGCAGATGCGGCTCTTCTACGAGAGCCACTCGATGGAGTCTGCCACGCTTGATTTGGATGAGTCGCGTTGTCACGTAGCGTTCCTCGTTCGAGAGTTATCCTGTGACATCAAACTCGCCGAGCGCGCTTTCGTCGATCGTTAAGCCTAGGCCGGCCACGCTTTCGTCGAGTTCGATATAGCCAGCTTTTGCCTTGGGTTCGCCGCGAAAGATGTACCAGAAAAGTTCGTTGCCTACTTCTACGTCGACGATGGGGAAATACTCGGCGATGGGCGAATTCAGGCTGGCCATCACGACGTGATAATTGTGCATCTGGCCGGCATGAGGAATGACCGGAACGGAATGGGCTTCGGCAAGAGCAGAGATCTTACGAGCCTGCGAAATGCCACCCACACGATTGGTATCGAACTGAATGTAGTCGACCGCGCGTGCCTCTAGTAGTTCTCGGAATCCGTAAAGCGTGAATTCGTGTTCACCGCCGGCGATAGGAATTTGCGCGTACGACTTCAGCTCAACATAGCCTTGAAGGTCGTCGGGAATCACTGGTTCCTCGAGCCAGCGGAGGCGGAAGGGCTCCAGAAGTGGCAACATTCGTTTCGCGTAATCAAGGGTCCAGCCCATGTAAGCGTCGGCCATGACGTCAATTTCGTCGCCCACCGCTTCGCGAACCGTATGTACGAGCTTTAGATTGCGTTGCATGCCGGCAGCACCGTCAGCCGGGCCCCATCCGAAACGCAGCTTCATTGCCTTGTAGCCGTCGTCTTTGTAGCGCTTCGCCTCGGCCGCAAGTTCACTTAACGGAACGCTGTACAGACGGGAGGCATACACAGGAATTCTTTGCTTTGTTTTGCCTCCAAGTAGCCGGTAGACGGGCTGCTTCGCGGACTTGCCGAGGATGTCCCAGAGCGCAATGTCAATCGCGCTGATGGCAGCCATGCCGATTCCCTTCCGGCCAAATGCCATCGTTTTGCGATACATGTGTTGCCACAAGAATTCGGTGTCCCATGGATCTTGGCCGATCAAGAGAGGCTTCAGACAGAGATCGATGACCTGCTTCGTGACTTGGGGCGCAAGTGCGGCGTTGCCAATTCCGACGTGACCCTGGTCGGTGAAGACTTCGACGATGAGCCAACCGTGAAACGTGAAGGTTTGCATGGAGGCTTCGGGCAGCTCCAGCAGATCCATGGGATTGGTGCAGAAATGAGGTGGCAAAGGCACCGTCTCGCCTCGCCATCGGACGACACGACTGCGGACATCGGTGATCTTCATCGAACTCCTTGGTAGCTCAATGCGCGTTCGAGCTTGAGTGGCACGATCGTCGGTATGGCAAGTTGAATCACCAGGAACGCAATCAGATGAAGGCTTCCCGCTAACTGAAACACAATGCCGTAGCCGAATCCGTGATCGAGCAGATACCCGACGATCTCGCCGAAGGCGATGCCTCCCATAGCTCCGCCGAATCCCACCAGCCCGGCTACCGAACCTACAACATTAGGAGGAAACAAGTCGGTCGGGAGAACCATGACCAGCGTGGACCATGACTGCTGCCCGAAGTAAGCGAGGCTGAAGATGACGATCGCCCACGACACAGGGATATAAGGAACGAAGATGACAAACGGCATGACAGCCGCGCTTAATCCCAGAGCGAGCTTTCTTGCCATATCGATGGAAAAGTGACGACGTACTAATTCGCTGGAGAACCATCCTCCCAGCAAACAGCCGATCCCGGCGGCGGCATACGGGATCCATGCAAAAGCGCCAACCGCTTTCACGTTGAAACCCCTCGCGTCATACAAATACTTCGGCAACCAGAAGAGGTAGAAATACCAGGCGGCGTCGCTCAGGAATTTCGCGGCGACCAAGCCCCAGGACTCGCGAATGCGGACGAGGTCAAGCCAGCGCAGATCTTGGACGGTGGGCAAATTCTCCGTAACTCGAATCTGCACTCGGTCATTGAAAGAGGCGACCCGCTCGCTGGGTGAGACGTAGGTCATTGCCCACCAGGCCGTCCAGAGAAGGCCGAGGACTCCTGTGAGAACAAAAATCCATCGCCAGTTTAGATAACTCAGGATCACTGCAATGAGCGGGGGCGCGACCATTGCGCCGACGGCAGTTCCGGCATTGATGATTCCCATAGCGGTCGCTCGTTGCGCAGGAAGAAACCATTCCGCCACCACGCGCGTCGCCGCCGGGAATCCTCCGCCTTCCCCCATCCCAAGCAAGAATCGGCTCGCGGCCAGCATGAAAAACGTGTTGGCCAGCGCGTGACTCGCGCAAGCCAGCGACCAGAAGAGCATGATGACGACAAATCCTCGGCGCGTTCCGAGCGCATCCACCAGCTTTCCGCCACCGGCGTACATGAACGCGTAGGAGAACAGGAACGTGGACTGGAGCGCCGAGAATTGCTGGTTCGACAGCGGTATGTCTTTGGCGATTGCACTCACGGCCACGGGCAACGTCTGCCGATCGAGATAGCTGATGGCGATCGCGGCGCTCACTAGAACCGCAATTCTCCACAGCGGTGACCCAGCCTCAAGCCGTGTGGATTCGAAGCGCTCTCTCAATCTGCCTCCACTGTCGCGGATCAAGCCTTATAGAGTGGAGTCCACACCTGCATAGCCGTCGCCTGCCGATTTGCCCAGGCGTAATACGGAATGAAAGTTAAGGCAACCTGCCTGGTCTTCACCGGCTGGCCGGTGTAGCGCGGATAGAGGCTATTAATTGAGGCCCGCTCGTACACAAGTCCCTTATGACGCAGAACGACCATGCCACCCAACAGGTCTTTTACATATTCGTTCTGAAACGGCGGGGCGGATTTTTGTCCGACATTCAAAGCCACATCGCCGAGTTCTACTCCATTGGGCTGATCGAGACCTTCCAGACAATAGACAAGCGGACCACGTTGAAGGGCAACCCGTCCGGTATCGTCGGCTACTCGCGGGTTCGCTTCGAGAATTTGGGGCGGCATTTCCATGCGTAGTCGAACCACATCACCGGATGCCCACCGCCGTTCGATGGGCAGATATTCGCCGGGCTTGATGCCGGCGACAGCTTTGCCGTTCACCGCGACCTGCGCGCTGTCGACCCATCCTGGAATTCTCAAGTGCAAGGTGAAGTCCGCTGGTTTTGCCGGCGTGAGCGCAATCTCTACATCGCCATCCCAGGGATAATTCGTTTTCTGGCTGACTTTAAGGCCGGTTCCATCTTCCAGATGCCAATCCAAGTCGGAATTGTCATAGAGGTGAACATAAATTCCGTCGCGGCTGGTGCTGTAGAAGTATCCCGGCAGCGACGCGAAGGTGCGTTCAAGGTTGGGCGGGCAACAGGTGACGTCGTACCACGGATTTCGGATCTTGTCTCCCGTGGTGGGATCGAACGCCAGAGGATTGCGGTAGCAATACATCGTGCCGTCGAGCGACATGCCGGAGTTGATGCCGTTATAAAGCGCACGTTCGATGACGTCAGTAAATTTCGCGTCACCGGTAGCCGAGAGCATGCGCCAACTCCACATCATGTTGCCGATCGCAGCACAGCTTTCTCCATAAGCGCGGAAGTTTGGCAGTTCGTAAGCATCGCCAAACGCTTCGCCGTCGGACCGCGAGCCCACGCCGCCGCTGACGTACATCTTGGTGCTGACCATGTCCTGCCAAAGCGTGTTCAGCGTTTTCCAGTAAGCGCCGTCGCCGGTCTCCATGTAGTAGTCAGTCGCTCCGCAGCAGGCATACATGGACCGGACTGCGTGCCCTTCCAACTTCGTGCGAGAAGTAAACGGGGTACCGCTGAACATGTAGATCGTTCTGCGCTCCGGGAATTTCGCACGCTCATCACCATGCAGGATGGAGCCCGCGAGATCGAGTTGCCGCTTATCGCCAGTGATGCGGTAGAGTTCGATTAATCCCATCTCAATTTCAGGATGCCCGGACACGATTGGCTTTTTGGGAGCGGGCCCGTAGTTTGGCAGAAGGAAGCCGTTCACGAACCGGATGCCGGCGTCGAGCAACTTCCGATCTCCGGTGCCGCGGTAGTAGGCGATCGCTCCTTGCAGCATGTGGCCAATGTTGTAGAGTTCATGGCCAGTCGACTGCGTTTCCGGAAGCATTCGCAGAGACTTGCGATCCTCGACGTAATACGTGTTGAGATAACCGTCCGATTCCTGCACCGCTACAACCTCATCGATAGCTTGCTCGGCGTTTCGTCGCACATCCGGGAGATCACTGGATTGAAGAGCAAAGCCCACTGCCTCAGTCCACTTGTAGACGTCAGAGTCGGAGAAGACCGGGCCGTGTTGAGGTGCATCACTTTTGCCAACGAGGCGCCGAAAATTATTCATGCGACCGTTGGCTTCCAGCAGATCGTGCATGGTGGGAATGCTTTTCGTGACATTGATCTCGCGCCGCTGTCCCCAGAAACCGTTCTTGATGGTTACCGCGCGCACCGGAATTTGCCGCAGCTTGGCATTAGGAGACCTCGCGAGGTTTTCGATGGCCTGATCTCTCCACGGGGGCGTATCTGTCAAAGTGACGCCTGCTTGGGATGAACGACCGGGTCCGGCAACCTTGCTAAACACGTTTGGAACTGCCACCGAGGCGATAGCGGCGGCGGACATTGCAGAGCTCACAAACTGGCGACGAGAGAGCTTTCTGGACTTGGGCATGTCTGACTCCATGGGTTATGAGAAAGGCGTGCTATGGATACCGGGACGGAATTATAGCGCGCTTTCAGTAATCGTTTACTTGGGTTTGCTTGTTTGCGCTATCATCGATGCCGCTTGGATGGCCTATGAAAAAACTGCGCAGCCAGGAATGGTTCGGAACGCTAGATAAAAACGGGTTCATCCACCGCAGTTGGATGAAGAACCAGGGTTGGCCACACGACTTGTTCGACGGGCGCCCCATCATCGGGATATGCAACACGTGGTCTGAATTGACGCCATGCAATGCGCACTTCCGGGAACTCGCGGATTTCGTAAAACGGGGCGTCTGGGAGGCCGGCGGCTTCCCGCTCGAGTTCCCCGTCATGTCTCTGGGTGAGACCGTGTTGCGTCCGACGGCGATGTTATTTCGCAACCTGGCCAGCATGGACGTAGAGGAATCAATTCGCGGTAACCCACTGGATGGCGTCGTTCTACTCATGGGCTGCGACAAAACTACGCCGTCGCTGCTGATGGGCGCTGCTTCCTGCGACCTTCCGACCATCGGTTTATCGGGTGGTCCGATGTTGTCGGGCAAGTTCCACGGCCACGACCTGGGATCGGGCACCGGCGTGTGGCAGATGACCGAGAAAATTCGCAGCGGCGAAATGAAGACCGAGGAGTTCTTTGAAACGGAAAGCTGCATGCACCGCTCGAAAGGTCACTGCATGACCATGGGGACTGCTTCCACCATGGCGAGCATGGTCGAAGCCCTGGGCATGAGTCTGCCTGGAAATGCGGCGATTCCAGCGGTCGATGCCCGTCGCAACACACTGGCGCAGATGACCGGGCGGCGCATCGTTCAGATGGTGCGCGAGAACTTATGCATCTCGCAGATTCTCACGCGGGCGGCATTCGAAAATGCAATCCGGACAAACGCCGCCATTGGAGGATCGACCAACGCTGTCATTCACCTGATCGCTATCGCCGGCCGCATTGGCGTTCCGCTATGCCTCGATGACTTTGACCGGCTCGGGGATGGGTTGCCATGTCTAGTTGATATCCAACCGTCTGGGACGCACCTGATGGAAGACTTCTTTTATGCAGGAGGCGTGCCGACAGTTTTGCGTGAACTGGGCGACGCGGGTGTCCTCAATCGTGATGCCTTGACTGTCAATGGGCGTTCTGTTTGGGACAACGTCGCCGATGCGCCCTGCTGGAATCGAGATGTGATTCATCCCTTTGCACAGCCGTTTAAAGATAATGCCGGTATCGCGGTCCTGCGTGGCAACCTGGCACCGGACGGCGCGGTGATCAAAATCTCCGCGGCGAGTCCGAACCTCTTGCAGCATCGTGGGCGTGCCATTGTGTTCGAGTCCATAGAAGATTTTCACGCGCGTATCAATGACGAGAATCTCGATGTCGATGAAAACTCGGTGATGGTCCTGAAGAACTGCGGGCCTCGGGGATATCCGGGCATGGCAGAGGTTGGCAACATGCCGCTGCCTCCCAAGGTGTTGCGCAAGGGCATCACCGACATGGTGCGCATTTCGGATGCGCGGATGAGCGGCACAGCGTATGGGACTATCGTGTTGCATGCCTGCCCCGAAGCCGCGATGGGTGGCCCGCTCGCTTTCGCTCACTCCGGGGACATGATCACGCTGGATGTGCCCAAGCGACGTTTGGGACTCGAGGTCGATGAGGCCACGCTTGCGGCGCGTCGTGCGAAGTGGACGCCTCCTGCGCTTCCGAATCGAGGCTGGGAGAGGCTCTATGTCGAACACGTCCTGCAGGCTCATGAGGGAGCCGATCTCGATTTTCTTGTGGGCCGCAGCGGTGCGCGGGTGACGCGGGATTCCCATTGAGCGCAAAGGCGACGGGAAAAACATGGCTAGTGGATGGAACCGCCGGCGTGTAATTAAGCAATTGATTGCGGTCGCTGGGACATTGGTAATCCCCGTCAAACGTGCGTTCGCACATTCCATCCTCGGAAGCGCTGTTTCCGAGTGCGAAATCCAGATTTCCTCCGTTAGTGCGAATACGGTTCGGCTCAGCATACTTCCTATCCACGACGGCGTGGTCGGTGCGATTCCGATGGACGGTTCGCTTGTGCAGTCGTCGTGGGGAGCACAGGTCGCAACGCTGCGCGGCAACTGGCAGGCGCAGCCTGTGAACGCGGGCAATCTCACTGTGCATACTGCTCCCGACCCGCTTACATTTACGATCAAAAATAAGAAGGGGGAAACAATCCAACAACTTGCCGTTGACCGTGAGAGTGGCGTCGTTCATTTTCAGACCGGCCACTCACCGATACTGGGACTGGGAGAAGGCGGTCCCCAGTTCGATCGCCGCGGTTCCGTCGACAAAATGATCAGCGGGCAAGGTGGATACCGACTGGAGACCCACGGCGGCCGCGTTCCCATTCCATGGATCATTGGAACAGAAGGTTGGGCGTTGTATTTCCACCAGCCCTTCGGGACATTCGATTTCACCGGGGCACAGAGCAGGTTCGAACCTGCGGGTACGGCTGGCTCCCTTCCCCTGGATATCTTCCTTATTGCGTCTTCTGATCCGGCGACCATCATGGCCGAATATGCGCGGTTGACTGGACACGCAGAGATGCCTCCGTTGTGGAGTTTCGGTTATCAGCAGTCGCATCGTACTCTCGCCGGCCGCGAAGAAGTGCTGCAGGAAGCCGACACTTTCCGGCAAAAGAAACTGCCTTGCGACGCCTTGATCTATCTGGGAACAGGCTTCTGCCCGTCCGGATGGAACACAGAGAATGGATCGTTCGTGTGGAATTCTCGGGTGTTTCCTGATCCCAAGGAAGTCCTCGATCAACTACATGCGAAGAATTTTCATGCTGTTCTCCACGCGGTAATTCTGTCGGACAGACTCCACGGAACAGTTCGGGATCAGTGTGCCCTCTCACAGTTTGACGAGACACAGACCAGTTGCTACTGGGATACCCACCGTAAGGACTTCGCGATCGGTGTGGACGGGTGGTGGCCGGATGAAGGGGATCCACTCGATGTCGCATCGCGGCTGGTGCGAAACCGCATGTACTGGGAAGGGCCACAGATGGATCGGCCGCTCGAGCGTCCTTATGCATTGCATCGCAATGGGTATGCGGGCATGCAGCGCTATGCTTCGTTTCTTTGGTCGGGCGACGTCTATTCGAAGTGGGAGACGCTCAAGACGCAGATTCCGATCGCGATCAACACCGGTCTGTCTGGAATCCCATACTGGGGAACAGACATCGGCGGATTCGTACCCACTCCGGAATTCACTGCCGAGTTGTACGTGCGCTGGTTTCAGTTTGGCGCGTTTTGTACGTTGTTTCGATCTCACGGTCGCACCTGGAAACTGCGACTTCCTTGGGGATGGAACACGGGAGATCCCGGGCCGGTGGAGATCAAGAATTACGACGGTGCTGCCATTCCCGATAGCAATCAACTGCACAACCCAGATGTCGAGCGGATTTGCAGAAAGTATCTGGAACTGCGTTACCGGATGCTGCAGTACCTTTACAGCGCAGTGCGCGAGTGTGCTGCCACGGGCATGCCCATCATGCGCGGGTTGTGGTTGCATTTCCCCGATGATTCCCGGGCGGTGTCGCGGGATGACGAGTACATGTGGGGCGGAAATCTGCTAGTCGCGCCGGTCGTTGAGAAAGGAGCCGCAGCCCGCCGTGTCTATCTGCCGCACGGCGCCTGGTATGACCTTTGGAGTGGCGAGCGGATTGACGGCGGCCGGGAAGTTAGCCGGCCGGTCGATTTAGAAACGTTGCCGCTCTATGTGAGAGCCGGATCCATTCTTCCGCTCGGTCCAGTAAAGCAACACGTGGCTGAGAAATCGGACCAGCCCTTGTCTATCGCTGTGTATCCGGGGAGAGATGCATCGTTTCTGTTGTACGAAGATGACGGCACTTCTTTCAACTACCGCAAGGGTGA
>Ga0210406_10001274_pt1 | contig 31481 bp, 24 predicted proteins | sample IncBWC30MmetaG_FD_155454 | JGI IMG/M metagenome (GOLD analysis project Ga0210406, IMG submission 155454) | Forest soil microbial communities from Barre Woods Harvard Forest LTER site, Petersham, Massachusetts, United States - Inc-BW-C-30-M | ecosystem: Environmental > Terrestrial > Soil >... | reverse complement strand
CGCGTTCGGCAAGCCTGTCGAGCGGGAAGTAAACAAGAGACTTTATTCGAGTGCAGGAGAACAGCAATGAAGACGAATTGGCCGGCCGTACGAAATGGCTGCCTGATCCTTGCAAGCCTGGCGTGCGGCACGGCGCCTATGCTGGCACAGTCGCAGGTATCCGCGGGAGCGACGGCGACCGCTGCGGTAATCTCAAGCGTGGCGGTGATGCAGGCCTCGCAACGGGCAAGCGTGCGGGTGGAAGGTGAAGGCCGCCTGGAAGCGCATGCGGTGCGCCTGCACAATCCGGACCGTCTGGTGCTGGACTTCGCAGACACCCGGATGGCGGTGCAGAAGATGATCATTCCGGGCGTGTCGGCTCCTGTGCGCGAAGTACGCCTTGGACAGTACCGTCCGGGAGTGGCCCGCGTCGTGGTTGACCTGACCGCGGCGGCTCCATATCAGATCGGGCGCGAAGGCAATACCTTTGTGATTTTTTTCGATTCTCCGGCCGACGCACCGAGCGACAACGCGCCCAGCCAGACGACTGCTTCCGCGAATGATACGAAACCGGGTTTTCACTACGCGGATGCCGCACCACGTGGCGCGGAGCATCGCCAGGCTGCGTTGCTGAACGTTGCTGCGCCGCGATTCTCGCTGCCCAACGAATTGACCAACCGCAACGCCAGCTTAGGCTTCTTTGACGGGAACAACCAGCCGGCGCGGCCCGAAGAATCTTCCGTGCAACAGGCTACGCAGCAAGCGGTACAGCAGGCGAGCAATGCTGCCGCGACGCTGGCGCCGGCCGCGCAGCAGAGTGCACAAGCCACGCCGGTCGCAACTCCGGGAAAATATACCGGTGAGCCAATTTCGGTGAACCTGAAGGACGTGGACCTGCGCGACTTCTTCCGATTGATTCACGAGATCAGCGGACTGAACGTGGTGCTGGACCCAGCGGTCAAGGGAAACCTGACTATCGTATTGGACGAGGTTCCGTGGGATCAGGCGCTGGATATCGTCCTGCAGAACAACGGGCTGGATAAAGAGTTGCACGGCAACGTGCTGCGCATCGCTACCCGGGAGACCATGAAGAAGGAGGCGGATTCGGTTCGCGAACTGCTGCGCGCACAGAACGATGCCACGCCCGCCGTCACGGTGACTCGAGTACTAAGCTACGCGAAAGCCACAACTTTGATGCCGACCCTTAAGAAATTCCTTTCGACCAAGGGCGATATTCTTGCTGACGACCGCTCCAACCAGTTGATTATCAGGGACATTCCGGTCACCATCCCGATCATTGACAACCTGATTCATCAGCTGGACCGCAAATCGCAGCAGGTGGAGATTGAGGCGCGGGTGGTTTCCGCAAACCGCTCCTTCGCGCAGGACATCGGCACCGAACTTGGTTTTGCCGGCACCACCACTAGCGGACGTTCTTTGTTCTCCGGCTCGCCAGCGGTTGGCGGAAGCGGTATCGTTCCTGGCACCGGAATCCCTCCGAACCCAGTATCCTTCCCGGGCGGCGCGACTTCAGGTAACGGCGTAACGACCGGTTTGCCGCTGCAGACCAACTTTGCGGCAGGGTCGCCAACATCTGGTTTCGGCTTCTCGCATCGTTCGCCGAACTTTGCGGTGGACTTCTTCATCACCGCAGCCGAATCGAAGGGCGTGGGCAAGCTGCTTTCCAAGCCGCGCATCGTGACGCAAAACAACGAAAAGGCGACGGTCAAGCAGGGTACAAAAATTCCGATTCAGACCACTATCAACAACACGGTTTCCGTGCAGTACATCGACGCGGTGCTGAAGCTGGAAGTCACACCGCAAATCACAGCCGAAGGCACGGTGTTTATGGACGTGATCGTGGAAAACACCAATGTGGACAACGGCATCGCGCGAATTCAGGGCATTCCCGCGCTGGATACACAGTCGGCCGAAACCAAGGTCTTGGTCTCCGATGGCGGAACGGTGGTGATCGGCGGCGTGATCGTTTCCCAGCAGAACGTGACCATCAATCAAACTCCGATTGTGGGAAGCTTGCCCCTGATTGGCAATCTCTTCAAACGCACCAACGTTAACGTGACGTCGCAGGAATTGCTGTTCTTCCTTACGCCACGAATCATCCCGGGCTGATACCGGGTCTCGCAACACTAGAAACTTCAGGCACTTTCAACTTTCATCGAAATCGGGGAGACTTGGGCAGTCCAGGGTTTGCAAAGCGCAAACCCTGGAAGGCTCGGGCCTCCCCAAACTTTTATGGAAAATTCATACCCCCTTCGAGTCCACGAACTGCAAAAGCTGCTTCGCAGAAACTCACTAGATGCGCTGCTCCTTACCAGTCCAGCGGACTGGTATTACCTGGCCGGGTTCACCGGAGAAGCGGGAGCCCTAATCGTTGGTCTGCGGCAGGTCACTTTGGTGACGGACGGACGATTCACGGTGCAGGCTGCGGAGGAGTTGCGCGGCGTGAGGGTGGTTGAACAGAAAGAAGGGCTATACCGATCATGTGGCGAATTGCTTAAGAACCAGCGCGCGCGAAGGGTGGGGTTCGATCCCAACCAGGTGACGGTGGGACAGTCTCACCTGCTAAAGAAGGCGGTGGGAAAAGCGACGCAACTTAACGAAGCTGGAGGACTGGTCGCGGGTCTCCGGGCGCGCAAAGATGTGGCAGAACTGGCGCAAATGCGCAAGGCGGCCATTCTGGCGAGCGAGGTGGTCGAATACGCGATCGGGCTGTTGAAGCCGGGCGTCCGGGAATTTGAGGTAGCGGCCGAGATTGAATATCAGATGCGCAGGAGAGGAGCGTCCGGCGCGGCCTTTGAAAGTATCGTGGCTTTCGGCGCGCGCGCAGCCTTGCCGCACGCCCGGCCTACCGCTAAACGCTTGAGGAAAAATGAGTTGGTGGTGTTGGACTTGGGTGCTATACTGGGAAAATACTGCAGCGACATCACGCGAACTGTCTATGTGGGGAAGGCTCCTGCAAGGATACGCTTGTGGTACCAGGCGGTGTTGGAAGCGCAGACAGCGGCTATTCAGGCCATCGGGCCCGGCAAAAGCGGTTGTGAAGTAGACGCGGCGGCCAGGGGGGTGCTGGCAGCCTACCGGTTGGATCAATATTTCGTCCATAGCACGGGTCATGGCTTGGGACTGGAAGTCCACGAAGACCCGCGGCTGGCAAAGGGCCAAAAAACACAGCTTGCCTTGGGAAACGTGGTTACGATAGAACCGGGTGTGTATATTGCCGGTGTAGGCGGAATTAGAATCGAAGACGATGTCGTGGTGCAACAAGGGCGTAACGAAGTTTTGACCCGCGCCTCGCGGGATTTCATAGAGCTCTAAGACAAAACAGCGGGTTGCAGGGATGGTTTCTGCAAACCCTGAGGTGAAGCTGGTTTCAGGGTGAGTTTTACAGACTCTGAGGTGAAACGGGTTTCAGGGTTGGTTTTGCAAACCCTGAGGTGACAATGAAACGCAAAACGGGTGTGAAGTCGAGTGGCGGCGGGTCGTCTGCGGGCCCGGACATCGATCAGATTGAACAGCTCCTGAAAACCATGGCGGAGCACAATCTGGAGGAATTTGAATATTCGCGCGGCGACCTGCGCATTCGGTTGAAGAAGCCTTCGACCGGGACCGTATTGACGGCTGCCAGATCGAATGCTCTTCCGGAAATCATCGTCGCGGGTGCGTCGTCCTTGTCAGCGGGATCGGCTGCTGTGACCGCTCCGTCCGCTCCGGAGTCCAGATCCACCGAAGACCTGCACCTGGTGAAGTCACCGATCGTCGGCACGTTTTATGGTTCGCCAAGCCCCGGCGCAGAGCCGTTTGTGAAAATCGGGGCATATGTGGAAGACGGGGAAACGCTGTGCATCGTGGAAGCCATGAAGTTGATGAATGAGATTGAATCCGACAGCAGCGGAGAAGTGCTGCGGATTTTCGTCGAGAATGGGCAGCCGGTGGAATACGGCCAGCCATTGTTTGGAATCCGTCCGAGCCGCAAGAAGTAGGCGGCCACCTTTATGTTCAACAAAATTCTGGTAGCGAATCGCGGGGAAATCGCCCTGCGAGTCATTTGTGCATGCAAGGAACTGGGAATCGCCACCGTGGCCGTGTATTCGGAGGCGGACCGGAACTCGTTGCATGTGCGTTTTGCGGACGAGGCGGTTTGCATTGGTCCGCCACGCAGCAGCGAAAGTTATCTGAACATCCCTCACGTTATCAGCGCGGCTGAAATTACCAACGTTGACGCGATTCATCCCGGCTACGGATTTCTCTCCGAAAACGCGAATTTCGCCAAAGTTTGCGAAGCGTCTGAGATTACTTTTATAGGCCCGCGGCCTGAAATCATCGAAATGATGGGAGAAAAGGACCGTGCGCGGCGCGAGGTACAGAGCGCGGGGCTGCCGACGATACCGGGGAGTGATGGCGCAATCGAAGGCGAAGAACAGCTTGCCAAGGAGGCCGCGAAAATTGGCTACCCGTTGATTTTGAAAGCAGTGGCGGGCGGCGGCGGCCGCGGAATGCGCGTGGTGCGCAAGCAGGGCGAGCTGCTGGCGGCGTACGAAACGGCACGCAGCGAAGCGCAACAGGCGTTCGGGACTCCCGATGTTTACGCCGAGCGGTTTATCGAAAATCCGCGGCACATTGAGTTTCAGGTGCTGGGCGATCAGCACGGCAAAATCATTCATCTTGGCGAACGCGAATGTTCAATTCAGCGGCGTCATCAAAAATTGATCGAAGAATCGCCGTCGCCGGTTTTAGATCCCAAAGTCCGCAAGGAGATGGGCGCGAAAGTCGTTAAGGCGCTGCAAAAAGTCGGCTACACCAACGCCGGCACCGTCGAATTCCTGATGGACCCGGACGGCTCGATTTATTTTATTGAAATGAATACGCGTATCCAGGTCGAGCATCCTGTAACCGAATTTGTTACGGGAGCAGACCTGATCAAAGCGCAGATTCGAATCGCCGCGGGCGAAAAACTGGATGACGCGGTCGGTGAAATTCATTTTAGCGGCCACGCCATCGAGTGCCGCATTAACGCCGAAGATCCGGAGACGTTTGTGCCTTCCGCTGGACGCATCACGACTTTCCAGGCGCCAGGCGGTACAGGGGTTCGAGTGGATTCGGCTGCCTATGCCGACGCTGTGATTCCACCGTACTACGATTCGATGATTGCGAAGTTAATTGTGAAGGGCCGCGACCGCGCCGAAGCCATTGGCCGCATGAAGCGCGCTCTGGAAATGTTCGTGATCGAAGGCATCAAGACTTCCATTCCGTTGCACCGCCGCATTCTTGCCGATCCGGACTTCGCTGCTGGCCGCTTCGACACCCATTTCATCGAGCGGCTGTTTGCCGGAAACGGCACCGGCCAATCCACAAAATCCAAGAAATAAATGGCGAATCGCCTTGCATTGCCGCCGCTCTACGTGATACTAGACGCAGCGTTGCTGCCTTCCGATCCAATCGAATTGACGAAAAAGCTGCTCGATACGGGCGCCCGCCTGTTTCAATATCGCAATAAAACATCCTCGTCGCGCGAATTTCTGCACGCTTCGCTGGCGTTGTGCATGACGGTACGGCAGCGCGGAGGAACATTTTTGGTGAACGATCGAGCGGATATTTCGCGCCTAGCCGGAGCCAGCGGAGTGCACCTGGGCCAGGACGATTTGAGTGTTGCGGCGGCGCGCGAAGTCGCTGGAACGGATTGCTTGATCGGGCTGTCCACCCACAATTTGCGGCAATTTACGACGGCCGTAGAATCCAGCGCCGATTACATCGCCGTGGGTCCAATTTTTTCCACCACCGGAAAGCACAACCCCGGTCCAGTGGTTGGCGTCGATTTCATTCGCATCGCCAGAAAATTAACGACGAAGCCGATCGTGGCGATAGGCGGGATCACGCTAGACCGCGCGCGCGAGGTGATCGATGCCGGCGCAGACAGCGTGGCTGTGATCAGCGACATACTGAAAGCAAAAAATCCCGCCGATCGCGTGCGCCAATATTTGCAGTTGATTCCTGCCGCGGCACAACCCGCGGGGAAATGAGGCCACTCATTTATGGCTGAAATTGTCCGCCCGGCGGTGCTGGACCATTCCAGAAAAGAAGAACCGGGATTCGTACGCGCCATCGGATTGTTTGACGGCACGATGATCGTGGTCGGCTCGATGATCGGCTCCGGAATTTTTATCGTCGCCGCCGACATTTCCCGCGTGACCGGCTCGCCCGGCGGCCTGCTCTTGACGTGGATCATTACTGGCCTGCTGACGATTTCAGCGGCGCTGGCCTATGGCGAACTGGCGGCTCTGTTTCCGCACGCTGGCGGTCAATACGTTTATTTGCGTGAAGCCTATTCGCCGTTATGGGGATTTCTTTACGGCTGGACGTTATTCCTGGTGATTCAGACTGGCACGATTGCAGCAGTGGCGGTTGGATTTGCAAGGTATCTCGGCGTGTTGTTCCCTGCGATTTCGCCGAATACTTGGATTATTCATCCGATTTCGCTCGGTTCGAAATTGGCTATCAGTCTTTCGATTCAGCAATTCGTGGCCATTCTGATGATTATGCTGATTACTTTTCTGAACACGCTGGGCGTGCGGCTGGGCAAGCTGATCCAAAACATTTTTACCTCCGCGAAGACGCTTTCCTTGCTTGGACTGATCCTGATTGGCGTCTTTGTCGGCAGAAACCACGCCGCGATTGCCGATAATTTCTCCAATTTCTGGACCGTCCGTAACGCCGTCCCCATAGAGCCGGGAGCGAACTTCTTTAGAGCTTGGTTCCCCACGCTTACCGCGGCCAGCGGTTTCTTTGGGCTGGTAGTAGCGTTCGGAGTTTCGCAGGTCGGCTCGCTTTTTTCCGCTGATGCGTGGAACAACATCGGCTTCACGGCTGCCGAAGTGAAAAATCCGAAGCGCGACGTGGCGCTTTCGATGGCATTTGGCACCATCATCGTCATCACGCTGTATTGCCTGGCGAATCTGGCGTATCTGTTTGCGCTCCCGCTGTCGCAGATTCAAAACGCACCCGACGACCGCGTAGCGACGGCGGCGTTGAACGCCATTTTTGGCCCAATCGGCGCCTCGCTGATGGCCGGCGCAATTATCATTTCCACGTTTGGCTGCAACAACGGGCTGATTCTGGCTGGCTCTCGTGTTGCCTATGCCATGGCCAGGGACGGGCTATTTTTTCGCGCCACCGGAAAATTGAATACCAAAGGTGTGCCAGGCACTGCGCTGATCTACCAGGGCGTCTGGATCGTCGTACTGATCTTGTTGCGAACCAAGCGCATCGACGCCGCCGGAGCAGTGACCTACGGCAATCTCTACAGCAATTTGCTGGACTATGTGGTGTTTGCCGCATTGATGTTCTACGTGCTGACCATCATCAGCGTATTTGTCCTTCGCAAAAAGCGGCCGGACTGGAAGCGTCCCTATAAGGCGTTCGGATATCCGGTGGTGCCTGCGTTGTACGTCATTGCGGCCTCGGTCATTCTGTTTGTTCTGTTGTTTTACAGAACAGAGACAGCCGGCTGGAGCCTGGTCATCGTATTGTTGGGGCTGCCGGTTTACTGGCTGTGGTCTCGACAAAGCGTTAAAACAAAGATCACTGCTTAGAAAATTTGTTGTAGGGCAAATCAAGGCGTGCCCCTACAATGGGCAAGTCCAATTTGGCAGCTTGGCGTAGCCGGTATTCCACCTGACAAAGGAGGAGTTGCATGGGCAACCCCTTGTTCGCAACGAAGTCCCTCGACACCTTGATGAAAGAGGCGACGGACACTGGCGAGCACAGTCTTAAACGCGCTCTTGGCCCGGTAAATCTGGTGACGCTTGGAATCGGAGCGATCATTGGCGCCGGCATCTTCGTGCTGACTGGGTCAGCGGCCTCGCTGTATGCGGGACCGGCGATTATGCTCTCGTACATTCTTGCCGGAACTGGTTGCGTGTTTGCCGGTCTTTGCTATGCGGAATTTGCGTCAATGATCCCGATTGCCGGCTCCGCATATACGTATGGCTACGCCACTCTCGGCGAACTCGTCGCCTGGATCATTGGATGGGATTTGATTCTGGAATATGCGTTTGGCGCGGCGACGGTTGCGAGCGGCTGGAGCAGCACGCTGGTGGCGTTTCTGCAAGACTATGGCATCAGCCTCCCGCCGCAGATCTGCGACGTGCCGGGTGCGCAATGGGCCCAGTATCAGGGCCGATGGGCACCGGTAAGTTCTCTGGGCCTAACACCCGACCAACTGGCCCCTTTGCCGCACGCGACGGCCTCGTTCAACTTGGTTGCTTTCCTCGCGATCCTCGGGGTTACCGCCATTCTCATCGTCGGCATTAAGGAATCGGCGAACTTTAACTCCGCTGTTGTTTTTGTGAAGTTGGCCGCTGTGCTTACGTTCATCGCCGTGGCCCTCCCGTTTGTACTTAAGAATCCACATATCGCTCATGAAAACTGGAAGGTCTTTCTCCCGCCCAATACCGGAAGCTTTGGTTCATTTGGCTGGTCTGGTGTTATGCGTGGGGCAAGCGTTGTGTTCTTCGCTTACATCGGGTTTGATGCTGTTTCAACCGCGGCGCAAGAGGCGCGCAATCCGCAAAAGGACATGCCCATCGGTCTGTTGGGCTCACTTATTGTTTGCACCATCCTCTATATCGTTGTATCCGGGCTGTTGACGGCGACTGTGCATTATTCGCGCTTGAACATCGGCGCTCCAGTCTCGTTAGCCATTCGCGAGACCGGTGTCCGCTGGGGAAGCTATGTGATCAATGCCGGGGCCCTCGCTGGACTGAGCACGGTAATGCTGGTCATGCTGCTTGGACAATCCCGCGTCTTCTATTCCATGGCTCACGACGGCCTATTGTGGGAATGGGCCGGCGACATCCACCCGCGTTTTCGCACGCCGTGGAAGTCCACCGCCATCGTCGGTCTGCTGGTTGCCATTACAGGGTCGCTGGTGCCGATCGGGACTCTCGGTCAGCTTGTGAGTATCGGCACGTTGTTTGCCTTCGTCATCGTCTGCGCAGGTGTTTGGGTGATGCGCGTGCGGCGGCCGGAAATCAAGCGCCCCTTCAGAACGCCGTGGGTTCCCTTTGTGCCCATCATGGGGATGCTCATTTCTCTGGCCCTGATTGCCAGTCTCAATCTGTTGACGATCGTGCGACTCTTCGTTTGGCTGGCCATTGGCCTGGTGATCTATTTCACTTACAGCGTGAAGCACAGCAAGGTTCGCAACCGGCCGCAATCCTGAGAAAGAAAACAATTTGATGCTGGCGTCCGGCAAGCTGGGACGCCGCATTCCTAGGGCTAGGCTCAGGACAAGGCTGCGCCCCTACATTTCGCAGGGCCGCACCGGGTAAGGTATTCTTTTCGTGCGTCCCCACATGACTCCGACACGCGCCAACCTCTCAAATCTCTGGCGGCGTCTTTCCTGGCCGGACATCGCGGCAATCAGTTTGACGTTGCTGGGCCTGCTCGCCGCTCTTTTCGGTCCGCCCGGTGGGGTCTATAGCTTCGCAAAATTCGTCGGATTGTTGAGCGCGCTGTATCTGGCTTTTCGCGCCATTTCCTGGTGGCGCAATCGTCTGCTATGGAGCCTGCGTAATCGGCTGATCGTCGCTTATCTTTTTATCGCGGTCGTTCCGGTACTTCTGTTGCTGACGCTGGCCATCCTCGCCGGACAGATACTGTATTCGCAACTCGGTGGCTACCTTCTCTTCGAAGATATTCACGGTCGGCTTGGCCGCATGGCGGACTCGGCCGCTAGCATTGCTTCCGCCGAAAAGACTCTGCCAAACAGCGTCAATGACAAAGTGGTGGAAGAGGCGCTGAATGCACAAATCCAGATGGCGTATTCGAACGAGCTGCCCGGGTTAAAGGTCGAGTTTCACGCCGACCCGCGACGGCTGCAGCGCATCGCCGGGCCAAATGCAGAAGAGTTTACCGGGATTGTCCAGTCCAACGGACAGACACACTTAATTGCGATGCGTGAAGTCGATTCGCCACGCGGCAGAAATCTCGTGGAGTTGAGCTTGCGCGTGACGCCGGAATTTCTCGAGACGGTCGCGCCGGGTCTCGGGCCGATTCAAGTTACAGCGTTGCAGCGCGCTGACGGCGATGACTCGACCAATACCATACAGCTTGGCAGCGTCCGTTATCGTTTCCTGAATCGCATCGCCACTCGCCATCGCGCTCTGCAAGGGCCAAATTATTGGTTCGATCCGGTGATCGAGGGCTTTTCCAAGCTGGACGCTACCTATCTGGAATCCAGTGAGAAGGCTGGCGAGAAACAACCGGTCTTTGCGTCCTTTTCCGCTCGCCCTTCGGTATTGAACAGCCGCATCTTCAGTTCGCTGGGAGAGTTCAGCAGCAGCACCGTGTTTGGCTTCGAATTGATCGCCGTATTTCTACTGCTCATCGAAATCGTGGCGTTGGTTACCGGGATTGTGCTGACGCGCGCCATCACCGGCGCCGTTGATGAACTTTATCGCGCTACACAACTGGTTCAGGCTGGCGACCTCACGCACCGGGTGAAAATCGAGCGGCGCGATCAGCTGGGCATTCTGGGCGAGTCGTTCAATCTGATGACCGGCTCCATCAGCAGCCTGATCGAAGAGCAGCGGGAGCGGCAGCGCCTGGAAAACGAAATCTCCATCGCGCGCGAAGTACAAAATCAACTTTTCCCGCAGCGCATGCCGTCCGTGCCCGGTGTGCAGATCGAAGCCATCTGCAAAGCGGCGCGCACCGTCAGTGGCGATTATTACGACTTCATTCAGCTGAGTCCGACACGTATCGCGATCGCGATCGCCGATATTTCCGGCAAAGGAATTTCCGCTGCGTTGCTGATGGCCAGTTTGCAGGCTGCTTTGCGGAGTCAACTGCTCGCTCCAGGAAGCGATTCCATGAGCACCGCGGAATTGGTTGGGCGCTTGAATCTGCATCTGGTGCGCAACACCGGCGATGATCGTTTCGCGACGTTTTTCGTTGCGGTGTATGACAGCGTGACGCGACTGCTTCGCTACACCAATGCCGGACACCTGCCGGCTTTTTGCATCTGCGGCGATCATGCCGTCTATCTCGACAAGGGCGGAATGGTTCTTGGCGTGATTGAAGAATATCCGTTTGTGGAAGGTTCGGAGACCGTTCCGCCGGATGCGATCCTGGTTGGCTACAGCGACGGTTTGGTGGAACCGGAAAATGTCTATGGCGAGGAGTTCGGCATCCAACGTTTACGTGATGCGGCGATCCGTTTGAATGGTTCATCGCCCAGTGTAATCGCGCAAGGCATGATGCAGGCCGCTGATGAGTGGGCCGGCACCGCGGAGCAGGCCGACGACATGACGGTGATTGTTGCGCGGTTGCATTGATGAATTTAGTTCTGCTTGCGTGGCTGGGCTATACTTACAAAACTCCAGCTTCTTTGAAATGAGGATGGGAATGGCACTGCGCAACCGGGTTGCGTTGATTACAGGTGGAACGCGCGGCATTGGACGGGGAATCGCCCTGCGCCTGGCGAAAGAGGGTGCGCGCGTTGCCATCGGCTACCGCTCGAACAAAAACGTTGCGCAAAATACTTTGCGGCAGTTGCAGGCCATCGGTGCCGATTGCGTTGCCGTCGAAGCCGATGTCACCACTGCGGAACGCTCCGAGCAATTCGTCAACACTGTTACCGATCGCTTTGGGCGCCTGGACATTCTTGTGAACAACGTGGGCGATTTCCGTTGGGGCACACTGGCCGAAGGTTCGCTCGAAGACTGGCAGGATATTTTTGCTTCGAACTTGATGAGCGTTGTTTTTATGAGCCGCGCGGCGCTGCCGCACATGCGCAAAGGCCGCTGGGGACGGATCATTAATCTTGGAGCCGTGGGAGCGGAACGGGCTTTCGGGCAGGCGAAGATTTCCGCGTATGCTTCGGCGAAAGCTGCGGTGGTGGCGCTCTCGCGTTCGCTGGCGCTGGAAGAAGCAAAAAACGGAATTACCGTGAACGTGGTCAATCCCTCCAGCATTGATGAAAAAGAATTGAGTCTCGACGAAGCGCGCCGCATCAAGGACGCGCGTTTTCCTATCGGCCGCCCGCCTACCGTGGATGATGTCGCAGCGGCGGTAGCTTTTTTTGCTTCGGAAGAAGCGGAATATGTCACCGGACAGGTGGTCAACGTCAGCGGCGGCTGGATGCTCTGATTTTTTTCGAAGACCTGCCTCTATGAAAGCTCTCACCGCAGTCGAAATGCGCGAAGTGGACCGGCTCACGACCGAGCGTTACGGAATTTCTGGCACGCAACTGATGGAAAACGCCGGAAAAAGTGTCGCGGGATTTGTGCTGCACGAAATTTCACTTCGTTATCAGTCGCCGGTTCGCTCCGTTGTGGTGCTTTGCGGCAAGGGAAATAACGGCGGCGATGGATTTGTCGCGGCTCGCTACTTGCGCCAGGAAATTCGCCATACTTCCGTTTTGCTTTTTGCTTTGTCGTCCGAGTTAAAAGCCGATGCCGCTTCGAATTTTCAGCGTTGGCGCGATGATGGCGGCGAAACGCTGCTCATCGAAAACGAAACATCGTTAGGGAATGCCTGGCCGCGAATTGTAGCTGCCGATGTAGTCCTCGACGCTCTGCTTGGAACTGGGCTGCGCGGCGCTGCTACTGGCCTTGTCGCAAAAGCCATCAGCGATCTGAATTCTTTTTCGCGCAACGCGACTGCCGCGACTCCCGCTTTGATTGTCGCTGTCGACATTCCTTCCGGCATGTCCTCTGACGGTGAGCCGGCGGAAGGCCCGGTGGCTCGCGCGCACTATACCTTGACTTTCACCGCGCCAAAAATCGGTCAACTCATTTCGAACGACGCGTCGTGCTGCGGCAGCCTGAACGTTCGTGCCATTGGCTCGCCGTCCGCGCTGATCGACGAACTGGGCAAGAGTAGTCTCCGTTGGAGCGGGCCGGACGAATTCGCAAAGCTTTCTCTGATTCGACCAGCGGATTCGAACAAAGGACTCTACGGCCATATTCTTGTAATCGCCGGGTCGGCGGGAAAATCCGGAGCGGCGGTGCTCGCCGGAATCGGTGCGCTCAAGGCCGGCGCGGGTCTGGTGACCATCGCGACGCCCGATACGGTGCAATCCATCGTCGCTTCGAACCAACCCGAGTACATGACCGAGCCGCTTCCGACGCACGCTGATGGCTCTATCTCGATTGAAAATTTGGCTGACGCGGCTTTTGCAAAAATCGTCAAAGGCAAGACTGTTTTAGCGGTTGGTCCCGGACTTGGGCAGGAGCCTGGGACACAAAAATTCATTCGCCGCCTGGTGCGGGAAACCGCGCTTCCCACGATTCTGGATGCCGACGGGCTCAACGCTTTCGCATCGAACGGCGACGAGTTACACCAGCGCAAATCGCAATTTCTGGCGGTCACGCCTCATCCCGGCGAAATGGCGCGGCTGCTCGGTATCACGACAAAGGATGTCCAGAAAGACCGCGTTCGAATCGCCACACAATCCGCAAAACGTTGGAACGCATACGTGTTGCTGAAAGGCTTTCACACCATTCTGGCATCGCCCGACGGTCATATTTTTATCAATACAACGGGCAATCCCGGATTGGCAAAAGGCGGCTCCGGGGATGTCCTCACCGGAATTCTTGCCGCGCTCACTGGACAGTTTGGCACGCAGAATTGGCTGCGCGTTTTGGCCCTGGGCGCGTGGCTGCACGGACGCGCAGCAGATACTCTCATCGAAGACGCCGATCCTTCCGGCATTTTGGCCAGCGACGTAGCGCGCGCGTTGCCGTATGCGCGTTTCGAACTGCTCGAGGAGATTCGCCGCGGTGGCTGAGCAGTTCATCACGCACTCCGCGGAAGAGACAACGGCCTGGGGCAGGGAATTTGCTTCACGCCTGAGAGCGCCGGTGCTGATCCTGCTGTCCGGCGAGCTGGGCAGCGGCAAAACTATGCTGACAAAAGGTATCGTCAGCGCACTCGGCGCAGCCCGCGAAGAAGACGTCACCAGCCCGACCTTTACCCTGCTTCACACTTACGGCGAATCGCAGCCGGTTTTTCACGGCGACCTGTATCGCATCGAAAGTTTCCACGATTTCGAGACGCTGGGCATGGAGGACCTGTTCGCCAAGCCGGCCGTGGTGATTCTCGAATGGTCGGAGCGGTTTCCTCTACCTTCGCCGTGGCCGGAAGTGCGTATACGGCTTGAGCACTTAGGAGGCGACACGCGCCGTATCACTGTGCTCTGAAGCATCCTAACTCTCACGCTACCTTAAACTTCCGGTTTCTTGCCCGCCGCGGTCTGCGCTGCTAGCGTGGAAAATGCCGCACTTTGCGGCTGCAATGGCCAACGAAATCTTATTTGCGGCTTCAGACACCACGCCTCCGCGCATCGAGCTGACCAGCTATAGCCTCACGCTTCCGATGGCGACGCTGGCCATCGGCGTGGACAACATTCACCACGACGTTTATCTGAGCCCGAAGTTCGTGCATGCCTCGCGCGATTACTTGTTTGAACTGATTCGCCAGCACACGGCGGGATCGTTCATCTCCGGCGTCGAATTGCGCAACGCCAAGGCCATTGATGGCGCGGGATTTCGCAAACTGCTCAGCGATTTGCTGCAGTCGTCGGTGACGCAAGCCAAGTACCACAAAAATATTGAGATCGACATCCTGTTCCGGCTGGCGCTTCTGAAATTCTTAACACAGGAACTCGCTAACCAGTTCGCCAACCTGATCCTGGAAGGCAAGGAATGGATTCGCCAGCGCGGCGAACATTTTGAGCGCAGCCAGCAGGCGCACGTCATCAAGGCCAAACTTTCCGAGCTGCAATCGGCGCGGCGGCGGGTTCTGCGCACCGTCGGCCAGCAAGTTGCGCAGATGGTAGTGGACGCGGAAGAAAATGTAGTTTGCAAAGCGCGCCGCGCGCTATTCGGCGACGATTTTGCCGCGCTTTACGATTTGCTGAAAAACCGGCTGATTTTTCTGGATGGCGGCAAGGACGACTCCTATTTCCTGGAACACTTTGTGCTGCTGGGAAATTATGTGCGCGACCCGGATCGCTTTGAAGCGATGGACGAACTGTTCCAGGAATTCCTGCAGCAGGCCGGGGTGGCGATTCCGCGCGAAGCCGATTTTGTCGAAGCGCAGCAGGGTTACCAGTCCATGCTGGACCAGTCTCAGGCGATGCGCGACGAAATCGCCAACCTGGAAGGGCAGCGCGAATTGCTGCGCAAGAAGCTGGACCGCGGCGACAGTTTCCTGAACAAATTCCTCGGCCCCAGCGATCCCGCCAACATCAGAGCTTCGATGAATGATATCGAGCTGCGGCTGAAGCATCAGCAACTGAAGCTGGAGGAATTTGGTCCGCAGATCGAAGCCGCCAAACAGAAACTGGATTTTTTTCTCAAAGACCACAATTCGCGGCTTGGCGATTTTCTGAACGACCCGCAAAATGCGCGGCGGCTGTTCGATCCCGCCGCGGAGCCTGAGTCCTTGCGTTCCGTGCGCGCGCAACTGCTTTCGCAGTTGCTGCAGCGGTTGGAGCGGCACGAAGTGCTGTACCACATTCTGGCCGGCTACGAAATTCGCGCGATTGCGGCGCAGTTCCATCCGCCTTTGCACTTGCAGCAGCTGCGCAAGGCGCTGGTTTCCAAAGACGAATTGAAGCGCGTCGAGCAAGTTTTGAAACAGGTTCATGCGAAGCAGCTTTCCGCGAAGCCTATCGAAGATTTGTCGCGGAAAATTCGCCGGTATTCGCACGACGAAACGGAAGCTCTCGTTTTGCGTTTCGCGGTGGACTTTCTGCGTTTGCGGCGCGAACTGCGCGATGCCGACTATCTGACCACCTGCATGGAGCGCATCAACCTGGTTTCGACCGAACAGGCGCGCGATCTTTCCCGGCTGAACAATCGCCTGTATGAGTGCGTGCTTCCGGAAGAAGCCAAGCCGAAACTCGATCCGGTGGTGTCGCACGTCATCATCAAGGCCGACGTGCGCGGCTCGACGCGCATGACACAGGATTTGCTGTCGCGCGGGCTGAATCCGGCTTCACATTTCAGCCTGAATCTGCACGAACCAGTGAAAAAATTGCTCGATCGCTACTCGGCCAAAAAAGTTTTCATCGAAGGCGACGCGATTATTTTGGCCATTTTTGAAACAGAATCGAGCCGGGCGTACGCGCGTCCGGTGGCCAAAGCTTGCATCCTTTCGCGGCAGATTCTCTCCGTTTGCAACTCGTACAATGATGGCGCGGTGCAATCGAATTTGCCAGCGCTGGAACTGGGGCTCGGCGTGGCGTTCCAGGGCGATGCGCCGACCTATTGGACCGACGGCGAATCACGCATTATGATTTCGAAGGCGCTCAACCTTTCCGATCGCCTTTCCGGTTGCACCAAGCTTGCTCGCCGCATGCTTGCCGACCAGAAATCCAATTTTTCGGTGTTCCATTTCCTGCAGGCGATGAAGGGAGCATCGGCCGAGGAGCTGGACGAATTTCTGGTGCGCTACAATCGCAACGGAATCGAGTTGAACCAGGAAGGCTTCCAAAAACTTTCCGAGGAAATCTCGCTGGATTCGATCGAGACCAAGCTGGATTTGCCTTGGGGAAGAGAAACCGTGACGCTGTTCTACGGCGAAGTGCCGATGGGCGAAACGGTCGAGCTGCTGGTGCTGCGCAAAGGCACCGCGCGCGAATTGCTGCAGGACGGCAAGCTGGGTAGTCCTTCGGAACATTCTTATTACGAAGTGTGCACTGCGCCGGCGCTGTTCGATCTGGTTGCTGCATTGATCCGGACCAATCAGACTGCGGTGGCTGTTTCGAGCCGGAGCTAAGTTCAGGCTCGGAGCAATTCCGTTGTTAACTCGGGGTTTGCAAGTACAAACCCTGAAACCCTGAAACCCTGAAACCCTGAAACCCTGAAACCCTGAAACCCTGAAACCCTGAAACCCTGAAACCCTGAAACCCTGAAACCCTGAAACCCTGAAACCCGGCCCCCCCACTTTTTTCATTGCAAAGGACTTGCAGTGGCGCGTTTCGTAAGTATTCATTTCAATCGGCTTAAGTCTTCAGAATTAATACTTAAAAGGTATGTAATATATATTGTAAATAAACGGGTTATGGGTTACGTGGCGTGGTGTTGTGTGGATTTTAACGCAGAGGGCGCGGAGAAGAAGTACGGAGAGCAAGGCGGCGAGTGCAGGGACACAAGATTCCGTGGGAGAAGACAGATCTTTTGCTTCGCTCAGGATTTCGCATCCTTTTCGGATGGTCAGATTGCCAAAGAGCTGTTTGGAAAACGGTCCCGCTGCTCCGGCAGGTTAACTTAGAGGAATTGAGTCTTCCTTTCTCACTGAGAATAAACGGCTGAATGTTCTGCACAAACGCTTTGGAAAGCGCTCCCGTCTTCCTCGCCGCGAAAGCTGCTCAACGCATACGCGCAAAGAAGATCAAACTCGTAGATTGTAGCTAGCTGGTTCAAGAGTTGTTCAAGCCGGATCGCTGCGTCCACTTTACCTTCCGCCCACAACAAAGGCCCACATTCTCCCAACATCGCAACCCGGGAATGCTCTCCTTTCCCTGCCTTGGCGGCTCCACTGACAAGACCACCCACAACCTCGAAAAAGCGTGCCCAGTCGGGCATGTCATTGACCATAAAGGTGGAGAGAGTCTTGGCGGCATCCAACGAAATGTATCTTCCGTGTTTAATTTTTGCATCAACATCCAAGCCCTCTGCCTTCAATCTCTGAAAAAGTCTATCCCGGTGTGATTCGATGGCAACAACGGCCGCCACATGACCAGCACCTAGCGCGGCAGCAATAAAACGAGTGCAGCTGTCCAGAAAAACCGCATCATCAGAATAGAATAGGACCTCATGGCGGTGAGGGGGTTTCGTTGCTAGGACGTGTGCCGGCTTGTAGCCTTTTATGCTGCCGCTTACAAATTGCCTACCCTGCAGAACAGCTTCGATAGCAGGCAAAAGATCGCTTCGGGCGTCTGCCTTTTGAACGTAACCCAGGGCGCCCGCGCTCAAAGCTGCCCGAACGATGTCGAGATCATTGTTCTGAGTTAGGAAGACTATTCTGGAGTTGGGAGAGAATTGTCGTATCTGCCGGGCGGCTTCCACGCCATTCAGTTTTGGGAGACCAATATCCAGCACAATCAAGTCTGGCTTCAGGTCTGCAACGTTCTGAACGGCCTCTGATCCATCCGACATCTCCGCGATGATTTGCCATTGCGGTCGTGCCTGAAATAGCAAACGGATTTGGCGTCGCCAGCCTTCGAAATCATCTACTACTAGGATGCGAATTGGTGACAACGGTTGCGCCCCCGCCGTCGTGCTTAAGGTGCAAGATGATCTCTTTCCATAGCCAAATTATCTAGGAACACACCGCATGCAAATTAGTTGCGCGGCCTCCGAGTCCCTGCACCTAGAAGAACGATTCAGGCAAGGTCATCGTGTCGCGAAGTGCTGCGGGGATGGACCAATTACTATCTCATCTAACGCTTTAAAGCAATATGGTTACTCTCCAGCGCATAGCGAGGATGGTCAACGCACACAAGTTGTCCGTAAGCGGCCTTACAAAAACTAAGGCACAAGCCGAACTGTTACTTTCTCTTATACGGGAGTGTCAAAATTCCCCATCCTTATAAAAGAGAATCTACCTTACAAGACGCCTTATCAACATCTCCAGCAAGCTCAAGGGCTGAGGCTTGGCCCATATCGGTAAACGGAACACAAATCACATGTGCAATTTATTGCAGCTTCGCGTATTCGCTCTTGGCCTGTTTCAGGACAGGAACATCCGCATCGGCGTCTTTCCACAACGCGAGAAATTCCTTGTACGCTACCAGTGCCCGCACTCGCGCCGCATCCGCATCCGCGCCTTGCAGCGTTTTCGCCTGCAGCGCATTGGCCCGCGCCACTCCCAGCTTCGCCAGCGCCCCCGTCCAGCAGTTCCACACGGTTCCGCCGTGGTCCAGAATTTTCTGGAATTCTTCAGCGGCGGGTTTGCCCTGCCCGGCCGCCAGAAGGGCTTCGCCGCGAATGTAGGTCGGATACAGGCAAGAGAGATTAGTAACAAAGGAAATTTGTGCGAATTCCATTGGCCCGCTGGCGGGTTGCAAGTCTTCGATCGCCCCCTGCGCATTCTTCCGGTCCAGTGCCTCCTGCGCGCGGATCGCCGGCAGCCACAGCGCCTGCACCTGCGTATCCAGCGGGAATCGCTTGTTTAGATCCTCCGCCATGGATTCGGCATGCGCTGCGTCCCCGGCCATCGCATACACCAACGCCGCCTCCACTTCGACGCCCTGGCTCGTTGGATAGAGCTTTAGCCCGTCTGCCGCCGCCTTCTTGGCCTCAGCCTCGTTGCCGAATGCCGCCTCCCGCATCGCTGCATTTTCCTGCCAGATCGCTCCATTCTCCTTGCTGTCGGCGCTGATCGCCGATTCCACTGATTTCCGCGTTAATTCTCGCGCCTTTTTCACATGTCCTGAGTAAGCCTCCGTATCGGCTTCCAGCGATAATCCGAAGTTTTCGTAACCGGCGTGCTCCTCAAGCCATGTCCCTTGCTCGGCCATTCCCGCGGTGTCTCCCTTTAGGAACCCGATCCCGTAGATTGCAGAATGGAAAGCTCCTTCTTCGAGCTTTCGCTCCCTCGTTTCCTGAAAAACCTGTCGCGCTTCGTCAAGCCGTTGCAGCGCCATCAGAGAATTGATTAAGTTCCCGGGTGCTGCTGAGTTGTTCGGGTCGCTCTTGATCGCCTCGCGAAACGCCTCCATCGACTTCTCGTACTGGCCCATGTCCGCTTCCGCCACGCCCAGCCCGTTATACGGCCGAGACGATCGCGGATACCTCTCCGACCACTGCTGGAAGCTCTGCGCCGCCTTCTCCAATTCACCCGTCACGTTCTTATAGTAGTCCGCCGTGATCGACAGCTTTTCGCGTTCGCTCGCATGCTCTCTTAGTTGAAACGCCTTCGTATAATATTCCCGGGCGCGCTCCATCTGGCCCATGGTCGAATAGGCGGCGCCCACTTGGCGGTATCCCAACGCAAAGTTGGGATCCAGCTCAATCGCTGTTTGACTGTAGGGGAGTGCGGCCGCCACGCCGCGTTCGCGCCTAGTCTTTGTCGCCATCGCATTCGCTTTCAGAGCCTCCAGCGACGACGTCGTCGCTTCCTCCAACGGCACATCGAACTTCTGGATTGAGGCCATCGACTCGCCAAGCTCCCCGCGCAGTTTCGTCGCCGTTTGTCCCAGCGCGTCCAGCACTTTCTCTTTCCCGCCGGCCGTCGCCTGCTCCTGCGCCACCAGGTCGCCGCTCGCGCAGTTCGCTGCCTTCAGACCGACCACGTACTGGTTCCCCAGCCCCGCGATCGAACCTGCGATGTACACCTTGCTTCCCGCCCGCTGGCACAAATCCCGCGCCACTTCTGGCGTCAGACGCGTGCTCGCCGGTCGCTCCATCAGTTTGAGCTGTGCCGCCACCTTGTTGTCATCCAGCACATTCAAGAACGGCGACTGGTTCAGGGAAACCGCCAGCGCCGTTTTCAAAGTATCGTCAAACACCGCATCGCCCGTGCTATTCGCAAAATCCGCCAACACCACGGTGTCCTTGTCCGTCAGCGGTTTCGCCCGGTGTGCGCGCAGGTACAGCCCGCCGACTGTCAGCGCCGCAGCCAGAACAAGCGCCGTGGGAATCAGAATTTTCCAGAGCTTCTGCTGTCCGCCGCGGCCTTGAGCCTCCGTTGCTGGTGCGATCGCCGACGAGGAAGGAGCCGCAGCCTGAGCCGACTGCAAAGAGGGCGCCGTCGCCGTAATCCCTGAAATTGCCGCCGCGAAAGCAGAAGCGGAGGCCAGTGCCGCTGCAGAGGGCGTAGAATCCTGCGCTACTGGCACGGCTCCTGAGCTGGCAGCCGCAACTCGTCCCGTGTCCGTGTCCCGCTTCAATCGCAGCAATTCCGCGCGCATGTCCGCCGCATGTTGGTAGCGAAGCTCGCGGTCTTTTTCCATCGCTCGCAGGATGATGCGTTCCAGATCGGGCGGCAGGTCCGGATTCAACCGCAGCGGCGCCAGCGGCGCACGGTTCATGATCCCATCAAAAATAACCGCCGAACTCTCTCCGCGGAACGGCAATTGCCCCGTGGCCATTTCATACAGCACGACTCCGAAAGAGAAGAGGTCCGTCCGCGTATCCAGTTCCTTCGCCCGCACCTGTTCGGGCGACATATACGACACCGTGCCCAGCGTGCTTCCCGGGCTGGTCAGATGATCGGGATCAATCTCCTGCGTCGCTTGCGTGTTGCCGCTGGCCATCACACTCTTGCTTCCGCTGACCTTGGCCAGGCCGAAATCCAGAACCTTCGCGTGCCCGCGCTTGGTCAGAAAAATGTTCGCCGGCTTGATGTCCCGGTGGACGATGCCTTCGCTGTGCGCAGCGTCCAGACCGTCCGCGACTTCGATCGCGAGTGACAGCAGTTTTTCGATGTCCATGGCTCTGCCTGGCGCCGCGTACTTCAGCGTTTGCCCGTCCAGAAACTCCATGGCGATGAACGCCCGGCCGGCATCCTCGCCGATATCGTGAATGGTGCAGATGTTGGGATGATTCAATGCGGAGGCCGATTTGGCTTCGCGCCGAAAACGTTCGAGAGCGTGTGGATCGCCCGCCACGTCGTCCGGCAAAAATTTCAGCGCAACAAACCGGTCCAGCCGCGTGTCCTGGGCTTTGTACACCACGCCCATTCCGCCGCCACCGAGTTTCTCTAAAATGCGATAGTGCGAGACGGTCTGGCCAAGCGGGGCTGAGTGCTCAGTCATCGAGGCGCATTCTAGGTTGTCAACCCGGCCAAGTCAACGAAATGCGCGCCCTCCCCAACACCGCTACGTCGCATGCAAGTCGCTAGCGCGTCACCTTACTCAAGGGCGACTCGTCTGCGTGTCAATCCAGATGGCGACGCATCATTGCAGCAAAAACCGAACGCCGCCTTCGTCGCATCGCCGCCGTGCTTCACCCTCGTGTTGTGGTTAACGACGGTACAGAAACCGTTTCGGGAGAAGGGCACCAAGAAACGCATGATGCTGCACCGTGCGTTAAGGACCAGTCCCACTAAATACACTAAGTGGGTCCTGAGCTCGCTACTGCAACAGCCGCGTGGGTGCGCAACATCAGCGGTAAGACGCTGAGCTATGAGGCCGATTGGTTTGTCCCAGCCGTGCGCGCCGCTGGCATCAAAAATTTTCGCTGGCATGACCTGCGTCCGCATGCCGACTCCCCAGATTATGCCGAATCTCCATCGAATGACAGCGGCTGGGGGGCTCGGCCGTATTATGACTCGGCATAATTCCAGGAAGCCCAACAGGTTGTCATCCGGGCGGTATCGCGTTGGTTTGACGCCGAGCGGCGCAGTGCGCGACAGCGCTTTCTCTTTCAAACGCATGTCCGCGTGAAGATACATTTCACAGCCAATTCGGAGAAGATAGCCGGATTACGCTGAATTCAATGTGTCGGCAAACTGCAGAACATAGCGCCAAGCGGAGGGACAGGAGAACCACTCTAAGCTACATTCGGCATAATCGGGGAGTCGGCATGCTGGTGGTTATGCCGACGTCGGCATAAGCGCTACATACGTTCGCCAGCCTTGCGCCAGGCGGGTGTACCACTGGACAAGATCGCAGAACTTCTCGGACACAAAGGGCTCGCAATGACGAGGCACTGCGGCCATCTTTTAATTTCCAATTTGCACGAGGCAGTCTCCCGAATCTCGAACAACCCCACAGAAGCGATTAGCACCACAGTAGCACCGCGGCTGATTGTGGAAACGCGGCAAGTTGCGCTTACTCAATAAACTTTGTAGCCTGAATGCGTTACGGACGACGGAGGCGCAAAGGGTCCGGTGATCCTCCCGGCCTTCAAAGCCGGCGATTCGACTCTTCGCGAGCCGAATGGTGGGTTCGACTCCCACACGCTTCCGCCAAGTTTATGAAGTTGAAGCACTTGTTGTTTTCTTAGCTCCAATTCACCGGGTTAGCTCCAAATCAAATTCCGAGCACCCGGCCAGCCAGCGAATCTACTGCACGTCTTTGCGCGTCACCGATCATGTGGCCGTACTTCTCCAACGTGATTCGTGAATCGCTGTGGCGCATTTGGCGCTGCACCACGGATGGTGACGCGCCGTGTTCCAGCAGTTCGCTTGCAGCCATGTGACGGAAGGCATGAAGTGCGGCCTTCTCAATCCCAAGGCTGAGCAACGTGTCTTGTAGCTTGTAAGCCACTTTGTCACGCTGCATCGGCTTGCCCTTGCTGTTGCAGAAGAGCAGGTCTGCTTCGTTCTTGCGCCAATGCTTTGCAAGGAACGTGCGCAGACGTTTTTCCAGAAGCTCTGGCATCGGAAGGTCAGCGGAACTTGATTTAGACTTTGGTGCCGTCATCTTTCGCGTGGCGTGGTCAAGCGTGCGCCGAATGCGAATGAGACGCTTTTCAAAATCAAGATCACCAGTCTTCAACCCCAGAATTTCACCAGCGCGGCAACCTGTGATGCTGATAAGTGCGTACAGGGTGGAATAAGGCTCTTCACTGGCTTCAACGATCCGCCTTACTTGCTGTGCTGTGAAAAAACGCTCTTCTTTCTTCTCACCACTGCGGGGCAGTGACAGGGCCGCACGGTCAAACACCTCAGGAATGTACTTCCATGCCTTCGCCGTCTTGAGCAGACCACCAAGCGTCTGCAAGACGTTTTCGATTGATTTGCGAGTCAGCCCCTTGGCCGCCAGCGCAGATATGAAGGCCTGAACATTCCGTGTAGTGATTGCCGTCAACGACATCTCGCCCAGTGTCGGAATGATGTGGGTGCGCAGGTGGCTCTTTGCCGCTCTCACCGTTGTTGGCTTGAGCGTAGGAGCAACGCTGGCTTCCCACTCTTCCACTAAACGGGCAACCGTTCTGCCCGCCTTTGGCTTTGGAATTGAAACAAGATTCACCGCATCAAGGTACGGCTTGAACGCTTCAATTGCCTCAAGCTTGGATACGTGCTTCACTGTCCCAAGCACTATCGTCCTGCGGGCACGATGAAGTGTTCCGTCCGGCCTCACGCGGTCTTCCCTGAAAATTCCAACCCACACTTTGCGTTTCTTTCCCCGGCTGATGAGTCTTCCTCTTTGATACCGTCTCCGTGGCATGGACATCTCCGTGCCCACGGGTATGCACGGTGCTGGCGACACGATAGCACCAGCTTCAGGAGAAACCAAAGGTACGAAGGCCACGGCACTCATGCGGCCTCACAGGGAAGAACAAATAGGGAAGATTGAACAGCCACGGAAAAGCCTCAAAGTGATGAGATTTTCCGTGTGATACAGGCGGGAAGTGGGCCTTCTGGCTTGCCAGAACACTGTGGACGCTGAAACTAAGAGGGACGCCACGCATCAGACATCGGTCAAGCCTTCCCTGACAGCGGCAAGCCGATCTTCAATTCCAAAACAATTATACCACGCAACGGCGTTGCGTGTCAACTCGTTAGTTAGATTACTGCTTGACAAACCCAAGCACGCGCCAGTCACACAGCCGGGCGGCGTGGCGGCAGCGGTTCTTCGTTTACGATTATTCCGCCATTTGCCATTGCCCAAGCTTCGGCGCACTCTCGGTGAACGTTGGCGTAAGTAATCTCTTTGCCTTCCCAGTTCCGCTGAAAGAGATGCTGGCTGTTCGATTCAGTCAACGGAGACTCTGGGTTCTTGCAGTGGTCACACAGCGTCCCTTCTGGTACGCGCATTTCGGTGGTCACCGTTCCCGTGCTCCTTGATGCTGATTCTACGCCGAAAAGGAATGGGCGGCCACCGAGCAAGAAGAGTGGTGAGAATACAATGGCGAAGGATTCAGACACCGCTTGACAGTTATCAAATGGCTCAATAGCCTTTCGCGTGAGGCAACGTATGGCAGACGAAGTATTGAAGAAGACGCGAATCTACTGCAACTGGTGCAAGCAAGAAAACAATCACGAACTAAAAGGAGAACATAAAAGAATTTTCCATGATGAGCACGGTTTTGAGGAAGTGCTGATCTATCGCTTTTGGATTTGCATGGGATGCGAGCGCGGCACGCTTCAAGAAGGTTATTGGAACAGCGCCATGCCTGACGATTATGAAGAGCTAGAGTATTTTCCCGAACGGTCAGAGAAATTCTTGGTTCCGAAACCTTACTCCAAACTGAAGGAACATTTGGAGGCAATCTACAAAGAGGCAATCACTTGCTACAACGGCAAAGCCCACATTCTTTGCGCGGCTGGTTTGCGGGCACTCCTTGAAGGCATTTGCCAAGACAAGAGAGTAAAAGGGAAGAATCTCAAGGTAAAGATTGAAAATCTTCAGGAGAAGCTTCCGAACAGAAACATTATCCGAAATCTTCACCACTTCCGTTTCATGGGCAACAAAGCAGTGCACGAACTAGCTCCACCCAAACCTACAGAAGTTGCGCTCGCAATAGGTGTGATCGAAGACCTGCTGAATTTTTTCTATGAGTTGGACTACAAATCATCTCAATTACGGGAAATTCGGCGAGTCGTGAAGCCGAAGCGAGCAAAGCCCGCGACAGCGGTTCCAGCTACTGGCATTACTCTCAATCAGATCAAGTGAAGTGAAGAGGCCGTACACGCCGAGATGGTTCCCACCATATTGCAGTTGGCATCGTCAAGCAACCACGATTAGCACACTGCCTGCCGTTCACCTTCCGAGAAGGTTCTATTGCAGCCCACGCCGATGAATGCTATCAACGAAGCTGCTGAGAGGTACGGACGTGATCCACACATTTCAAATCGAACCACAACGCCTGTCGTTTTTTCAGCGGGCATTCTTGAATCGAAAATTAGTTCAGGTGCGCGAAGGCATTGGGCTTGTCCGTTGCTGCGGAATAAAGATCGAAAACGATAAGACTTTTTTTACGGTCACTCTGCGGACACCAGACCCGACTGTGTTGATTTCTCCGGTCTTGGGGGTACGTGGGCATCGCGTAATTCATATAAAGCCCGAAGTACCGAAGGAACCAAGCGAAGAAGGGATGAAGCGTTGGCACGGTGGCCGCAGCAGAGACGGACTTGTGTGTACCTGCGTGTACGACTGCGAAAGGCCGTGCAAAGGTGAATGCGGCTGCGAAGCGTGCCTAGACGCTTACGGCGCTTTCCTTGAGATGTACAGCAGCCAGAAAACCGCTTAACAACCAACTTAGTTAGTCATAACGCGGTAATATATACATATAGTACAAAAATGGTTCGTTCGTCCTATTGTCCGATGCTGCGCCTTGCCGCACACTGGATTGTTGCCAGATTCAGCCCAGCCGGGCCAAGGACAAACATCCACCGTGAAGAAAACTCAGAGAAGCGAAAAGCTGGCGTTGTTCGTTGGACGAAGTGATGCTGAAACCTTTCTTGAACCCTTGGTGGACGCGTCGCTGGCCAATGGACTTACAGCGGCACAGGTGTTGGCTGGCGTATCCGCATCAGCCGAGCGGATACTGCGGGCATCCCTGAGTGATAGCGGCCTTCCCGTGCATGTGCGGCGCGGCGTCATCCTGAAGACAAGTTCGGTGAAAGCGGAAGCGCGGAACGTTGCCAAAAAATCATTCAGGAGTGTTGCTCCTGCGTGGTCGGGCTTTTTGTGCCTTGCAAGTATTCACGCATCATCGGCTCTAATTTATTGATGCCCGTCACAAATTCCGACAGCCTCTTAGCACGTTGTACAAAAAAATCAGATCGCGCCTTCACATCCAGAATCGAAATAAAAGGGTCAGGACATTGGAACACCCGCTCCTGCTCGTCGCCTGCGATTATAAGCAACGCACCAGCGGCTTGTGAAAGGTGCTTTGGAATGGACAGCATTTCCTCTCGCCACATGAATTGCGCATCCATAACTTTTTTGCAAAACTCAAAGCTCCATGCAGACTTGCTCGGTTTGGAACTGTCTTCAGGCTTCGCTAGACCGTGAAAAAAGCGTTCCACGAGCGCGATGCTTTTCCAAAGCTCACTAATTCTTTGAAATTCACTCTGCGTTCTGAGTTTGTGGAGATGACCAAGTGCGTCTAGCTCAATCTGTACGCGCCGAGTGGCTAAGTCCAGTTGCTGCGTGAACGCAATGTTCAGTTGCGCGTAGTCTTGTTTCTGCTTTGCGAGTGCATCGTCAGCCCACCGTTTGCCTAAGTAGCCAGACAGAGCGAACACGATAGCGCCGCCACCGCCAAGACTGGTGATGACGGCAGCACCAACTTCAAGAATCTCTTTCAGAGTCATGGCGGAAATAATACACCCGTTTTACTCGGCTGGAGCTTGGGAGTACTGGATGTATCGTTTGGTATTTACGGCTTGCCTTCGGGCATGTCCGAAATCACTTCAACAGTGAGCAGTTCCATTTCAACCCAATGCATAGTTAGGCTGATTAACTTTTTTAGGTCTTTAAGGTCTTTGTCTTCCCATCTTCGGACGTAATGCGTTTCGTCATTGCCAAGCCACACCGCTCGCTTTGCGATTTCCTTGATTTGATCGCTTTTTACATAGGTCTTGATGCATGAACCCAACAGAGTTTTCTCAACGGCGGCTTTTTCAGCCGCGAGTTTCTGCGGGTCTGTCTCTTTGAACTGACTGATGATGTAGTCCTTGATGAGAAATTCCAATGCCTTTCTGTAACCGGGGCCTGCAACAAGCAGAAGGCCGTGTTGCTCCGCTTTATGCGCCTGCTGATAAATCTCGTAAAAATCGGCTGATATTTTTGAAATCGTTTCTGATTGTTCCAAAGCTACAGGTTCGACGGGCACGCACGCTACAAAAAAATAAGTTGTGTCCTGCGGCCTAGAGCGAACGTGCCTAGCAATGAACAAGCGTCTGCATTTTCCATTGGGGCATTGCAGCAGGCGTTCTGCACAAATCTGTCCGCCACTGAAGTTTAGAACCGCCGCCTTCAAATCAATGGGTGTGACTGCAACATGGCAGATCGGGCATTTGTCTGGATTTGAATCAACGTATATCTGCTCTTCTTCACCCTGCAATGAGCGGGCCTTTATCGGCATCTTCGCCATTATCTGTGGCACTCCTTCTTCTTTGCAGAACCGAAATTTTTGAAATACGTTAGCCAAGGATAACAGGGAGCAATCACAGTGGATACAAGTCAGATCGTGGTTGGCAACGCGCTGCCCGGCTATCTTCGGATGGCCGGGCTGTTTGCGTTGTTTGCGGAATGCCGTTACGATTGTCAACCCTGACAATTGACGCTACACTTCCTTGCTTACTCTTCGCTACGATTTAACCCTAAAGGGCAAACAGATGAGACTGAAAGCGTTTCAGGTAAAGAACTATAAGACAATTCAGGATAGCGGCCGCGTGGAGATAGACTCCAATGTTGCTTGCCTGATGGGAAAAAACGAATCGGGTAAGTCTGCTTCGATGCAGGCACTCTGGAAATTCAACAACGTATCCGGTTCCAAGTTTGATCGGCTGTTTGATCTTCCCGCTGAACAGTACACAAGATTGCGTGGCACAGACCCTGAAGTTGTGGTTCTTGAGTTCACGATGGAACCGGCTGACAAGCTGGCGTTTTTGGCCGACTTCAAGGCGCTAAAAACTGCTCCTGACGTGGTGACCGTTCATTCCACTTACGATGGTAAACGCACATTCGATGTGCAACTGAACTACACCCCGGCTCGCTACTCCACAATTTCAGCGACGATTCAGTCAATCATTCCCGCTCTGGGTACTGTGGAGCAAAACACCACCGACGCCGCAGAGAAAGAGAAACTATTAGCCGCTGTCACCGCACTCACAACTATGCAGACTTCCGCTGCTCCCGATAAGACAGCCGAAGAGGTCGGGACAGCGATCATAAAAGCAGCGCTCGCATCGTTGCAGGCAATTCCACCGGAGCGACTGGGTGCGACTCTTCATAAAACTGCTGTTACTGCACTCAGCGGATTTGCGGTGCATAGTCAGGCCGCTGACATGAAGGGGAAAGTTGACAAATGGCTTGATGCTCATCTGCCCGTGTTCATTTATTTTGAAGATTACGGGCGGTTGAAGACGCGCATGAACCTTACAGACTTTATCGCCAAACAACTACAGCACATTCAGAACGCTTTGAAGGATTCTGAAGAGCAGATGCTAGTACGGACACAGATTGCTTTGTTTGAATGGGCGAAATTAGACCCTGCTGAACTTCAAAAACTGGGTTTACCCAAACAGGCAACCGAGACTCAGGAAGTTGTGAACCGGCGAAAAGATGAAAGAGCGCGCATCTTGGAGTCTGCTTCTTACCATTTATCGGGTGATTGGATGGACTGGTGGGATCAACGCACTCACACGCTTCATATTTCCGCAGACGGTGATGATCTTGAATTGCGCGTCTCGGATAACGTGAACCCGTGGAAAATACCCTTCGGGGAGCGCAGTCGGGGCTTTCAATGGTTCTTTTCGTTTTACCTCACATTTTTGGTGGAGTCTGGAAAAGCTTACCGTGGCGCAATTGTTCTCTTAGACGAACCGGGACTGCATCTGCATCCCAAGGCACAGCTAAAGCTACTGGCATTTTTCCAGCGGATTGCGAAGAAAAATCAAGTTGTCTATTCGTCTCATTCGATGTTCATGGTTGACCCGAACCACGTTGACAACGTTCGCACCGTATACCTGAAAGCTGAAGACCCAGAAAATCCAAAGTCCAGAGCATACACGCATGTGTCTTCTGGCCCAGAGCCTGAAGGCGACTCTGAAACACTACTACCGATGCAAGCGGCAGGAGCGTATCAACTAGCACAGACGCTCTTTCTTGGGAAAAGAACGCTCATCGTTGAAGGTATTTCTGACTACTGGCTAATCAAAGCAGTGTCAAATTACCTTCAGGAGAAGACGAAAGACGGCCTTCATGACGATACAGTGGTTTTGTGGGCCGGTGGAACTTCCCACATGTTGCCACTTGCCAGCGTGATTTCTTCAGGTGAACAACTAGGCCCGAACCGCATGGCCGTTCTCTTGGACAGTGATCGTGCCGGGGCTGATAAAGCCAAGAAGCTGATAGATATGCTTGTTCACGGCCAAGATTCTGTGATGTTGATGGGCGACATCATCAACATTCCACGGGCACAGGCCGAAGACGTGCCAACGTTTGATGAATTATTGCGCGGCCTAAAAGAAATGGGACGCACTCCCGTAAATGCGCCAACACGAAAAGCTGGCGAAACAAATGTGGAATTATTACAGCGTCTGTTTCAAGAAAATGGATGGGGCGACCTGACGCACGAAATGAAAGCGAAGGTGATGCTCCACATGGTTGACCTTTGGCGAAGTGGAACGCTGATTCCAGAAGCTGAGACCTTGGTGCGGGCTAGGGCAGTCGTGTCAGCCGTCAACTCTGCATTTGACAAACTGTTCGCAGGTGGAGCGGTACTGGCTGTTTCCGGTGGGAGGCCGTGACGACGAACCCAGCGCAGTACGTACGCCTTGTTGATGCGCCCAGAAGCCGCATAGGAACAATCATAGAAACCAAGATAGAGGACGGGCACACCTCATACCTGTTCCATCAGGACGAAAGATTCGCCGACAAGCTCAACGATTTTTGGGCAGAAGAAGGTGACCTTGAACCGTGCGAAAGGCCCACCGATGAGTATGTGGCAGCAATCAACGCGGCGATACTGCGCGGTTCCTAGTTGACTCGCGTTCCGAACCGCACTTCGCCGTTTATCTCCTTAGCTCCAACTAGCTCCAATTCAATTTCAGGGTGAAGCGTAGCACCGTGATACCGTGGGACTTATAATTTTGTCGCGACAATTCGACTCCCACACGCTTCCGCCAAGTCTTTTGTTTACGCTGTCTTAGCTGATGAAGTTGACTCCAATTCAAGGTCTGACTCCAATTGAGTTATGTTTTGCCCAATCCGCTCCGAGAGTCTCTCGGATGCTAACCGTTCGGCATCGCCAACGATATGTGCGTAGTGATCCAGAGCGACCTTTGAATTAGCGTGGCGCATGAGCCGCGTGACAACGTGAATGGGTGTGCCGGATTCGAGTAGTTCGGAAGTGACGCCGTGTCGGAAGCAGTGAATCCCGACATGCACGCCCTTGGCGGTTTTGATTCCAAGCTTGGTCATCGCCCGATGAACGCCGTATTTGACAATTTTGTCGGACAGGTAGGGCTTACCCTTTGAGTTGGTGAACAGGTAGCCGTCAAGATTGGGCTTGTAATGCTTGCGGATCCAATCGTGCAGGTGTTTCGTCATGAGCGGCGGAGCGACAAACAACGTGATTGAGTATCACTTCGATAAAAATTGCGCCGCGAACTTACAAGGTGGAGATCCCGACTCTCGCACTCGGTGAGTACCGATTCTCGCGCCTGGGCGCCGCTGCGAGCGCGGATATGGCCTCACGCGGGAAGATCTACACGTTTCGAATCGTTGTGCGGATTCCGGACGATGCCGATCAGCGTTCCGGGCTCATGCCGATCACTCATTCCGGGCGATGTCGATCAGTGATTCCGGGGGATGCCGATCACTCATTCCGGGTTGATCCCGATCA
>Ga0210406_10001273_pt1 | contig 31482 bp, 27 predicted proteins | sample IncBWC30MmetaG_FD_155454 | JGI IMG/M metagenome (GOLD analysis project Ga0210406, IMG submission 155454) | Forest soil microbial communities from Barre Woods Harvard Forest LTER site, Petersham, Massachusetts, United States - Inc-BW-C-30-M | ecosystem: Environmental > Terrestrial > Soil >... | reverse complement strand
CTTCGCGCCGGCAGCGAGATACAGCGGTGCGGACTTGAAGGGGCAACCGCTGGCGCAGGATTGAGGCCACTGATCGTAGCGGCGCCACACATTGGCACCGGTCTCGAAGGCGGTCACCGTCGCGATCTCAACCTTCGGAGCGCCATCCTTCAGATGAGAATCAAAGAAGGGCAACAGCACGTTGAGCCGAAACCAGTGGCCGGTGTCGCCGTCGAACTTGATCGCGCCCAAGGACGATCCGTCGCCGTTGCCGCCTCCATGGCGCCAGGGCCCGATGACGAGAAAAGAATTGTCGTGGCCCGCACCGGATTGACCGCGGGTCGCGGCAAACGCCGCCGTCGCGCCGTAGATATCCTCTTGATCCCACTGGCTATGCACGTACAGCGTCGGTACGGTCAACGGCCGCGCGGCAAGGATCTTGTCCATGGCCTGCGTGCTCCAGTAGTGATCGTACGCCGGATGCGCGGTGAGACGCTGCCAGAACGGCAATTGCTCCATGCCGAGCGCCTTTCCCAAGGTGCCTGCCGAGCCGATCGCCAGCCATGTGCCATAGGCGTCATAGCGGGGCGCAATCCATTTATTGTCCGAGGCCTTGTCGGCTGTTTGCTCAAAAATGTAATCGGCATAGGTTTGCCGAAGCGCGCCGTTGTGGAACCAGTCATCACCCATCCAGGTGTCGACCATCGGATTGAACGGGGCGGCCGCCTTCAACGCCGGATGCGGATTGACCAGGCTCATCAGCACCGTAAAGCCGTCGTAGCTGGTGCCCATGGTGCCCACTTTGCCATTGGATTCCGTGACATTTTTCACCAGCCAATCGATGGTGTCCCAGGCATCCGTGGAATGATCCACAGCTGTGTGGTTCAAGTCGCCCGCCAGCGGCCGATTCATGACGTAATCGCCCTCGGATTTGTATTTCCCGCGCACGTCCTGGACGACCACGATGTAGCCGGCGTCAGCGAGTTCACCGTAGCTCAAGGGGAGCACCAGCGCCCGGCGGGGACTGTCGGTACTCATCGTGAATTTGTTGGCGTTGTAGGGCGTGCGGTCGAGGATCATGGGTGCGTGCGCGGCCCCCTTCGGGATGATGATGACCGTATGCAACTTGACCCCGTCACGCATGGCGATCATGACGTCGCGCTTCACGTAGTCATCAGCCTCGGTGGCAATCTTGAAGTTTGCAGGTATGTCGCCGCCGGCCGCCGGCGGCTGTGGCGCGGGCACTGGGTTCGCGAGCACTGCCGACCCGCCGATCAACAATGAGGCCGTGGCGGTGAGCACGGTGACGAATGCGCCGATCTGTCTCAAGTTCATGATGCGTCCCAATATTATTAGGAGCGCACTAAAGCATTATTCACAGCCGTTGGGCAAGCAATGGCATGGGGCAAATGAATGAATGAGCCATGGCAGCCTCAAGCCTGCCGCAGTCCCGGCGAAGCCGCTGGCTTTGAAGCGTCCGACGCGTACGCGGTCTTGATGCCGATGAACGTGCTGCGGCCCGAGGTCCGATAGCTTCCCTCGGTCATCTCGGAAGCGATGTTCGGGCCAAGGGCATCGAATTGCTCGAGCACCAAGTCGAAGCCGGCGTCGCGCAGCGCTTGCAGCAGGTACTCGCGCTGAATCCAAAACGACTGCTTATTGTTCCAGGATGCCCATCGGCGGTTTTCGCGATCCAAGAAAGCTCGTTTGCTGCGAAATTCCGGCAGCCACCGCCCCGGCAAGCCTTCGTTCTCGCTCAAGAAGGACAGCTTGTGGGTGGTGGTTCCCGTGTTCTTGAGCGGGAATATTCGCGCCAGTGCCCGCCGAAATCGCCGTGGTTGAATGAAGCTCGGCGAATCTTTGGCCTCAGAGAAGTGCGTTTGAAGAATCAACAAGCGCTTGGTCACCCGCGAGAGCAAACTCAAGAATTCGCGCGGCTTGTCCAAGTGATAAAAAAGACCGCAGCAAAACACCGCATCGAAGCTGCCATGGGCCGCAATGTTCCACACATCGTCGCGGACGAACTCCAAGTTCGGCAAGTTGACCTTCGACTGCACGTAGCGGCAGGCCTCGATATTCAGTTCGCGTACATCGAGCCCCAGTGCTTGAAGACCAAGACGGGCAAATTCGACGGTGTAGCCACCCTCCAGGCAGCCCAAATCGGCGATGCGCAAATGCCGCTTATCGCCGGGAAATGTCGCATCGAGCATGCGTTTCGCCGCCAGGAACCAAGGATGCACGTCCATCGAATAACCGACGTCCGGCTTGGTAAACGAACCATCATCCAATCTTATGTTATGAGACGTAAAACTGACCGGCATTCTTGGCCCTCTAGCAAAACTCGCGGAGAATCTTAACCCCTTTCCGGCAGGTACATCGATTCAGGTGGGACAGACAACACCGGAGATCGTATGAAACGCGCATGGCTGGGAATTCTTCTGATGGGTATCGCAATCGAAGCGCAGGCAGTCGGCAGCCTCGCGAATGTTCAAATCATCGATCGCGACACGGGGAACGTGTTGCCGACGTATCGAAGCCACGGTGAGTATTGGGTCGCCGGCAGACCCGGCGCCCGTTATTCCATCATGGTTCAAAATTACCGTGGGCAGCGCTTGCTCGCTGTCACCGCCGTTGACGGCGTCAATGTGATCAGCGGCGAAACCGGCGCGTGGGGCCAGAGCGGCTATGTACTCGGCGCGGGCGAAAGTTACGAGATCGCCGGATGGCGCAAAAGCGATGCGGAAATCGCGGCCTTTAATTTCACGGCAGCGGGCAGCTCCTACGCCGGGCGCACCGGGCGTCCGGCCAACATCGGCGTCATCGGTGTGGCATTGTTTCTCGAACGCCCCACGCGGCTTCCTCAATATGAAGCTCTCCAGAGGTCCGATGAGTCGTCCCGAGACCGCAGCGAGGGCGTGGGGCGCGCAGTACCGCAAAGCCCGGTCGCATCGTCCCTGTCGTCGCAGGCGGCGGCGCCAAAATTAGAGGATGTCCACCCTTACGCGAACGCGGTCCCGGCGGAAAAGCTCGGTACCGGGCATGGCGCACGCGAATCATCATACGTGCAGAACACGCACTTTGACCGCCTGTCGAGTACGCCGAATGAGGTCATCAAGATTCGTTACGACAGCTTCGAGAACCTGGTGGCGATGGGCGTCGTACCCTCGCGGCCGGCATGGCGGGCCGGGCCGAATCCGTTTCCCGATTCGACCTCCCCAAAGTATGTACCGGATCCGCCGGGCGGCTGATAATGGGTGAATGAGCCTGTCGCAGGAGACTGACGAGAATCTGATGTTGCGCTTCGGCCGCGGCGAGGCCGCGGCCTTTGACAACTTGTATCGGCGCCACGAATCACGTGTGTTTCGCTACCTGCACCGCAACGTGCGAAATGAGGCCAGCGCCAATGATCTGATGCAGGAGGTTTGGTTTGCAGTGGTGCGAAACGCGGTGGATTATCAACCCACTGCGAAATTCACCACTTGGCTGTTCACCATCGCCCATAACCGCATGGTCGATATGATTCGCGCCAGTGGCCGCCTGCAAAGCTTGGATGCGGGCGATATGGCAGGCTCCGAAGGCTCGAGCTTGCTGGACAGCCTCGAGGCCGATGCGAAACTCGAACCGCCCGCCGAGGTCCAATCGCAAGAGGAAGCCGCGGCATTATTGGGCGCCGTGGCACAGTTGCCGCCCGAGCAACGCTCCGCATTTCTGCTGCAGGCAGAAGGCGAACTCAGTGTTGAGGAAATTGCCGTCGCCACCGGGTCCAACTTCGAGACGGTCAAGAGCCGGCTACGCTATGCCCGGGCGAAACTCCGTCAGCTATTGTGGGAATACGCTTGATGTCAAAGGAGAGCGCACAAGACAAAGAATTGTTGGAACGCTACCGGCGTGCCAGCGACACGGAGGCTGCTGCGCCCAGCGAAGCGGTGCGAGCGGCCATTCTCGCCGAGGGCCGCCGCGCGGCCGAACTGCGCGCCAAGGAAGTACGCGGGCAGCTTTTTCGTGCATCCCGCCCCGCCGCCAACGATTCCCGCTGGAAAATGACGGCCTTTGGTACCGCGGGTGCGGCGCTGGTGGCCGCTCTTCTGTTTGCACCCCGCCTGTGGGAAGGCGCGCCGCCGGCAGCCTCCGTCAGCAATACAGCGCAAGCACCCAAGCTGGAGTCGTTGCCCGTCGCTGCCGATTCTTCAGAGCCTCTACAGGAAATAGTCGTTACTCAGTCGACGCGCAACAGCTCGAAGTCAGCCGGCGCGGCGCCAGCCAAATCTTCCGTGCCCGCCGCGCCTGCCGCACCCGCCGCACAGGCGCGGCCGGCCGATGAGATAGCAGCCCCTCAAGCTACCGAGGTTAAGCCAAGAACAGATTTGCCGGGGCCGGCGGAGCGTCAACGGACCGAAGGGCTCGCGCGATCGGCTGCACCCGGTGAAAAAATCTATCCGCAAAATTACGTGCCGGCCGCGCCGCCGGCCGTCCCGCTTGCTCCGGACCCGCAGATTGACCGCATGGCTCCTTCGCAGAATGCCGCTCGCGCTGCGGGCTCGCGAAGCGCGCCTCAGCCGGCGACACTGCAGTCCGCAGCAGCATCGGGAGACACTGCGCAAACAACGGCGCTGCTCAATCAGGGTGCGGCGCTCAACGCGCGCGACGATCATGGCCGCACGCCCCTCATGCTGGCCGTCATGCAAGGCAGACTGGATGTTGTGCGGCTGCTCCTGAATCGGGGAGCCGATCCGACCATCGCCGACGGTGCCGGACGCACACCGCTGCAGCAGGCAAAGCAGCAAAACCTGCGCGAGATTGCAGCCTTGCTGGAGGGAGCAGGAGCGCGCTAAGGTGATGGCCCACATTCACCGGGTGAATGCCTTCGGCATCCGCGCTATTCTTCCCCAGCCCTGGAGGGCGAGGTTTGTCGCGCATTATGATCAAAACCGCATTGAAAGCTGTCGGCGCTGCACTCGCATGCCTAGGGCTTGCATCGAGCTTTGTGCTGGCCGGCGGCATGCAAAAAACCCCCGCGCTGCGCCCACTCACTTTGCCCATCAGCCTGCTGGATGTCATGCGCGCATCGGTGGAAATTCCCGCTGACGGCATTTGGGCCGCCGAAGGCGCCGATAAATTGTCCGAAGATGATTGGCAATTGGCCGATCAGGACGCGGTCGATTTAATTGCCGCGACGACACTGCTTGCCAGCGGCGGCACCGGTCAGAACGATGCCAAGTGGGTGGCCAATCCGGATTGGCAAAACTGGGTTCGCGATATGGAGAAGACGGCCTTGCAAATTCGCAATGCCGTCAAGGCAAAGGATCAGAAGAAAATGGCCGCAGCCGCCGATCATCTTCAGGAGGTCTGCGAAGCCTGCCACACCAAGTATCGGCCTCAGACGCCGTCGGATGGCGTGAGTCGATATCCCTTCTATCCGAAAAGAGAGCTGCCCAAGTAGGAGCAGGCCCCGAAGGCGTTACAATGCGTCGCAAGCAAGATCCTCATAGCAGCGCGTTCGTCGAGAAACCGGCGATGCGCAAGGAGCCTCTGATGAGCACGAAGCAGTTGATCGCGTTAGGTGTCGGCGCGGCGATGTCCGCGCTGATCATGTCACCGGTGTTTGCGGCGGCGAATCCCGCGCCCGGCGCCTACAAGGCACCGATGAACAACTATGGCCAGCCGGATCTGGAGGGGACTTGGACCAATGCGACCCTGACCGTGCTCGAGCGCCCGAAGGAATACGGCACGCGCCTGGTCATGACCCCCGAAGAGGTCAAGAAAGTCGAAGGCGATGACGCGAAGATGTATGCCGCGGATGCCGCTCCCCGGGACCCCAAATTCAAGACCACCGATCTACCGCATGAGTGCGGCAAAGGCTTCAGCGGGGCGGGCTGCGGCTATAACTTTGCCTGGATCGATCCGGGTAACAACATCATGCGGGTCAATGGCGAACCGCGGACCTCGTTCATCACCGATCCCGCCGATGGACGCCTGCCGCCGGCCAAACCAGGGGTGGTGGTTGAAAATCCCTACTTGCACTACGGCGAGAACCCCGAGAATCAAACGCTGGCGGAGCGCTGCCTGACTTCGTTCGGCTACAGCGCAGGTCCGGTGATGCTGCCGCTGCTTTACAACAATAACTATGAAATCGCGCAGAGCAAGGACACGGTCGCCATCGTTGTTGAAATGGTCCACGACGTGCGGGTCATCCGTATCGGCGGGAAGCACCGCACCGATGGCGCGCGCCCTTGGATGGGTGATTCCATCGGTTGGTACGAGGGCCCGACGCTCGTCGTTGAGACCACCAACTTCCCGCAGGCCACCGCTCTGCACGGCGCATGGAAGGAATTGAAGGTCACTGAGCGATTCACGCGCATCGCACCGCACCGCATCCTTTATAAGTTCAAGGTCGAGGATCCGAGCGTTTGGGACCGGCCGTGGAGCGGCGAATACGAATTCAGCCCATCGAAAGGGCGGATCTTCGAGTACGCCTGCCATGAAGGCAACTACGCGCTATCGGGAATTCTCGCCGGCATGCGAGCCGACGAGTCCGCCGCCGAGAGACTGAAAGCGGGTGCCGGCAAGAGCGGCGAAACGCCTGCGGCGCAGGGCATTGGGAAAAAACAGTAAAGCGCGAAAGAGCAGAGTTTACGCGTCCAAGCTGGGCGCCTTGCCGGCCATGGCGACAGCTTCGCCGCGTGACTGTACGCCAAGCTTGGACAGGATCGCCGACACGTGACGATCCACGGTCCTGGTCGAAACGAACAGACGCTTGGCGATCGCGGAATTGCGCATGCCTTGGGACACCAGCGTAAGAATCTCCGCCTCTCGACGCGTTAACCCAAGCCGATTGCTGCGGGTCGACATCCTCAAGCCCCGCGGAACGGCGCGAACACCTTCCGCGCGCATTCGTTTGCGCAGCGCCTGCGCAGCGGGGGCGGCGCCGAGCCGTTCAAGGATTTCAAGCGCCTCTCGCTGTTCCGTTTCTATGCCATGCCAAGCCAGTAGGCAGGCGTACTCATAAGGACAGCCCAGGCTCTTCCAAGCGAACGCTGCGGCGCGCCAATCGCCGGAGATCTCCTGTGCGTAAGGCTCTGCAATATCCGCCGGTTGATCTTCAAGGGCGCCAACCCGCCACAACCAGCTCGCGAGCTCGCCCTTCATCCGCGGATCGCGCCGCTGACACACCAATTCGTACGCGGGCCCGACCGTTTGCAGAACACCTGCATGATCGCCGGCGAGCCACGCGGCCTCAGCGCGGATCGCAGCCAGTGTGCCGATGCGCTGCAGCTCCTGTGAGGTACCGCCGAGCGCCCACGCCGCTTCCAGAGCGGCGTCTGCCTGCGGGTCGCCGCGGCGGATCCTGATGTGGCCCAGAGTGCGCAGCGCGGGAATGCGCGTTATCGGCGTGGCAAGCGGATGGCGCAGCACGGCCTCCGCATCTTCGCTCGCGCCGGGCCAGTTGCTTTGCTCAAAATTCTTACGTGCCCGATACGCGAGCATGTAAAGCCGCAAGGCATCCAGATCGCGCTTTTCGCAATAGGCCAGTCCCTCGGCCAGGTAACGCGACGCCTTGTCGTATTGCCGGCAGGAAACAGCCATGGCAGCCAGATCGGTATAGGCACTTGCCACCTGCTCCTGCAGATCTCCGTTGAGTGCGAGACGCAAACCCCGCTCAAGATCGGCCCAACCTGCAGGGTCGCCGGCAATGAGACGCGTCACCCCGAGTGCACCCAACGCGTCGCAGAGAGTCTCGTTCTCCGCCCTGGGCTCTGCCAACGCGATGGCGCGCTGCGCCCAGGCGACAGCCGATTCCAATTCATGAGATTCCATGTCAAGTTGCGCACAATTGCTGTACGCCCGCGCCAGTTCGGGGCTGGGCGGCAGCGGCTCGAGCGTCAACACCGCCTCGGCTCCATAGCGGTTGGCGTCAGCGCGACGTCCGATAAACCAACTAAAGCGGGACAACCACTGCAGCGCGTCTCCTTCGCGCATGCGCTCGCCCGACGCACGCCAAATCTCCAGCGCTGCGCTGCGTGCCTCGATGGCTTGCTCGTGCTGGGCGGTCAACTGGCACTCGTATGACAATCGCTCATACAGGCGGGCACGTTCATCCGGCGCGATTTCTTGCGCATAAAGGAGCGCAACTTGATACAGCGAGGCGGCCTCCCGATGTGAACCAACCGATGCCGCCTGCATCGCCGCGAGGGGCGTGAATTGCAAGACTGCCGCCGCATTGCGCGCTCCGGCAGCATGGTGTGCGAGGCGTGCCGCCGAGATTTGCGGCCGCGCAGAAAGAGCCGCGAAAACCTTGGCGTGCAGCAGCTGCCGGTATGATTGCCCTAAAGAGTCTTCGAACGCGCGCCGCGCGAGTTCGTGCCTGAAGCTAAGCGCGCCGTCATCCGATCGCACCATCCCGATGCTCATGCAGTCCTCGATGGCGGCTTCATCGACCGGAACTGTCTGCTCGAGCAACCAGGACTCCGTCTTGCCGGGCACGACGCAGGCCAGCTCCGCGATTTTGCGTGCCTCCGGCGTCAGTCGCATGGCGCGCGCCAGCACGGCGTCGCGCACGCTGACCGGCACCGTGTCGGCCACGGCGGCCAGCGCTTCGGTGACAAAGAATGGATTGCCGCCCGTGATGCGGTGCAGGTCCGCCGGTGCTTGGCCGGCCTGCCGTGCAAGCTGTGCAACCGCTGCCTCGGACAGGGGAAAAAGCGACATTCTGTGCGTGGCGGCCCGTGGCAGGTCTCCAATGACAAACCGCAATGGATGCTGCGCTCCGACCTCATCATCGCGGTAGCTGACGGCGAGCATTGCGCGGGTGCGCTGAATGCGTCTTCCCAAATACTTGAGCAGGTCGAGCGTGGCTTCGTCCGCCCAATGCATATCTTCGAAGACTACAAGGGTCCGGCGCTCCAGCTCGTTGAGGGCCGCGGCAAAAATGACTTCGCGATTTGCATTGCTGTTGATCGCGGCCAAGAGTTCGCCCTGTGTCTGGCGCGCGATGTCGTATAGCGGTCCGAGCGGACGCGGGGCGAAGAGCGCATCGCAGCCGCCCCACAGCACCCGCGCACCGAGCTGTGATTTGGCGAATTCCTGCAAAAGCGCTGTCTTTCCGATTCCTGCTTCCGCACCCAGCAGAGCAATGCACCCTGCACCATCGATCGCGCGCCGCAGCCAGTCAGTCAGTTCCGCCAGGCATTTCTTGCGCTCGAGTAACTCCATTGAAAATGCAGTCTCCAGCAATGATCGCAGGGGGAAGTTTTAACCGATCCAAAGCGTGCACGCAAAGCGCCGTCAACGCTTGTGCTTCGACTTCGCCGGCAATTTGGGTATGCGACTGGTCTAAATTGGGTAGATCCTGTGATTCGCCGCTCTCTCGGCCAAACCATGATTCCGGACAGTTGGGTTTAGGGAGATTTCCACATGTCCCGGTATTTGATCGAACGAGAGTTCCCGGACGGTCTTCACATTCCGCTCGATGAGAGTGGCGCCCAATTATGTCGAAACGTCATCGATAGCAACGCGGAAGACGGGGTCACCTGGCTGCACTCCTATGTGACTCCCGATCGCAAACGCACCTTCTGTCTATATGACGGACCGACGCCGGAGGCGGTGCGGCGCGCCGCAGTTCGCAGCCAATTGCCAATCACGCAAATCACCGAGGTTCGTGTCCTCGATCCGTACTTCTACAAATGAAGCAATTTTGTCACCCGCCACAAACCAATCCTTTAAGGGAGATCATCGATGAACATTGCAGGCCGCCTGATACTAACCATGTTGTCTTTATCGCCTTTCATAGCCGCCGCGGGAGAGCCTCCGCCGCATGCCATGACGATGAGCGCCGTCGACCAAAATTCGCCGCTGGTTGAAAAGGTTCACAAAGCAACGGCCCAATTCAGGGACATCAATGCGGCGCTCGCCGCCGGCTTCGTGCAGGCCACGCCGTGCGTCAGCGGACCGGATTTCGGCGCGATGGGAGTGCACTTCGTACTGGGGTCCCGAATCAACGCCGGAACTCTGAACGCCACCGAACCCGAAGCGCTGATCTACGAACCGTTGCCGAACGGTGCGTTTCGCCTGGTCGGAGTGGAATTCATCATTCTCGCAAGCGTCTGGCAAACGCAGATTCCAGCCGGGAGCTCTGCCACCCCCTCATTGGAAGGGCATTTGATGAACTTCGTGAATGCGCCGAATCGCTACGGTTTACCCGCGTTTTACGAATTGCATGTTTGGGCCTGGGAACACAATCCCGTGGGTAGTTTTGCGGATTGGAACACTCAGGTGACCTGCGATCATCAGCCGACCAGCTGAGCCATGATCGAAGCCTTCGTCAGTGGCCTGCGTCCGGCTGTGCGGATGGCCGCTGCACGAAAAAAACGCAGGCCACGGCGAAGAGCGAGATGATGGCGCCGCACAGAAAGCCGCCCCGGATGCCGCCCGACAGCGCATCGACTGCGGCGAGCCCGCGTGCGGTCAAGGTCGTCGCCCGTGCCGACATCAATGCCACGAACAGTGCAACACCGGCCGCACCGGCGACCTGCTGAATGGTGCCGATGACGGCGCTGCCGTGCGAGTAAAGGCGTGGGCTTACCGATGACAAGCTGACGGTAAACAGGGGCGTAAACAAGAAAGCAAAGCCCACGCTCATTACCACATGTCCGGCGAGGATGTAGCCCACCCAAGTGGCCGGACCCAGCAGCGTCATCGCCCACAGCACGGCACTAACGACGATGACGCCGGGAACCAGCAGCCTGACCGGCCCCGCTTTGTCGTATAAGCGGCCGACATGGGGGCCCAGCAAGCCCATCAGCAGACCGCCCGGCAGCAACAACAGTCCGGTTTGAAGCGTACTGAGCCCCAGCACGTTCTGCAGGTAGATCGGAAGCAGGATAATGGTGCCGAACAGCGCCATCATCAGGCTCGCCATGAGCAGCACGGACACGGTGAAGTTACGCGACTCGAAGGTACGCAAGTCGAGCAGCGGGTAGCCGGTTTTCTGAAGCGACATCTGTCGGAAGATGAACACAGCCAGGAACACGGCGCCGACCGCAGCAATGATTCCGGCCGGGGGCGCTCCCGGCGCGGCGTGCAAACCGATATTACTGAGTCCATAGACGATGCCGCCGAAGGCGAAGCCTGAAAGAATCACCGAGACCCCGTCAATCCGCGCATGGTGCGGCGTCGTCACGTTCTGGATGCGGCGAGCACCCAGCGCCAGAGCACCGAGCGAGATCGGCAGAACCAGGATGAACATCCAACGCCAACTGAGATAGTTGAGGATGACTCCCGAAATGGTCGGGCCGATGGCCGGCGCCACCGATATGACGGTGGTGATGAAGCCCATGGTCTTGCCGCGGGTTTCCGGGGGTGCCAGCGTCATCACGGTGGTCATCAGCAGCGGCAACATGATCGCAGTCCCGGATGCCTGAATGACGCGAGCGAGGATCAGCACCGGGAGATTGGGAGCCAGAGTGGCGATCGACGTGCCCAGAGTGAACAGGGACATCGCGCAGACATAGATCGGCCGCGTGTTCATCCTCTGTAGCAAAAAGCCGGTGACCGGAATGACCACCGACACGGTGAGCAGGAATGCCGTGGTCAACCATTGCACGGCACCGGCCGTGACGTCGAGGTCGCGCATGAGCCGCGGAATGGCTACGGCCATGAGCGTCTCGTTGAGAATGACGACGAAAGTGGCGACCAGAAGCAGATTGATGACCAGTCGGTTGCGTCCCGCGGGGTCGGCGACCGCCGGGCCTGCGACCGCTGGGTCAAGGACCGCTGAGTCGACGACAGTATCCGGGGACATGTTGGTGGTGCTCACTGAATTTTTGGTCAAGTCTCTAGCCCTAATGCGATGGCGCGGTCAGTTTGCCCAGCGCCTGCTCCGCTTGGCGCAGCCAGTCATCTCGATCCGGCGAGGGCGGCAGCGCCCGACACAATTCGCGCACCCGACCATAGGCCTCTCGGGCGCCGCGGGTGTCGCCGGTCTTTGCCAGCGCCTCGGCCAGGGCCAGCACATTCGGCGGATACTGCGGCCTTAGCGAGACAGCCCCGCGTGCCGACGCCAATCCTGCCTCCGCGTCGCCCGGCCCCAGCGGCCACGCCGGTGCCTTGATCAGGACCAGCGCCTTGACGCGGGCAGGTCCCGCTTCATCAATCCCCGCGTCGGCTGCTTCGGCGCCGGCGAGCGCGTCGAGCATATTCTTCAGCGTCTCGCCGGCTCGCAAGGGATGCGCCCGAGCCTCGAGCCCTAAAGCGATCGCATGGTAATAAAGGCACGCCGCATCCTGTGGCGCGCGCTCGAGACAGGCTTGTGCGTCGCGGCCGGCGTCCGCGGCAAGCCGCTCCCGGATTTTCACATCGGTCTCGGCATCGCTGCGCCGTGCGTCCTCGGCGACGGCCGCTGCCAGCTGCTCGACCGACATCGACGCGGCGGGCGCGGTGGACCGCACGGCGGGCGCCCGGCACGCCGTCAGCAGCAACGCCGCGGCTGCGGCGCTGAGGACGCGTCTCACGGCTTGCCGATGCTGCCCGGCAGCTGCGGCAACACGAATCCCTTCAGCCGCAGCGATGCCAAGGTATCGGCGCCGCCGGCCGCCGCATTCATTTTAATGAGCGCGGTCTGAACCGCCTTGGCGCGCGGCGCGGGGACGCGCGAATCGACGACCGCGATGAGCGCCACGGGCAGCAGCGGCGATTGCAGCAAGCTTTTGAGCTGCGCGGCGAATGGCAGTGTCGCGAGCGACGCGGCCTGCGTCTGATCGAGCAGCGCCACCACCGGCTCACCCGAGGCGACGCGGCGCAAGGCGCTCAATATCTGGCCGGTCGCCTCGATCTTCACGTCCGAAGGGAGCGTCCAGGTGGCGAGGGCTGAGTGCGTCACAAACTCCGGTGCATAGCCCGCGACGCTCAAAATCGTATAGCCGCTCAAGGATTTTGCATCGGTTACGCTCCCGCCGGCCTTCCCGACGAGCGTCCAGCGCTCCTCGGTGCCGACACCGACCACATCGGCTTGCGCCAGCGGCGCAAGATGCAGCGCCGCGCCATGCTGCACAAAAAACGCATAGGGCACGAAGGCCAGTACTGAATCCTTGTCGTTGAGTTTCGCGAGCCCGCCTTGCTCGGTGGGGTCGTACACGGCCGCAAGGGTCCCGCCCCAGCCCGCGGACGACGCCGTCGCCTTGGCGAACTGGTCCACGAAGGGCTGCGCGTCCCCGGCTCCCCCCGGATAGCCCGGCGCGCAGAATACCAAGGTTGCCACTGCAGCAGAGATGAGTGCGCTCATGGCGACAGGCTATCATTGCCCCCTGATGACTGACCACCGCACCATGTTTGTCTCCCCCCGCATGCTGCGGTTCTTCTTGCGTGTCCTGGATGCGCGGCAGGCAATCGTCGGCGTGTTCATCCTTCTGGCCCTGGCCGGCACTTACGGCGCCACGCAGATACCCACCGATACCTCGATCGACCGGCTGATCGTGGCCAGCGACCCGGTGGCGCAGGCCACCCGCGAGTTCGAACGCGTGTTTCCCGAAGGCGAACAAGCCCTCATCGTGCTCGAAGCGCCCGATCCCTTGAGTGCTTCTGCGCTGCAAAGCGCGGATCAGTTGGAACGCGAGCTCGGCAAGATTCCCAACGTCGCGGCCCACAGTTTGTTGACCTTGTACTTTCGCTCCAATCCGCCCGTGACGATCAGCGCCGCGGATGCCGAGAAACTGCGCAGCTTCGCCATGGGCACGTCGTTATTCCGCCGCGCCGGGTTGATGGGGGACCACTACCTGGGGGTGGCGCTCGAACTACGGGTCAGTTCGCCCGCGGAACGCGACCGGGCGTTGGCGGCCATCGATGCGAAGGTGCTTCCCTTAGGCGCCACCGGGCACCCGTTCACCGCGATCCGGCGTGTCGGCTCGCCCTGGCTCGATGCCTGGTTGGAGCGGCAAACGGGTACAGCGACGAAAAAATTCATGCCGCTGTTCGGCGTGTTTCTCATGACGCTGGTTTTCATTGTCTATCGTTCGTGGCGCGCCCTGGTGGCCATCATTTTGACCCTCGGTGCGGTCGTTGCGATCGCGATCGGGCTGGGCGATCTCTTCGGCTTGTCGAACAGCGTGGTGTCGACGCTGGTGCCCCTGACCGTCATGGTCACCACCACGGCCACGCTGGTCTATATTCACTCCCGCTACATGGAAGCGGATGGAACCGTGCCGCCGCTCGAGCATCATGCGCGCGCACTCGCCAATAAATTTCTACCCTGCACCGCTTCGATGTTCGCCACCGCGGTCGGATTTGCGGCCCTGGCAGTGTCCGATATTCGGCCGGTACGCGAAATGGGGTTATGGACCGCCTGCGGTTTGATCGCGGCGTGGGTGGGATGTTTCACGTTGTTTCCGGCGCTGCAGTCCTTGTTGCGTGCGCCAAGACATTCAGGCGCCGTCGCCGAGGGCAAGTGGTTCGGATCGCTGGTCGGCCTGCTGGTGCCGGCAACCCGCCGCTATCGCTGGCTGCTGGTATCGGGTGCACTGGCGATCATGCTGTGCGGCGCAACCTCGCTGTTCGGCATTCCCGGCAAGCTTGAGCCTTTGGAGCTGGAGACCGACGCCCTGACCTACGTCAATCCGAGCGAGCCCGTGGCGCAGGATACGCGCCGCTTCGAAGCAACCAACGGCCTGGACGTTCAGGATTTGTGGCTGCAGACGCAACCCGGTCACGCGTTGGATCCGGAATTCCTGCGCAGCGTCGATTTGCTGGTGCGGCGCCTCGAGCAGCATCCGGGCATCAATGCCGTCGACGGTCCCACCTCGGTGCTGCGCTGGGCGCGCTATATCGAATCGGGCTCCGACGAACTGCCGGTCGACAAGGCTGCGTGGCCGAAGATCGCCGCGGATCTGGAGCAGATCCTCCTCGCCGAGCCCGGCGCGCGCAACTACGTCGATGTCGCCAATCTTTCCAGCGTGCGCTTGAGCATTCGCGGCCGCGGGGAGCTGTTCGGACCTGCGGGTGCGATGCGAAAATTTATTTTGCAGACCTGGAACGAGGCGCAGGCGAGCGATCCGAACTTGCGCGGCGCGCACGGTCAAATGGCGGGCAACGGCGTGCTGGACGGCATCATTACCGAGCGCTTGCTGCCGACGCTGACGCAAAGCTTCGCGATCACGGCAAGCACGATTTTTCTGGCCTTTCTGGTGGTGTTTCGCAGCCCCTCGGCGCGGCTGATGACCATGATCCCGTCTTTTTTCGCGATTCTGTCGGTGTTCATCGTAATGCGCGTCGCGAGCATTCCACTCAACATCGCCACCATTCTCATCGGCTCGACCGTGCTCGGCGCCACTGAAAACGATCAGGTGCATTTTTTCTATCACCTGCAAGAAGGCCGCTCGTGCGGATCCACCAGCGCTGCCCTCACCCACGCCATGCTCACCGCCGGCCGGCCGATTCTGTTCGCCACGCTCATCAACACCAGCGGTTTCCTTGCGCTGGCGATATCCGATCTGCCGCCCATGCGCCAGTTCGGCGTGGTATCCGCCTCGGCCTTCGTGCTGGCCCTCATCGCCGACTTCACCGCGCTGCCCGCCGCGCTCTGGATCTTGAGCCGCGACGGGCGCAGCAAAGCAGCAGCGGTGCCGGTCTAGTTGCGAGGCGGCGTGCTGGGGTTGTCCGGCTGCGCCGGCGATCCTGGCGGAACAGTCGGCTGGGAGTCCGGTGTGTTCGGCGGCATCGGATTCGAGGACGGCCTTGGCATCTCCGGCGCATTGGGCGCGATGGACGGCGATGTCGGAGAAGACGGCCAATTACGGTCAATTAGTCCGCTTTGTCGGCGCTTACTCCGGCTTGTGCGGCGATCGATTGAATCCTTTTTAGATGAGCTTCGAGAGTCGGCAAGGTGGCGGCTGCGAATGCTCGCGCGTCCGGATCCCGGCCGGACGCCGCTTCCTTCTTGAACTCGGCGATGTCCTCTTGATGATCCTTGATCATTCCCTTGATGTACGACTTGTCGAACGAGGATCCGGAGAGCGCTTTGAGCTTTTCCTTCGCAGCCATCTCGTCGACGCTGGTATTGGCAGGCAGCGTGATGTTTTTTGACGCGGCTATCGCCTTGAGTTTTTCATTGGCTGCCGAATGATCCTTGACCATCAGCGCGCCGAATTCCCTGACACTCTGACTTTGAGCTTGCTGCTGCGCCATAGTTCCCATTGCGACTTCCGCGAGGCCGCCTTCCGCCGCATCTCTGTAGAACGCGAGGTCCGGGATGTCCGCAGCGATGGCCGCGAACGGAAGCATCGAGACGAATAGTGCTGCAAAGCGCCGCATAGCGAACCTCCTGCGAATAAATTCTTGGCCGGCAGCGGTCAGCCTGCCTGTTTCGACGCCGCTTTCGCAGAGCCGAAACTTCCCGGCTGCTCGTAGGAAAAGAGGAATTTCTTCGTCAGAACGTTGCATCGCCCTCGATAAGCTGCCGATATCTTTCCATTTTATAAATTGCGACACCACGATATGATCTGCCGCAACACCACGCTCGCGGCAGATCCCATGCTCGACCTTCTCGATACCCGCCCTGCCCATGAGCGAATCGCCGACGGCGCATGCCTCCTGCGGGGATTCGCGCTCGAAAACGCTGCGGCGCTGGTCGCCGAAGTCGGGCACGTCGAAAAAGCGGCCGCGTTCCGTCAACTGGAAACTCCCGGCGGCTTTCGCATGTCCGTGGCGATGACCAACTGCGGTGCCCTTGGGTGGGTGAGCGATCGCCGCGGTTACCGCTACACCACTGAGGATCCACTTAGCGGTCGGCCCTGGCCGGCCATGCCTGCGCTGTTTTCAACGCTTGCCGGGCGTGCGGCGCGGGCCGCCGGATTCGAAGACTTTGAACCCGATGCCTGTCTCATCAATAGTTACGTGCCCGGTGCGCGGCTCACCCTGCATCAAGACAAGGACGAAAGCGACTTTCGCGCTCCGATCGTTTCCGTCTCCTTGGGACTTCCCGCGGTTTTCTTATTCGGCGGCAACGCTAGGAAGGACAAACATCGCCGAATACCACTGCAGCATGCAGACGTCGTGGTCTGGGGCGGACCGGCACGGCTTTTTCACCATGGCGTATTACCACTGAAGGACGGCCATCACGCCGTGCTGGGGCGGCGGCGCGTGAATCTCACTTTCCGCCGCGCGCGCTGAAGCCGTCGGCCGGTCCTACAGTTTTGGTATGCGGATTCGGCTGATCATCAAAGACCCCGACAACCCGAACAAGAGCGTCAACGGATGCAGTACGTGTCCGCCGAGTTTGAGTTCACCGAACCACAGCTGTTCGCCAATCGCACCGGCGTAGGCCGCGACCGCAAAAAGGCACACCAAGAGGAATGAGGTGGGAATCGGTGTCCCTTCGAAGAAGGTCACTTTTCCCGAGCCGCCGGAAAGCGCCTCGGCCGTGACGTTGTATCGAGCCAGACGCGAAACTCCGCAGGCAACGAAGTACACCAACAGGATGCGATCATACAATCCTTGCATGCCGAGACCATAACCGATCATCGCCGGTGCAACGCCAAAGGAAATGATATCTGCGAGAGAGTCGAGCTCCCGACCCAACGTTGACGACTCCTCGCGCCATCTCGCGACGCGTCCGTCCACAATATCGAACAGCAATGCCAACGCCACCAATGCACAGGCAAAATAGACGTGCCGCACGGCCGCGGTCTGTACATAACTGATCGTAGAAAATATGGCCGCTGCGCCGCAGATGGCATTGCCCAGCGTGAACCAATCCGCCAGTCGAAACTCGCGAATCATCGAAAACGGCTTTTTGGGTCCCTGCTCGCTCATCTGGGTGATGATACGTCACGCCCAAGACCTGGCATATGAAATGAATGCGCGGGCTTTAGTGCTTGACGCGCCTGCCGAGCAGGCGCGATATATAGCTAATAGGGCCCTGCTCCGGTTCCCGACACAGAAGAAAATCAAGCTTGGGGGAGTCGAATATGAAGCGTCGATACAAAGTGCTGAGCGTGGTAGCGATCCTGCTGATCGCGGCGGGATCCGCGTTGGCGCTGGCTTTGAGCCACAACTCTGCCTGCCCAGCCGCTCCGCCCCTGGCGGCCGGCGCGCCGCCGATGAAGGCAATGGTCTATCGTTGCTACGGCGCGCCCGACGTACTCAAGCTCGAGCAAATTGCCAAGCCATCCGAGGCGGACGACCGATTGATCGTGAAGGTGCACGCGGCCTCGGTCAATCCTCTGGACTGGCACTACATGCGCGGCGAGCCGTACTTCATGCGTGCCATGGCGGGAATGGGGAAGCCCGAAAACATTCACATGGGGGTTGATTTCGCAGGCACGGTGGAGTCGGTTGGCAAGAATGTCACGCGCTTCAAGCCCGGCGACGAGGTGTTCGGCGGCCGTACCGGCGCCTTCGGGGAATACGTGAGCGTTGCCGAGACGGGCCCGCTGGCCATGAAGCCGGCCAACATGACCTTTGAACAGGCCGCGGCCGTGCCCATCGCCGCCATCACGGCATTGCAGGCACTGCGCGACAAGGGAAACCTTCAAGCAGGGCAGAGCGTCTTGATCAACGGTGCATCCGGCGGCGTCGGCACGTTTGCGGTGCAGATTGCCAAGGTCTACGGCGCCAAAGTCACCGGTGTTTGCAGTACCCGGAACTTGGAGTTGGTGCGATCCATCGGCGCCGACGAAGTCATCGATTACACCCACGAGGATTTCACTAAAGCTTCGCAACGATACGATCTCATCATCGACACCGTGGGGACACACTCGCTGTCGGACACTCGGCGCGTGTTGAAGCCGGACGGTGCGCTGGTCATCGTCGGATCTCAAGACAAGGGCCTGTGGTTCGGACCCATGATGGGCCTGATCGACGCGAAGCTCTATTCCCCCTTCGTCCGGCAGAAATTAGTTTTTATACTGGCAGAATTGAATCCCAAGGATCTCGATACCCTGCGCGATTGGATGCAGGCAGGAAAAGTGGTCCCGGTCATCGACCGGCGCTACGCACTGAGCGAGGTTCCCGAGGCGATTCGGTACCTGGAACTGGGGCACGCGCGCGGCAAGGTTATCGTTACGGTGGACTAGCGACCAGCGACCAGCGACTAGGGACTAGGGAAGGGACTAGGGACCAGGAGTCTGGGCGGCGGAAATCAGCCGCTGCTCGCCGAACGTTTGCGCGCCTGACTCTGCGGCGCCCACCACTGCTCGACCTGGGTGGTGAGTCCCGCCAGATCGAGTCCCGCTCTGCTCAGGCAGGTGTCGCGCGTTCCGTGTTCGATGAAGCGATCGGGAATGCCGATGTGCAGCATGGGCACCTGCAATCCGGCAGCCGTGAGCAATTCGCCCACCGCGGAACCTGCGCCGCCGCTGATGGCGTTTTCCTCGATGGTGATGATGGCGCGGTGCCGGGCGGCGATCGACTCGACCAGCCTCTCATCGAGGGGTTTCACGAAACGCATGTTGACGATGGTGGCGTCCAGACGCTCCGCAATTTTCTGCGCCGAGTCGACCAGCGCGCCGAATGCCAGTATGGCGAGTCCGCTGCGGCCTTCGCGGCGCAGCTGCGCCTGTCCGACGGCAAGCGCCGTCATTTCCGCGGCGACGGGCACACCGGGCCCTGTGCCGCGCGGATAGCGAATCACCGACGGCGAATTCAAGGTGGTGCCGGTGTACAACATTTGGCGGCATTCGTTCTCGTCCGCCGGCGCCATGATGATCATGTTGGGAATGCAGCGCAGGAACGACAGATCGTAGCTGCCCTGATGCGTGGCGCCATCGCTGCCGACCAAGCCGGCGCGATCGACGGCGAAAATCACCGGCAGATTCTGCAGCGCGACGTCGTGGATGAGTTGATCGTAGGCGCGCTGCAGAAACGTGGAGTAGATCGCCACGACCGGCTTCAAGCCTTCCACCGCCATGCCTGCCGCGAGCGTGACCGCGTGCTGCTCGGCGATCGCCACGTCGAAATAACGCGCGGGAAATCGCTTCGAATATTCGACCAGGCCGGAACCCTCGCGCATCGCCGGCGTGATGCCGACGATGGCGGCGTCGCGCTCCGCCATGTCGCACAGCCACTTGCCGAAAACTTGCGAATACGTAGGTCCGGTGCTCGCTTCCTTGAAAATCATGCCGCTGGCAGGATCGAACGGGCCCGGCCCGTGCCACTTGATCGGGTCGGCCTCCGCCGGCGCGTAGCCCTTGCCCTTGCGCGTCACCACGTGCAGGAACTGCGGACCGCGCAGCTTTTGCAGGTTGCGCAGCGTGTTGACCAGCGCCTTCACATCATGACCATCGATGGGCCCGATGTAGTTGAAGCCCATCTCCTCGAACAACGTGCCCGGCAGCACCATGCCTTTCAAATGCTCTTCCGAGCGGCGCGCCAGTTCCCACACCGTGGGCATTTGCCTCAAGACTTTTTTGCCGCCCTCGCGCAGGTGCGAATACATCCTGCCGGACAGCGCGCGCGCCAGATAGTTGGAGAGCGCGCCGACGTTTTCGGAAATTGACATATCGTTGTCGTTCAGCACGATCAACAGGTCGGCAGGCAGGGAGCCGGCGTGATTCAACGCTTCGAACGCCATGCCCGCCGTCAGGGCACCATCGCCGATGATGGCGACGACTCGACGGGTCTCGCCGCGTTGCGCTGCCGCGACGGCCATGCCTAAGGCCGCGCTGATCGAGGTGCTGGAGTGGCCGACGCCGAACGTGTCGTACTCGCTCTCGCTGCGGGTGGGGAAGGGCGCGAGGCCTGCGTCCTGTTTAATCGTGTGCAGCTTGTCCCGCCGGCCCGTGAGCACCTTATGCGGATACGCCTGGTGCCCCACATCCCAGACCAGGCGGTCATCGGGAGTGTTGAACACGTAATGCAGGGCAATCGTGAGCTCGACGGTGCCCAATCCTGCGGCAAAATGCCCACCGCGGGTCGAGACACTGTGAATCAGAAATTGGCGCAGTTCCCCCGCCAGTTCGGCCAGTTTTGCCGCGGGCAGGCGGCGCAAATCCGCCGGAGAGGCGATGGTGTCAAGCAGGGGATAGCTGGCAGGGATAACGTCCATATCACAACAGTTTATACTGCCGTCCCCCAATAGTGGCAATGGACGGCGGCCTATGTTGCGGATTTGCACCATCGGTGACCGGCTGACATGATGCTATTTCGATGGCTTTCCGAGATACTGACAGCATGGATTCCGTAAGTTCAGATGAGGTCTATCAGGATCAGATTCTGCCGCATGTCTCGCGCACCTTTGCGTTGACCATACCGCAACTGCCGCCTGCCTTGAGCATTCCTGTCACCAGCGCCTACCTGCTGTGCAGAATCGCCGATACCATTGAGGACGAGCCCGCGCTGTCTGCCCCCGAGACGCTGGCGTTCCTGCAACGTTTCAGCGCGGTGGTGGGCGGAATCGGCGATTCCGCGGCCCTGACGCGCGATCTGGTGCATCGCCTGTCGGACCGGACGCTGCCGACTGAGCGCGATCTGGTCAGCAATATGGACCGCGTCGTGCGGGTGACGGCGAACTTGGGCGCAGCCCAGCATGCCGCCATCCAGCGCTGCGTCGAACTCATGTGCTACGGCATGCCACGCTTCCAATTCAATGCCAGCCTCAGGGGCCTGCCCAAGTCAAGCGACTTGGACGACTATTGCTACTACGTCGCCGGGGTCGTGGGCGAGATGCTCACCGAGCTGTTCTGCGATTATTCCGTGGATATTGCACGCCGCCGTGCGAATTTGAACGCCCTTGCTGCCTCTTTCGCCCAAGGGCTGCAGATGACGAATATTCTCAAGGATGTCTGGGAGGACCGGAGCCGCGGCGCCTGTTGGCTGCCGCAGGACGTGTTTACCCGGCACGGCGTGGATCTCGCGCAAGTTTCCAACGAAATCAACGATCCGCGCTTCAGCTCAGGGATGACCGAGCTCGTAGCCGTAGCCCATGTGCATTTGCGCAATGCGTTGGATTACGCATTATTAATCCCGGGCAAGGAGAAGGGCATTCGCCGCTTCTGCCTGTGGGCCATTGGTCTTGCCATCCTCACGTTGCGTAAAATTGCACACAACCCCGGCTTCACTGCCGGCGCTCAGGTCAAGGTATCGAGAACCGCGGTGCGCATGACCCTGCTCATGACCAACACCTTCATCGGCAATGATTGGATGCTGCGGCGCCTATTTGCGATGGCGGCGCGCAGGCTTCCGCTGGCGCGGGTCCCGGAAGCCCGCCGGCCGCGACCGACGCCCGTCATGAGCGACATCGGCGCGAGCGGCATCGGCGCGCGCGACAACGACACGAGCGACAACGACGCTGAAAGCGAACAACACGCTCTGCGCCGCTACGGGAGCTCAGGCTCGTGAATCGAACCTCGCCGAAACCCACTCCGTTGCCCGCGGAGTTGCCGGACGCGCGCAGCGACATCGTCTCGTACACGCTGAAGCGCCTGGCGGATTCCTCGCCCCTGGACCGCGCCATCGCTGAGGCGCGCGACGCGCTGATTGCGCAGCAGAACGAGAAAGGCTACTGGCTCTACGAGCTCGAGGCGGACTGCACCATTCCCGCGGAGTACATCATGATGATGCACTTCTTGGATGAGATCGATGCGCCGCTCGAGGCCAAGATCGCCAATCATCTGCGGGCGCGCCAGGCCGAGCACGGCGGGTGGCCGCTGTATCACAATGGTGAATTGGATTTGAGCTGCACCATCAAGGCCTATTACGCGCTGAAACTCGCCGGCGACAACCCTCTGGCGCCGCACATGGCGAAGGCCCGCGCCGCGATCTTGGAGCGCGGCGGCGCCGCCAAAGCCAATGTGTTCACGCGGATCGCGCTCGCGCTGTTCGGCGAGCTGCCGTGGCGCGGCGTGCCCTACATTCCCGTGGAAATCATGCTGCTGCCGAAGTGGTTTCCCTTTCATATCGACAAGGTGTCCTACTGGTCGCGCACCGTGATGGTGCCTTTATTCATCTTGTGCACGCGCAAGCCCAAGGCCAGGAATCCGCGCAACATCGGCATCCGCGAGCTGTTCACGACGCCTCCTGAAAAAGAGCGGCACTACTTCAAGCGCGACGGCATGCTCGCCAAGGCATTCCTGGTTTTCGATCATGTCGGACGCATGATCGATCCCTTGATCCCGGCGCGCATTCGCGAGCGTGCGACCAAGCGCGCGGAAACGTGGGTACTTGAGCGGCTGAACGGCGAGGATGGACTGGGCGCGATTTTCCCGGCGATGGTCAACGCGCTCGAAGCCATGGTGATCCTGGGCTATCCGCAAGACCACCCGCAGCGCGTCACCGCCAAGCGAGCCTTGCAGAAGCTGCTGGTGGTGGAGTCATCCAGCGCCTACTGCCAACCCTGTGTTTCACCGATCTGGGATACCTCGCTCGCCTGTCTCGCGATGCAGGAGGCCGGTGATGATTTCTCACGCGAAGCGGCTACCCGCGCGCTCGACTGGTTGAAGACCAAGCAGCTGCTGGATGAGCCCGGCGATTGGCGCGTCAGAAAACCCGATTTGCCCGGCGGCGGTTGGGCATTTCAATTCGCGAATGATTTCTATCCTGACCTCGACGATACGGCCGTGGTTGCCTGGGCCATGCATCAAGCGCGCGATTCGGTCCGCTACGATGAAAGCGTGCGCCGTGCGCTCGACTGGTTGGTGGGGATGCAAAGCCGCGACGGCGGCTTTGCGGCGTTCGATGCCGACAATACCTGTTACTACTTGAACAAGATTCCCTTCGCCGATCATGGCGCACTGTTGGATCCTCCCACCAGCGATGTCACCGCGCGCGTCGTCACCGTGCTGGCGCGCGTCGGCCGGCCGCAGGATACGCCGGCGCTCATTCGGGCAATCGCGTATCTGCGCAAGCAGCAGGAAGCGGATGGCTCGTGGTTCGGGCGTTGGGGCACCAATTACATCTACGGCACATGGTCGGTGCTCATGGCGCTGGCGCAGGCGCGCATTGGGGCGGATGACCCCATGGTGAGGCGCGCCGTGAAGTGGCTCAAAGCGCAACAAAATCCGGACGGGGGCTGGGGCGAGAGCAACGATAGTTATGCGCTGCAGTCGCGGGCCGCGGAAGAGTTTGGCAGCACGCCGTACCAGACCGCCTGGGCGCTGTTGGCGCTCATGTCGGCCGGAGAAGCGTCATCCGACGCGGTGCGCCACGGCGCCGAGTACTTGCTGCATACGCGGCAAGCCGATGACCTGTGGAGCCACCCGAGCTATACCGCTCCTGGGTTTCCGCGCGTGTTTTATCTGCGCTACCACGGCTATTCAGCTTATTTTCCCCTGTGGGCGCTGGCCGCCTACCGAAATCTCACTCGTCGCGGCATCGCTCATTGAGTCGCGGAACAGGTCATTGAGCGCCGTGGGCGTCGTCGCGGCGCTCCAGGCTGAGGCACGCGCGCTGGGACCCTCGATGCCGCGAGGCGGAGAGCCGCCCTTGAGCGAATTGGCAACCTTTAGCGATGGCGCGTTATTGGCGGTCAGTGGTATCGGCCGCGATGCGGCCGAAAGGGCCGCGCGGGCGCTGGTCGACGCCGGCGTCGCCGCGCTCATGACGTTCGGCATGGCCGGTGGCCTGGATCCTGCGCTGATGGCTGGAAGTGTCGTTCTGCCCTGCGAATTGATTTCTGCGGACGGAACGCGTTACCTCGTATCCCGATCCTGGCGCGAACGCGTCGCCGCCGCGGTCAGTCCCCTGCGTGCGGTGAGTGCGGGTAACTTGTTGACCAGCGCTCGCGCGATTGACACGGCCTTGGGCAAGTCCGCGGCATTTCGCGATACCGGAGCTGCAGCGGTCGATATGGAGAGCGCCCCCGTCGCGGCCATTGCCTTGCATCACAACCTGCCCTTCATCGCCGTGCGTGTCATCGTCGATACGGCCGCGGATACCTTGCCGCGCGCCGTGGTCAATGCGAGCCGACTGGGCAAGGTGCAGATCGGCCGCCTGATCGCCGGCCTGATCCTGGCGCCCGGTGAGATCGCCGCGCTCATTCACCTCGCACGGCGCTATCGCATCGCCATGCGCTCCTTGCGCGAGATCGGTGCTCACCTGGCATGAGGGCGCTGGTAACGGGTGCGACGGGATTTGTCGGCGCGGCGGTTGCCCGAGCGCTGCTGGCTGCGCAATGGCAGGTTCGCGTGCTGGCGCGCAAAGGCTCGGATCGACGCAACTTGAAAGGTCTCGCCGTTGACGTGCAGGAGGGCGATCTCGCTGATGTTGAGTCGCTGCAGCGCGCAGCCCAAGGGTGCGACGGGGTGTTCCACGTTGCTGCGGACTATCGGCTGGGCGCACCGGATCCCTCGCAATTGTATCGAGCCAATGTCGAGGGCACTCGCAATGTCTTGAATGCCGCGCGTCATACCGGCGTGCAACGCATCGTCTACACCAGCAGTGTCGCCACCATCGGAATTCCGGCCGACGGCACGCCGGGCGACGAAGAAACGCCGAACTCGCTCGCGAATATGATCGGCCACTACAAGCGCTCGAAATACCTGGCCGAGGAAGTCGTCAGGGAAGCGGCGCGCGCAGGAATGTCGGTGGTCATCGTCAGCCCCTCCACGCCGGTGGGACCCGGGGATGTGAAACCCACGCCCACGGGGCAACTCGTGCTCGACGCGGCGGCCGGCAGGATGCCTGCCTATGTCGATACGGGTTTGAACATCGTGCACGTCGATGATGTCGCCGCCGGGCAGCTGTTGGCGTATGAGCGCGGCAAAGCGGGCGAGCGCTATATTTTGGGCGGACAGGACATGACTTTACGAGAAATTCTGGGCGTTATTGCAACCCTGGTCGGGCGCAAGCCGCCGCGCGTGCGATTACCTTATGGTGTGGTGCTCCCCATAGCCTACCTGGCGGAAGGTTTCGCCAAGCTCTCCGGCCACAGCGGCCGCATCACCTTGGAGGGCGTGCGCATGTCGCGCAAGCGCATGTTTTATTCAAGCGCAAAAGCGTCGCGCGAACTAGGCTACCGCTTTCGCCCGCCGATTCAGGCCTTCGAGGATGCGATCCGTTGGTATCGCGAGAACGGTGCGCTTTGAACAATTAGATTCAAAACAATTAGCAGTAGCTTCAAACAATAGCTTCAAACAATTAGCTTCCGACAATTAGCTTTAAACAATTCGCTATCATCAATTCGCCATGAACAATTCTGTGCCCAAAAGCAAATCTGTGAACAATTTTGCGCCCGATCCGGATGCGCTGATTCTGGTCGACGAGGCGGATCGCAGCCTCGGCTTCCTCAGTAAGAAGTTATGTCACGAGGGTCAGGGGGTCCTGCACCGCGCATTTTCATTGCTGATTTTTAATGAGAGCGGCGAATTGTTGATACAGCAGCGCGCGGCGTCCAAACGACTATGGCCGATGTACTGGTCCAATAGCTGCTGCAGTCATCCGTACGGGGATGAGACCATGGAGACGGCGACGCAGCGGCGCCTGAACGAAGAGCTCGGTATTCATTGTCCGCTGCATTTTCTGTTCAAATTTCAATATCAGGCCCAATTTGACGCAACGGGCGCGGAAAACGAGCTGTGTTCGGTGTTTGTGGGACGGTGCCGCGAGCCTGTTCAGGCGAATTCCGACGAGATTCACGACTGGCGCTGGATCGATCCTGGGGCGCTCCATCGGGAAATTGCCGTAGATAAAGGTGGAACTTTTACCCCGTGGTTCAAGTTGGAATGGGCCCGAATCTGGCGCGACCACCGGCAAGAGGTGCTGGTAATATAGGCTATGGCTATCCCACTCCTGCAAATGTACAAGGTTGCCCGCTATATCGCCGGGCGCAAGCTGCGCGGCGACAAGCGCTACCCCCTGGTTTTGATGCTGGAACCCCTGTTCCAGTGCAATTTGGCCTGTTCCGGCTGCGGCAAAATCGACTATCCCAAGGAAATCCTGCAGAAGAGGGTCGGGGTGGAAGATGCCTTGCGCGCGGTCGATGAATGCGGCGCCCCCATCGTATCCATACCAGGCGGCGAGCCCTTGATTCACAAGGAAATGCCGCAGATCGTCGCCGGCATCGTCGCGCGGCGCAAATTCGTGTATCTGTGCACCAACGCCATTCTGCTTTCCAAGCATATCGACGAATACCAGCCCTCGACCTATCTGACTTTTTCGATCCATCTGGACGGCAATAAGGAGCGTCATGATGAGTCGGTGTGCCAGGAGGGGGTCTTCGAGAAGGCGGTCGCCGCGATCAAGCTGGCGCGTAGCAAGGGCTTTCGAGTGACGGTGAATTGCACGCTGTTCAACGGCGAAGATCCGGACGATGTGGCCTCATTCTTCGATACCGCGATGGAGCTGGGCGTCGAGGGAATCACGGTGTCGCCGGGATACAGCTATCACCACGCGCCGCGGCAGGACGTGTTCCTGGGGCGCAACGCGAGCAAGCAGTTGTTCCGAAACATTTTTAGCCGCAGCCGACGCCCCGCGGGAAAACCTGCGTGGTCGTTCAATCACTCGGCGTTGTTCCTGGACTTCTTGGCCGGTAATCAGACCTACCAGTGCACGCCTTGGAGCAATCCGACCTACAACGTGTTCGGCTGGCAGAAACCCTGTTACCTGTTGTCCGACGAGGGCTATGCCCCCACCTACAAGGCCCTCATCGAGGATACCGAGTGGGAAAAGTACGGCGTCGGCAAGAACCCGCGTTGCGACAATTGCATGGCGCACTGCGGATTTGAGGGAACGGCGGTCAACGACGCGTTCAGCAATCCCGTCAAGGCGCTGCTGACCTCGCTGCGCGGACCGCGCGTTGCGGGCCCGATGGCGCCCGAGTTGCCGTTCGAATACACCGATGGCGGTACGCGCTTCGCCGCGGTCACCGCGATCCCGCTCAGCGAAATCAAGCGCGTGAGCCGAGGCTCGTGAACGACTCGGCTGATCGGCGCATCCTGCAGGAAGAGGTAGACGATTTCGGCACACAGCTGGAAACCTGGCGCCTTCGCATGGAAAGCGCGTTGGCGGCCCGGCTTCCGGAAGCCGATGCAGTGCCTGCGCGCTTGCACCAGGCGATGCGCTACAGCGTTTTGGGCGGCGGCAAGCGGATTCGCCCGGCTCTGGTATTCGCCACCGCTCGCGCGGTGGGGTTGACCGAGGATGACGTGGAAGCCGCGGCGTGCGCCATCGAACTGGTGCACGTGTATTCGCTGGTGCATGACGATTTGCCCGCCATGGACAATGACGATTTGCGCCGCGGCCGGCCCACCTGTCACAAGGCTTACGATGAGGCCACGGCCCTGCTGGTGGGCGATGCGCTGCAGCCATTGGCGTTTCAGCTGCTGGCGCGAGATCCGAAGTTGCCCGCGTCCCCCGCGATCCGGCTGCGCTTGATCGACATGCTGGCGCAAGCCAGCGGGACGTTCGGAATGGCCGGAGGGCAGGCCATCGATCTGGCGGTGCAGGGCCTACGGCTCGACATCGGCCAGGTGGAAGACATGCACGCGCGCAAGACCGGCGCCGTCATTCGCGCCAGTGTACTGATGGCGGCCGAGTGCGCGCCGCCCCTGGATCCGAGCCTCTATGGCGCACTGTCGCGGTTTGCAAATGCTGTCGGTCTCGCATTCCAGATCCAGGACGATCTGCTCGATGTCACGGGCGACGCGGCGATGCTCGGCAAGGCGACCGGCGCCGACTCTGAGCGTGCGAAGCCCACGCATCCTGCGGTGATCGGCATATCCGCATCACAGCAGCGGGTGCGTCTGTTGCACAGTCAAGCCATTCACGCGCTCGTGCCCTTCGGCGAGCGTGCGGAAGCATTGCGCTCGCTGGCCCATTGGCTTCTGTCGCGGCAGTACTGACCGCGGACTCGTGCGTGCGCTACTCGCAGCCGGTCTTCTCATCTGGCTCGGGTGTCTGGTTCCGGCCGAGAGCTCGGTCGCCGCGGCAACGCTGATCAAGCTTCGAGCGCTTCCACCCAGCGATACTCTCCCGACACCCGAAGCGATCGCCAGCGGCTCGCTCGACGATCAATTCAAGCCATTCTCGAAAGCGCCGGGACACGCCTACTGGCGGGATTATTGGCTTCGCATCAGCCCCCAAGATCCTCCCGAGACCGCCGGCATTCCGGTCGTGATCATGGATATGACGCGCGCACTGCATGCCGATGTCGTCGCTTATCGCGACGGCAAGGTGGTCGCGTTGCCGCTGGTGACGAAGCTCTCGGAATTTCTCGGCACTCGCGATCATGTCTTTACGTTGCCGGAAGGCGTCTCCGCCGCACAGCCCCTCTACGCCCACGTCACCTCCGGCAGCAGCCAGCCGCAGATCCTGAGCGTTTCGACGGCCGCGCTGGAAGGCACCCTGGCGCAGGGCACAGAGCGTGCGCGCATGATTGCGCTCACCTTTGGCGCACTCGCGGCGATGTCGAGCGCGGCGCTGCTCATTTGGTTCGTACTCAAAGACCCGCTGTTCATTTTGTATGCAACGATGTTCGCTCTGCAGGCGCTGTATGTCGCCTATCTTTCAGGGCAGGGCTTCGACTGGCCGTTGCTGTCCTATGCCGTGCCGCTCGGCTCCTTCGCGTGGAATGTGCCGATCGGTTTGAGCGGCGCGGTCGCGTGTCTGTTTACCCGGGAGATTGCCGATCTGCGACATTCTTCACCGCGCGTTTACAAAATATTCGGATGGTTCGCCGTCGCGTTCATCGTGATCACCGCCGCCAATGTCGCCAAGTTCGTCGGTCTCGAGGGCCTGGTGAACGACATCGGCAACGTCATGTTCGTCATCGGCGCCGTTTTCACCGTGATCGTGTGCTTCCTCGCCTGGCGGCGCGGCAATCGGGCGGCGGGGTGGTTCCTGATCGCCTGGTGTTTACTGGAGGGCTTCACGATCGCCGCTGCGCTGCGATTTCTCGCGACATCGAAGGTGGATTCCGACGCGCTGTACTACTACGGGCTGCCGTTGTCGATGGTGGCAGCCTCGATCTTGGTGGCACTGGGTGTCGCCGATCGTCTGCGGGCGCAACGCGCCGCCCTCTCCGATGCCGAGCGCCGCGCGCAGACCGACCCACTGACCGGTGTACTGAACCGGCGTTCGTTGATCGAGCGGCTCAACGTGGCCTGCACTCGCGCCAAGGCCCGCGGTTTGCCGATCGCGCTGCTGTTCATCGATCTCGATCACTTCAAGCAGATCAACGACACCTTCGGGCATCAGGCGGGCGACGCGTGCTTGTGCGCCATCATCGAGCCCATTCACGCGGAGCTGCGCCAGTCGGATGTCATCGGCCGCTACGGCGGCGAAGAGTTTGTCGTGATCTTGAGCAGCGCCGATGCGGCGGCGGCGACTCCCATCGCGCAGCGCATTCTCGAGCGTGTCGCCGACGTGCGCGTGAACGGCTTCGGCAACCCAATCAGCGTGACATGCAGCATCGGCATCGCCACCAGCGACACCTTGGGCATCTGGGGCGAGCCGCTGCTCGCCCAGGCCGATGCGGCGGTGTACGTCGCAAAGCGCTCGGGCCGCAATCAGATTCACTTGGCGCCGCCGGTACTCGCCTGAAATAATTTTTTTCGACGATCGAATTGTCCGACAGCGGGTTGTCCCGCAGCAAAGTTTGTCCCGCAGCAAAAGTTCCCGCAGCAAAAGTTGTCCTACAACGAGGTGTCCTACAACGAACTGTGTCCCACGTCGCGTATTCGCGACTCTTATGCATTGCGCGACTCTGCGCCTAAGCTCATTATTCGACATATTCATTGCGCCCACTCGAGCGCAACGGGGGGAAGCCACTGGTGCAACGCAGCGCGTTCAGTCACGCAAGACTCATGCGCGAGTCCAGCGATCGCGTTGCGCGCGCGTTGCGCAGCAACGATGCCAGCGAACACCTGGTCGCACAGCGCGTCCTCGCGACGCCCGGATCCTGGAGTGCATGGGAACTCGAGCACTCAGGCCTGATGCGCCAGGTGGCCGACTTCGTCGTCATGCGCAATCAAGCAGTGGCGCTCAGGCATGCGTCGCTGCGCCTGATTCACGGCAAGGCGGTTTTTGAATATCTGAAAAATCACCACGTGCGCGGCGGTGCGCGCGCCAAGATACTCGCGCATTTTCATCGCACGCTGGACTATCAACACGCGGTCGTCGCCGAACACACGCTCTACATGCGCAAGGCGTGCAGTTATTTGTGCGCCAGTCATCTCGGCACCGATCTGGTCCACGATCCCGCGTTTCTGGATCCGATGCAGCAGTACGAAACCCTGTTCACGGAGTATTTCGAACTGTACTGCTCAACGCTGATTCCCGCGCCGATCGTGCAATCCGAATCCGAATCCGAATCCGAATCCGAATCCGAATCCGGACCGGCGCTGCTGCCGCTGCTCAAGCAGCAACTCAGCGAATGGCGCTGGGTGATCTTGAACCCGAAGCAGTCCTTGTCGTACGTGCAGCGCGAGAGCGAGCTGCGCCGGCAGACCGGCGACACTCAGAAGTTGCGGCAGCTCAAGTTTCAAAAGCCGCGCGGCAAGTAAGCAGCGATCGCTCGAGCTACGCCTTAATCTCGGCTAGCCCAACGCCGCCTTGCGCTCCTTCACGGACGGCGGCATCCATTGATAA
>Ga0210406_10001272_pt1 | contig 31492 bp, 25 predicted proteins | sample IncBWC30MmetaG_FD_155454 | JGI IMG/M metagenome (GOLD analysis project Ga0210406, IMG submission 155454) | Forest soil microbial communities from Barre Woods Harvard Forest LTER site, Petersham, Massachusetts, United States - Inc-BW-C-30-M | ecosystem: Environmental > Terrestrial > Soil >... | reverse complement strand
CGTTTGTCCGGGAAGAATATACCAACATCCGGATAGGAATGTTTCTGGAGATTGCCACCACGTTGGGAGCGCTCGGGGGCGCGTTTCTTTCGTCGCGAACGCCGGCCTCGGTTCTTTCCGTCATCTTTGGAGTAGTCCTGCTCCACTCGGCGTGGCAGTCGAGTCGCGGAGACTCGGAGAGTCTCGCGAATGGCAAACCGGACCCGCTGGCGACGCGTCTCAAGCTGAATGGCACTTATCCAGGCGATGGCGGCCTTCAGCAGTACAACGTTTGTAATGTCAAGGGCGGCTTCGGCCTGATGTTCGGGGCCGGGGCGATATCGGGGCTGCTCGGCATCGGATCGGGCGCACTGAAAGTGATTGCGATGGATCAAGTGATGCGCATTCCGTTCAAGGTGTCCACCACCACTAGCAATTTCATGATCGGCGTCACCGCGGCGGCGAGCGCCGGAATTTACCTGAGCCGCGGATATGTCGAGCCCGGAATTGCGATGCCGGTGATGCTGGGCGTTTTAGCCGGTTCCCTTCTGGGGGCGCGGCAACTGATTGGCGCGCGCGTTCGGGTGCTGCGCTGGACTTTTGCGATCGTGGTGGCGGTGATGGCGATCGAGATGATCGTTACCGGAGTGGGGAAGCTTTAATGAATAGCTGGAACGACCAACGCCTGGAGCGGATTATCAGCGCGTTGCTGAGAACCGGAGTGATTCTCTCGGCCGCGATCGTGCTGCTAGGAGGAGCTTGCTATCTGGTCCGCCACGGGAATGAATTCGCGAATTACCATGTCTTTGAAGGCGCGCCCAAGGAATATAGAAGCGTGCGCTCCATTATTCACGAGATGGGACCGTCAAACTGCCGCGCGATCATTCAATTCGGACTGCTGCTACTGATCGCCACGCCGATCGCCCGAGTCGCTTTTTCGCTGGTTGGTTTCGGTTTGGAACGCGATCGCACTTACGTGCTGATCACGTCGATCGTTCTTGCGGTGTTGATTTACGGCGTCGCGTTCGAGCATTAAGGCCGGATGGGCTCCGGGACCGCTGCACCGTCCGCTCTCGGATCGGATGCGGCATAGTTCGTTCCGGTTTTCGAATTATGCAGAATCGCCTGCCCGCGGCCCATGTTCTGGTTGTACTCTTTTCGGAGTTGCAGCTCATGGCCCAGCTCCGAAAGTTGCTGCAGCGTAGCCGGCGGTAAACGGAACTCGAGAGCAACGTTGCAGCCGTCGGCGTTTTGCTTGGCGAAGCGCGGGGCTTCCATCGCGGCCTGAACATTCATGCCGAAGTCGACCATATTGGACACGAACTGCGCATGCGCCAGCGGCTGGACCGCGCCGCCCATAATGCCGAAGCCGATGTGCATATCGCCGCGCTCCATGAAAGCCGGAATAATGGTGTGAACCGGGCGCTTGCCAGGGGCCAGAACGTTAGGCTGCTTGGGATCGAGGGAGAAGCCGGCGCCGCGATTTTGGAGCATGAATCCCATGCCGTCCACGGTGACTTTGGAACCCCAGTGAGCGAAAATGCTCTGAATCCAACTGACGACGTTGCCCTCTTTGTCAACGACAGTCAGGTACGTGGTGCTACCCGCCGGCGCTTCACCCGGTTCAACCATGCAGTTGGCTTTATTGGGATTAATCAAGGCCGCGCGTGAGCGAGCATAGTCCTTCGAGAGCAACCGGCCCAGCGGCACGTCATAGGTGCGAGGATCGGCATCGTAGCGGCGAAGGTCGGAGTAAGCCAACTTCATGGCCTCGATGCGTTCGTGCCATTCAGGCGCGCTATAGACGCCTTCCACAGCCGGCGGCGCCGCCTCCATAATGTTCAGCATTTCGAGCGCGGCCATTCCGTCGCCGTTGGGAGGAAGTTCATAAACGTGCCAGCCGCGGTAATCGATGGAGATCGGCGTCACCCATTCCGATGAGAAAGTCGCGAGATCTTGCGCGGTCATCGTTCCGCCTAGCTTTTGCGAGGTCTTGAGAATTGCAGCCGCGATCTCGCCCTGGTAGTAAGTCTCGGGTCCTTTTTCTGCGATCAAACGAAAAGCGCGGCCCATGTCCGGATTGCGGAATACCTCGCCGAGTTGCGGAGGCTTGCCGCCGGGAAGAAAGACACGCGCCGACTCGTCATTGGTCTTCAATTCCTTGATGGTCTGCTGCGCGCCCCAGATCTCGTACATGCCCTCGGGAACCGGGAAGCCTTGTTCGGCATATCCGATTGCCGCGCCGAATAGTTCTTTCCACGGGAGCTTGCCGAAACGTTGGTGCATTTTGAACCAGCCATCGACGGCGCCAGGAATGGTCACGCTGTGGATACCTTCGGCGGGCATCTTCTTAATGTCATGCTTGGCCAGGAAGGCCGGCGACAGACCGTGCGGCGCGTTGCCAGAGCCGTTTAAGCCGGTCAATTGTCCGGTCTTGGCATCCCAATAAATCGCGAACATGTCGCCGCCGAGGCCGTCCATCAGCGGTTCCATTACGGCGAGAACAGCATTGGCAGCGATGGCTGCGTCGACGGCCGATCCGCCGCGGGCGAGAATTTGGGCACCGGCCTGCGAAGCTAGAACCTGGCTGGTGGCGACGATCCCTTGCTGGCTGATTACCATCGACCGGCCGTAGTTTCGGCCGACGCCCGAGCCTTGCGCGTGGAGCGAGATGAGTGCTACGGAAAGAAGTGCGGCAATGCGAAAAGACATGGACATAGCTCGGCTCAGAATACCAGTTTATTGGCAGGTCGGGACCTGCCTCAGGAATTGCGCTTGACCGGCGGGACGCGCATATCGGGACTGAGTTTCGGCCGCATGGCATGCCACTGCGTCGCTTTTTCGTAGGCCTGAGCGAGCGCCAGCACGCGGCCTTCCGAAAAACGCGGGCCGGCGATCATTAACCCGATCGGTAGGCCGCTGGCGGAGAATCCACAGGGGATTGAGACCGCGGGAATTCCAAACGTGTTGAACGCGGGACAGTTCGAGGTCTCTTCCGGTTCATGGGGCTTGGGTACTTCTTCGCGGTTCAGCTCATCGTTGATGGTGGTTGGCACAACGCGCATAGTAGGCAACACTACCAAGTCGAAGTCTGTGAAAGCGTCGTCGATGGTCTTGCGCAATCGGATCAATTCCCAATTCGCCAGGACATAGTCGACGACTCTGGCAGAGCAGGTCTCGCTTGTGGTGTCGTTCATTCTCCTATGGATGGCCTCGAGAGCGCGCCGTTGATTCAGCGAGTACCGGCCGGCGCTGCGCTTCATCCAGTCCCAATGAAAGGCTTCGACCTCGCCATCCAGAAACGTTCGGGAGTAAGTCCCGGGGCTCGGCAGATGCATGTCCTTGGCGCTTTTGGTGAGCTTGCCGAGCACGGCAATTGCGTCTTCGACAGCCTTGGATGTTTCGTCATCCAGACGATCGAAGAAAGGCGCGCGCGGGATTCCCAGGCGGAGGCCCGAGACTGGCTGCTTGAGTGCCGCCACGTAATCTTCTTGGGGATGTTCTACGCTGGCAACATCCAGCTTGTCGTAACCAACCATGGCATTCAGCAGGATGGCCGCATCCTCAGCAGTCTTGGTCATGGGCCCGCAATGGTCGAGCGAGTAAGTACGGGGGATGATTCCACGGATCGACACCAGGCCATAGGTGGGCTTGAGGCCGACGATGCTGCAATAGGCGGCAGGCATGCGGACGGAACCGCCGGTGTCGGTGCCGAGCGCTCCCACGGCTAGATCGGCAATAACGGCCGCAGCCGATCCTCCCGATGATCCGGCCGATATTCGGTCCAGCGCCCATGGGTTTCGCACCGGCAGGAAGTAGGTGGACACCGAGGTGCTGCCCATGGCGAACTCCTGGAGGTTCGTCTTTCCAATGATCACGGCTCCAGCTTCTTTGAGACGTCGAACTACCTCAGCATCCGCATCGGGAAAACGGTCGTCGAAAACCGCGCTGCCCCCAGTGGTTCGCGTTCCGCCAGTGTCGATGTTGTCTTTGAGCGCGATCGGGACGCCGTGCAGGGCGCCGCGGAATTTTCCAGCTTTGGCTTCGCTGTCCAGTTGAGCGGCCTGTGCCAGAGCCTCCTCTTGCATGACGGTGATGTAGGCATTGACCTTGGGATTGTAGGTTTTGATCCGCTCCAGGCAGGCTTGGGTGAGCTCGGTTGCGCTGATTTCGCGAGCACGCAGCCGCCGGGAGGCTTGGCTGATGGTTAACTTGGCCAAATCGTCGGTGGAGGCCGCAAGCGCGGAAGGGCCATTCGCTGCGGCATATACTGCACACGCAGCAGCTGTTGACTTCACAAAATCGCGCCGGTTCATCTCGTTTGTAGTTTTGATACTAAGGTCATCCGCCATTTGTATAGCTTACAACGTGGTGGGGAAATGTAGAGGATCCCGGAGGCTTTGCAACTCGCGGTAGTAATACATAGCCGACGGGCGCCTACCCTTGAAGTTCAGGACCTTCAGGAATTCGATCTCTTCCTCGGTAGCGTCGCCGCTCAGGGTCTTGTCGTTCAGGAATTGTTCGAAGCCCGGTTCCAGGGCGAAGGGCAAGTGCGACTCCACTTCTACAAACTCAAATCGCTTGAGACTGCGGGGCGCCAAGCGAGGGTTCAGCGCCACTTCCACTCCAAAAGTCTTTAGGTCGATGTCCCAGGAGTCAAGCATGGGATCGAGGAACGATACGCAATTTTCAATCGACACATTGAAGACGTCGGTATCGAGGAAATCCAGAATGGCGACTCGCATTTGTTCGTAGCTCCGGCCGCTCAGTTGGGCCATTAAGCGCAGCCACTCCTCGCTCCGCAACTCCTCCTTGGCGACCCCCTGGGCGACGTCGAGGAGTTTCTGCGTTACCAAGCGTTCGAGCTCACCGAAGGGCTCCTTCTCGAAGATTCTGCGCACTTCTTTTTGAGTTTCCGGGTCGCATTTGCGCAGAACCAACTCGCGGAACTCTTGGAACAGCGGCCGGGGTGGCGCAGCAACTCGTTTCTTCAACTCCTCCTGACGCTGCGCTTCCGCTAGCTTCGAAAGTTCCCCGGGGGGCAGCTTCAAGAATTCGCCGATCCGATCGTAAATGTCAGTACGTCCGGGCGCGGGCGGAGCTTTCTTGCGGGTCAGGAGTTGGGAGATATACGAGTCGGTGACCTGGACCGCGGCAGCCAGATCCCGTTGATCGAAGCCGAGTGCACCCAAGCGCTCTTTGATTACAAGGGAAACGTCCATCTTTAACCAGATGAAGTCAATCTATATGCAATTCTGCCACGTGCATAGGTTGACAAGCAATATAAATTAACTGATAATAGTAAATGTCTGAGCACTTCTGCCCACTCACGGGTCATCTGAACTAAGTCAGGCGATCTGATTCACTTCTTCTTAGGCCATCCGTGACAAACGAAGGAGTGCCATGTTCGACACACAGCAGAAGTCTACGGGGACCGGGTACACGACGGCGGTCGCCTTCCTGGTTGTAGCCTTCATCTTCATTCCCGCAGCATTGATGTTCTACGGTCACTATGGATATGTTTCCGTTTCCCTGGCCAGCGTCGGAACGGCGCTATGCGTCGGGTTGGCTTGGATGAACTGGAAAAAGTCGTCGCAACTCACTATCCCTTCCATCGCGATTCAGGACGCGAAAGCGAAATGACCCGCGCGCGCGCAATCGGCGCCGGGGTTCTCTTCGGCGGGCTTCTATGTGGCGTTCTGGGGACGCCGGTGCTCCGAGCCGGTGACTTCTCCAGTTACCGCGGCTTCCAATTCGGCATGAACCTTTCCGCGGCGGCCAAGCAGGCCGGCATGAATCCGTCGGAGGCGACTGTACTGCATCAGCGCCCAGCGTTGATCCAACAATTGGATTGGCGGCCGCGTTGGCCGATACAGGCGAAGCAGGCGCAGGCGGATCCGGTAGAAGACGGACTGTTGTCCTTTTACAATGGAGAGCTCTTTCGAATCGTGGTCAGTTACGACCGCTATCGGATGGAAGGGATGACCACGGAAGACGTGATCGACGCGATCTCGCAGACCTATGGAACTGCCACCAAGCCCGCGGCTGAGGTCGAATACCACTCCACGTATGGCGAAGCCGCCCAGGTGATAGCGCGGTGGGAAGACCCGGAATACTCGTACAACCTTGTTCAGACGGGAAACCGGTCCAGCTTTGCCATGATTTTGTACTCCAAACGGGCGGACGCGGCGGCTCAGGCGGCAATCGTAGAGGCGGTCCGATTAGAGACGCAGGAAGCGCCGCAGCGAGAAATCGATAAACAGAAGAAACGCGACGACGACGACCGTCTGGCTCTGGAGAAGGCGCGGACGGCGAACAAGCCGAACTTTCGTCCGTAGATCAGATCGCCAATGAACTTACAATCAGAACCCTATCAAACCATCACCCCCGGCTCAATATTGGTCGAGCGGAACACGTTTCTCCCGGAGCCATTAGGACTCGAAAGCGGGATGACCCGAAGCGGGTGGGGGCGGGTGACGAACAATCCGGATCGCCATCAACTCGAAACGAAACTCGCGACCGCTGGATGGACGTTCTTTCTGATGGCCGGTACGATTAAGACCACGGCCTTCGGATTTGGGCGGCCCCAGATGATCCAAGCGGCGCTGAAACGCCTGATTGCGATCGTGAAGCTGCAGAAGTGCAATTGCCTGGAGATCGACGCCATTCGCACGCGGTCGTTCTTAGGGCTGCCCTACATAAGCCTCTCGGCCCACTCGCGCCACATTCAAAATGGCTTGCTTTTTGGCGGCCAGGCAGGAACAGCAGAATGACACTCATTACCGTGAAGCTTAGTACGAGAGAACTTGCACTGTTGACGTCTTTGGCATCGGATCAACTATTCCGCAGGGAGTTCATCGATCCGAAGATGCCGGGCTACAGATCAAACCCAGAGGACGTAAGCCTTGGGAAAAAACTGGTGGAACGATTGCGGCTGAAAGCGGACCCCGCCAAGAAATCCTCGTTTCCAAGGAAAAATGGTGCGACCGCTTAAGACCTCATTAACAGCCGCTGCGGGAAGGATGCAGGATGCCGTTTGACAAGTTTGTTCCGTCGCCCTTTATCGCCAGAGCTATCCAATCGCACGCGCCGGTTGCATCGGGCGTTTATGGTATCTCGAATGCGCGAGAATGGATTTACATTGGCGAGACCGACAATATACAAGGCGCTCTCTTTCATCATCTGCAGGATGTGGGTGCGTCGCTCATGAAACGGATGCCGACTGGATTCGTGTTCGAGATTTGTGACGAAGCGCGCCGGGCGGCTCGGCAGGATCGCTTGGTGCTCGAATACGAGCCCGTTTGCAACCGGTCTTCGACGGTGCGTATATGACGGCGGCCCGCGCCGGGGAGGAAATCATGGATAGTCCCGTAAGAGGCGTAAAGATGCAGTTCATCCTGACCGGGTTCACGCAAGAGCTGGGATTCCGAGTCTTTGCATTCGAACGGATGGGTGAGGACCGGATACGGACCAGATGGACTGTCAGCGCGGATCTTGCTCTCAGTCGAAGATACGGCATCCGGCTGCAAGAGCTGCCGTTAATGTGCCGGGGACTTCTGGAACGCGGTGATGTCATCGAGGAAACTCGCGCAATAATCTTTAGCGAGGAGCTTATGCGCACTTGCGCGGATGAGCGCGCCGCCGCCAAAGAGGGAGCGGCTCACAAGAGAAAGGCGCCGCGCCGGCCTGTTGTCGAGAATCCGGGGGCTGCCTGGCGCGGCCCGCAGCAGTATTGAGGTCGACGAGATTGGATTAGTATGTTCTCTACAAAATGTCCGCATTGCAGATCGATCGAGTTTAGAGGAGTAGGCGTCCGGAACGCCATCGAGAAGGCCATCCACTGGATTCTTTTGCCTTACCGGTGCGCCCTGTGCGGCCGCCACTTTTTCCTGTTTCGATGGCAAGCTCCCATCGGCGGGACCGCTTAAGCTCGGAGCGCCCTCGGCATCCATCCGCGATGACCTGGCGCGAATATCACGAATCGACTAAGCACAGCGTTCAATCCCTACGACAATCGCAGCATTTTCTCGATTGGAAGAATATGCCCGATCCGTTCCGGCATTACGAAGGCGCGCCGCTGCTCGACCTTCCAGCCGACCCTCCCAGCCCTGAAATCCCCGCACTCGAATTGCTTCAAGGAGCGTATGGCGCGACGCGCGGCTTGAGTGGCCCTGGCTTCCTGTCGGAGCTGCTATTTTATTCCGCCGCCATCAGCGCCTCGAAGCTGGTTCCATCCACTGGAGACCGATACGCGTTGCGTGTAAATCCATCTTCCGGTAACCTGCATCCGACGGAGTTTCATTTTGTGACGCGGGGCCTCAAGGGGTGGGCGGATGGCTTGTATCATTACCGTCCGTCGTCACACATGGTGGAACAGCGCGCGACTGGCGATTTCGAAATGAAGCTGACGGGCGGCCCTGCTCCCATTACATTTATCCTGACCAGCATTGCCTGGCGCGAGGCGTGGAAGTATCGCGACCGGGCTTATCGATACTGCCTGCACGACATGGGACACGCGTGGCAAGCGGTCGCGTTGGCGGCACGAGCCGCGGGATGCGATAGTTTCGCGATCGGCGGGTTCCCGGACGATGAAATTGCAAAAGCGTGCCAGTTGAGTGAAGACGAATGGCCGATGCTAATGGTTGAGATAAGCAGCAGCTCAATTCCAACGGTCCAAGGGGGCGCCCGAGACCCCATTTGGTACGGCGGACGCGCGAACCAGCTTTCAGATCACCAGGTCAGCTATCCATTGATCGACGCTATGCATGCCGCGACGAAGTCCAGCATGGCCGCCGGGCTCGCAGACAGTCCCGCGGAAGAGGGATACGGAGAGATCACTTTGCGTGCCCCGGCATCATCGAAGCGGGCCTTCGGGGAGGTTGTGCGACTGCGACGCTCGGCGCTGGACTTCCGTGGTGGAGCAGAATCGATGTCGCTGGCACAGCTTTCCGCCATTCTTGGCGCCGCGAGCCAGCCGCTTTCGGCGGACTTCGCAGGCTCACGTTTTATCCAGCTCTATGTGTATGCCCACCGCGTCGACGGCTTACCGTCCGGCGTGTATCGCTACTGGCCGAGGCAAGCGCAGTTGGAGCAGATCCGGGCCGGCGATCAGCGCGTCGCGGCCGCGGGCCTTAGCCTGGGACAGGATCTTGCGGGCAACGCCTGCGTGGCGTTCTCGATGATTGGCGATCTGGAGCGAGCTGCCGTCTTACACGGCGACCGCGGTTATCGATACGTGCATTTCGAAGCAGGCGCGATCGGCCAGCGTCTCTATCTCGCAGCCGAAGCGCTGGGGTTGGGAGCGACAGGCATTGGAGCGTTCTACGATGATGAGGTGCACCGTTATCTCAATCTAACGTCCGGGCAAAGACAAGTGGTGTATCATTTCGCGATCGGTTATCCGGTGCCAGATCCAAGGATTGGCGCCTGAAGCGCGGCGCCTCAAGCGTGCCACCGTCGAAGAGGATGTGAAATAATTATTTCTGGGCATGAGTTCATCCCCGCCGAATAGGTTTTCTCTTCAGGAGAAAATTTTGATGTCCTTCGCCCGTGACCCCCAGGACCCGGAGATCGGCGCAACGGCGCACTATACTCTTGAGAACTGCCTCGACTTCCCGCGAAAAACAGTGCCAGATTTGATCGAGCGCATCCGGGGCCGGCTGGTTCTTGATTTTGGATGCGGGCCGGGGTGGCAAGCGGTAGCGATGAAAAAACTGGGCGCCGCGGAAGTTTGGGGCGTCGATATCGTAGACAGTCATCTGGAGCACGCCCGCGCTCTCGCCGAAAGCCAAGGCGTGTCAGTCAATTTCGTGAAAGCGGTTCCCGATAAGCTCAAGGCATCCTTCGACGTGGTTCTTTCCATTTCCGCATTTGAGCATTTCGCGGATCCAGAAGCGATGTTGGGTTTGATGCGGTCATTCGTGAATCCGACCGGGCAAATCATTATTACTTGGGCGGAGCCGTGGTACTCGCACAGCGGGTCCCACATCGGCAATTTCACGCGAATACCGGGGACAAACCATGCAATTCCCTGGTGCAATCTGCTTTTTTCCGACAAAGCAATGCTAACCTTGCGAAGCCGTTTTCGGACGGACCGTCCGGATCGCATTGAGGACATCGAAGGCGGGCTAAACAGAATGACGGTGGCGCGTTTCGAAGCGATCATGCGTGAAAGCGGAATGCGTGTGGAACGCCTTCAGGCGCATCCCACATTGGGCTTACCCGTAGTAAGCCGAATTCCGGTCGTTCGCGAACTGCTAACCAGCGCAGCCACCTGCATCCTACGGCCGTCACCCTGACACTAGCTCGTGGGCGTGCGCCTTGGCGAGGACGTAAGGACCTTCCGGGATTACCGCGATGTTGGCATTTGCGGGCAGGCCGTCGGTCAGCGCCGCGATCGCGAGGTCGAGAGTGGGATAAGCGCGGCCCCAGAGATTCGCGTGATATTCCGCGGGAAGACCGGGCACATAACACAAGAGCCTCTGCCGGGTGGTGACCAGAGCCAGCTTCTCGAGTTGCCACTGATCGACAGTAACCGGCTGGCCCTCGATCTGTTTCAGGAAACCGGCGTCCGAGCTGTTTTCAAGCAGCATTCTCCGGAACTCCGGGGCACCAGCGCCCTCAGGACAGGCAGCCACCAATAGAATACGTCCGCCTGGTTTGACGATATGGGAAGCCGACGTCACACCTTTGATGGCCTGGTAGAACGTGAGATCGAGCGGGTAGCCGGCAGAGGTGGTGATCACCGCGTCGACCGGCTCATCGATGGTCTCGAGCAAAACTTCGGCGACAAACTCGACCCCGCGCCGATGCGCCTTTTCTGGATTTCCGGCGAATACACCGGCAATCGAGCGATCGCGCGCCAGCGCTACGTCCAGAATGAAATCGTGGCGCGCTATGCGGGCAATTTCCAATAATTCCTGGTGGAGCGGGTTGTCCTCTACCGAGCCCTCCACAGCCCTGGCGTCTCGCATGAACTTGGAACTGTGGAGCACTTTGATGGTTTCCTGGGCCGCCAGCCCGGGAGCAACCAGCTTTCGCCCGCCTGAAAATCCGAGCATGAGATGAGGCTCAATGAAGCCGAGCGTGAGGTGAACGTCAGCGGCGATGAATCTTTCATCAATGTAGACTCGCGTACCCGAGGCCGTGGAGCCGAGACCTCGATGCGATGCAAGATTTCGGGCATCGTGGTTCTCGACTCGATAAGCAGAGGCGATCTCGTCCCCGCATATCTCGCGCATTTCGGCCTCGGTCGCCGCGCGGTGTAGTCCAGTGGCGATCAGGATAGTAATGTTTTCTCGTGGGATGCCGGCTTGCTCCAAGCGGCGCAGCACGGGCGGTAGCGTTTTGCGATTGGGGGCCGGCCGGGTGATATCGCACACGGAAATCGCGGCGCTCCGCTTGCCCCGCGCTATGTCGATGAGCGGCGGCGCATCAATAGGCCGGTCGAGCGCCGATTCGAGGGCGGATTGCCAGTCCGGCAGCGGCTGGGCGGAGCGGGCTTCCAAAACACGATATCGGAATCCGGGCGGCAGGTTCGCCCTTATGCCAGCCGTTCCGAAAGCGAGGTCGATCTGCATCAACGTTATGGTACTGCATCTCAGGACCCACCCCAAGAGTGGCTGGATGTTCCCTATTTAATGTACTTTGGCCGCGGTGGTGGCGCTTTTTCCAAGAGAAAGCTTTATCGGCTGAACGAAAGCGCCCTCCCCGGCTGAGTCCCACACCGCAAAGCGCACCCACTTCTTACCGTCGGCGTTGAATGGAATTTGGAAGTGGTGTTTCCCGAAAGGCGGCAAATCCGTGGCGGCGATCTTTTGCCGGCCAGTGTGCTGTCCATCGCCCCACACGATTTCGGCAAATTCCAGCGGAAACGTCCACTCTACGTCCGCCACGATGGTGCGTTGATTTCCAGTCCCCTGCACCGACCACGATAGAATCAGTACTTCACCGGAGGTGACGAAATAATCTCCGCGCTTCATGGAATCGATGATTGGTCTCCAGTTGTCAATCCCGGGCGGCGTATCGACCTTCACATAGTTCACCGGATTGTTGGCATAAATGTCGTCGCCAGTTCCCTGTTGATACACCTCCGAAATCGCCTGCATATATTTGGGCGGCGTAGGCAGATCGGCCACCCAGTTATTCATGTCATCGAACAGAGGCATGCAGCGATATTCGCAGAGCCGCTGCTCCGAGCCATCCAGGCCCATGCCCCAACGGAACCCAACGCCCCGATAGTTCTCGTCGCGGAATGTGGGCGTATCTTTGGTCGCGTCGGGGTAACCCGTCGATCCCTTTGAACGAGGGTGAGGCATAAAGAGAATCAGGTTCTCGCGATGCGACATTTCGATCAAGTCCGCCGGGCTGCCGACGTGGTAGACCTTGCCGTACTTGGAATTGTCTTCAACGAAAGGTTGTCCCGCGGCGCGCGTCTGCGTCCAGAACACCGGGTGCGAAATTAGAAGATCGTGGTGTCCTCCGAACCCTTCGGTGGGCGGGCCTCCAAAGATTTCTTCGTTCGGCATAACGACGAAGTTCTTATCCGAATGCAGCCGCGCAACCTGGTAGTAGTCGGCCAGGGTCGCCAATCGATCGCGAGGAGTTACGCCGCCCGGGACCACCATGCCCACGCCGCCGCCATCGATTGGGGCGAAGACAGTCACGCCCGAGGCTTTGATCGCCTCGAAGTCGGGGAGGGTGTTATCGAGACCGCCGGACAGCATAAGGCGCCTGACCAGCCCGGCGTGAAAGTGAGTTGCCATGACTTCGTATCCGGGCAACGGCTTAAAGTGATCCTGGCGCGTGTAAGCGAGGGCCGATTCGACCGCCGTGTGAGCCGTTTCGGCGCTCACATACAGATACAGGGGCATTCTCTGCAACGTCCCAGGCCGAGCACTTCGCAACGCAAAATTCTGCCTGCGGTCTTCAGGCCCACGGCCGGCATCCGCCGGATCCGATTCAGCTTCCGGTTGCCGGACACCAAACGAGAACGAAGTATCACTGTCCTTTCGATACCAATTGAATCCGAGGTTGAAATCAATTTCGCGGGCCCAAAAGAAGTTGTGGACGGGTGGAAACGCGGCGATTGAGCCGCCCTTACCCTCTGCCACCAGAATCCGATTCGAAGCGCGCACTGTCACTTCGTCCTGGTTTACGGCTCCCCCAAATTCGTATGCCTGCCAGAGATTCGCGGTGTCCCGCCAGACCATGCGCGAACCGGGCGCGATCGTCATCCGTTTGACGCCGGCGTCATACTTATAGGCCACGGCCGGTTCTTCGGTTTTGGCGATCACTTCCTGGCGAATCAGGTTCGACCCCTTGTAGACCGTATACTGCAACGATCCGGAGAAAACACCGAGTTGGACACCAGGGTAGGAGACCTCCAGTCGCCCTCCGTCAGTCTTAACGCGGCAGGTCTGAACGTCATACTTGGCCGAAGAGCGATGAATCTCGTCGGCCTTGCGGGGCAGACCGGGCTGATTTGCAACGCCCTCCGCGGGCGGCGTGGCGCCACCGTGAGAAGCTTGGATTCCAGGAACATTCAACGGAGCGTCCCAAAACGCCTCCCACCGATCCTGATCCAGTATTTGCGGAGTAATCTTGATACCGAGACCTTTCAGCGGGAGGATTTGTTGATCTGTCATCCGCCGTAGGCCTGAAACGACATGAAACTCCGGCTCCAGATTAGTTGCGAGCGTGACCCATGTCCCGCCCTTTTGCCTGAGAGAGACATCCTGAATTACCGGTGTGCCGTTCTGAACGCTAAGACGCAGCCGGAGCTCGTTGTTCTTTTCGCCATCCCAGATGAGGGCGAGAGTTTTTTGAGAGGCATCCGCCGTCAGCCCTGGCGATGGCTTGTATTCTGACAGATTGCAAGTTTGCGCCTGGACGGCAGGCACGGCGAGAATTCCCGCGAAGGCCATCAATTTAGGGAGGTAGCTCATGGAACTTCCTCAGAAGGAAAACTGCATTCCTATACGCGCTACACGCGGGGAAACAATGCCGGTCGGATGCAGGAACGTTGGACCTGTCAAGTAACTGGTGCTGGTGGCACCACTAGTGTTGAAGATGTTGAAGACCTGAAAATTGATCTGGTACATCAACCACTCTCGTATCTTGACATTCTTAGCGACTTTGATATTGGTGAGCGAGATTACCGGCCCTCGCTCAGTGCCGTAAGGCTCCATACGAAGAGTCACGGCGCCTTGCAGCAGTAGCGGACTGGAGAAGCTTTCAGTCCTTTGTCCTGGCAGGCCAGACTGCGCGCGATAAAAGCCGGATACTTCAAATCCCCACGGTAGATTGTAAATACCGGAAGCGCGGGCTTCCCAATTCCAGGTGTTGTCGATCGGAAATCGGTCGTCATTGGGAGTAGGGACGACGGCCTGGATCCATTCGTGGTTCTTCGTCATCCAGAAGGAACCCTGAACGTTCCACCGTCTCGAATATCGTTTCGTCACTGCGGCCTCGAACGTGTTGTACGTGTCCGGGCGGTTACTGGGAGCATTCATCACTTCGAATTGGTTGAATGACGAACTCGCGTAGGACGCTGGATAGGTGTAGACGGTCACGGGAGTATTGGTCAGCGCGTCGGTCAAGGTCACGGGAACAGTATAGACACTCGGGGGTCTGAGTATGTTGACACCGCTGGCGGTCGAGGTCGTAGTGCCCTCGAGAGAAGTATACAAGTTGGTCACTTTGTGATGAATGTAGCTCAAGCTGAGCGACACATTCGGCACCAGTTGCCGTTCTACTTTAACGACATATTCGTAGGTCTTATCTTGTGCGAGCTTGGGATTGTTCAACTCGTTTAGGCCGCCGGTTGCGCTAATAAAGTTCGGGCTACTGGGGTTCAGGCTTGCGAGCGTAGCGGGACTTGCGTCGCAACTTGTATTGTTGTAGGAAACATTGTTGTGGCCGGTTTGAACGCAAGGTCCGTTCCACTTATAGGTTGTCGTAACCAGCGCATCGGGATTAAACGTGTTTCCCCAAAGATCACCCATGGTGTCGCCGAACATTCCAAATGAGGCCTTCAGAAGAGTCTTGCCATCTCCGAAGATATCCCACGCGCCTCCAACCCGCGGAACCACGTCCCTCCAGACCAGCAACTGCTTTCCGGGGTAGGTGGCCGCAGCGCTGAACTGGCCGGCGGTTTTCATCTGGGTTGGATAAAAATCGTTATAGCGCTCCCAGCGCACGCCGTAATTCAAGACAAATCTTTTCGCCAGCTTCCAGGTGTCCATAGCGAACAACGATTGATTATGCAATTCGTTGTTCGGGTTGAACGGATAGTTAAAGGTCTGGATCTGATTCGGTACTCCCTTGTTGAAAAGCAGGAGGTAATCGCCGGCGGCCTGATCCTTCAGCGCCTGCGTATTGCCGGCTTCCCAGGTGTCCTCGGTGCCGAATTTGAATTGGTGGCGGCCGGTGACATAACTCACGTTTCCTCTGATCTCATAGCGGTTTTGGGGCTTGTCGTCCGGAAAATCGTTGGGTCCGGTCAGTAGCTTGGTGGTCTGTTCCTGGCTGCTGGGATTACCCGCCACGTCGGTTCCTGGCTCGTCGGTGTAATGGACGTGATAACCACCATAGCCCGCTATCACATTGACAAGCAGGTGAGGCGTGGGCACAATTTCCGCTTCGCCTTTCCACATATTCGCGGGCTGATGCTCATACAAGCTGGATGGCCCCGGCTCGGTAGCAGACGCTCCCTGGGCGGAGAGAAACTTCAGGGAGTGTTGCCAGGCGCCGATAAACCGCCAGGTGGGATTGAGCTGGTACGACACCTTGATATTTTCCTGAGTCAGTGTCGAGACGATATTGGCTCCCGGCGCATCCAGGCACGTCCAACAGCCCGCCGCATCCGGGCCGCTTACAAATCCCAACAAACCTGAGGTCAACGTCTGCTTGCTGATCCCACCGTAAAACCATAGCTTGTCGCGAATGATCCGGCCACCGAGGTCTCCGGCGTAATCGTAATAATGCTTAATCGGATTAGTGAACTTCAGCCCCTGCGCCGCAAGAGCAGGCGTAATGTTACTAGCCTGAAAGTTGGGACTTTCCCAATCGCCCAGAGCAGTTCCGTGAAAATCGTTGCTGCCCGATTTCATCACCGCCACCATGTTCACCCCGGCAAATGGCACATCGGCATTGTTGCCGGACGTCTTGAACTGGGTCTCCGCCAATGACAGGGAATCAAAATACACAGCGGTATCAAGATCGTGAGAGCTGGTGACATTGATACCTTCCACCTGAAGGTACGGCTCAGAAAGGACTCCGTAGGTGATAATGGCACTGCGGGACGCCAGATTGCTGTCGCCGACATCCGGCTTGCCCTGCAAGCTGACTCCAGCGGACATGGGAAGCAATTCCTGAAGGCCCAATCCTTTCGGCGTGAGTTCAATTTCCTGCCTTTGTAAGGTTGTGCCGCCAGCGGTGTTCACGGTATCGACTACCGGGCTGGATCCAGTCACTTCGACCGTCTGCTCAACCTGCCCTACCTTCATGACAGCGTCGACGCGGGCCGCGAATCCGACTGTCAGATTCAGATCTGTGCGCGCAAAAGTCTGAAAGCCGGGCCGCGCGAAGCTAACCTTATAAACACCAGGCGCCGGCAGATCCAGCACCTGATAATTACCCTCCTGGTCCGTAACCGCCGTCACGTTAGGTACCTGGAGAGCGGGGCTGGTCACCGAGATATTTACTTCCGGCACGGGTGCGCCGGACTCGTCGAGTACTCTTCCGGTGAGGCTGGCCGAGCCCACCGCCTGCGCCTTCACTACAACCGGCGCGACAGCCATAACTAACAGAGCAGCCGCAACAGCTAAGTATCGGACGCGGAAACTTATTCGTCGCATATTAACCTCCGGGTTTGAACGGCCGTTAGCGGGTTTGCGTTGACGAGGCCGGCGGATTCAGCAATACCGGCTGCGTGTAAGCGCCGTCGCCAGCCGAATCCCAGACCGCAAAACGAACCCACTTCTTCCCCGTCGCATCGAAGGGAATCTTGAACTCGTGCGATCCGAAAGGCGGCATCTCGGTGGCGGGAATGATCTGGCGGTCGACCTTTTTGCCATCGCTCCAGACCAGTTCCGCAAATTCCAGCGGAAAGGTCCATTCGATATTGGCGGAGTAGACGCGGCGCGCGCCGGAGCCGGAAACACCATAGCTATGGAAAAGCACTTCGCCGGTGGTGCCGTAGAAATTGCCCGTGCGCATGGCGTCCAGAACCGTACCCCAACCCTCGTTGAAGGACGGGACGCGATCAAGCTTGATGTAGTTGACCGACAGCTGCGGATAAGTTTCGTCGTCCGGCCACTTGGTATAAGTGTCGCCTTCAGCCAGCATGTACTTGGGCTTCGGAGCCCAGTTGCTGGAATCATCCATCACGCCGAAACAACGAACTTCACACAGCCTTTTTTCCGACAGATCCACCGGCAAAGATTCCCACGATGCGCCGATATTCCGGTCGCTAAGAAAGAAATCCTGATTGCGGTATCCGTCCGGGTAACCGGCCGTATTCTTGGTGCGCGGATGTGTCGAGTACCAAATGCCATTCTCCCGATTCACGAGATTCATGATGTCATTCGCCGAACCGAGGTGATACACCTGTCCGTATGTCGGATCGTTCTCCATGAACTGCTGGTTGGCCGGCCGGGGCTCGGCATGCGAATAGTAAACCGGATGAGGAGTCAGCAGCCACCAATGGCCACCGAGGTATGCGTTGGGCTCCTCGCCCGGAATGAACAGCAAATCGCGGTCGGAAATACGGGCGGAGCCGTCGAAATAGACTTTTTGTTCCATGAAACGTTTTGGTCCGGGATCGCGCGGATCGGAATCGTCGTGGAAGTCTCCGAGGTTCACGATATTAACCCCCAATGCTTTAAAGACATCCACAAATGGCGGCCGGTAGTCGAGAGTCTTCCGGTCTCTGAGCATTTCATTAAAATCCAGATGGAAGTGGCTGGCCATTACCTTGTAGCCGGGAACTGGCTTGAACACGTCGTCATGCGTGTAAGCCATAACCGCTTGCTGGGCGGCGTGATCGCCTTCCGGGCTCAAGTAGAAATATACCGCCATGTGCTGCAATGTCCCAGCCGGCGCGTTGTAAAGAGCGAAGTTGTCCCAGTGCCCCTCTGAAGTTCCGTTCCGCCGTTTCCATTCGGCGTCCGTGACGCCCCAAGGATGATATCCCTCGCCTTTTTCCGGCTGCAGCGCTCCCACACCGAACGCGCCGTCACTGTCTTTGCGGTAATACACATAACCCAGATTCACTTCGTCTTCACGCGCGAAGAAAAACTTATGTGGAGGCGGGAACACGGCCAGCGATCCGCTGCCTGCATCCACAATGGCCAACCGATTACGGGCGCGCAAGCTCACGGGCTCGGTGTTCGTTGCGCCGCCGAACTCATACTTCTGCCAGGCGCGCGCCGTATCGCGCCACGCTATAGCCGGATGCTTGGCGATGTCGAAGCCTTTCAAACCGGCGCTGTAGATGTAGGCCACGCTGGGCTCATTCGTTTTCGCAATCGCCTCCTGCCGCAACAGATTTGTGCCGCGGTACACGGTGTATTGCAGCTCACCCGAGAAAATGCCCATTTCCAGGCCAGAAAACGTGACGGCTAACCGCGCGCCTTCGGTCGCGACTTTACAGCTGTCGGAATGAAAGGTGGCAAAAGAGCGCCGGACCTCACTCGGATCTCGCGGCAGAGGATACGAATCCCCGCGGCCTGCAACTCCAGGCACCACCAAGGGCGCGTCCCAAAACGTGTTCCATTTTTCCTTGTCGTACAACTCCGGCGTCACTTCAATGTTGAGGAGCTTGAATTGAGTTGCCATGGCTATGGCCATGCGCCGCTTGCCGCTGGTCACGTGGAACTCCGGCTGAAGGGCATTCCCCAGCACAACCCACTGGCCGCCACCTTTTCGGACGGCCAATTCCTGCACCACCGGCTGGCCATCCCGGATGGTGAATTGCGCGCGCAATTGCTGGTCGCCTTCACCTCGCCAGGCGAACTCCAGCGCGCCTCCGCGCATCTCCGCCTTCAGGCCGTCATTAGCTTTATAGCCTTGAAGATCGCAATTCAGTGTTTGGGCTTCCGCCAGTCCACCGAACAGAACCAAACACAACGGCAGTCTATTCATTCTCAGCATCGGTCGAACCCTCCACACAAGCGTTGGATAGCTTAGCCGATATTACTCGCTTGAAAGCCCGCCGTCAATTGATCCGTTGTTGAAATGTCATGAGTTTTATGGACTGACGATGCAACGGAGTAGTATTTTAGCGGCGGATCGACAGGATCGTGGACGGCCGCAGTTGAGAGGCACAAGGGCCAGGACAGTCAGGGACGGGTCGACAAAAGCAGGCCAGAAGCTGCAATGTTCTATAGATGCCGTTAATGAGAGGCGCCACATCCAACTGGCCTAGAGGCTTCGGCTGACTCCCAGGTCGCGGTCGGCACTGACGGGGCCTCTGGTATATCAGGCAGCCTTGCGCGCAATGCCTTGGCGAGCCTTCAAATGTGCCGCCAACTTTTTCTTGGCGTTAAAAACCCTCCACTGCACGGTCCCAAGTGGGATGGCCTGGGCCGCGGCGATCTCGTGGTACTCCCACTGCTCGACGAAACGCAGCTTCATGACTTCACGCTCGCGCGAATCCAAAAAGGCCATCCAGTGCATGAACTCGAAGGCCGGTGTCGCAGCAAGCTTGTGGCTGGCGGCGACCGAGCGATCAGCGACATCCGCTAAATCCACGGTGTCTACCTCCCGCGACTGCTGGCCATAGTGCCGGCAGAGAGCGTTGCGGGCGATCTTGAACAGCCATGCGCGAAACAATGTGCGGTCGCGAACTTGAGAAGCCTTGCGATAAACAGTGAGCATTACTTCCTGTGTCAGATCTTCCGCTAAGGGCAAGTCACAACTGCGCGCCCGGAAGAAGGCGACGAGTTGCGAGGTAAAGGTCTTGAACAGTTCGGCGAACGAACCCTCGTTTGGGGTCTCTAGAAACTTCTTCGTTACCGCCTCTTCACGGTGGACTGCGTCGTTTTGGATTAGGTCGTTGATCATTACCAGCGCTTTGCTCATTCCCGGTGCTTTGCTCATTTAATGTTCAGCCCCTTTTTGGCTGCGCCGTGTGGAATAAAGCAATCGGGTATCCAACGTTCACTGAGCCATGTCGCTTTTGTTTCTTAGGCTTACAGGGTCTCTCGGAGAGTTTCGACAACGGGCTCTTGTCAAGTGTCGAACAGTCGTCTTTTGTCCACGAGCCCTCTTTTTGGTCACGAATAGTTACGAACGGTTTGCAGGGGAGAAAGCCGGAGCAGTCGTGGCGGGCCGGATCAGTTTGACTTAATAGTGCTCGGGTCTTGGCGATGTTTTCGCCTTAGTTTTCGTTCCAAATCCGGCCAGAACTCTTTTAGAATATTGGATGCCATGTCGACGCCGAGTTGCGTACCGAGCTTGGATGTGGCGTCACCAGCGGTGCGATTGTTCACGTAGTAGGCGTTCGAAATTGCAACCGCGGTTGAGTTTCCGAGTACTTCCGAATAATTGAACTGCATTCCTCCCGAATCGCGATGAGTCCAGAAGATCTGCCCCATGGCGTACTCCAGCCTGGACCATCCGCTTCCCGTGCCGCGCCGAAAGTAGCGCGGATCTTGGTGGAGAAGAGTAGGAAACACTGCCTCTGTCATGTAATCGCCGATAACGAAATCGCCATAGGATGCGCCAACGTACCTGCCAAATCCTGCGGCGCCTTGTCCGAAAGACCGGTTCGCATTCGTGAGCTGGCCCTCGCCACCGAACAAAATTGCCAGCGCGACGGTACCGCGATCGAAAGAATCCTGGGTGGCTATCTTGAACTTCTCGGCGGCTGTCAATGGTTCATAATTCCGCAGACTTGGGAAAGTCCGATAGTTGGGGACTATTCCCAGAATCCGCTTGCTCTCAACGGGTTGAGAGGTAGTATCCTTCGTCGACTGAGCGACTGGCGGCTGACCGGGACCGACTGGCGCCGTCTGTTGGCCCTTCGAAGCCGACGCAAAAAGAGCGCATATTACGACACAGATGGAGATGCGATAAACCACAGGGACCTTCCTGACCAATGCTATTGGATTCGTCAATTGCTTGAAAGTCTCAATTCTAATGGCGCTTCTTCAACAACCGTTTAGCACTTTCAGGGCCATAGTGATTTACAATGAGCCTGGAGCCACCTTGTCCCGTAATATAGGTCCCACACTCAGTGCAGGAACACACTGAAACAGCCAACCAAGCGAGAGGACTCATCGCCATCGAATAGGCGACTCACACCTGGACCTTCTCGCTCCCGGTAACAACACATAGGAGGCGGCGGGAAGTAGTGGGGCATGAACGAGCAGGCTTTCAAGCAAGTGGGTGAGCTAACGGTCCGGATGTCCGGTGGGAGCGACGCGCTCGTCGACCGTCGTGTCCCCCGCTTACGGCTATAAGAAAACGACCGCCCGCGGCCACCAGCGTCCTTGCATCCGCGGCAATGACTGCCGCAGCTCTTTGGGCCACCGAGTCGGCGCTTGTCGAGCACTTCAATGTTGTTTATTGCCTGAGTCACGCTGCATGACCCTCCCTTCCAACTATGGGCGGCGTTTTCATCTGCGGCGATTCAATCACTGGATTGTTCCATCCATCCGCAGGAACGATTCTCTGGTCCACCTCCACGGGGCCCCAAGTACCTGGCTCATACTCATACACTGGAGTCTTCGTCTTCAGCACCGGATCGACGATTCGCCACGCTTCTTCTACATAGTCCTCACGAGCGAACAGCGTGGCGTCGCCGGCCATGGCGTCTCGAAGCACCCGTTCGTATGCATCCATTTCATTCGCGTGCGCGCCCTCCAGCGCGACCAGTTCCACCTGTTCGCCAGACATCTCGGCGTCGGGCGATTTGACCATCATGCCGTGCGCTATTGTCACGTCGGGACTGATCCGAAACCGAAAATGATTTGGCTTTACGCCGCCTGCTGGAAGAATGCTGGGTGGCCGCCGAAGCCGGATCATGAGTTCCGTGCAGGTCACAGGCAAGCACTTGCCGGCCCGGATGTAAAAAGGAACGCCCTGCCAGCGCCAGGAATGGATTTCGAACCGCAGAGCGGCGAAGGTCTCGACATTCGAATCCGGCGCCACGCCCTGCTCCGATCTGTAGCCGCGAAATTGCCCGCGAACGATGTTGTTCTCACTGAGCGGCGCGATCGCTTTCAAGACCTTGACCTTCTCATCCCGGATTGACTCACTATCCGTCCTGACGGGCGGCTCCATGGCCACGTTAGTCAGGATCTGAAGTAGATGATTCTCTACTACGTCGCGGATCGCGCCGGTCTGATCGTAGAAAGCTCCCCGGCCTTGGATACCGAAATCCTCGGCCATGGTGATCTGAACACTCTCGACATGAGTACGGTTCAGGAGCGGCTCCAGGAATGAATTCGCGAAGCGCGCATAAAACATGCTGTTGACCGGCCGTTTTCCGAGGTAGTGGTCGATGCGAAAAATGGACTTCTCGTCGAATGTGCCGAGTAGAATCGCATTCAGCGCCCGTGCAGATTCGAGGTCAGTACCGAATGGCTTTTCGATAATCACCCGGGCGCCTTCGGCGGAGCCTGATTTACCAAGTTGTTCCACTACCAGCCCGAACAGTGCGGGCGGGATGGCGAGATAATGCGCCATGCGTTCGCAGATGCCAAGCTCTTTCCGGATGGCACGAAATGTCGCAGGATCGTTGTAGTCGCCGTCTACGTAGCGCAGCAAACTAACCAACTTGTCGAAGGCCACGCGATCGATGCCGCCGTGTTTCTCTAGACTGTCTTTGGCTCGCGCGCGAAACTGATCGATGTTCCAACCAGACTTGGCAACACCGATAACCGGCATATTGAGAGTGCCGCGCTTCACCATGGCCTGAAGAGACGGGAAGATTTTCTTATACGCCAGGTCGCCCGTAGCTCCGAAAAAAACGAGTGCGTCAGAATGGATATCGGTCATAATTTCTCCTCTCAAGCGGCCCGTTTTCCGCCCGCTTTTTTCAAGATACCCCGGAACGGATAACGCATCGCTGAAAGCAACTTGGCATCATAATCCGCATTACCGGGCGAGCTGAAGCGCGGCTAGAGGGCTACGGACCGAACGGGCACCGGCACGGCTTCATCAATGGCCACTTTAATCGTCCAGCGGCCTCTACCCGAACCGGAGACTCGTCGGGAGGTCGACCCAAGTCGATCAACAGCTCTCTTGGAGCGGCCGGCCTGCGAGTGGTGAGATGTTCGCGCATGGATGTGTTTCTACGACACTGGGCATGGCTTCAGCTCCCATATGTCATTTGCGTATTCGGCAATCGCGCGGTCGCTCGAGAACTTTCCAGAGCCCGCCACGTTCAGGATGGCCTTCTGTGTCCAGGCATCCGGGTCGGCATACAGTTCACCGAGACGGTGCTGCGCCTGAAGGTAAGACGTAAGGTCCGCCAGGTGCATGTAGTAATCCCCGCGCGTCAGCAGTGTGTCACGCAATGGAGCGAAAATACCCGGTTCATAGCGGCTGAAATGGTCGGAAAAGATGAGGTCCAACGCTGCGCGGGTCTCCGGCTCGTTTTCATAGTGCCAGTGCGGGTTATACCAGGCGCGGCTGGCGGCAACTTGTTCGGCGGTAAGGCCGAACATGAAGAAGTTCTCCTCCCCGGCTTCCTCCGCCATCTCGATCGTCGCGCCGTCACGCGTGCCAACCGTCAACGCTCCGTTCATCATGAATTTCATGTTGCTGGTGCCACTGGCTTCATATCCTGCGGTCGAGATCTGGTTGGAAACATCACAGGCAGGAATCAGCCGCTCCGCCAGCGAAACGGAGTACTCGGGCAAGAAGACCACCTTGAGACGACCTCGCACCGCTGGATCCCCATCGATAGTGCCAGCCAGGTTATTGATGAACTTGATGATGAGCTTCGCCAACTGATAAGCCGGCGCGGCCTTGCCGGAGAAGAAGAAAGTTCGCGGCGCTACATCCAGGCCGGGGTTCTGGCGGAGCCGGTTGTAGACAACGACGATACGCAAGGCGTTTAGCAGTTGACGCTTGTAATCATGGATGCGCTTGATCTGGGAATCGAAAATCGTGTCCGGGTTGACCGCTATTCCGGATGTCGACTTGAGCCAATCCGCAAACTGCAACTTGGCCTCGCGCTTGGCCTTGTGAAAGTCGGACCGCAGACTCGCGTCCCCGGCAAGCGGCTTAAGCTTGCGCAGTTGGCTCAGGTCGGTAATCCAGCCGTCGCCAATAGCCGCGGTAATTGTGCGGGAGAGCGATGGATTGCATAGCAGCAACCAGCGTCGCGGTGTGACTCCATTGGTCTTGTTACTGAAACGCTCGGGAAAGATCTCGGCCAGGTCCTTGACGGTCGTCGTACGTAGCAGTTGAGAATGAATCGCAGCGACCCCGTTGGTGCTGTGGGAGCCAACAATCGCGAGGTTGGCCATCCGGATCTTACGCCCCGCGGCCTCGTCTACCAGGCTGACGCGCTGAACCTTCCCCTCATCGTCAGGGAACCGGTTCCGTACTGAAATGAGTAGGCGGCGGTTGATTTCGAAGATGATCTCGAGGTGCCGCGGCAGCAACGATTGAAACCACGCCAGAGGCCATTTTTCCAGCGCCTCGGGCAGCAGTGTGTGGTTAGTGTACGCACGTGTTCTTTGCGTGATGTCCCAGGCCTCATCCCACCCGAGATGCACGTCGTCCAACAGGATCCGCATCAGCTCGGGGATCGCCATGGTGGGATGAGTGTCGTTGAGCTGAATCGCAACTCTCTCGGGAAACGCGCTCCAATCCGCGTTGGTGCGTTGGAAACGCCGCACCAGATCGGCCAGCGAGCAAGCGACCAGAAAATATTCCTGCACGAAGCGCAAGCCCTGACCCATGCTGGTCGAATCGTCTGGGTACAGTACGCGTGTAAGAGATTCAGCTTCGAGGGTCTCGGCCACTGCACCGACGAAGTCGCCGTGGCTGAATATCTCAAAGTCAAAGTAATCGGGCGCAGCCGCGGCCCATAGCCTGAGCGTATTAATGGTCTTGCCGCCGTAGCCTACCACAGGTCGATCGAAAGGGATACCGATTAGAGTCGTGGGACGTCCGGGAAGGGCGTGCAATGTTCCAGCCTGAATCTCGAACGAACAGTTCAACCTCACTTCCACCTTTTCATGCGGGCGAGCGACCTCCCAGGGGTCCTGGCGGCGGAGCCAGTTGTCCGGGTGCTCGCGTTGCCAACCGTCCTCGATCGTTTGTTTGAAGATGCCATATTCGTATCGCAGACCGTAGCCCATCGCCGGGAGTTGCATCGTAGCCATAGACTCCAGGAAGCAGGCGGCCAACCGGCCCAGCCCGCCATTACCTAGGGCGGCATCGGGCTCCTGCTCCAGCAGCTCGACCCAGTTGAGGTTCCTCTGCCGGATGGCTTCGTTCGCCAAAGGATCGAGCAGCAGATTCGTCACGTTGTTGGCCAGCGAGCGGCCGATGAGAAACTCCATCGACATGTAGTAAACACGTTTTGGATTCTTGCGCTGGTACGTGTTCTCCGTAAGCGTCCAGCGCTGCGAAAGAATGTCCCGCACGGAGCGGGCGAAGGCCTCAAAACGATCGCGCTCGTCGGCTCCGGCAGAATCGATGACGTTGTCAAAGAGGAGATGGCGTTCATACAAGCCGTTGTCCGACCCGGTGAAATGAATCGGGCCGCTGCCGTATTGATCAAGAAGCGTCGAAATACTCTGAGATTCCGTCTTCTTCTGAGGTTCCATCACATTTTTTGTGGCCATATGTGTTTTTTCTCTTTGAAAACGACTGTTGGTGTATTTCTAATTCGACCCGCTCGTGTGGACGCCATATCCGACCGCTCTCAACCTCGCTATGCTCAACAGAAATGACATGCTGGGTACTGATGGTTGCACTGCCATCCAGCGGGCGGCCAACAGGTGCATGAAGTGTCCGCTCGAAAAGAGCAGCACGTCGCTTTCGACATCTCGCGCACCGCGCAGCACACAATCGGCCGCTGCTTTTACCTGGGCTGGCGATTCGCCTCCCGGGCAAGCCGTCGCGGAAAAGTCGCCAGTCCGAGCGCTTGAAACGGATATCCTCCGAGCGGAGGCCCTCATATGCAGCGCGCAAGCAAGACCTGCGCTTTGGCCGGATGCGGGTCCGTGGCCGAAGTCGATGCAGACGACTGGTGAACACCTGGGCGAATGTCAGGTCCGCAAACCGCGTCCTCAATCCTGGGGCGTTGCCCTCACCCTGTGGAGTGAGGGGCAGATCGGTAAGGCCTGTATGCTGACCTCTATGTGTCAAAGCAGTCTCGTCGTGCGTGCCGAGGTGGATTACACGAAGATGACCGTCCATAGCCGAGGTGGCGCGACGCTCCTACTTACCAGAAGATGATTCGGAATGAACAAGGGACGCAAGTTTCGAGACAAGCGGTTGAGCGGCCGGCGGTGTACTGGCACTTTCGACGATTTCGCTGTTCTTCATGGGCTTGCCGTACAGCGCCTTGTCGCCGGAATCGTCTGGTTTCAGCGTCACGCCATCGAGGTCGAAGCCGGCGAACGCTCCCTTGGTTTGGGCGAAAAAGAGAATCTTTGAGTTTGGGTCACCGTGCGCGGACTTTCCATTTCCCCAGGCAGCCGAAGCATCCGAGCCGATTGTGAACCGATCAGAAAGCAGCTTCGAGCGCCGGTCCTTGTCCAGCGATAGAATCACAATGTCGATCGTTTCGCCGCCGATCTGAACACCCAGGCTGCCCCCTTCCATCGTCACCGCGCCGGGCGCTGACCAGTTGTCACCGTTACGGCAGACAATGAACCCGCGTCCAAAGCTTACGCCAACCCCTACCGCGCCTTTTTTGAAACCTGGAATAACGGCCACGCAGTCCGCATTGCCGATCTGGTCCGGCCGGATGCCATGCCGTGTTGAATCTGTGAGTTTGTCGAGAACGGCGGCGGACTTTTGAAGCCTCGACAGTGTGTCTTCAGCTGCTGCTGGCTGAATGCTCGCCGCCATTGCGAAAGTGAGAACGAGATACGCGCTGCGCATGCTCTTGTGCGATATCAGCGGTGTAGTGTGCATGATTGAGTACCGTCCCATAGGACAAGAGCATCGTAGGCGGTATTTTGTTTGGACAATCCGGCCGAAACAGGAATTTGGACCAGCGTGGAGTCTCCCAGTAACGTCTGAAAGTGTACGCGACGATCGGATGGCCTACTTCGACTCCAGGATGAACGTCGGCGCCACCCCGGACAGAGTCGAGAATCCCGATGGGCCCACCGCCGTCAGCCAACTTGAGCAGCCTTGTACTTTGCCCATATAGGAATGTGGATGCACGTCAATCCGCATCTTCTGCATTTCCAAATGTCCATACTGCAGGATCGGAAACACGTCCACCACTGGTTCGAGCGCCTCCTGCACCACGTAGGGATTCCGAAGCGCGGCCCGTAGCGCCTTCTCCCAACCCGCCTCGTCGACCTCAGAGCCCTGGAAAGAATGCTGATCGGCGCCGTCGTCGTTAGGGTGTAGAACCAGCTTTTGCCGGTTCCGGAGAATGAACTCGGGGAGGTCGATAGTCTTATTCCGGTACCTGGTCTTGGTCTCATGAACCACGCGGGTCCAAGGAACAAATTCCTTGATGGCTCGCCGTTCCGATGCCGGGAAACTCGCTGTAATTTCCTCATCGGTCAGCAGGTCGAATATCGCCTTCTTCTGGGCCAACTCCGACCGGAAACTGTTGACCACGCAAACGGCGCGTTCCTGATAAGCGCGCAGCAATGGATGCGTCAGATCGAAGCGTGTCAGAAATTCCTGCACTTTAATCCGCCGGAAGATCAGGTCAATTGCGAATTCTCCCCGCTGCAGAACGCCGTTGCGGTATTCGATCTGGTCCGGGGAAACAATTTCCACCAGGTGGCCTTCGCGCCGGAACATGTCGGCAATGAGCGAATTCTCGCCCGATTCCGTGGTCTGAAACGGCTGGCGAAACTCCAGGATCGCGATGTTGGGCTTTTTGTTTTTCCCGCCCCATTCTTTGTACGTTTTAAGAATGGCATGCAGCAGATATTTCGTGCCCGGCAACTTTTCCAACCGATAACGCTTGCGGAGTTCCTTCACTGGCGCCGCGTCGTAAAACATATCCGATAGGGCCTCGCCGTAAGCCACTCCTGTGGGCGTATCGGGAATGTAGCGCGCGAAACGCATGGTGCCGTTGTTGAGGTGGGTGTCAATCAGCGAGGTGACCGCTAGAAATGAGTAACCAGGATCCACGGCCGCCAGCATCTTCTCGGCCGGAAGCAACTCCATCCGCGACAGTAGCGCCGGACTTCCGATGGCCATCTTCTCGATGCGCTCGATGGCGCTGGAAAACGATTCCACCGCTTTGACCAAACCAGCGTACTGCCTGCGCGTGATAAAATGCGGACGCAGGACTGGAGACACCGGTCTCCCGCCGACGGCGAGTTTGTGCGCCTTCATGCGTTCCTGGAGATCGTGTGCCCAAGAAAGATCTTTGTATCGATCGCCCTCCAGGATCTTGTGATAACGGGCTATTGCTTCGCCCAACTGGGTCATTTTTTTATCCGAATCTCTGTCCCCCAGTATCGCACGGCCAGCCTGGAAAAGTGAAGCGCCCTCCAATGATTCCTGACTAATTAGTACTGTAGTTTCTTATGTTTAAGGGTAATTTACGATGCTGGCTAAAACACTAGCCCTTGGGTTCGTTTTTTCCGTTTTGGTCCCCGCCGACGAAGGCATCTGGCTGTTCGATCAGTTCCCCAAAGCCCAAGTCGAGAAGACCTACGGGTTCATCGTGTCGGATGAATTCTTGCGGCATCTCGAGCGCGCATCCGTCCGATTCAACAATGGTGGATCGGGTTCCATAGTGTCAGCTTACGGTCTGTTGCTCACCAATCACCACGTGGGCGAGGACTGCATCCAGAAGCTGAGCACCGCCGAACACGACTACATGGCCAACGGATTTTCCGCACGGATGAAGAACGAAGAAAAACCCTGTCCCGATTTGGAAGTGGACGTACTGCTGCGCATTTCCGATGTCACGGCGAAAGTAAGCGACACCGCGCGGTCCGCGGAAGCAAACCGGACGCGTAAAGCATCCATCGCTCGCATCGAAAAGGATTGCACCACTTCCAGTGGCAATCGATGCGACGTGGTCACGTTTTACTCTGGCGGCGAGTACAGTCTCTACGAGTACAAGAAGTACACCGACGTACGGTTGGTATTCGCGCCCGAATTCGCTGTCGCGCAATTCGGAGGTGATCCGGACAACTTCATGTACCCGCGCTACTGCCTCGATTTTGCATTTTTCCGCGCCTATGAAAATGGCCAACCGGCGTCCACCAAGGAGTTTCTGGATTGGAGCCGCGAAGGCGTCAAGGATGGCCAATTGACTTTTGTCTCTGGAAATCCGGGCTCTACGGGACGGCTGCAGACCGTCGCGCAGATGGAGTTCAGCCGCGACGTCTCTTATCCCCTGCTTCTCCGTTTGTACCAAGACCGCATCGATCGCCTACTGGCCTTCAGCTCGCAGAATGCCGAGAACAAGCGCGTGGCGCACGACTACCTCGATGATGATCAGAACGAGTACAAGTCGCTGAGCGGTTTCGAGGACGGATTGAAGGATCCGAAGTTGATGAATCGCAAGCGAGAGGAGGAGCAGAAGCTGCGCGCGGCGATCGACAATGACCCCGAAAAGAAGAAGAAATTCGGAAAAATATGGGATGAGATCGCGGCGGCCTATAAGCAGTACGCCACTTTCTTCAAACCATATTATTTGCTGGAGGCAGCTCCAGATGATTTACAGCTCTTTTCGATTGCGAGAATGGTGGTCCGCTACGTCGAAGAGACCCCCAAACCGAATGGTCAACGGCTGGGCGAGTATCAGGACGCCGGCCTGGAATCGCTCGAACAAAAGATGTATTCGACCGCCCCGCTGAATAGCTCCTTAGAAGAGGTCGTGCTGGTGGAAGCGTTCCGTTTTTTGCTGAAAGAGCTGGGCGCGGATGATCCGGTCGTGAAAGCAATCCTAGCTGGGCAAAAGCCGGAGCAAGCGGCGCACCATTATGTTTCCACTACCAAGATCCAGGATGTCGAAGAGCGCAAGCGGCTGGCTCACAATCTCGACGAAATGAAGAGTTCCAAGGACGGCATGGTCCAGCTGGCTTTGCTCTTCGATGGTCCGGCCAGAAAATATCGCAAGGAATTCGAAGACGAAGCGCAGGCCGTAATCATCTCGAGCGAATCCAAGATCGCGCAGGCGCGTTTTTCCGTGTACGGCTCCAATGAGTATCCCGACGCTACGTTCACGCCGCGTCTTTCTTACGGGCCGGTGAAGGGCTACACCAGTTCGTCGGGCCAGCAGGCGCCCTACGCCACCACGTTCGCCGGCCTCTACAAACGCGCCACCAGCAACGAACCATTCCAGCTTCCGGCCCGTTGGATTACCGCCAAGTCTGCACTGGATCTGAATACGCCGTTCGATTTCGTGACCACAGCCGACACCCACGGCGGCAATTCCGGCAGCCCCACCGTCGATGAAAAGGGCGAGCTTATCGGCATTCTGTTCGACGGCAACTGGGAGGGGCTTGAAAATCGCTACCTGTATACCGAGGAACGCGCACGCTCCGTCCACCTTTCGAGCAATGCGATTCTTGAGGCTCTGAAGAACGTCTATAACGCAGATTGGCTACTGCGCGAAGTCCTGGCCGGCTCTAGCTAGCGTTTTTTCAGGAGCTCCGGGAACTGTTGTTCCAAGTGCTTCAACTTTGGCATGTCGTTGTAGACGATGTACGGCTGGTTGGGGTTGTGCTCGAGATAGTGCTGATGGTACTCCTCGGCCCGGTAGAAACCCTCCAGCGGCGCAAGTTGGGTCACGATCGGGCGCGAATAAATTTTCGATTCGTTCAGCTGTTTGATATACGCTTCGGCGACGCGCTTCTGCTCATCATTCGAATAAAAGATGGCCGACCGGTACTGGGTGCCGTAGTCCGGCCCTTGGCGGTTCAGCTCGGTCGGATCGTGCGCGACTGAGAAAAAGACTTCCAGCAGTTTGCCGTAAGATATCTGCGAAGGGTCGTATGTGACCTTGACCGATTCGGCGTGTCCTGTTAACCCGCTGCTAACCATTTCATAATGCGCCGTGGCCTTGTACCCGCCGGCAAAACCGGAGACCGCGTCCGTGACACCTTTGAGGTGATCGAAGACGGCCTCCACGCCCCAGAAGCATCCGCCCGCCAGCACTACGGTGGCGGCCTGCTTCGCAGGCGGCGCAGGAATATCTACGGCCGGCGCAGGGAACTCAGTGGCATTCAGTAAAAATGCCGCGCTTAGTATAAATGTCGCAGTCAGCATGAATGCCGCCGAAAGAATAGCGAGGCAGAAGCGGGACATTTCAATCCTCCTTGGGAGTGAACTTGAGCGATGCCGAATTCATGCAGTAGCGCTGGCCGGTAGGCTTGGGACC
>Ga0210406_10001271_pt1 | contig 31528 bp, 22 predicted proteins | sample IncBWC30MmetaG_FD_155454 | JGI IMG/M metagenome (GOLD analysis project Ga0210406, IMG submission 155454) | Forest soil microbial communities from Barre Woods Harvard Forest LTER site, Petersham, Massachusetts, United States - Inc-BW-C-30-M | ecosystem: Environmental > Terrestrial > Soil >... | reverse complement strand
TGGTCGGTCCAGGCCATCGGCGTCCACATCTGGGCGAAATCCGGCATGCGAAAATTGGCTGGCATGACACCCGCAACAAGAAAGCTGGCGCCATCCAACGTGATGTAGCGCCCCACAATGTCGCGGTTCGAGGCAAAGTGATCCTGCCAGAAACGGTGGCTAAGCAGCACGACGTTCCCATGCCCGGGCTGATCCTCGTCTGCGGTAAACACCCGGCCAATCATCGGTTGCGTACCCAGCGTCGAGAAGAAATCCGCCGAAACCGAGGTGGCATCGACTTGCTCAGGCTTATCCCCACCCGTGAAAGTGAAAGGGTGGTAGCTGAAGATCGCCATCTTCTCGAAGACGTGGTTCTGGCTGTGCCAGTCGATATAGTTCGCGGCGGAGACCGCGAAGCGCGTCATCCCCGGAAAACTCTTTTGCGGCGGAACATGCCATACCGCCGTCAACCGGTGCGCGTCGTGGAAAGGCAACGGACGAAGAAGAATTCCGTTCACGACGCTGAAAATCGCGCTGTTCGCGCCAATGCCCAATGCCAAAGTAATGACAGCCACCGCGGTGAAGCCGGGGCTCTTGCGCAATTGCCTCAATCCGTAGCGAACGTCCTGCAACAGTCCATTCATAAGATCCTCATTCGTAGCGCAATGCAGTCATGGGATCGACTCTGGCGGCGCGGCGCGCAGGGATGTAGCAAGCCACAAAAGCCGCAGTGAGCAGTGTGGTCGCAACCGCGGTAATCGCCGGCAGGTCGAGCGAGCCAACGCCGTAGAGCAGTCCATTGAGCGCCCGCCCCGCGGCGTACGCTCCCAACAAGCCAATCGTCAGCCCGACTCCAGCCAGTGCAAGCCCTTCTCGCAGGACGAGGTGAATCACATCGTCCTCTCGCGCACCCAGGGCGATGCGGAGTCCGATCTCATGCGTGCGTTGTGCGACCGCGAAGGCCATGACTCCGTAAATACCCACTCCGGCAAGAACGAGCGCCACCGCGGCGAATCCGCCGAAAAGCGACGTCGTGAAGCGGTCCGTGACCATCGATTGATCAACAATCTCATCCATGGTGCGAGTCTGTTCCAGCGCCACTTCTGCGTTGATCGAGTGCACCGTGGCCGCGATCATCTTGCTTATTGCGCCCGGGGCCTGCGCGGTTCGCACTACGATGTTCGCTTGCGGCCACGGACTCTGCACAAATGGAACCGCGATTTCCGGAAAGCCATCGCCATGGATACCGCCGTTGCGGATATTGCGCGACACCCCGACGATCTGCCACTCCACGGGAGACTCAACTTTTCTTTGCCCCGGGACCAGGCGCTCGATCAGTAGCTTCTGCTTGAGCGGATCCAGGCCCGAAAGAAACTTCTTCACGAATGCTTCGTTCACTACCGCAACTCGCGGACTGTTTTCCGAATCCTGTTCGGTGAAGCCGCGGCCAGACGCCAAGGTAATGCCCAGTGTTCTGTGGTAACTGGGTGTGGCCATGAGAAACATGGCAGCCGGGCGCTGGGCAGGATCCGTGATGGGCTGCCCGGCGATGCTGAAAGGCATGCCAAATGCAGTTCCTTCGAGCGGCAGGCCGGTCTCTGCCTCCACGCCGACGACGCCCGGTAGCGCTTGAATCCGGTCGAGCACTTGCCGATAAAAACTGAGGACATGGGCGGGTTGTGCGGGCTCTTCGTGCGGCGAGGCCAGTCCAAAGGTCAGGAGGTGCTCCGCCTGAATCCCCAGGTTGACGCGCGACAGCTTCCAGAGACTGTGCAGAGCTAACCCCGCGGCAGAAAGCAAAGTGAGAGCGAGTGCGAACTCGGAAACGACAAGAACCTTCCGCAATTTGTTGCGAGAAGCTCCCGACCCCGAACGTCCTCCTTCCTTCAACGTCTCGTTGGGATCGACGCGCGCCGCGTGCCATGCCGGCGCGCTCCCAAAGAGCACGCCCGCCAACGTGGTCGCGGCCACGGTGAAAAACAGTACCGGAAGATTCAGGGTGATCTCCGCCTCAGAGGGAACCTGATTGGGAGGCAGTTTCGAAACCAGAACGCGGATCAGAAGCGACGCCAGGCCAACGCCGAGCAAGCCTCCGATTCCCGCAAGCACCAGGCTTTCTGTCAAAAACTGGCCGAAGACGTCCCAACGTGTCGCACCGAGCGAGGTCCGCACCGCCGCCTCTTTCAGCCGAGTCGTCCCTTTCGCGAGCACCAGATTCGCAACATTGGCGCAGGCGATCAGCAGCACAAATCCAACCGCTCCCATCAGGAGCCAGAGAATTTGCTGACTCTCCTGCGGGAAAAAGTCGTTGTGTAGGGACTCCACGCTCGCGCCCCAACCGTTGTTCGAAGTCGGATGCTCCTTGGCGATCTGCGCGGTAACCACGTTCATATTGGCTTGCGCTTGCGCGATCGTCACCCCTGGCTTCAGTCGGCCAATCACCAGCAGCCAGTGAAAGTCGTGCGTGATCTGGTCAGGCCGGAAGGCAAGCGGCACCATGAATTGCGACTCCAAACGGTCAGCCTGGCCGGGCGGTGTGACTCCCACCACGGTGTAGGGGTCGCCGTCCATCTTGATTTGCTTGCCGACGATGCCCATGTCGCCGCCCAAATGCTTCCAGAGGCGGTGCGTCAGGATGACCACATGGTCCTTACCAAGTTCTCCTTCTTCTGGGAGGAAGTCTCGCCCGAGAAACATGTCCGTTCGCACCAGACGATAGGAGCCGGGCGTGGAGGCGCGCCCAACAATGCGTTCAGGTTCATCGGTGGTGGCGAAGTTAAAGGAGGCGCCCGTCCAGGCAACCAGATCCTGAAAGACTGCGCTATTACGTTTCCAATCGAGGAAGTCGCCCGCCGCTACAGAGTTGTTGTTGCCTTGGATTTTCGACCACACCATCACCAACTGATCGGGATCCTTGTATGGCATGGGAGCCAGCAGCACCCCATAGATCACGCTGAAGATAGCCGTGTTCGCACCGATCCCCAGCGCGAGCGTGATCACCGCGACTGTGCTGAACCCTGGGTTTTTGCGCAGGAGACGAAAACAATAGCGAGCATTCTGGAAAAGGGTCTTCATCATGCAGCACCTGGGTATCAAAGTTCGAGAGTCGGCGAATATAGGGACGAAGTGTCAGGCGTTCACGCGCTCGCCTCCTGCATCAGCTTTTTCAATTCCTCTTCGGCGACCACCTTCCCGTCGAAGAGGTGCACCTCGCGCTGCGCGTGCCGCGCAAAACGTGGATCGTGCGTAACCATGCAGATGGTGGCTCCATCGCGGTGCAGTTCCTGCAGCAATCCCATGACAGCTTCGCCGTTGCGCGAATCGAGGTTTCCAGTAGGCTCGTCAGCCAGCAGGATGGAAGGCTTCCCACTGAGTGCCCGGGCCACGGCCACGCGCTGTTGCTGTCCACCCGAGAGCTGTGAGGGATAATGCCGGACGCGGTGAGCCATGCCCACTCGCTCCAGCGATTCCATCACTCGAGCCTTGCGTTGCGCGGCGGGCATCTTCTGCCGATAAGTGAGCGGCAGTTCGACATTCTCATACACCGTGAGGTCGCCGATCAGGTTGAAGCTCTGGAAGATGAATCCGATCTCCTGGTTGCGAATGCGCGACCGCTCGCCGAAATCAAGGTTCTCGACGGTCCGCCCGTTCAGCGTGTAGCGACCCGAACTGGGCGTGTCGAGCAGTCCGATAATCGATAACAAGGTCGATTTCCCGCAGCCCGATGGCCCCGACATAGCGACATACTCACCCTTGTTGACCGACAGGTGAACTCCCGACAGCGCATGCGTTTCGATTTCGTCGGTATAGAAGACCTTGGTCAGTCCCTCGATTTGGATCAGTACCTGTGCTGTGTCTGTCATATGACTCCCTCGTGCATTGCTAGTCGAGCCGAACTCGTTCGTTGGTGTCCCAGCGCGACATGTCCGACAGAATGACCGTGTCGCCCTCCTTAAGTCCTTCCATCACTTGGATCGAATTCACCGATGCCCTTCCGACCTTCACTGTGACGCGTGAAGCTTCCTTGCCGTCCGAGCTCAACCTGAAGAGACTGACGGTGCTGTTCTCCTGACCCACGGCCGGACGTCCGACATAAAGGATGTTGTCGAGTCGCTCCAGATCGATGGTGCCGTCGACGCTCAGATCGGGGCGCGCCCCCTTGGGTAGCTCTCCTGCTAGCTTTACGTCAACTGTGACCGTTCCGTTCTGTACGGCCGGATCGACGCGCATCACCGTGCCACCAACTACTCCATTGTGCGTATCGATAGCCGCGGGCTCGCCGATCTGTACATCGCGAGCTTGCGTCTCGGCAATCTTGAGAGTCGCCATCAGATGACCGGGTTCCACCACCTTGGCAAGCATGGTGCCGGGCGAAACATGTTGTCCAACCTGCAACGGCAGATCCACGAGCACGCCATCGATGCCGGCCCGCACCTTGAGTGCGTCCAACTGTTTTTGCTTGAGTTGGGCCAGCGTGCGCATCTGATCGACCTTCGCCTGCTGCTGAGCCATTTGCGAATCGATCGCCCGTTCGTTGGAAGTCAATCGCTGCGTCTCCAGATCGTTGCGAGTAGTAAGCTCTTCCGCCTTTTCCTTGGAAGACTTGTAGGCGAGGCCTGAAATCACCCCGAGATCGAAGAGAGCCTTATCCGTTTCCGCCTGCCGGTGCGCCTGCGCATGGTCTGCGCTGACCGTAGCCGCGCCCGCCTTCTGGTTCATCAACTCGCTCTCGAGCTTGACGCCCAAACTCTGATACTCGGCCACGGCAGCCTTCAGCTGCAGTTGCGCATCGACGGCCGCTTGCTCTGTCTGCGGATTGCTCATCTCGAGCAGGACGCTGTCGGCCTTCACCTGCGAACCGGGTAGCATGCGGATGCGAACTACCGTCGCTTCGGTCTCGGCGGGTATCTGGCGGACAGAATCCTGCGCGGGGATCAGCGACCCAGGCCCGCGCACCTGCCGCAGCATCGATCCGTGCTTCACCGTGTCGGTCCAGACGGTGCTCCTCTCGACCGAAGGCGCCGCCGGCTTCAGCCGCGAAACCCCGAGTCCAACGAGTGCCACGCACACCACGACGATCGAGCCCACAATTGTCTGGCGTCGTCGTTTCTGAATCTTGAACTCTGGCCGGGCGATATCCATTGCGTTGGCTAAGGCACGCGGAAAGCCATCGATGTGAGCACAGCAAAGTCTTTTAGAAACAGATTTTAGAGGGGCAGAAGAAATTTAGAAGGTCGCCAATCGCGTTCCGAAGTGAACACCACTGTCCAGTAGTGGACAGTGCCATCGCAAGGTAAGCCACCGGGTTTCGCGTCAAAGCATCATGCTACAGTAGCTTACGAGACATGCCCGGGTGGCGAAATTGGCAGACGCACGGGACTTAAAATCCCGAGACCTTAACGGGTCGTGTGGGTTCAATTCCCACCCCGGGCACCACCCATCTCGACGAAAAAGTCTCTCATCGCAAGGAATTAGGACTTCTCCCAACACGGGTTCTTTGCGCAGTTTCCCTCGAGAAGCTTGTCGTCGCCGCCAAGGCCTATTCTGTACTGACCGCTAATGAAGTTGCGGGAGTCGTGGCAAATCGCTCTACCCAGAGGCTCCAAATTGACCAACCGCACCCTGAAACAGACGTTGGCTGGCGTTGTGCCCGGCTCGTTGCGTCGGGAGCGTGCGACCATTCTCCGCCTCGGTGCCACTGCTGGACCAATTTATGCACGGCTCCGCCTGCTCGATTCCTTAGGCATCCGGTCGCACACCAGGTCTGTGATCCCGCCCGGCGCCCGCTCGTTTCTGTTTGTGTGCTTCGGCAACATCATGAGAAGCCCGATGGCTGAGGCACTCTTTCACAAGTCGATGAAGGAAGCGCAGCTTCGCATCCACGCCTGCTCGGCCGGCTTGCACGCGATCGCGGGAACTCCTCCCGAACCGCGAGCCTTAACGGTCGCAGAGGAGATGCATATCTCTCTGTCGAATCATCGAGCCCAACTGCTGACGCCAGACCTAGCGGCGCAGGCGGATGTCATCCTCGGCATGGACTACCAGAACACAGCTGAACTCCTCGCCCTCTACCCTTCGCACCGTGAGAAGATTCTCCTGCTGAGCGCATTCGCAAAAGATAACCGGCGGCACCGCGAAATCCCAGATCCGTATTTGGGAAATTTGGACGCCACCCGAAACTGCTACACCTTTCTCCAGCTCTGCGTGGATGGTTTGACCTCGGAACTGAAGGCTCTCGACTCACGAACGCGTCTCTGATCGGACCTGCGAACCCTGCGGCGGCCAATAAAACGCCCCGGAGCGGCCAGGCCGCCCCAGGTTCACTTTTGTCGTTCTGTTTTTCTAGCGCAGGGCGTTCGTCAGCGGTGTGGCATGCGCATCAAGATCGGTCAGTGGCTGCAGTCCGAAGCGCTCTTCGATCGTCTTCAGGATCGAAAGCGTGTCGTACTGCGTGTGATCCACGTAACCACGCTTGGCCAGTGGCCCGATGATGATCCCCGGAACACGTGACCCATCGCCCCAAATGCCTGTGACCGGCGGGGTCACATGGTCCCAGCGGCCACCGTGTTCGTCGTAGGTAACGATGATCAGCGTGTCTTCCCAATAGTCGCTGTGCTTCACCGCATTCACAAGATCAGCCACGTGCTGCTGACCCTGCAATAGTCCGGCGTATCCCGGATGCTCGTTGTCCGGACCCAGCGCCTTGATGAACACCACCGAAGGCAGCCGTTCGCGCTTCAGATCCTGGAAGAAGTTGTTTTCGTCCTGCAGGTGAGCTGCCGATACCGGATTGCGGGCGCCATTCTTGAATGGAGCAAAGTTGTCATAGAAGGCGAAGGGTTGATGATGCCACTGGAATAGCGGGTCGACGGGCGCAGGCGAAGGAACTACGCCGTTGTTGGCGGGATTGCTGACCGTGCTGGCCAACGCATTGTCCCAACCGCCGGAGTACCACTTCCAGCTCACGTGCTTCGCGCTCAGGCGGTCGCCAATGGTCGGGATGTAGGGCCGCGTCGTATCCGACGGATCGCTGTCATTCAGGGACGGCAGCAATGAGGAGTTGACCGCAGCAAACGTCGGAACCAGGTTCGTGGAGAAAATCGTGTTCACGGCGTAGTTCTTGTCAAACGTTGCGGAAGGAACGGTGAAGGAAGTGCCCCCGATCGGAGTGACGTTGCCATCGTGCACGATCTTGCCTGTCGTCGCATCCACCAGGAGTTGCCCATCCGTATCCAGCACTGCCTGTAGGCCCACCGGAGCGTTCGGATAGGTCGGCGCCGCGGCCGCAACCAGGAACTGGTGGTTGAGAAACGATCCGCCAAAGGATGCGTGGAAGAAGTTATCCGCCATGGTGTACTTCTGCGCGAGCAGTCCTTCGGGCATGTTGGTCGCGTCAAAGTAGCTCATGGTCAGTCCCGGGTTGTCGCTCCAGGTCACAAACCAATCCATCGAACCCCCATCGATCTGCGACTGCTCTTGCCAGTAGCGATGAACGAGGTCGCCGGTGGTGTCGTTGGGCTGCAGGCTTGCGTTCTTCAGAACGTCAAAAGGAAGCAGGGTGTTGAGTCCGGCCGTAAAGCGCGTATCGATCTTCCCGGCGTTGATCGGTGCCGGCGGGGTGGTCAGGCTCAACGTTGTTGCATAAAGGTAGCTGAACGGCTGTCCTGTTTGCGCGCTGAGAGCTTGATCGAATCGGTCAGTCTGATTCAGAGAAGCGGGCGAAGACTGCGCCAGACCATTGGCTCCCGGGAACAAGCCGTACAGTGAATCGAAACTCCAGTTCTCCTGATAGATCACGACGATATGCTTCACTTTGCTCAGCTTGCGGTTCGGCCCTTCCGCAAAAGCGTGGGCGGAGATTAGGCAAAGAGAAATGGCCACCAAAACCAAGCGCCATGGCGTCCGCGGTGCGGAGTAGGTTTCCATGCAACTGCCTCCTGTTTTGAGTTTTGCAATGACTCGACCTGGGTGGAGTCGGTACGCGAAAGCCTATGGATGCGGTGTTACAGAAGCATCTCCGGCATATGAATATCGTGTAAAAACGGGCACGGTAGGACTAAGAGGCGCAACACCCGATAGATGGTTGGCCCATCGCGCGAAAATTCGAACTGACGCCTTCCCCACGCCTCGGCGAAGGGTCGGACTAAAAGGATGTTTTAGCTCTTGCCCGGCTGAAAATTACGCGGCGATCTGAGCCTGCGCCATGTGCACGATGTTCATCGGAATGCGCAGCCTCATCTCCCTGCCGCTCCTGGTTTCCACAGCGTCGACAAACACCAGGGTGTCCGTCATGACGACCGGGTCGTTCACCAACCGGAATTCCTGACCGTACAACTTGATCTCGTTCGTCTTCGCATAACCAAGCCGCTTAAGGGTATTAGAAAGGACTTTAAATTTGCTGGCGGGATCATAGCTGGGTTGTCGCATAGGGCCTCCCTCTTACCTGCATTTTACAGGGCCCGGTTCCCCGGCGACCACTCGGTCGAGATGTTTCCACGCCCAGCGAAGTGCAAGAATCGATTAGATTTAAAGAATTATTACGAATGATCCACAAGCCGGAGTTTCCAGCGGATCCAACGTTGTCTGAAAATTTCGACGCCAGGAGCGCGGATCAACAACATCATCATTATCGATCGCCTCGGTGGGGGCCCGAACGCCACCATCAGCTTTTGAACGCCTTTTGGATCAGCGTATAGCGCGCGGCGCCCAGCATTCCGGAATTGTCGTTCAGCACAATCTTGACCGGCATGTCGTTCAGCAAATCCTGCATTCGGCCCTTGGCCAGGAACGACTGCATGAAGATCGGCGCTTGCATCAGCGGCAGAATCTTCGCCGCAATGCTGCCGCCAATAAAGATGCCGCCCGTGGTCATGAACGTCAGCGCACAGTCTCCGGTCTGCGACCCGTACACTCCCACGAAAATCGACATCGTCCTTTCGCAAATGGCCGCCTTTTTCTCGAGCGCCAGTCGCGAGATCAGCGCCGGTCCATCCGGAGCCTTGGCCATCTGCTCCTTCAGCCAGTCGGGTTCCTGCTCCTTGCCCGTGTCGCGCAGGAATTCGTAGATGCCCTTGATCCCCGGGCCCGAGAGCACGCGTTCGCAACTCACACGGCCGTGCTTCTTGTGCAAGTACTGTAGGAGTTCGATCTCCAGTTCGTTGCCCGGAGAGAAGCTGCTATGCCCGCCTTCACACGCAAACGGATGGTGGCGGAATCCATCCCAGTAGAGTCCGGCCACCCCGAGGCCCGTTCTCGCGGAGATCACGGCCCGGTTGCCGATCGCCTCTTCGTGGCCTTCGCTCAACGTAACGAAATCCTTGGACTCCAGCCCATCGATCCCATAGGCATATGCTTCGAGATCATTGATCAGCCCGACGGTCTTGAGCCTGAGCAGTCCCGCGAGTTCATCGGCGTCAATCGTCCATGCCAGGTTCGAGATCTTGGAGGTCTTGCCCCGCACCGGTCCAGCCACGCCGAAGCACGCGCTGTGCACCGGAATCCCTTCGGTCTTCACAAAATTCGAAATGATATTCGGCAGGCTGCTCTCTTGCTGGCTGAGGTATGTCTTCTCCACCACGGTACTGAGCCGGTTGCCTTCGTCTTCAAACGCGGCGAGGCGTGTCTTGGTCGCGCCAATTTCCCCTGCGAGAATCATGCTCCGATGTTCCTCCATTCACGCTCGTCGCGCAGCATCAGTTCGTCGGCTTCCTTGGGCCCCCACGTGCCCGCGGCATAATTCGGAAATTTACGGGGAGGCAGCACTTTCCACACGTCGAGCACCGGATCGACCACCCGCCACCCCGCCTCCACCATGTCGGCACGCTGGAACAGAGTCGCATCTCCACTCATGCAGTCGTAGATGAGAACCTCGTAACCGGTGTAGGCCTCGGCCTTGAAATATTTCGTGTACTCGAAACTCATGTCGACCGACCCCACCCGCAGGATGGGCCCAGGAATCTTCGCGCCGAAGCTCAGCGAGATCGCCTCCGCCGGCTGAATCTGGATCACTAACTGGTTGGCGTGGAGCTTCTTGATCGGCCCGTGCTGAAAAATCTCAAACGGCGTCGTCTTGAAATGAATCGTAATCTCGGTATGCCGCTCCGCCAGCCGCTTGCCCGTTCTCAGGTAGAACGGCACTCCCGCCCAGCGCCAATTGTCGATGTTCAGCTTCAATGCCGCGAAGGTTTCCGTACGCGATTCCGGAGACACACCCGGCTCGGTGCGATATCCCGGCACGCGCTGGCTCCCGATCATGCCATCTCCATACTGCCCGCGCACCGTCTTCTGCAGAACGTCTTCCGAATCCAGCGGCTTGATCGCATGCAGCACCTTGGCCTGCTCGTTGCGCACCGCGTCTGCCTGAAATGAGATGGGCGCTTCCATGGCGATCAGGCTCAGCAACTGCATTACGTGATTGGGAACCATATCGCGCAGGGTTCCCGCACTGTCAAAGTACCCGCCCCGCTGCTCCACCCCAACGGTCTCCGCATTCGTGATCTGCACATGATCAATGTAGCGGCGATTCCAGATCGGCTCGAAAATCGCATTGTCGAACCGAAACACCATGATGTTCTGCACCGTCTCTTTGCCCAGGTAATGATCGATGCGGTAAATCTGGCTCTCTTTCAATACCTGTTTGATCTGCGCATTCAGTGCCTTCGCTGATTCCAGGTCCGTGCCAAACGGCTTCTCGATCACCACCCGGCGCCACTTCCCTTCCTCTTCCGCGGCCAGCCCCGCGACTCCGAGTTGTTGCACGATGGTCGCAAAGAATTTGGGCGCGGTAGCCAGATAGAACAGGCAGTTCCCGCCGGTTCTGAATTCCGACTCGAGTTTCTTAAGCAGTTCTGCCAGCGCTGTGAAGTTCTCCGGCTCGCTGAATGATCCGCGGTGAAAGCGCAGGCGCTGCGAAAACCAGTTCCACGTGTCGCCCTGCCGGTCGCCAGCGGTCAGGAACTGCGTGACCTGCGTCCGGAACTGCTCTTCCGTCAGGTCATCGTGCGCCGTTCCCACCACGACAAAATCTTTCGGAAGCAGACCCGCCTTGGCCAAGTTGAACAATGACGGGATAAGCTTGCGCATCGTCAGATCGCCCGATGCGCCGAAGATGACCATTGCGCACGGGCCCGCAGCTTTCCCAGGTGTTGCCAGAACACCCTCCGGTCCCGCCGCCACGCTTGCCGACATGGATTACCAGCCCTCGGGAATTGGAATGACAGGAAGTCTGGGACGAAATTGTAGGCGAGTCGCTGAGCAATTGACAGCCCGCAGCGGTGGAAATCCATGAGGTCAACGACTTCTTTTGACCGTGACCCGGGCTTAAACGTTGCCCTTCTTCATCTCGTCCATAAGAAAATCGCAGGAACGCACGCACAGGGCCATGATGGTGAGCGTCGGATTCTGGCACGGATTCGACGGAAATCCAGACGCATCCATGACGAACAGATTCTTCACGTCATGCGCCTGCTGAAATTGCGTGAGCACCGACTTCTTCGGATCATTGCCCATGCGCGCGATGCCCGCCTCATGTACCGCCCACCGTCCGCGCGGAGGATCGGCATAGGTGTGAATGTTCTTCGCGCCGCCCGCCTCCAGCAACTGGCCGGCGCTCGCCGCGATGTCCTTGATCATCGCGGTCTCATTCGGCCCGTTCGACATGTGGATGCGTAGCACCGGAATGCCGAAGGCGTCGACCTTATTCTTATCAATCTCGACGAAGTTGTCCCAGCGGGGAAGCACTTCGCCGAATCCCGTGACGCTGAGCTGCGTTTGCGGCTCGTGCAGCGACTTCTTGTAAGCCTCGCCGAATCCCGAAGCCGTCCAGTTGAAATCGATTTGCGTGTCGCCCTCGAAGCCGTAGCCGCGCACAAACGACTTCGATTGCGGTCCGTTCTTCAAGTTGCGAAAGCGCGGCACGTAAAATCCCACAGGACGATGCGGCCCCGCGAGCGTCGGTTTCGCGTCGAACGACGGCATATCGCCGCTGCCTCCCGCACTGCGGATGTGCGCCGTAAAGTAGTGCCCAAGCACGCCGCTCGAATTTCCCAGGCCGCCCGGATGCTGCGTCGACACCGAATTCAGCAGGATGCGCACCGACTCCTGCGCCTGCGCGCACAGAACCACGGCGCGAGCAGTGACTTCGTGCTGCTCCTTCGTATTGCGATCCACGTAGAGAACGCCACGGGCCTTGTTGCTCCTCTGATCCATCAATACCTTGTAGGCCATGGCATTCGAGATCAGAGTGCAGTTGCCCGATTTCACGGCGTCCGCCACAGTAGTAAAGGCTGAGTTGAAGTACGACCGCGACTGGCAACCGCGCTCGCACGGTCCGCAGTAGTGGCAGGCGGCGCGTCCCTTCAGTGGCTGCGTGAGGTTGGCCGAGCGCGCCGGAGTCACCGTCCACCCGAGTTTCTGCTTGGCGCGATTCCGCAACTGAGTTTCCTGGCAAGTCAGCGGCATGGGCGGCTGGAATTTACTGTCCGGAAGATGGCTCAGCCCCTCGGCCTGCCCGCAAATCCCGACATACTCCTCGACCAGGTCGTAGTAAGGCTCAATGTCCTTATAGGTAATGGGCCAGTTCTCGCCCTGGCCATCGTGGCTCGCCGCCTGAAAATCAAAATCGCTGAAGCGCAGCGACACCCGCCCCCACACATTGGTACGCCCGCCCGTCATGCGCAAACGGCCAAGCCAGTGAAAGGGTTTGTCATCAGGCGCGCTGTAGGGTTCGTCGAGATCGTTGCAGAACCACTCGTAGTTGTACTCGCTGCAGATATCGAAGCCCGTCTGGATCGGCCGCGTCTTCTTGATGATCGATGATGCCAGGTCGCGATACTTCAAGTCGAACAGCGGCTTGTGCTCGGTGAAGTTGCTGTTCGATTGCGGACGTCCCGCTTCGAGCAATGCCACTTTTAGCCCCGCTTCAGCGAGCCGTTTGCACGCCCAACCGCCGGAAGCGCCCGAGCCCACCACGATGACGTCGAATGCTTGCTTGCTATCGGTCATTTCAAATCAAGTCCCTTGAATCTCGTAGCGCCGGCATCTTGCCGGCAGTCGCGAGGGCGTCCCGCCCTCGCTCGCGGCGGGCAAATCCCAGCCAACACTTCCAGACGGAAGCTCTACACAGTGGGAGAGTCACTCGTGGCCTCCCGGATGAGCGCATTCTGCCGGACTTTCAAAATAAAAGTCGTCGTTCCATCCCAACTCGCGCAGCCCCGCTTCCGACGAGCAGTACGTGGCGACGATCCATCCCTTGAGATTCTCGAAGTGGTCGCGAAGATTGGGCGCGGCCGTGAGCGGAGTTCGCTGGTTCAGTTTCCACCCGGGAGCATCGTCATCATGTTCGGCATGAGGCGGCTCCTGCTCGGCACAGAAGGTGAGAACTTCGTCGATTTGGCTTGGCGAGAGCTTCGCAATCTCCGAGTGGAATTGTTTCGTCGCCTGTCCATCGAGCGCAGTCAGTGCAGCCGCGAACAACTTCCGGGTTTCATCAGTTTCGACCGTCATCAGAAGATCGATCACGCGATTCACATGCGCCGCGCCTGCGCCCGGCACCATGCGGTCAGAAATCGCGATCAACTCATCGTTTTGCTGCGCGCTAAGAAACCGCGGAGACCAGCTCACCTCGTCATCTGCCGCCGGCATCGACGAGAGCCTCGACAGGTGCCTCAACACGGGATGCGCCTCTGCTGCCAGGGGAACGGCCAGGGTGGCGCCCATTCCCGCAAAAACGCGTTGCAGAACCTCCCGCCGGGTGAGGCGTTTCTGCGGCTCAGAAGAAGACGGAAGGATGGGAAGGGTTGGGCGCGAATTCATCGACTTTCCTGGTGAGCTCCCGGGTTCGTTCTTGCCACGCTTTTACGACTTCGCATCGCCGAAATATCCGCGCACCACACGCGCATAGTCTGCGACTGCAATCTCCGGATCCTCAAGCTCCGGATGCCATACCTTCTCCCACTCAAAGCAATAGAACCCCTCGTAGCCGGCGGCGCGCAGCAGTTCGACTTGCTTGCGCACGGGGATGTTGCCCCTGCCCGTAAGAACGTATTTCCGGTCTGGACCTTCTCCCACCGCATCTTTCAGATGTGTATGGTGAATCCACGGACGAAGCGCCTTCAGCGTGACCTCCGGGCCCTCGTTCGAAGTGCAGTACGTATGGAACGCATCCCACAACAGACCGACATGCTTGGAATCTGCGCCCGTCAAAACTTCCTTCAGCACCGCGGCCGCTGTGAAGTCGTCATGCGACTCGATCAGCACCGTCACATTCTTTGTTCCGGCATACTCTCCCAGTTCGTGTAGCCCGTCGGACACTCGCTTCTTCAACTCGGCGTCGGGAGTCACCGGCTTGGCGGAATCCGAACTTTTGCCGAAGACGCGGATGTACGGCGCGTTCAATTGAGACGCCAGGTCGATGAAGCGTCGCGCGTCCGCGATCCCTTTCGTGCGCTTGTCCGTGTCCGGTTCTCCCACCTCCGTCGAACTGCTAACGCAAGCGATCTTCAGGTCATGCGACTTGATCTGCTGCAGCGTCTCCTTGATGCGAACGGGCGCGAACACTGGATGCGAAGGCAAGTCCATGCTTCCCTGCAGCCCACGAAGTTCCACCGCGGCAAATCCATTCTGCGTTGCGAAGTCCAGAATCTTGGTGAAATCCCAGGCAGGGCAGGCTAGCGTCGAGTATGCGATAGGCAGTCGCGCCGCAGTGGGCGGCTCCGCAAACGCCGCGGATGCAGCCGCGAACGAAACAGTTTGGATGAAAGTACGGCGTGTCGTCTTCATAAGATTCTGACTGTTGTCAGTTCCCCGTCGTGGCCTTCCAATAAGCCTGGTGCCCAATGTAATCATCGTCGGCAAGATTCGCAATGATCAATCGCCGCAACTCCAGCGGATTAATTTCTCCCTGGTGTTTGTACACCACTTCGCCATCAGGGCGAATCAGCATCGTGTACGGGACGGCCGCGTTCCACTCCGAATCAAAAGCGCCCATCAAAGCATAAATATCAGTAGAGCCCATCAGCAGATTGTGGCTGGTCGCGTGTTCCTTCTGCAGCGCGGCTAGCACACCAGCCCGTTCGTCGGGATAGTTGATGCTGACCGTGACCAGGTCAAACGCCCGATGCCCGTACATGCGGTACATCGTTTCAAGGTCCGGCAGTTCCTTGAAACAAGGGCCGCACCACGTCGCCCAGAAATTAACCAGCACCAGCTTGCCGGTCGAATTCTTGCGCAGAGCTTTCAGGTCGTCGGCGCTGGCGGGCTTCACATCCACCGGCTTGCTCTCGATTTCGGCAAGTTCCTCCTTGCGGCCCTCCTCTTTATATATCCATTTGGTCGAGCACCCCACCGACGGCGTCTTCGGGACTTTCACAGCCTGGTTCGACAGAAGAGCCTCGATCGCATTCCGCGCATCCTTCACCGTCACCAGCGGCTCGCGCGGATTATTATCGACCCGCCCCTCGTAACGGAGCTTCCTGTCCTTATCGAAGATGAAGAGATGCGGAGTCGCCGAAGGTCCGTAAGCGCTAGCTACTTTCTGCGTTTCGCCGTCGTAGAGATACGGGAAATTGAACTTCCGGTACGCAACCCGCGTCTTCATGTCGTCGAACGAGTCGCCTACGTCGGTGTATCCCATTTCATCGAGGCGCACGGCATTGGGACTATTCGGCTCGATCGCGACCAGCGTCACACCGCGATCCTTGTAGTCTGCCGCCAGCTGCTTGATCCGGCTCTCGTACAGCTGCGCCGTCGGACAGTGATTGCAGGTAAAAACGATCACCAGCACCTGGCTCGCAGCGTAGTCCTTCAGGCAATGGTTCTGGCCGTCAACTCCCTGCAGGCAAAAGTCCGGAGCGGCACTTCCGATTGCAAGCGTCGGAGGACCGCCTTCATCACAGAAAGTCGGTGCAGCAAATAACAACAGCACAAGACCGACTATATAAAAAAGAAGAGAGCGCAACATAGGCTAGCTCCGGGTTGACTTCCCTGTCTTTCCAGTATTGAATCGTTTTATCATCAAATTGTAAATACAGTGAGAGGACTCGGGACCGTGGACGAAATCGCTGTCGCCCTCGCCTTCCTGTCATGTCTGCTGATCGCGCAGCCGGTCGTCGCCCAGCAGAAACCGCAGACCAACCCGAAATCGGCGGCATCCGTAGCCACCGTTCACGTCGACACCAACCCGCAGCACGTCCTGAACTCATTCGATCCCGACCGCACCCTGGGCAGTTCCGTCGACGTGTTATCGCGCTCCGGCATCGACAAGGTCTACACCCCGCACATTCTTCAGGAATCGCTTTCCGCCGGCTGGGGCCCGATCACCTACCGCAACAACACTGAGCTCCGAATGGCCGCCTGGCACTGGACCGAGAACGGCTCCTGGAGCGATCCCGAGCACAAGAGCGGCTACTTCACCGGCAGCACTGAACTCAAAGAACCGACCCGCTACATCCTCGCGTATGCCCTGCCGCATCGTGGATTCTCCACCAGCGGCGACCGCCCGGCCCAGGGACCAAATCTCACCTACTGGAAAAGCAACCCGTATCTCACCAGCAAGTTCACGAAAGAAAGCGATGCGCTGCATCCGCAATGGGTAATCATCGATCTGCGCGCATCCAAACCTGTAAACGCTGTGCGCATCGCATGGGAAAATCCCTTCGCCAAGGTCTACCAGGTGGAGTACTGGGCGGGCAAAGACGCGCTCGACTTCGATCACGGCCCCGAAGGCGAATGGAAGGTCTTTCCTCCCGGCAGAATTACCAACAACGCCGGTGGCCCGACCACGCTGACCCTAGCCCCGCAGCCCGTCACCACCCAGTTTGTGCGGGTGTTGATGACGGAGTCCTCGAACACCTGCGACGAACACGGCTCGCAAGACGTTCGCAACTGCGTCGGCTACGCAATGCGCGAATTGCAGGCAGGCACCGCGGATTCAGGCGGTGCCTTCACCGACGCATCCGCAGGAGCCACCGGAGACGCGGCCCCTGTCTTCGGCTCTTCTTCCATCGATCCCTGGCACTCCGAATCCGACGTCAACAACACCGGCAACTACCAGCACACCGGTTTCGATCTCTTCTTCACCAGCGGCATCACCAACAACCTGCCCGCCATGATCCCCGTCACCATGCTCTACGGCACGCCGGAAGACTCCGCCGCCCAGATCGCCTACATCGAGAAGCGCGGCTATCCGATCGGCTACATCGAAATGGGCGAAGAGCCCGACGGCAAGCACGCCATGCCCGAAGACTACGGCGCGCTCTACATCCAATGGGCCGACGCACTTCACAAAGTCGATCCCGCACTCAGGCTGGGAGGACCGATCTTCGAAGGCGTCAACGCAGACATCCACGTCTGGCCCGACGCGCAGGGCCGCAGGTCCTGGATGGGAAGATTCGTCGGCTATCTGAAATCACACGGCCACCTCAGCGATCTCGCGTTCGTTTCCTTTGAGCACTACCCCTACGAGCAGCACTGCAACATCATGTGGAAGAACCTCTATGCTGAGCCCAAACTGATGAAAGGCATTCTGAAAGTCTGGCGCGACGACGGCGTCCCCGCGAACGTTCCCCTCATGGTTACCGAAAGCCACCTGGCCGCATCTCTCACCGGACCGATGAGCACGATCTTCGCCGGCCTCTGGCTCGCCGACAACATCGGCTCATTTTTCGAGGGCGGCGGCGCCGCGTTCTACCACTCGCCCATCCAGCCGCAGCCGGTGCAGGACTCCTGCCTCGGCCCCGCGTCCTGGTCGAACTTCGTCACCGACAAGGACTACAACATCACCGGCTACACCTCGCTCTACTTCGCCGCCCACATGATCAACCGCGAGTGGGTACAGCACCGCTCGGGAGTTCATCAGATGTTCCCCTCGTCCGTAAACGTGAAAGACGCAGACGGCAATGACCTCGTGACGTCCTACGCAGTCCACCGTCCCGACGGCAACTGGTCGCTGATGCTCGTGAACCGCGACGAAACCGAACCCCATGTGGTGCGTGTGGAGTTTGGAGCCGCGAACGCGGGATTCTCCGGACCAGCAACAGTCACGACCTTCGGCAGCGAACAATATGTCTGGAAGGCCGACGGCCTCAACAGCCACGCCGATCCCGATGGGCCTGAGATCGGTTCTCAGGTGAATGCGAACCGCAAAACGACATTCACGCTGCCTAAGGCATCGATTACAGTCTTACGCGGGAAAGTGAAGCAGCCTTGAGGACTTTCCGAAACCGACGGTGCCCCACGTTCGCGCGTTCTGTGCGCTAACGTGGGCTTCCGCATCAGCCAAGAACCCTGAGGGATCCCGAATGAACCGCGCCCGCTTCCCCCGTATCACGCTCTGCACTCTTCTCTTCTCTGCTCTGGTCTCCGCACAGCCTAAGCCCGATCGCCAGGTCGCCATCACCATCGACGATCTCCCCGCCGGTGCCGCCGGCTTCATGACCGCCGACGAAATCACCGGCATGACCACCAAGCTTCTAACGACCCTTCGCGATCAGAGAGTCCCGGCTGTCGGCTTTGTCAATGAGAAGAAGCTCTATAAAACCGGCGAGGTCGATGCCCGCATCGGCGCTCTCCGTTTGTGGGTCGACTACGGATTCGAGTTAGGCAACCACACCTACAGCCACGCGTCCCTGAATCGGGTAAGCCTGCAAACCTGGGAAGATGAGGTCATCCAAGGCGAGAGTGTCACCCGCCTCCTGCTCGCCGAGCACAAGATGACGCTGCGCTACTTCCGCCATCCCTACCTCGACACTGGCCGCGATCTCGCCACGCGCCGCAAGGCCGAAGAATTCCTCACCCAGCGCGGCTACCACATCGCGCCCATCACCTTTGACGCCTGGGACTGGATGTACGCCCCCGTCTACGACGACGCCAAGAAGCGCGGCGACACCAAGCTGCAAGACGACCTGGTGAAAAGCTATCTCTCCTACAGCGATTCCGTGTTCGCCTACGACGAACAACTCTCCAAGCAGATTCTGGGATACGAACCCAGGCAGATCATCCTTCTGCACGGCAACAATCTCGAAGCCGACCACATCGGCGAACTCCTCGACATCTTCCGCAAGCGCGGATACCGCTTCATCACGCTCGATGACGCCCTGAGCGACCAAGCCTACAGCCTCCCAGACACCTACGTCGGCGAAGAAGGCACCGGCTGGCTGGATCACTGGGCCATCACCATGGGCAAGCCTCCGCAAGGCGCGCCCGAATTTCCGAAATGGGTTATCGATAGAGCCCAGAGCCTGCGCAAACCGCAGCCCTAAGCCTCGTATCAGGGCGCGCCTTCAGGCGCAAGAGAGGGAGAGAAAGATGCGGCTTCAGCCGCTGCTACTTGCTCCATCCGTCCTCCGCCGAAACCGCCATCAAAAACCACGACGTATGCGGAAGCCACTGCTCCTGCCAGCGCCAGTCGTTGTCCGCGCCGGTCTCCGTGTACTTCAAGTCGAAGTCGATATCGGCCTCGTCCTTGAACCCGCTGGTGATTCCGTTCGAAATCCCGCCCGGCGAATTCGTGAACTCCCACGAATCAAAAAACATGTATTGCGGATTGTTCCGTCCCGCCCCATGCATCATCGATGAATCAAACGGATTCAACCCGAGTATCCAATTGATCTGATCCAGTGCGAACGCCCGCAGCTTCTTCTGAAATTCCGGATCATCGGGAAACTGCTTCGCCGCCAATTGCGCCGCCGTCGCCAGCGAAGCCAGCCGCGCGTTCTCGCCTTGCCACCACGGAGCTGCATCGCTGTTATGCGGAAAGAAGAAGCTTGTCTTGCGATGACCGTCTTTGTCTTGCACCAGCTGCCGGGCGTACCCAAACGGATTCGTAACCTCCGCGTTCCAGGCCAGCTGCGCCTTCAGAGACCTCTTCACCGCCTCCAGCACGTCGCGTTTCCCGTTGCCGTCAGCAATCTCCGCGTAGTACAGCAGGCTCACCACGGGCAATCCCGCATCCGAGGCGTGAAAGAACGGACGATCGTGATCGTCCGCCCGCCAGTAATCATGAAACTCCCCGCTCGAAATCAGCCGTGCTTCGAGACTCGCAGCCCGCCGATCAGCCGCCGCTTTGTACTCTGCTTTCTTGGTAGCCCGGTACAACTCGGTCGCAGCCACCAGCGCGCAGTAGTCATCCACGATGTTGTCCTTGCCATCGTTGGTCATGCGCGCGTTGTTCTTCTCCAGGTAAGCGAATCCATCTTCCGCCGCCTTGAGATAATCCGCGTTCTTGAACTCACCCGAGAACGGATAGCTGCTCGCCATCGCCAGCACCGCAATCGCCATCCCTCCACCCGACCGGTAGCTCACCTCGTACTCGCGATCATTGCTAGCCTGCTGCACCATGTCCGTGGGCGCCTTGTCCTTCGACTGGAAGATGCCGTACTTCTTCATCTCGCCGGACACCTTCCGCTCCTCCGGCTTCTGGTCCACGCCGCCATTCGAGATCGACCGGTAAAACGATCCCTGCGAATTCTTCAAGCGCACCAGGTAGTCGGCGCCATACATCGCCTCATCGAGCGCTCGCGTCCTGTAACGCGCAAACGAGGGCACCGCCCGCGCATTCATGAGTTCATAGCTCTTGAACAGCGAGTACGCGACCAGCGGAATCTGCTGCGGGTTGAAGTAGGTCGAAAAAGAAAGATGCGACAGATGCTTTCCATAGTCGCCGGTGGCATCCCACCACCCGCCATGCGCATCGAGCGACCCCGCTTTGCCGTCGAACGGCAAATGCCGATCCGCAGCATCCATGCGCCCCGCGCTGCGCTCTTCCTTGAAGTAGTTGATAGCATCTGAGATCGTGTTGCGCTCCAGAATCATTTTCTGAACGCGAAATGAAAACGACCGTACCGAGCCCCGACTGGTCTTGCAGTCCAGGTAGTATTGCCCCTCGGAAGTGAACGAATCGAAGTCGACGGTCCAGAAATACCAATCCCGCCACTTCTGGACAGGACCGACCGCGCGCGCTGGAATCGTAAGAGCCGTCTGATCTCCGGCATAGTTCTTCAGCGCGCACGCCGACACGCCGTCCGATTCCTTACCCAGAACCACAACATGCTTCGGCCCGGCCGGATCGTAGCCCAGATGATTGGTGAGAACCTTGGTCTCCGCGGCATGCAGAGCTACGGAAAGTAGAATAAGCAGAGAGAAACAGAGCGCTAAGCTCAAACGCACGAAGAATCCTCCCGGGCAAGGGCGATGGCCACTGCGAGATCTTGTCGATGGAGCGACGGGCGTCCTCACCCGTCGTCCAACCGCAACTACAGCGTGCCTCCCAATCTCGAAATAATCTCCAGGCACGCTCGCGTCACATGATACGGGGCTTTCCACGGTCCAACTTTCTCGTCGTCGATTCTCCCGTCATGAAAAATGGCGGTGTAGACCTCGCCGAACTGATGGTCCACAAAGCGCTCCATGAAGAAGCGCGCCTCCAGATCAAAGGCTTGCCAGTACTTAGGGTCTCCCGTGAGTTGGTAAGCGTTGAGAAAGGCAACCAGAGCCTCGCACTGTTGCCACCATTCCATGTCCTTGTTTTTCGCAAGTTCAGTCGCGGGACCGTAGCGGTAGACGCCGCCGTGCTCTTTGTCAAAGCCATAACGCAGGGCGTGATCGACAAGCGCCAGGCTGGCGCGGCGAATGGCAGGATCCTGCTGCCTTCCCACACGCTCGGCCGCTTCTACAATCAGCCAACTGGCCTCCAGGTCCAAACCATACTCGGATTCCTTGGAGTCGCCCTCGCGGTCCGCCACGCTCCAATCATCGTGGAAGTAGTACCGGCCGTAGCCGATGTCGGCATCGATGATCTTATGCGCGAACAAGTCCAGTAATTCTTCCAGCCGTGCTCGGACCTGTTGATCGCCCGTAACTCCATACAGGGTGGCGAGTGCTTCCACAAGGCCCAAATGCCAGTCGTATGACTTCCGTCCGAAAGACCCGGCGCCATTCGGCCCGTCTTTATAGTTTTCGATGAACTGCCAGTCCGCGGTGAACGCGATGCGATAGCCCCCGTACTTGTCATCGTGGGCATGCTGGTCGATTGCCCGGAACAGTCCGAGCGCTTCGCTGGCCGCCTGATCATCGCGGAAGGCAAGAGCGTATTCCGCCAACCCCTCCATCGTGTACGACATGGGATTCAGCTGCTTGGTCGAATCGACCACCTTGCCCTCGCGAGTGACCATGAAGTAGTAGCCGCCGTGCTCCTTGTCCCACATCTTCTCGCGCAGGAACTTGAGGCATGCGGACGCCATCTTCTGGTATGCCGGATCCGGATAGCGACGATAGGCCTCCGAGAAAGACCAGAGCCCCCGCGATATCAGCACGACAGACTTCTCGCCCGATCCAGTGGGTTCGCCACGGCGATTCAACTGTCCCAGCAGGCCGCCGGATTCCTTGTCGAGAGCGTGGTCAACCCAGAACTGAAGCACCGTATGTTGCAGTGTGTCACGGATGACGACGGCCCAGTCGCGCGCTGCTTCTCCGTTCATCTGCGCTGAGAGAACGGGGGATGAGCACAATACGATCAGCAGCAAAGCCGAACCGACAAGTCTTTTGTTCTTGGGATTCACTTCACCCTCCGCGCGAGTCGTCAAATATCGCCATCCCTAACGACGCAGTTGGCCCGAAAAAATCGAGGGCACGCCGCAAAGCGTGCCCTTCATGGTCTAAATCTAGGGCCCTAAAAAGACAGCTTCAGCGCCAGTTGCCCGATGCGAGGGTCACGGGCACTGGTGACGAGACCTATGTTGCCGGCAACATCGCCGTCAGGATTGGTGAACTGCGCATGATTGAACGCGTTGAATAGTTCACCGCGGAATTCGAGCAGAACCCTCTCTGTAATACGGGTGTTCTTGTGGAATGCGAGATCCCAGTTGTTAATTCCCGGACCGTGGAAGAATCGACGTTTCACATTGCCGATGGTCCCTAGGTCCGAGGATGAGAAGGGGGTTGGATCAAAGAAATAGTTTCCAATCCTGTTTGGGTCGATCTGGGTGATCTGGCGTGGGTTAAGGAAATGGATCGTCGAACCGTCGTATTTCGGCACGTCCGCACCGCTGCAACCGCAGAGCGACTGATCATCGCTTTCGCTAAGCGTGATCGGGAAGCCCGTGGTAAAGCGCGTGATGCCCGAGATCGTCCAACCGCCAAGTAGCTTGCCCTTCACACCGTGCTCGGACTTGGCGAAGGGCAAGTCGTAACTGTAGCTCACGACAAAGTTGTTTGTAACGTCGAAGGTCGAGAGCGCTCGGCTCAAGTCGGGATTGTAAGGATTGATCGCATCAAAGAACCCGGAAGAGTTGTCGATGGATTTCGACCAGGTATACGCGCCAAGAACGTGAAAATCTCCCACGTTCTTTTGGAGTTGAATCTGAAGAGAGTTGTAGCCGGAGTTCGCGGCCGTAGCCTGCCATGCGTTGTTCGCGAAATCGAGGGAGCCAGTTCCCGTGATCTGATCAAGCTCTCGTCCCGAGGTCACGGAATACGGCCGAGTGCCGCCAAACTTAGTCGGGGTGCCGCCCAAGTTGTAAATTTGGTCTTCCAAAAAGGGTCCGCAGCCCGGGGTAGCCAGGCATAGGCTTGGAATCCCCGGGTTCGACTCGACCGTCGAAAGCAGGTGTCGTCCGCGCGAGCCCACATAACCCATCGAGAACAAGAAGTTTTTAGGAAGCTCGCGTTCAACCACCAGATTGAATTGAATCGAGTACGGCAATTTGTTGGTGGTCTTGTAGCCGGGAGTATAGGCAAGGGGCAGGTACTTGGCCCAAATTCCGGTCGCGCCCGCCGGCGGGATCGTGAACGGGAAGCGATTGCCCGAGGGATCCTGCTGTCCTACCCGTCGTTTGTAGGGCTCCTCGATGTAAATGGGGGATGGACTCACCCAGAACAATCCGAAGGGAGCGTCGCCGACCTCGTTGAACAGCGTGACGTCCTCGATCGCCGTGTAGTAAATGCCAGAACCGACGCGAATGCTCGTCTTTCCCGGACCGCCCGTGAGTTTCGCGATGGTTCCGTCCGTTGCTCCAGGCGAATAGGCAATACCCAGCCGCGGCGCAAATCGGGTGTATTGGGTCGGCGCCAGCGTGCGGGGTATGCCCGGATCCTTCGGAAACACTAACCCTGTCGGCGAGTCCGGATAGACAGTTGACTGAACCCCGGGGACGAAGGTCTGGATTCTGTCCTTCGTGTCATAAAAGGGCTGGCTCACGTCCCAGCGCAATCCGTAATTGATGGTTAGATCGGAGGTGACCCTGTACGTGTCTTGGCCATACAACCCAAAATACTTGGTACGCGAATCCAGCAACTGCGCGCTCGTCTGATTAAACAGATCCGGGGCGCCCAGCAAATAGTCCGCGAAGTCACTTCCCGTTTCACCTCCGTCGAACTCAAACCATCCGTTGGGCGTGTAGGTGTTGCGCTCGTTGACCTGAATGTATCGAATGTCGCCGCCAAACTTGAGCGTGTGCTTGCCGATGATTTTGGAGAAATTATCGGTGATCTGGTACGTGTTGTTGTACTGCCCGGTGGTGCCGTCGGGCAGGCCAAATGCGGTATTCATTTGCCCGAAGGTAATGGAAGCCACCCCTTCATATTTGGAATTCGTCGGGGCGACTCCCAGTGGATGTGTAGCATCCGCGCGGAAATAGCCGAAGTCTTCGATTTTCCCCAGACCACCCACGGGTTTATTCCGCAGCAACCCAATGCGCGTATAGTTCAGTCGCACTTCGTTGACGGTACTTGGATCGAGGAGCGCGATGTTGCTCAACTGGACCTGCTGGGCACGGGAGAGCGAAACTGTCGAAAACCCGGGCGCACTGTTGGGACCAAAGCAATTGCAGAAAGGATTCAGGTAGTTGGCGTCATCAAAGTGATAGTAGCCGGACCAATTGCCGAAGTGCCCTGTGTTGTAATCAACCCGCAATCCAAATTTTTCGTCGCGCAAATTTAGTTTTTCGGCGGTTGTGGAGAAGGTGTTGCCCGCATTGGGGTCGGGTAGGAACTTGAGCGTTGCGACCGCCACTGGCGACCACGCCGTCTGAGGAATGATCGGTCCGTTGGGGCCGGGAAAAACGCAGCCGGTGTCCTTATCGTTGCTAGCACACCCCGGGAACCAATACGGTTCGCCGCTCTTAACCCCATAGCCCAGGCGCTGACCCAGAACATAGGGCATGTTGGTTGTGTCAGGAGTCGTGGTACCGGGCAGGAAGTCGTTCCCGCGCACTGCACCAGTAAACACCGAAGCCGCATCGAGGTCAGAGAAGTCGCCGGTCTTCTCGAGTACGGAGGGAACAACCAGGGTTTGAGAGACTCCTCGTACTTCACGAGTACCTTGGTAGTCACCAAAGAAAAACAGCTTGTTTTTCACGATCGGGAAGCCGAGCGTGCCGCCGAACTGATTGCGCTTGAAATCTCCTCGCGTCGGATCGAAGAAGCCGCGTGAATCCAGCTTCTCGTTCCGCAGAAATTCGTAGGCCGACCCGTGAATCCCGTTGGTTCCCGACTTGGTCACGACGTTGACGATCGCGCCAGAGAAGCGGCCGTATTCCGCGTTGAAAGTGTTCGTAAGCAGCCGGAATTCCTCAATCGAGTCGAGAGTTGGCACGATGGAAGCGCCGTTAAAAACACTCTCCTCCACGTCCCCGCCATTCACCAGGAAGGAGTTGGCGGACTCTCGTTGCCCATTCACGGATAGCTGGCCGGAGTTCGTCTGATTGCCTGAGACGGGGCGGTCTGCGAGCCCACCTTCCGACATAGTCGGTACGACGCCTGCCTGCAAGCCGAGAAGGTCGAGATAGCTGCGGCCGTTCAGCGGCAGCGACGTCATTTTCTTTGCTCCGATGACGTCCCCAAGCTGCGTGCTGCTAGTATCGACCTGGGTGACGGATCCAGTGACCTCAACCGTCGCGGTGACGGCGCCGACGGTCAGTTTGAAGTCCGCTCGGTATTTCTGATTCACTTCGAGCTTGATGCCAGACTGTACCGAGGCTCGGAAGCCAGGCGCTTCCACACGCACTGAATAGTTCTCTCCCACCGGCACAGCGAGGAACTCATAGGCGCCCTGCGTGTTCGCTTGAATCTTGCGCTCGAGCCCAGTGTCTCCGCTTCTCAGGATGACGACAGCGTTGGGGACGATTGCGCCGCTCGGGTCCGTGACCACCCCGGAAATCGAACCCGTGACCTCTGCATTCAGCACAAGTGGGAGCAGCAGGTAGACGACAAGACCCCAGCCAAAAATCCTCCATGGCAGGTGGCGATTCATGCGTTACCTCCAACTATGTCTTTCGGGACTAGAGACTAGAATTGCGCATAAAATTACTCAGAAGGCCGTGATCAGTCAAGATTAAATCGTTTTAAAACGAGTAAAATTATGAGTGGGGGTAACCAGTATTGTGACTGCAACCCGTGCCGGGATTCCACCGGCCCGCAGGTCGGGCGCGAGAAGGTGAGGAACTACAGACGCGCCAAATCTTTGCTGATAACGGGTTTCATCGCCCTTGAGATACTGGCAAGCTTCCCATTAGCCCAGGCACAACAGCCGCGGCCAAGTTGCGCTCAAGCCCAGCCCTACCTGACCGGGGCCCAGGCTGCCCTCAAGGCAAACGATGCAGCCAGCGCATTCGAAAAACTGAATGCGGCCCTCGGAGTCGATCCAAAGTGCGCGGATGCACATCTGCTGTTGGGGCTCACGGAGTTTCAGCGGGGAGAGGTGGCGAAGGCCATCCAGCACTATCGACAGGCCCTCAAGCTGGATCCTCGTTCCTACTCGGCTCATTACGATCTCGCTCTCGCCTACATAAAGGACAAAAAACTTCAGCCCGCCCGCGCAGAACTCGAACAAGCCGTCGCCTTGGATCCCAAACAAGCCAACGCCGCCTATGACCTCGGCCTCGTCTTGCTCGAAATGGGGCAACCCGCAGCAGCGCTTCGCTCCTTGCGCCGTGCGCGCGCATTGACTCCAGAGCGGCCGGACGTTTCCTTTAACCTGGTCCGTGCTTCGCTCGAAGCGGGACGACTCGAAGACGCCCGGCAGGCGGCAAAGCAAGCTCCCAACAAACTGACTTCGGATTTCCAGTGGAATGCGGCCCTTGGTCAGGAATTCCTCAAGCATGCTCAGCCCAAGGATGCGCTCCCGTATCTTCGCGCGGCGAACGCGGCGCGCCCTGCCAACGGCGACGTGCGAATCCAGCTGGCGACGGCTTACCTGGCGTCTCGCCAACCCGACTCCGTGTTGGAATTGATAGAGGCACCCACCACCGCCGACGAACATTACTTGCGGGCAAGTGCCTTCTATCAGGCTCATCGCTTTCCTGAGGCAGATCAGGAATCGGACGCAGCCTTAACTCTGGCTCCGGAAAATCCCAAGGTTCTGGTCCTGCGCGTTCGTCTTCTGCAACGGGCTGGTCAGCAGGAGGAAGCGCTGGAGATGGCGCACAAGGCGTGCAATCTCGCTCCCCAGTGGGATGAGCCTTTTTACCTCGCGGGAATCGGTTACTACCTCTTGCGGCACTACGCGGAAGCGCGCCAAAATCTCACGCGCGCCTTCGAACTGAATCCCAAGTCATCCACAGCAATATTCATGGCGGCGCTGTCATCCGCCAGCGACGGCGAACCGCGGGAAGCGGAACGGCTTCTCCGGCGCGCCATTGCCTTACAGCCCGACAACGCCCGCTTTCACTGCCACCTCGGAATTTTGCTCATGCGTCTGAATGACTACACAAAGGCGGAGGTGTCTCTGAAAAGGGCTGCACAACTGAAGCCAGAATACCCGCTGCCGCACTATGAACTTGGGAAGCTGTGGGTGTACGCGAAGCAATGGAACGATGCCCGCCAGGCATTTGAGTCGACGATCGCCGCAGATCCTGGATTCACCTCGGCTTACTACCAACTGGCCCGCGTGTACGCGTCGCTCGGGGATCGCGAGAAATCAGAACGCGTGCTCGCTGATTTCAGAAGACTCCACCAAAAAGAGAAGGATGACTCCGCAGTCGTGGACGAAGACGCGAAGAGTGAATCTGACCAGCAGTGATGCACGTTCTGAGTTGGCCGCTTAGACCGGCAGGATGGTTTCTTCCGCAGCGTCCGGATGATGGGTCCGGCGCTGTTTGCGCAATTCGTTTAAAAAGAGCTCGGTCGACAGCGTTGCCTTGTTATGGAACAGGTCCAGTAGCGGATCTTCAATCTCCTGCTGCGTCGCCGGTGTGGTCCGGGCAGTCGGCTGCGATTCCAGCCCTTCCGGTTCCACCAGCAGGTCGGGCAACACGTCGCCCGCTTTCATCAGCGTCTGGATAAATTTTTCCACGTGGCTCTGCTGTTCGTTGGTGGATTGCGTGAGTTCCACGCCCATCCCGACTTCCGGGTGCATTACCCGCACCACGCCTTCGACCCGAAGCTCCAACTCGCCGGCGCGCATCGACAAGACAATCCGCGTGCGCGGAGGAAAGGGCGAAGAAATTTCCAGATAGCAGCCGCCCAGGCTCAGGTCGGTCAGTTTGCAGCGCACGGGTGGATCGTCCTTCTCACTCTCAGGCGACTGCTGGTTGAGCCACTGCCGCAGGTCGTGTGACAAATCCACCTCGAGACTGGTGAAGCGGATGCCGATCTGGCCTCCCGGATTCTGCCACGCCACTTCGCCAACCACCTCAATCGCCTTGCTCGTGCCCGGCAGCGTGAAGTGCACTTCCCAGGGGCCGGGATCTTTTTGCTGCTTCGGAAATTGCACCGCCATCCCGCCTTCACTGATGTCGGTGGTCGGCACGTCTTGCATAAATCCTGTGCGATCGTTCTTGAGAGCGACCGCGATTTGGATTGCGACCCGCGCATTGCGCCGCCGTTCGCGCTTCATCAGCGCGCGCGCCGCGCGAAAACTCGACTTGGCACGCTCCGTCGAAACCGGCTTGTAGAGAACGAAATGCGCACCCATGTCGAATGCGGGACGCAGCCCGGTGTGGCCGTCCATGATGGCGATGGCGATCGCGCGTTTGTTGGCGGGCGCCGAACGCGCGCTCTTCAATACCGAAGTGGCTGTCTTCAGGTCGGTGCAATCAATGATGACTGCTTCGAATCGCTGGCGGGTCAGCTTGTGGATGGCTCCATCCGGGTCCGTGCAATGCTCGATTCCGATCTCCAGATCGCTCAGCACGCGCCGCAACACCCGTACGATCTTCTCATCGGCGCACAGCACCAGGGACTTCAGACCCATAATACCCTTTCCAAACTCCGTGCCGATTTCACCTGGACTCCTAGCCCTGGTGCGAACCCTTTTCTTCTTCGTCCTCCGCGTTCAGGAGGTGAGCGACGCTGCGTAGCTGTTCCGCCGCCGTCTGCAGGGCTTCAATCTGCTTGCCCAGTTGGGCCTGTTCGGCCTGCTTCTTCCGAAGCACCTCATAGATATCTCTCACGAAATCCGCCTCCTATTGGGCACTCTAAGGTTCGATTACTACATCGTCAACAATCGTAGTTCGGTTGGCGTTACGGCCGTAATGCAGGTGGGGAATTTGGCGGAGTCTATGAAAAACAGGAGGCTTCGGGAATTTTTAGAGTTAACCCACCAGAAATCAACCTAACCATCTGTAAAATATTGCCTTACGTAGAACCCAGCCGTCGGTCAACCGCCAAATTGTGATTGACTTTACTCAAGAACAGGCTTATCCTCTTGTGTCTCCAATATCCCATAGGGCTGCTGTCAAGTGGATCTTGCCTTTTGTCGTCCTTTCGGGCTTTGGTTTTGCATCTTACCTAAGCGCCAGTGAATCTAAGGCTTAGACGCGTTTTCCCAGGCAGTCGAACTTATTCCAACATTACGAGGTCGTAGAATCTTCATGGCAAAGCGACGCGGAAACCCGAACTGGGGCAAGCCAGAACCGATCGGCCCGATCACCCCCACGATCACCGAGTTTGAGCAAGTGGTGCGTGAGTATAAGCTCTCCCCCGACCAGTACTTGCGGTCAACGCGTTTGCGGGAGTGGGCACGTCGGAACAAAAACTCCAAGTACATCCCGGAACCCCTGCTGGAAGCATGGGGCTTCGAAATCGAGTCCACCCTGTAACCAACGAACCACGAGCTCCCGGGCCGCCGCCATGGCGGCCTTTTTTGTTGACGGCTGGAATATTCTGTACGAACTTGCGATGTGAGGGGCGGGCGGGACGCCCGTGCCTCCATCGAAAATCCTTATGTTGGACGCGGTCAAACTTTCGCCGAACGAAATCGCCGCGGCGCTGGTCGCCATCAGCTTCGCTGCCGGGCTGAACGTCTACGCGACGCTGGCGACGCTCGGATTGCTGGCGCACTTCGGCGTCCTGCCGCTACCGCCTGGCCTTCAACTCGTGACCAACTGGTGGGTCATCGGGGCCAGCGTCGGTCTGTTCCTACTGGAATTTTTCGCCGACAAGATTCCTGCGTTCGATCTTGTCTGGAACGCGCTGCACACCTTCATCCGTATTCCTGTCGCGGCGCTGCTGGCCTATGGTGCCACCTCCCAGTTGTCGCCTGAAAAACAAATGGTCGCCACGCTCGCCGGGGGACTGATCGCGCTGGCCGCGCACGGAGGCAAGACGGCGGTGCGCGCCGCCGTGACGCCTTCTCCAGAGCCTCTCTCCAACATCGGCCTGAGTCTGGGTGAAGACGCGCTCGCGATTTTCCTGACCTGGTTCGCGACCCGGCATCCCTACATCGCAGCTGCTCTCGCGCTGTGCTTCGTGGCAGTGATTGTCTTGCTCGTGCGCTGGGTGGTGCGCGCGCTGCGCTCCTTGTTCCGCGGCGCGGAGACTGAATTAGTCCATCATGAGCCTGCCAGTTGAGGGCCGCCGCTTGTTAGAATCGTAATCATTATGAGCCCCCAGCCACCTTTCACCGACGTCCCAACCGCGATTGACGAGATCCGTGCCGGGCGCATGGTCGTCGTTATTGACGACGAGGATCGCGAGAACGAAGGCGACCTCACGCTGGCCGCGGAAAAAGTCACGCCCGAAGCCATCAATTTCATGGCGAAGTATGGTCGCGGACTGGTGTGCCTGACCATGACCGAGGAGCGCCTCGAACATTTGCGCATCGGCCCGATGACCGTGGAGAATACTTCGAATTACGGCACCGCCTTTTGTGAAGCCATCGACGCCCGCGACGGCGTCAGCACCGGCATCTCGGCGTACGACCGGTCCCGCACCATCCAGGTCGCCATCGATCCGGCGACCCGGCCCGCTGATCTCGCGCGTCCGGGACACGTCTTCCCTCTCCGCGCAAAAAAAGGAGGCGTCCTGGTGCGTGCCGGACAAACCGAAGCCTCCGTCGACCTGGCTCGGTTGGCCGGACTGATCCCCGCCGGCATCATCTGCGAAATCATGCGCGATGACGGCACCATGGCCCGCGTTCCTGACCTTGTGGAGTTCTGCCGCATCCACGACATGAAGATGCTGACCGTCGCCGAACTCATCCGCTACCGGATGGCGCACGAGCGCTACGTGCATCGCGTCGGAGAAGCTATGGTGAGCACGCGGCACGGCGAGTTCCGTCTGATCGCGTATGAAAGCGAAGTTGAAGGCGGCGAATCGCATATCGCGCTGGTGCGCGGCG
>Ga0210406_10001270_pt1 | contig 31545 bp, 24 predicted proteins | sample IncBWC30MmetaG_FD_155454 | JGI IMG/M metagenome (GOLD analysis project Ga0210406, IMG submission 155454) | Forest soil microbial communities from Barre Woods Harvard Forest LTER site, Petersham, Massachusetts, United States - Inc-BW-C-30-M | ecosystem: Environmental > Terrestrial > Soil >... | reverse complement strand
CTTCTTCGCACGATAACGGTCAAAGACTTGGCCGAGATGTTCCCCGAACGATTTAACAATAAGACCAACGGAGTTACACCCAGGCGCTGGTTGCTGCTTTCCAACCCAGCGCTGGCCCGCACAATCACCGATGCCATCGGCGATGCCTGGATCAGCGATCTCAGCCAATTGAGCAAGCTCGAGCCGCTTGCCGAGGACAAGGGGTTCCGTGACACTTTCCGCAAGGCCAAACACCAGGCCAAGTTGCAGTTTGCGGATTGGCTCAAATCTGCGGCGGGTTTGGAGATTGATCCGAACACCATCGTCGATAGCCAGGTCAAGCGTATCCACGAGTACAAGCGACAACTGCTCAATGCGCTGCGGATCGTGGTTTTGTACAACCGTCTGCGCGCAAACCCTGACATCGAGATGACTCCACGTACATTCCTTTTCGCTGGCAAGGCGGCACCCGCTTACCGGCTGGCTAAGCTCATCATCAAGTTCATCAACAACCTTGCCCGCACGATTGATGGCGACCCTGCTGTGAGGGGCCGGTTAAAGGTGCTATTCCTGCCCGACTACAACGTTTCGCAGGCGGAGAGACTCATCCCTGCGACGGATGTTTCGAATCAAATCTCCACGGCGGGATACGAAGCGAGTGGTACGAGCAATATGAAGTTCATGATGAACGGGGCCCTGACCATCGGCACTCGGGACGGCGCCACCATCGAGATGGCCGAAGAAGCAGGTGAGGAAAACTTCTTCCTATTCGGCCTTACGGCGGACCAAGTGGTTCAAGGTCGTGGTTGGTACAGCCCACGGTGGCACTATGACAATGAGCCGGAGACGCGTGCGGCATTAGACCTGATCCAATCCGACCATTTCAGCCGCTATGAGCCCGGCGTCTTCTCAGAGCTCCACGATACGTTGTTGGCACACGGCGACCACTACATGCACCTGGCGGACTTGAAGTCGTATCTGGATGCGGACCAGCGGTTGCTCGACTTATATGGCGACCAGGAGGATTGGGCGCGGAAGGCCATCTTGAATGTGGCGAGTTCGGGGAAGTTCTCCGCCGACCGCACGATCACGGAATATGCCGCCGAGATCTGGAACGTGAAACCATGCCCGGTGCCATAGAAGCCCGGCCTTTGGCGGGTGAACCAAGGAGCAAAATGAGGATCTCGGATCGATCCTGCCAGCCGATGGAGAAGACTGCGAAAAAGTTCTATCGCGGTTTGCTGACGCTGGCATCAACGTCGACTCCTAGGCTGCTCAGTTCCAGGAGGAGGGTGCAGAGTCGTTCGTGAAATCTTGGAATGAGCTGATGTCGGTCGTTGGTTCCAATTGGCGTCCTGCTGGAAAGCGGCTGGCTAATCTAGTAGACGGATGTTCTCTACCCAGACGCGAGGGATGTCGCATGGAAAGTACGCGATAAATTCGCCTTGGCTGACAGTTTACCGGCAACGCATGGGGCAATGCTATGTCGCAAACCCACGATGCAGAACACGGCGTTCTCGGTGAGGATAGGCTCAGAACTGCCCCGCAACGCAATGATCAACTGGGCTTAGTTCTTGCCACAAGTGTGGGACGAAGCGCACCTCTTGGCGCCACAGTCTCCTCCGACGGCGTCAATTTTAGTTTGTACTCTCGCGATGCTTCAGGTATCGAATTGCTGTTCTTCGATCACGAAGATGACGGGTGCCCCTCGCACGTGATCCGGCTGGATCCAACCACCAACCACACCTATCACTACTGGCATGTCTTCGTTCTGGGCTTGCGCGTGGGGCAACTGTATGGGTATCGCGTCCACGGGCCATTCGATCCCGCCAAAGGTTTGCGTTTTGACCCGACAAAAGTCTTGCTCGACCCGTATGGTCGCGGAGTTGCTGTTCCTCGAAACTACTCTCGTGAAGCCGCACGTCAAGAAGGTGACAATGCCGCCACAGCGATGAAAAGCGTGGTCGTCAATACAAGTCTGTACGACTGGGAGGGTGACACACCACTCAGACTGCCGTCTTCGCAGACGATCGTCTACGAGATGCATGTGAAGGGATTTACGCGACATCCCACCTCCGGGGTCCCGGAAGCGACAAGCGGCACTTTCCGCGGCTTGATCGAGAAGATCCCGTATCTCCAGGACCTGGGCATCACGGCTGTCGAACTCCTCCCTGTGTTTCAGTTCGATCCGCAGGATTGCCCGGCAGGTCGCGTCAACTATTGGGGTTATGCGCCGGTCTCTTTTTTCGCGCCATACCAGGCGTACAGCTCTCGGCAAGATCCCGGGGGCCCCGTGGACGAGTTTCGCGATATGGTCAAGGCATTGCACCGCGCGGGGATCGAGGTGATCTTAGACGTCGTCTTCAATCACACAGCAGAAGGTGATCATCGTGGACCGACAGTGAGTTTTCGTGGTCTCGACAATGGCGCCTACTACCTGTTGGAACGCGATCGGTCACACTACGCCAACTACAGCGGAACAGGAAATACGCTCAACGCCAATCATCCGGTCGTGCGCCGCATGATCGTGGATAGTCTCCGTTATTGGGTCGAAGAAATGCACGTGGATGGTTTCCGTTTCGATCTCGCATCGATCCTTGCACGGGATTCTGCTGGCCAAGTGATGTCCGATCCTCCTGTGCTTTGGGATATTGAGTCTGATCCAGCTCTCGCCGGGACAAAAATAATCGCTGAAGCTTGGGATGCTGCCGGACTTTACCAAGTCGGCAGCTTTGTCGGGGATAGCTGGAAGGAATGGAACGGACGTTTTCGCGATGACGTACGGAGTTTCTTCCGCGGTGACGAAGGGTCATTACGGGTCTTCGCAGACCGACTCCTAGGCAGCCACGAGATCTTTCGGCATGAGGAGCGCGAGGCAGAGCAGAGCGTGAACTTCGTTACCTGTCACGATGGATTTACGCTGAATGACCTGGTCTCTTACAACGAGAAGCATAACGATGCCAATGGTGAGGAAAACCGTGACGGTAGCAATGACGATCGGAGCTGGAACTGTGGTGTCGAGGGTCCAACCACGGATGCTGAAATTGAGCGACTCCGAACCCGCCAAGTGAAGAATTTCATGACCGTCACCATGCTTTCTCTTGGTCTTCCCATGTTCTTGATGGGCGATGAAGTGCGCCGAACCCAGCACGGGAACAACAACGCTTACTGTCAGGACAACGAAGGGAATTGGCTTGATTGGTCTTTACTCGCGAAGCACGCGGATGTGTATCGTTTCATGAAGTTGCTCATCGCCAGGCGAGCGCAGCGAGATTCCGGCGCAGAGCGTGACCGAATGACGTTAATTCAGCTGATCCGCGCGGGGATCAAGGGTTGGCATGGAGTAAAACTCAACCAGCCGGACTGGAGCGATCATTCGCATAGCGTCGCCCTTAGCGCCGAGTTACCTAAAGAAGCGATGCTTATCCATTTCATTTTTAATTCTTTTTGGCAGCCTCTTGACTTCGAACTTCCGCGGATAGGAACAGGGAAGCGAGACTCATGGAGGCGATGGATCGACACTTTTCAGGAGACACCTGAAGACATAGTCACGTGGCAAGACGCACCCATTGTTTCTGGTTGTACGTATCGAGCCGGGCCTCGGTCTGTGATCGTACTGTGGGCGAGCCTCGGTGACGCCCAGCACAGTTAGGCCGGACGGATTGTACAGGCCCACGATGACCGCTTCGTCGAGCTGGGACTTCGGTCATACAGGCTTCTGGGCTGATCATGATCCGACCGGCTGACAAGAATGAAGTAAGAGAAGCGTGCAGGGTAATGGATGTCAGCGTGGCGTATGAACGTCTTTTGGACTGCTATCCCAGTCCCTACGACGCCGAGTCATGAGCGGTTAAACCCAGAGTGCGACAGGCGGCCTGGCAGACTGACAAAAATGACAGTTCTGTCCGCTAAAGCGGTACCCGACACTTCTCTCTGCATGGGCAGAGCTCCTAGTTTGTTCATTGCCGGTGCTACAGCCTTTGCGCTGGCTAAGGGTTTTTGACGAAACACTGCCATTTCACTCGGAACCCTACCGGGAGTACGCCCGGAGGCGTAATTGGTGGATAGGCCTGACTTCCGGTCAGTTGGCTCGTCAATCGCCCACGGATTCTGGCTCTCCTCCCAAGACGCGAGCATTGACAGCAACATTGCCTATTGTCCGCCGCGGCCGCCTGTTGATTGGGGTAGGAAACGGTTGAAATGGGTCTCCTAGCGAACTTCAAAATTCGAACGAAGGTACTCGCTGCTCTTTTCCCGCTGGTTGTCATGGTGCTTGTGGCCGCGCTTTATTCGTCGATCGAGATGAAAAAAATCGACGTCTTATACAGCGAGTTGATTGCCAGAGATGTGAAAGCCTTGCAAAAGCTGACTGTCGCCCGGGCATTGGACAACCGATTCGGTCTCTTCCTTTATAAGGAGATTGCCGAGCTCGATGGTGACAGAATGCGAATGATCGACGCCGATCTCGACGAGACTGTCGCCCAATTTCACTCCGCCGTCGAGCAGGCGAAACGCGATAGTCCGAGCCTGGCTCCGGCGATCAAAGCGGCCACAGCCCTGTTCGACCAAGCGGTTTCTGACTCACGCTCGATCCGGGCAGCAACCATGAGCAACAACAATGACAAGGCCATGAAGCTGATGCGCGAGACCGTTGACCCCGAGATGGCTAGGGTTCGCCAGACATTCACCGGACTAGCCGAAGAACTGGGCACAAGAGTTGACCAGCAATCCGACGAACTCACGGCGAAGACGCACCGCATGATTCTGATCACATGGATTGTGATCGCACTGGGCTTAGCTGCATCTCTTGTCACTGCGCTCTCGGTCGTGCATGTTGAAGTCGTACAGGTTGTGTCGTCGTTTCGGAACCGAATTCTGGAGGTGGCTGAAGGAAGACTGGACCAGCCCATTGGGAACCTCTCGCGTGCGAATGAAATTGGCGAGATGAGCCGTGCACTGCAGACTCTGCAGGTTGCTGCCCGCGGTCAGGAGGTGCTGCGCTGGGTCAAAGCCGAGGTGGCCGCGACAACGGAGCGATTGCAGTCGGCGGAAGACTTTCCGGCATTCGCCACAATACTTCTGTCGCGGATCTCCGAAGCATTGGATCTGCTATATGGCGCGTTCTACCTCGCCGACGAAGGTCACACGCGGTTCACTCGCGTCGGTGCCTTTGCGATGGACGTCTCGACGGAACCGCGAGAATTCGTGATTGGCGTAGCTTTGGTGGGGCAAGCTGCGGCTGAGCGGCGCCGCCTTCAAATCGTGTCCACCGCCGAGAAGCCTCTCCGGGTGTCTGCGGGCATAGGGACCGTGACTCCTTCTTGCGTCCTGTTTGTGCCTGTGATTAATCAGGAGGTCGTTCTGGCGGTGATCGAACTAGCGCCTTCGGCTCCGATGTCGGAGCGCCAACAGGCGCTGATTGAAGCGCTGTTACCGACCGTTGCCCTCAATACCAAGATCCTTTTGAGCACGCTCGAGACCAAGAAACTGCTCGAGCAGACGCAGGTGCAGGCCGCAGACCTGGCGGTCGCCAAAGATGCGGCCGAAGCCGCCACTAAAGCCAAGTCTGATTTCCTGGCCAACATGAGCCATGAAATCCGGACCCCAATGAACGCCATCATAGGGATGACTCACCTGGCGTTAAAGACCGATCTATCTCCGAAACAAGCGGACTATCTGACTAAGGTGAAGTCTGCTGCACAAGCGTTGCTCGGAATCATCAACGACATCCTCGACTTCTCGAAGATCGAAGCGGGCAAGCTGGATATGGAGAAGACAGAGTTCCGGCTTGAGGATGTACTCGACTCTCTATCGTCGATCGTCAGTCAGAAGGCTCAAGACAAGAACCTGGAGTTTCTGATCGCAGCGCAGCAGGATATCCCGCCCAACCTGGTCGGTGACCCCCTGCGCCTGGGACAGATTCTGATAAACCTGGTGAATAACGCGGTCAAGTTCACAGAACGTGGCGAGGTCTTGGTTACGGTTGCGGCGGAGGAGCATCTGGCCGACCGGGTCAAGGTGAGGTTTTCAGTCCGCGACAGTGGCATCGGCATGACGCCGGAGCAGAGCGCTCGGCTGTTCCAGGCGTTCGCGCAGGCTGATACGTCGACGACTCGAAAATATGGTGGCACCGGACTTGGACTGTCCATCTCCAAGCGATTGGTTGAGATGATGGAGGGTACGATCTGGGCCGAGAGCAAGTCTGGCGAAGGTAGCACTTTCCATTTCACTGCCTGGTTCGGCATTGGATCCGACCAGAAACGCAAGCGCTTCGTTCCCGATCTGGCAGGCATCCGGACCATGGTTGTTGATGACAACGCGCAGGCGCGCGAGATTCTCACCGATGCACTGAAGGTATTTGCCCTCAGAGCCGAGTCGGTTTCGTCGGGGGAGGACGCCGTACGAGAGATAACCAGCGCCGATTCCCACGATCCCTATCGCTTGGTGTTGATGGATTGGCACATGCCGGGAATGGACGGGCTGGAAGCAAGTCGCATCATCAAACGTCATGATCGTCTCCAGCACATTCCCAAAATCGTGATGGTGACCGCATTCGGGCGTGAAGATATCAGGGCGCAGGCAGAGGAGATAGGAATTGACAGCTATCTGCTGAAGCCAGTCAATTCGTCGCTGCTCTATGACACGCTGGTGGATCTGTTCGGCATCACGGGGATCGAAGATCACCGTTCTCATCTCAAGAAAGACGACGCCCATGCGCATGATGCCACGGGAATCCGTGCCCTGCTGGTCGAGGACAACGACATGAACCAGCAGGTTGCAACGGAACTGCTGGAGAGCGCCGGGGCTATCGTAACCGTTGCCAATCATGGGGGCGAAGCGGTGAAGATCCTCACCGCAGGCGATCAAGCCCCACCGTTCGACGTGATCTTCATGGACCTCCAGATGCCCGAGATCGACGGACTCACGGCAACCAGGCTACTGCGGCGTGATCCGCGTTTGCAGAAAATCCCGATCATTGCTATGACGGCGCACGCACTCGTGGAAGAGCGCCAGCGTTGCCTCGACGCAGGCATGAACGATCATGTGTCGAAGCCGATTGATCCCGACGCTCTATTTTCCACCTTGATGCGATGGGCGAAACCGCGGGGAAGGCCAGTAGTCGAGTCCCAAATGGCACCCAGCCCAGCCAAACAAGCGGACGAACTGATCCCGCAAGAAATCGCGGGGATCAATCTGGCCGATGGCCTGAAGCGTGTTGCGGGCAACATGCGGCTCTACCGAGATTTATTGAGGCAGTTTCCCGCGAAGCAAGGCGATGCAGCGGCACAGATTTCAGCCGCGCTTGAAAGTGGGGACCGCAAACTGGCGGAACGCATCGCGCATACGGTGAAGGGAGTGGCAGGCAATATTGGAATGGTGAAAGTGCAGCTAGCGGCGCAGAAGCTGGAGAAAGCAATCCGTGAAGGACAGGATTCTGTCGCGGTACTGCTCCCTGGTTTCGCGAGTTGCTTAAGCACTCAAGTTGACGCCATCGAGGAAGCACTACGCAAATCCGCACCCGCTCAGGCGGCAGCAACGCCGTCGCCTTTCAATGGGGAAGTCGCATCCAGTGCGATCGCCCGGCTTAGATCCTTGCTCCGGGCCAGTGACGGCGGCGCGGAAGAGGCATTTCGCAGTCTGCAGGGCATGGTAGCAGGGGTTGTTGAGGAGTCGCACCTGGATGCCCTGAGCGCCTCCATCAGTGACTTCGATTTTGAGGCGGCACTGGTAAAACTCGATGAGATCGCCGCACGGTGTACACGAAATGGAGATACAAATGAACCAGGCTGACGAAAAAAAGACTTTGCTTCTGGTGGATGACACTCCCGCCAACATTCAAATCGTGAATTCGATCCTGAGGGATACCTATAAAATCCGCATCGCGACCAACGGCGCGAAGGCATTGGAACTGGCGAACGTTGTACCTTGGCCCGACCTCGTCCTGTTGGACGTCATGATGCCCGAGATGGACGGGTACGAAGTGTGTACACGGTTAAAGATGGCGGCAGATACGCGGGACATCCCAGTCATATTCCTTACCGGGCAGACTGAAATCGAGGATGAGACCAGAGGCTTCGAGGTCGGTGCGGTGGATTACATTCATAAACCGTTTTCCCCCGCTGTCGTCCAGGCGCGGGTGCGAACCCACCTGGTGCTTCGCGGGATACGTGAACAGCTCGCGCGGCAATTGCTCACGATTCAGAAGGAACTGGAAACCGCGCGTCAAATCCAGTTGTCCATTCTTCCGGCTGAGGTCCCTAAAATGGAGGGCCTGGATATTGCGGCGCGCTACATCCCTATGACTTCGGTCGCAGGCGATTTCTACGACTTCATAATCGTGGATGAGAAACATCTTGGGATTCTGGTTGCCGATGTATCGGGACACGGAATGCCGGCCGCACTCATCGCCTCAATGCTGAAGATTGCGCTGGCCGCTCAAGTAACGCATGCTGCCGATCCGGCACAGGTGCTGTTGGGCCTGAATCAAGCGCTGTGTGGAAAGTTTCAACACCATTTCGTCACGGCGGCATATTTGTTTGTGGACATGGTGAAACAAACGCTGTCTTACGCAGGCGCAGGCCACCCTCCGTTGTTGTTGTGGGGTAGATCCTCAGAGGAAGTGCGTACTGTGATCGAGAATGGCTTGTTTCTCGGAAAGTTCCCGCAAGCAACCTATTCTTCTGTAGAGTTGCCGCTCAGAACAGGTGATTGGGTTTTGCTTTACACCGATGGAATACCGGAAACCACTAACCACTCGCAGGTCGAATTTGGCGCCGAGCGCTTCAAGCAGTTTCTGGAGACGCAGCAAAGCACCTCGGCAGATCATTTTGCTGATCGACTGCTTGAAGAGTTGTCGCATTGGAGGGCTCGCGACTCAGCCGACGACTTGGACGACGACATCACGTTGGTGGCAATCCATATGAAAGGCTGAAGGTGCCAAGAACGACTATATCCAGTTGGATATTTTGAGTTTTCAAGTCAGCGTAGATTAAGGGAACGATAAGAAGGGACGTGCGGCTCCTGTTGTATCAACGTTGTCCGCTGACACCGCATGGAACACCACCGCGGACCCTTCCACAGGCCGACTAGTCGCTGCACAAGCGCGGCGAAAGGCACAGGCCTACATCAGCGGTGAAGGCGACCATGGCGAAGGTCGACTGGAACTTCAGTGGTGGCCTTTTCGATTGGCTTTTCAAGGTCAAGCAACTCCTGCAGCTGTCTCCTAATCTCGACGCCTTCTTCATCGCCCGACTGTCGGAAGGGACGACTGCAATGCTGTCTTATCGCTGAAAACCAATCTGCTAGTGGCATGGGAGAGCCTCCTTCATCTAAGCGGCCTCAGGCTCGCCTGCCTCTGTTTCACCTGTTAGACCCAACTTCTTTTCATGCTTGCGCCCTCTCCGGAGGACTTGTAACAGGTCACGATTCGCGCCGGGCTGCGCAGATTCGACCACACGGACCCGGCGCGATACCGAATTGAGGTTGGGGACAGCTGCCGCTATGCAACTGACCTTGCGGCGATTCTCTCGGCGACTCTCGTTGAAGCAATATTTTGGATGAGACGCCCTGTGCGCTCCACGAAGGCGAGTTTGTCAGCTAAACAACTTTCCAGGAGTACGCCAACCCCGTAGTGGCCCGATAGGTCAGCGGCCGCGATCAACACCTTGTATTCAGCAATGCGAAAGTGAACCAGGTGGCTCGCTTTGGCCAGGATAAACAGATGCCGAACGGTTGGGTTCTGTATCTCATCAAGTTCCCGGCTAAAATCCTCGGCCAAGACGTCGTATAGGCGCCCGCTGAGCTTCAAGGGTTGCTCGCCCATCAGCTTGAAGCACTGATCGAGGGTGGCGAGAACTTTTTGGGAGACGAAGACCCGCGCTTCTAATGCCTCTTTGACCTCTGGATCTTGCGCCGCTTCGCTGAGTTCATGAAAGACCTTCGTTGTTCTCTCGGTGCCCTGCCTCAGGTCGCTGAGCATGCGCACGAAAAGTTCCTTCGGATTCTTGACCGGCATTATTAGTTCTCCTTTTAGGGTTGCTTTCAGGTAGGACCTGGAATGTGGTGTGGATGAAAATTGTGCGTGTGGAATTAGGTGGTGCGTCTGAACGGTGGTGGTGCTAGCGTCAAACTAAAGAAGACTTGGATCTGAAACAACTAGCAAAACTACGCGTAGTGGCCCAAGAACTTGCTGCTATCGGCTTCCTCATCCCCTCTGGCTAGAAAGAAGGCTCTTTTTTGGGCGCGACCTGCAAGAACACCCAGTTCTGTCACCTGCAGCAGCCCTGTAGTATGACAACAATTCGCCCGAAGGAGCTTATGACATCCGATCCCGGTGAAAATGAAGAGTTTGCTAAGTGGGTAAGAGATTGGATCGCAGTAATCCACGAAAATCGTGATCCAGTTGAGGGCAGACTATCCGAGACAGCCCACGCAGACAAGCAAGAACATTCTGACGGCACACACTTGTTGGACCCGAAACTGCGCGCCGAATCCGGCAGGTTCGCCGCATGAGGAGTCCCCAGTTCGATGACCATTCCCGGTTCGAAGATGAGCACGAGGAGTACCGCGGGGCCAGACCAAACGGACATCCTCTGTGAAACGATAAAACGCCTAGGCTATGCTCAAAATAATCAAGGGAGGCTCTACGGAAAGGTATTTTGACTTGGCGTCCGACCCAATAAGCGTCGGCGAAAATTTAGTGTTTATAGACGCCCTAGACCGGCAATCAGGTCAAGTCAGACGCGTCCGCATTCCACCGACCATCGTGCAGATGGCAAGAATAAAACATCGCGCAGCGTAAGCGAACCACGCACCCAGATTACGATTGAAGAATCGCCTCTGCGTGTGCTGGGGTCAGCCCAACATGGACCCCACTGGCAGGTTCGCCACGGGACAACGCGCTTTTCGCAGCACTCGTTCCGACGTGGTCCCTCGCAGGCCGTCGAGAAATCCGTCAGGACCGTCGGTCGTCATCACAATAAGATCCGAGTGAAGCTCCGTGGCAGTTTGCAGGATGGTGTCAGCCGGTTCGCCGCCCTTGGCCACGCTGTTCCAAATCCAGTCCGTCTCCGGGAACTTCACCGATGCCGTTTCGGCAGCCGGTCCCACGTGAAGCAATGTGACCTCGCCCGTAGGGAGTTGGAGGTTACGGATCAGACGCGCGGCGGCTTCCACGCTCGGTTGCGGACGGGGCTTGCTGGTGACCGGGATGAGGATGTTCCGGAGCGAGATCGAGCCGTCCTGTCGCGAGACGAAGCCCTCCACGCCATTGGGTATGAAGAGCGTGATTTGTCCGGCCTCGTGCGCGATCGGCTTACCCACCGACTTATCCAGCCACAGCATGCGGCCTTTCGCGCTGATGCACTGCTAGCACGACCAGATCCCCGGGATGTTTCTCCAGAAAACCGAGACAGGCTTTCACCGGATCTTTCCCTGAGGCAATAACTTTGCCGACACCGATACCGAGCTGCCCTACGGCATTCTTGGGGCTTCCTTTCGGGATGAGCCCCCATCGCTCGAGTGTATCGCGGACGCCGGGGAAGTCCTGCCATTCGGTACCGGGAACCGCCTGGACATGAAGCACTGTTAGTTTGGCCCTGGCCACGAGAGCGATCTTCAGAGCGTGCGCGAAGGCAACTTCGCTCGCCTGGGAAAAGTCTGACGCATGAAAAACGGACTTTACCTTGATTTCTTCAAGCAGGTTTCGCGTGACCCATAATCTCAGATGAAGGACAGGATCCAATTACCTTTGCCTGATGCAACGGCTGCCTTAACCTAATTGGATACCGTGGTTTGCGTCCTCGTAGTTCCTGACTCAAGCTCTCCAACTGGTCCGCGGCCGGTTCCATATTCGAAGGCCATATCGCCAGACTGAACGGTCACAGGGCGATAATTGTTTCGATAACAACCTTGAACACAGCTCTATTTCGTGGTGTCTGCAACTGGAATCAGCGCCGCTAACTGCAGATTGATCAGCAAGTCGAGCCGACGATCAATCTGGTACCACTGCGCGCTTTTCTTGGGTGAAACAACCTTTTGAAACATCGACACGTACCTTGCCCGCAGCGCTGTGAGCTGCTGATCAATCGCTACTGAGCGCTTCACATAGTCCTGGGCATGCTGGTCGGTCAGGGAGTCGTAGTTTGCGGCATAATCCTTGATCATCGCCCAGCGTTCATCGTTAACTTTGATGGTTTCCTGAATGTATTGGTCATAGATCGGCCAGAATTTGGTGGCTTCATCAGGCGTGAGAGTCATGTTCGAGGCGGTGATCTGTTTCCGTTGAGCGCGAATGTCTTCCCGCAGCAACTGGATGTCCTGCTCGCTCGCAACCTTGGGTGGCGCGCCTGCCCCGCTCTTAGGAGTCTGGGCAAATATCGAAATGCTAGACACCAGCAATGCACTGACTACCACTAACCCAGCGAACGCGCTCTTTTGCATGTTCTTTCTCCTTATGATTTGGTGGGAAGCCCGCGATTGAGCTTCGCTCGACATACCGGTAGATTCCACTGGCAGAAGTGCCAGCTCCAACACTTCGGTCCTCACTCACAACCCCGGTGAGGCATCGTGCCTGTGAGCTCTGAAAGGGAAGGCCGTGAAAGAGCCGCCCGAGCACCACGCCTGCTCAGAGCCAACGCATGCACAATACTTGCCGCCAATCTCAAAACGACGACTTTCCTGACCCTTGGTTTTCGTCACAGGTTAGCAGGCGACTTCTTAATCCCGAGGGTAACTCCCCAAAAGCAAATCACCAAACTTCCGAGAGCCTCATTCTAAGAGCACGAATTTAACTACCCCCGCTGAGAAGTTGGCCGATTTGGGGTCATTGACCCACGGTCGCCTGGTTGTAGAGGCGGTCTGAGGCAATGAGGTGCTCTTCAGGGGGGTACGGCTTGATTGGTTTCAGTGTTTTATTGGTAGTTCTTACAGTTGGGAGGAAGCCACAAAGCAAGTAGCATCCACCCTGGCAACTAATCTTGCGTTTCATGGAGGAAAGCGTGTTCCGTTTTCTGGGTCGAATTACATCCGCATTGCTGCTACTGACATGTTTCACCGCCGCACAGGACCAGGACCACTCCAAGGCGGACATTTTCGTTGGCTATCAATATACCCACGTGGCCCTTGGACACGACATTAACGGCTTCAATTTGAACGGTTGGAATGCCTCTTTAAGCGGATACTTCAACAAGTACCTTGGCATAAGCACCGACTTGAGTGGCGGGTACGGTAGCCCGTCCGGAGTCAGCACCAGCACCTACACGTATCTATTTGGGCCGGTTGTACGTTTCCCCAACTCTTCCAAGATGATCCCCTTCGGGCACGTCCTGTTTGGCGGGGCCCACCTCAATGCCTCTGGCTTTGGCTTGAGCGGTTCTGACAATTCTTTCTCTTGGGCAATGGGCGGAGGAGTCGACGTCCCCCTCAGTTCCAAGTTCTCCGTCCGCTTGGCGCAGGCTGATTGGCTCAGGACACAGTTCGCCGACTCAACACAGAGCAATTTCCGATACTCTGGCGGAGTCGTAATCAAATTCTGAAGAACCTCAAAGCGCAGCAATCCCTGTGCTGGCGCTCTCATCGGGCTGAAAATTGCTCAGGCAAGAGTTAGATGTTCAAAATTGAGTGACAGCTGGCGGCGTAGTTGTTCCGGTGAGCCAAATCACAGGAGCCAAATCACAACTACGCCCGAAGGAAGTTCATTGGACAAAACACCTCTCAATATCATGCAGTTGAGACTGCTGATTCTCGACCAGCAGGTACATAACCGGCGTCGGAAGTAGGAATCTTCCGCCATAATCCCGCGTGCGCGACAGCCAATTGTAAAGAGGCGCGTCGGCAGTCCTTTTCGGCGGCGCGGCTGCAACGGAGCACCTTTGGTACCCCCAACGGACCTCGCTGTGGCAGTCGGTTTTACTGTTATCAGGTGGCGCATGCTTCGGAGAAAAGCCCGGTTCCAGAAGCTGACAACGTCTAAAGATACCGGGGATCGAAATCACTTGTCCGGCGGCGGGAGTGTCAGGGGCTGAGCCAGTGTGAAGCTGAGCGCAGATTCGGCCGGGACTTCAATCTGCTTGTTCCCGGTGAAAGCACCCCCGAGAAGACCTGCCGCCGCGCCCACACCGAGACCGATAGCGGCGCCCTTGCCTCCGCCTGCGATGCCTCCGATCAACGCACCCCCGGCTGCTCCTCCGCCGGTAGTGGCGGCTGTCCTTTTACCCTTTCCTTTGACCGTACTGCTCAGCACGCTCGTCTGGATTTGATATTTATGTCCGCCCGTTGAAATGCTAGTGAGCGCTAGATCGAGTTGCCCTTCACCTTTCACCTTGCCCTTGGCCTTGGCCGTCACCACGGTGCCGCTGACGGTAGCCCCTGTGGGAAGCGCCCGCCTTCCTCCTACGCTCAGAGGTTGCGCCAACGTGGCGAGAAAGGTTTGGCCCGTCTGGCTGTTCTTGGAACTCAAGGCTTGGCCGGTCCTGACGGTAAGAACAGTTCCCGCAGGCACTACGATGGGCTGAGGCTTGGGCTTCTCGACCGGCGGAGGCGGAGGTGGCGCTACCGCCTCGGACTCGATCGTCGTTTGGTCATCGACGGCAGCGATTCCCGGCTCCTCACGCGCAATCTGCTCTATCTTGCGCTGTGATGTTGGAGTGGTAGCCCTGCCGCTCAGCTTAGCCTTACCGTCTTTTACCACTACATCGACTTGCGAGTCCTTTGTTTCCGAATCAGCGGCAACCTTGTTCTGTATGTCCTTGGCAATCGTATCGTCGCTAGGACGATGTGAACACGCGACCGAAAACCCCGTCAACACGCCCAAGATCAACGCTGAAATGATTGAAGTGTGCAGATTGCGCATATGGCTCCCCCGCTTGAACGATCTGGATTCCCGGAACCTTGCAGGACCCGCCTAACGTGCAGCTTGATGAGCCCAAGACCAGCTCTTGACTAGCGCTTCTTTCCGCCGACGGCCAAGGTGATCCCACGGGTGCGAGCAGCCGCGAAATGCATGCTAGCAAGAGTCTGGCAAACGTCGACCTGTCAATCCTTCCAGTGGTGCTCACACTTAACTTGCGATTGTTGGGGCCAAATACCGAAACACTCGACTCCGCCGACATTGTTAGAGATGGCGACGTTTTGCGAGCTACGCAGTTTCGAGCGGGACTGCCGCGATCACGTGACGTCGAGAATCAGAACCGCAGTAGGGGCCCTGCCAGGACTTCACCCTGAGAACTTACCGTGCCGCCGACGTGCACAACGCAGCCCGAGCCGCAAATGAAAGCCACATGGGGGTCCGCAAAAACCGGTAACCATTCGGCTTGAATCTTGAAGCCGAAATGGCGACTGGCATAGACCCTGATCCCGCCTCCGATTCCAAACGAAAAACGTGTGAAGCTGAAGTTCGTACTACCCGAAACATGTGTGGCACCGACGCTGGCCATCACGAACGGCTTCACCCACTGCGGCCACTCTTCCACAAAGGGTTCGTGACTGAAGTCTCCATGAAACTGATCAAGAATCACCCGTTGACGAGGAGGTTGGGGCAGGATGTCCTCCGTGTGGACGTAGGAGTCTTGCCTTGCCCATCGTATTTCGACCAGGCCATCTTCATGAAGGCGGACACCGAACGAAGCTCCATAGCTCGGGCTCGCGTCGAGTACGACTCGTGGGTTTGTCCCTGTGACATGGGGGTCAACCGGAAAGCTCATGATGGTGCGATAGCCGATGAAAGGAGTGAAATCAAAGTGCAGCGGCTTTGGCTCAGGCTGTTGCTGCGCGCTGAGAGCTGACGAGAGCGCGACGAAGAGCAGCGCCGTTATGAAAGGACAAACATCGATGCGTTTTCCAGCCAAGTCCCGGCGCCTCCAATTCTGATGCTTACACCATAGCACCGGGTCATAGTTGATGAAATCAGAGGTTTACACTGAAGACGCCATCATGTGCAGGAATCAGGCGATGATTAAGTTGTCCTGAAGGTACATCTTCGACTTTTGATCAACTGTCAATTTTGACGGTGGCGACCCCAGTTCTCACCGTATTGTGTGATTCCCCTCAGTCAAACGACAATCATTCCAATTCTCGGCCGGGGTTTCTGGTGTTGAGCCGAGTTGGGACGCAATGGCGCTGAACCGAATCACAGGCGGCGACGATTCGTAAGGAGTAATATTGAATCCACTTCTTGCGTATCAGTCCCCCAGCCAGATTGTTGTTGGTTCATCCTTGCCCGTGCGCAACGACATGAATTGCGAAACATGGGATTATCGATACAACCAGCAACTAAACTCTCAGAGTCGGGTTTGGACCTTGTAAAAAGGGGGTCAGATTGGAAACATCAGCAAGGCGTGTTCTTGTGGTCGAGGATTCGGAGCCCTTTCGGAATTTCATTTGTTCGACGATTGGGGAAAGACCGGAATTGCAGATCGTCGGAGAGGTCAGAGACGGGTTAGAAGCAGTGCAGAGCGCCGAAAAACTGCGCCCAGACCTGATTGTGCTCGACATCGGGTTACCATCTCTGAACGGAATCGAAGTGGCTCGACGAATCCGCAAGCTCTCGGGAGAATCGAAAGTGCTTTTTGTAAGCCAAGAATCTTCTGCCGAGGTGGTGCAGGAGGCCCTTGATACGGGAGCGAACGGCTATGTCGTCAAGACAGACGCCGGAAGCGAGCTACTGGAGGGTGTGAACGCCGTTCTTCGGGGGCAGCAATTTATCGGCAGGAGATTTTCTGGGCATGATTTTGTAGGTGTTTCGCACGCAGCTCCCGTCGAAGACCTGCACAGCAATAGTTGTTGAGCGCAACTCCGGGCCCCGTCCATGAAATGGCCAAGGCATCTGTCATCCAGCCAAGCTGGAGCGATCTTCATCTGCCTTGAGGGGAGCACGTGCAAGAACCGTGGTGCCGCCCGCGGGCTGCGAAGTGATGGAAAGCTCGCCCCTGACCAAATGAATTCTTTCACGCATGCTGGTAAGCCCCAAGCCCCGTCCACTCAGGGCACTTTGCTGGTCAAAGCCAGCGCCGCGGTCACTGATTGTGAGTTGAACCTCCGCCGGGGTTCCTTCTAGTCTGACTGTGAAGTGCCGCACGCCACTGTACTTAACCGCATTCTGCAGGGCTTCCTGCAGGATCCGGAACAAGCAAAGCGAGATTTCCTGAGGCATACTTCTCGGCATACCTTCGTGGGTGAAGTCAATCTCCACTTTCTGTTGTTCGGCGAACTCTCTACAGAAACTGTTGGCCGCAACCGTCAGGCCTAGGTAATCAAGTTTAGAGGAGTGCAGGCGGTGCGACAGGGCCTGAATGTCCATCCCTAAATCGGAGAGACGCTGCTTGACGTGACCAATGTGTTTGTGAAGATCAACTTCGGACTTGGGGTGTTCCTGGCCCCATCGCTCCAACTCGATCACTGCCAAGGCGAGTTGTTGATTGATGTCGTCGTGAAGCTCTCTCCCAATCCGCGCGCGTTCCTGCTCCTGCGATTCGATCAGCCTTCGACTGATACCCGAGATCGCCTCCTCCATCTGTTTGCGGTGAGTAATGTCCTCGGCAAAGATCAAAATCCCTCCTACGACCCCGCTGGGTGTTCTCCAAGGCCGAATCTCCCAGCGAACCCAAGTAGTAGTGCCGTCTTCACGCTTCCAAGGGTCTTCGTCGGCTCGTAATGTTTCTCCCTCAAGACCACGGCGATGCATTTCTTTCCAGCTCTGGGGAACGTCAGGAAAAAGCTCGTAGTGCGAACGCCCAAGTAACTCAGAACAATCGATTCCGTAATCTGCACACCAGCGATCGCTTACTTGTAGATAGCGCAGCTCACGGTCGAGCATCGCCACTCCCGCTGGTACATGTTTAACGAAGATTTTCAGCAGCTCCTCGCGCGATTGCAGTAATGCCGTCTGCTCTTCTAAATTGCGGTTCACTTCCAGTAGCGCCTCTTCTGTCTGCTTGCGCGCGGTTACATCCATATTGGCGCCGACCACTCGGAAAGGCTCGCCGAACTCATTCATGAAGGCCTGCCAACGTCCCGCTATCCAATGAATGCTTCCGTCAGGCCAGAGCACTCGCCATTCTCCCATCGTGGGTTGCCCCGTTTTCAATGCACAATCGACCAACTTTCTAACGCTTGCCCGATCGTCTGGATGAATCTGATTCTCGAAAGCCGTTTGTGTTTGCCCAAACCCGCCCGGCGGCAAACCGTACATTGCCTCCATTTCCGGCGTCCAAATAAGAACACCTGTCCCAACATTCCGTTCAAAGGTTCCTATGCGAGCCGCCTGCTGCGCCAATCGCAAACGTTCCTCGCTGGCGCGTACTCCGTCCTCTGCCGCCCTTTTATCGGTGATGTCCTCCACCATGGCAACTACCAGCGGAGATGGGCGACTGTTCACTAAAGAAATACTCAAGCGGCCCCAGAAAAGGGAGCCATCCCGTCGAAAGTAACGTTTCTCCAGTTGATAGTGATCTATCGATCCTGCCCGCAATTGTTGAAAAAGAGCCCAGTCCTTCTCTGAATCCTCAGGAGGAGAAAACTCAACGCAGTGTTTGGTCTGTAATTCCTCTTCACTGAAACCTAGCATTGAGCAAAAGGCGGGATTTGCGAAGAGAGGCTGCCCCTCTAAGCTCTCCACTGCAATCCCAATGGGACTCGCGTTGAAAATGTCACGCAAGAGCTGCGTGTCGAGGGTATGTTGTTTTGATGGCGCACCCATTTGAAGAAGGTGTATAGCACCGATCATGTCTGACCGCAACGAAATTGACCGCAACGCCTATGGAGCCACCAGAAGGCTCGGTTCCTTGTTTGGCATTTCCAGGCATGATGGCGAAAAACGCAACAGACAATCTCGACGACGAGGACCCAGCGTGCCCCATGAGTAAGAGTGGTGGTTTTTCAATACCTAGTGGGGAATCTCTTGGAGCCGAATCTGGGAAAATGGCTCGGCCCAGTGCCGAACTGGATGCAATTCGGTAGTACACACCTCATTATTAAGACGACGTTACTTTGCTACTTATTGCTGTGAGGCTGTCGAGCTCGGCACGTAGCGAAAGATCACGCGCCGGTTCCGGCTCCAACACGCGTCGTTCTTCTCCGGGCAAACCGGGTAGAGCTGACCCCATCCGGTCGTGAGCACGATTCGGTTTTCCGGTATACCCATCTCCAGGAGCGCTTGTCGTACGGTTTCAGCTCGCTTTGCAGACAGTACTAGATTGTAGATTATGTCTTCGCCGCGTGTTGAGGCATAGCCCTCAATATAAAAGCGGACGCTGGGGTGATCCTTCATCCACTGCACGTCGGCCTGGAGTGCGCCAAGATCTGTAGTGGTTTCGTGTTCGTTCCACCCAAAAGGCACCTCCTTCATTGCTTGGTTGAACTCGGCTTGCTCCGGACCAAATAGAATTGTTTCCTCAGACAAACTCCTCGACTGAGCGAGCGCACTTCCAGTCATCACGACGAGAAGAATCACATAAAGAAGAGTGGGCTGCTTCATAATCCGTTCCGATCCTTTCAACCGTAGTCGCGTCAACCGGAAGCGTGGCCCACGGACCATATTCCTAGTACTGGTTATAGTGACAGTTTTGGAAGAGGAAGCCTGACGGGCAGACATTGTTGGCGCTGTCGCCGAAATATGTAATAAAGAGCAGGCCACCAGGCCGTCCGCAAACAAGAATGACTGTTGGGTTCAAAGGACTACACGCAGAACCCCCTGCAGAGGCCTAAGTAGCCTTTCGCCAACCATGCAAAGATCGCGTCGAAGTGCTAAGCGCCCGGCTGGCAAATCTGACAGCTGACAGTCCGGTTCTTTCCTTCAAGAATCAGCAGCGCGAAACGGGAGTAATCTTCTTTGCTTTTCACAGGTCTGACCGTCACATTCCTGAAGCAGTTCTGCGTGGGGCTTTGGTTGACGCTTCCCTTGCTATTGAGCCTCGCTCTGGGAATAACCCTTTTGGGGCAAGCCGTAGGGAAGCAGGAGGGCTGGTCACGCTTTGACAGCGTTTATTGGTCATTCATCACCGCCACCACAGTCGGCTATGGCGATGTTCGGCCGGTCAAAAGAAAATCGAAGGTTGTTGCCGTCGTCATTGCTTTCCTGGGGCTAACGCTCACCGGCATCGTCATTGCCGTTGCCGTGCAGGCCGCCACCCTGGCTTTGGGTAACGCCCGTGGTTGAACTTTTGATACAACGCCTGCCCGCGCCACTTGCACCTCAGTATTAGAAAGATCAAATTCAACGCATCTTTTACGCCGGATATTCAGCGAACGTCCCTTGACTCAACTAGTCCAGGTGCTTTGGTTTTGTGCATTTTTGGTGAGCCGCTCATAAGCAAAGGCCGACGGGGCAGTCTGGATCATGCTCACATCCCTCATAATTGCGCTTTCCTGGAAGCAGAACATTGCGCTTGCGCAACGACCGTACAATTCTTTTATGCGATCCTTTCATGTTAGGGTTCTGGAACTTTTCGGCGGTTTCGGGGTTACTAGATCATGAAGGAGACTGTTTGGCTAAGTCCTCAATTCGCATACTGGTAGTAGATGATTTCGAACCATTTCGACGGCTCCTCTGCTCGACCCTTCAGGACAAACTGGAATTACCAACCATCGTCGAAGGGTCGGATGGAGAGGAGGCCATCGAACTGGCGGAGGCACTGCAACCGGACTTGATTCTGCTGGATATCGGACTTCCGAAGATCGACGGAATCCAGGCCGCGCTGAGAATCCAGGAACTTGCTCGGCGATCGAGAATTCTTTTTGTCAGCCAAGAACAGTCGATCGAGGTGGTGCAAGCGGCTTTCAGTGCAGGGGCATTGGGCTACGTCGTTAAAGTGGATGTGGGAACCGAATTGCTGAACGCCGTAGAGGCTGTTCTTCGGGATGAGATGTTTGTGGGGAGAAGATTTGCAGGCCACGGTTTCACGACTGCTTTAGATGCGCGAACCCCCGCGATCGCCGGCCGCCACGAGGCTGGATTCTATTCTGACGATCAACGTCTTCTGGATGACGTTACGCTGTTTATCGGAACCGCTCTCAAGGCTGGGAACGCAGCAATTGTTGTCGCGACAGAATCACATCAGGAAGGACTTCTCCCGAGATTGCAGGGACATGGTTTGGATGTTGCTGCCGCCATTGAGCAAGGGAGATACATCTCGTTGGTTGCTGCTGACTCACTCTCGACATTCATGGTCAATGGCATGCCTGATCCAGTTCGATTTTTGAAAGTCTTCGGTAATCTGATTGCGGGTGCGGCAGAAGCTGCGAAAGGGGAACACGCCCGCGTGGCGGTTTTCGGAGAAGCTGTGCATCTCCTGTGGGCGCAGGGTCACGCAGAGGCGGCCATTCAGGTTGAAGAACTCGCCAATCAGCTAGTCAAGACCTACGACGTGGACATTCTGTGCGGGTATTCGGTCAGCAGCGTTCATGACGGGATCGACAGCCAGATCCTCCAGCGAATCTGCGCGGCACATTCGGCCGTTCATTCCCTGTGAAAATGACTGAGAGTCTTTCCCAGGCCTGGGGAAGCGCCTGTTTTCTGTGGTAAGCAATGAACCAAAGGGAACCCGCTATCCAGCCAAGCTGGTCCGCAGTTCTTCCGCCTTGAAGGGAACGCGAGCAAGAATCGTAGTACCGCCCGCGGGTTGCGACGTGACCAAAAGCTCGCCTTTCACCAAATGCGCTCTTTCGCGCATGCTGATGAGCCCCAGGCCCCTCCCGCTAAAGGCGTTGTGCTCGTCAAAACCAATGCCGTGATCACTAACAGTGAGTTGAATCTCCGCCGGGGCTCCTTCGAGTTTCACTGTGAAGTGCCGTACGCCGCTGTACTTGACCGCATTTTGCAAGGCTTCCTGCAAGATTCGGAACAAGCAAAGCGAAATTTCTTTGGGCACGCCGCTGGGCATGCGCGCGTGGGTGAAATCAATCTCCACTCTCTGTTGTTCGGAGAACTCTCGGCAGAAGCTGCTGACTGCTACCGTAAGGCCCAGGTAGTCAAGCTTAGAAGAATGCAGGCGGTGCGACAGGGCCTGAACGTCCTTCCCTAAATCGGAGAGGCGCTGCTTGAGGTGGCCAATGTGCGAGTGAATATCAACTTCGGAGTTAGGGTACTCCTGGCCCCATCGCTCCAACTCGATCACTGCCAAGGCGAGGCGCTGATTGATGTCGTCGTGGAGCTCTCTTCCGATCCAGGTACGCTCCTCTTCGTGGGCTTCAATCAATCTTCGGCCTATGTCGGCCATGGCTTCCTCGGCCAGCTTGCGGTCGGTGACGTCGATACAAGATCCGATGTAGCCAGAAAAAGAGCCTCCCGAATCAAATCTTGGCACGCCTTTATCGACGAGCCAGCGGTATTCTCCGTCGTGGCGCCGCAAGCGATACTGCGTCTCGAAATACTCGCGGCGATCGAAGGCAGCCTGATAGGTATCCAGACACGCCTGGAAGTCCTCCGGGTGCACCATCTTCGCCCAGCCATTGCCCAGCTCCGCCTCTATGGAGCGACCTGTGAAATCCAGCCAGGGCTGATTGAAGTAAGTACAGAGCTTGTCAGTGCCGGCCATCCAGATCATTACAGGTGCGGTGTTTGCGACCAAGCGGAACCGTTCCTCGCTCTCGCGAACTGCTTGCTCAGCCAGACGGCGCTCCGTGATGTCCCGAATGATGACGGTAAATAACTTCCTACCGTCGGATTCGACGTGGGAGATCGACGCTTCGATGGGGAATTCCTGACCGTTCTTGCGAACCCCCCACAGTGCGCCCAGCGTACCCATGGTGCGAGTGGTAATACCAGAGTCGCCGAAGCGAGTTATGTGTGTTCCGTGTGTCGAGCGGAAGCGTTGTGGGATGAAACGATCGACGGTAGTTCCAATGGCCTCACCTTGGGAGCAGCCGAACATTTTCTCCGCCGCAGCGTTGAACAACACGACTCGTTGCTCCTCGTCGACGGCGATGATCGCATCCATCGCGGATCCCACGATGCCTGCCAGCCGGTCCTGACTCTCACGCAGTTTGTGCTCCGCCTGCGTGCGGTCTGTGATGTCGGTTACCACACCCATTATGCGTTGTAAATTACCCTTATCGTCATAGAAGGCTCGCGCCCTTCTCTCCAGCCAGAGCAGGCTGCCATCGGGACGTAACAGTCGGTACTGAAATTGAGAGTAAGGACTCTCGGGCGTAACTCTGGTGAATTCAGCGGCCAGCTGTTCACGGTCGTCGGGGTGGATTTGGACACTGAGCTCCCGGCGGCTGGTGTTTGTCGGCTGATCAGTCCCAAGAACGTCCGCGAACTCGGCAGAGCGCACGACGGCATCCGTGGTGGCGTCCCACTCGTAGGCGTACATCCTGCCCGCTTGAACCGCCAGGCGCAATCTCTGCTCGCTCCCTCGTAGTGCCTCTTCCGCCAGCTTGCGATCCGTGATATCCACCGCCATACCCAGCATCCGCTCGGCATCGCCATCGCTTGCGTAGTAGAAATTTCCCCTGGCAGTGATCCAGCGCACGGTTCCGTCAGTGCGAATGACACGAAACTCGGCGGCGTAGGGTGTCCGTTTGTTTCTGGCCTCAGCGACTGCCTGCCGGGCGAGTTCTCGGTCTTCCGGGTGTATCTTGCTGCGAAAGTCATCGACGTGGCCGGCATAGCTGTCCGATGGGATTCCGAAGACGGTTTCCAAGTCACCGAACCACTGATCACGTCCCGTCTTGAGATCCCAATCCCAGCCGACGGAGCTCCCGGCTTCAACGGCCATACGGAGCCGGTCGAATGTGATTGCCAGCTCTGTTTCCGCGGCTCTTCGTTTCGTCCTCTGCCACAGCAGCGCAAAGATCAGCAGAGCCTCCGCCAGGATGAGAGAGATGCCGCCAATGATGTAGGCCTTGTAAGCCTCCCACAGCGTTGGCTCCCGGTTGAGGATGACGCTACCGGGGGGAAGCGCGTTCTCATTGAGGCCCCAGCGCTTCAGGGCTCGCCAATCGAACATGAAGGTGTTTGCGCCTCGAACAATTGGGATATCTCGGGGCTTTTCCCCGCCGAGAATCCTGACAGCCATCCCTGCAGCCGTTTGGCCGGCAAGGGAGAAGCTAAAAACGTAACCGCCTACTGTACCTTTACCGACATCGACATCATCGACAGCAAATACGGGTGCGTTTGCAGCGCTGGTAACCATTGGAACTGACTGAGTGGCATCGATGAAGTGCGTTCCCGCTGCGTCCTGCATGATCGAGGTGTGGTACACGATCGTATTGCTCGGGAGGTGCTTCAATCGCTCTAGGAGGTCAGGCATTGCCAAGTCAGTAAGGTAGGTGATGTCGAGCTTCGATTCGTACCCGTGGATCCTTTGTTTGACGAGGCCTTCAAGGTGGCGATCATATGGTGCCACACCACCGACGACAACCAGGTGCTTTGTGTTGGGTTGTAGTTGAAGCGCCGCTTCGAAGGTCTTGTCCGGCTCTGCTACTCCCCAAACGCCGGTGAAGGCAGAATCAAGCTTTGGTGGCTCCGCAAACGCCTCCGTGCTTCCCCAAAAAACTATGGGTGTACCAGGAGAGAATTGCTCGTGCGAATCTGACATGAACTTGATAGGGGATGGCCCGATCGCAATGATCAAATCCAGCTTACAGTTTTGATACTTGCGGAAGTACCAGTCGCGAAACTCACGCTGGGAAGTTTCATTTGGGAAAAGGCTTGTGTTCAGATCCTCACTATAGAACTCGATCTGGTAAGGCGATTTCTCCAAGGCGGCGAATATCTCTTTGTTTATGGCAGCCATGCCAGGCGACCACAGCCCCAGTTCATTAAGAATGAGGACACGCCGGACTTCTCTAACCTGCGCTGGAGCAAGGCCTCGGAAGAGCAACAAGACCCCCAGCAGTAAAAGCATGAGCTTCGGGGAATGCCAGGCTACATGCACGGCTCGGGCAGAGGACTCAGTCCGGTTTCGTGAGTCACCGAGACGAAGTTGCATACTGAGAGTCTCCCTCACAATTTCGGCTATCCCAAGCTGTCAGAACTTACAGTGCCAGTTGTCAAGCGTGACGGGCTCGGAGTACCATCGCCCGGCTTTATAGTGAGCACCTTACTCCATAGGATCAGGTAGCGCCAGTAGTTTGGACCGGCCTCCTAGCCACAGTGGGTGTACCGTTGTCGATTGGTTCGAAGTCGTGGTCTCGCCTACGCCCTCTTCGACGGTGGGCCCTAAGTGGAGTGGTTGCTATCGGCTGGGGACTTGCCGGTCCCAGCTTCAGCCAGACGGCGTCAACCGGCGCTTTGACTGGCGTTGCGCTGGACCCCTCTGGAGCGGTCGTCCCGGGCGTGGTTGTTCAACTTACTAGAGAGGGTGGCGGCGAGAGGAGGTCGGCCACCTCGGACAAGACTGGAAGGTTCGGCTTTCTACTGCTGCCGCCCGGCAGATATCAAGTCCAAGCGAGCACGCTTGATTTCGAGATGGTGAGTCTCCCGGAGATAAACATTCATGTTACGGAAACGCTTCGGCTCGAACTGCATCTTCGGGTCGCAACGCTCTTACAGCATGCACAGGTATCCGCGAACCCGCTGATGGTTCAACTCGATTCCGCGGCATTAGGAAGAGTGGTAAACGAAAGCTCAGTCAGTGGTTTGCCGCTGGTTACGAGGAATTTTGCCCAAATCGCAAGCCTGTCTCCTGGAGTTTCAGCCGGAGTGTACAACGCAGGGGAGCTTGGACTTGGTGGAACGGCACTGTCGCAGATCGCCCAATCCAATGATGGGATTTACGTACACGGGGCGCGCTCCTATGACAACAACTACCAACTGGATGGGATCAGCGTAAGCGACGTGCAAGGCAGTGCGGGGGGGAGTGGCGGAATACCTATTCCCAACCCCGACAGCATCCAGGAGTTTAAAGTCCAGACTGGACTTTACGATGCGGCCTATGGGCGCTATGGCGGTGCCAACGTCAGTTTGATTACAAAAACCGGAAACGACGACTTACATGGGACGATTTTCGAGTTCCTCCGCGACGAGTTGCTCAACGCGAATGATTTCTTTCTGAACCGAACAGGCCAGCGGCGCCCTGTCCTCAAGGAGAATCAGTTTGGGTTCACGCTGGGAGGACCCATAAAGAAGGATGAACTGTTTTTCTTCGGTTCCTATCAAGGAACGCGTCAGGTTAACGGCATTGCTGCCGGTCAATCCAGAACTGCTTGCACCGCCAGCCTGAGTGAGCCGGCACTGACGGATGACAGGACACCGGCTGAACTTGGGAAAATGTTTGCGGGGATGACTGGTGTGCACGGGGGTACGGCGATCAAGCTCGATGGCTCCAACATTAATCCCGTGGCGCTAGCCCTGTTGAATTTCAAACTTCCAGACGGAGCTTTCCTGATCCCAACACCACAGACGGTTGACCCGACAAAGCCACTTGTGGAGCAGGGCTTTTCAGTTTTTACGGACCCTTGCCATTTCAGCGACAATCAGTTCTCGGCAAATGTTAAGTACCTCGTTCGGCCGAAGAGTAAGATCGCGGCCCACTTATATCTGGCAGACAATAGTCAGTCCGTCACGTTTCCAGGGAACGGGCTTAATCCGACTGGTAACATTCCTGGTTTTCGTAGTCCGAGCGACTCGGCCTACACGGTGTTCTCTCTCGCCGATACTTACTCTTTCAGCAATGCATTGCTCAACGAAGCACGAGTTGGGTATGTGCGGACGAACACCAGTACACAGGCTGTGACTCCGTTTAAGTGGTCGGACGTTGGAGTTGCCGAAGGTGAAATGAGCCACAATAACGAGCTCCCGAGCTTAAGTATTGTCGGTTCCGCAAGCATTGCTTCCGGGTTTCCACGGACGATCGACCAAAACAGCTTTGTGTTCAGTGATGATCTCACGTTCATTCGTGGGGCCCACACCGTCCACTTGGGCGGATCAGTCACGCGGTTGCTGGACGATGTCAACCTCGTGGGTCTTGGTTCGCTCACGCGGTTTCTGAGCTGGCCAGATTTCCTACTTGGCCTCAGCGCAGCCAGTAACGGGACTGATTTTAGTAATGTCTTTGCTTCATTCGATGACTTCGGCCTCACCGATCGCGAATACAGGGTTTGGGAGGGTGCAGTCTACGTACAGGACAACTACAGAGCCAGCAAGTCTTTCACTCTAGATTTTGGCCTTCGTTACGAGCGCCTGGGTCAATTTGCTGACAGACTCGGTAGAAACGCGAGCTTCGATATCGGCAAAGCTGATCCCAACCCACCGCCAGATGGAAGTACGGCGGGCTACATAGCGGCCTCCAACTTTTCAGGTGTTCTTCCCCCGGGTGTCTTGCGGGCGAACAATACGTTTGGGAATGCTGGCGAGGGACAAAACACAATTGCCCCTCGACTTGGCTTTGCCTGGCAGTTCTTGCCTGGCACAAGTCGATTCGTTCTCAGAGGGGGGTATGGCACGTACTACTCCCGACCCACCGGCCAAGCGTTTTATCAAAATATCTTTGGCGCTCCGTTTTCCGTATTTCGGCTAAACGCCGGCGAGGCGAACGGTAGTGCGACATTTCAAGCGCCTTTTGCGCAGCCGTTTCCCACGCCGGATTCCTTCCCCTCATTCCCCGCCTACTCTCCCACCTCTACCACGACAATTTATTCGGTCGTCCCAGGTTTTCAACCTGCCGTGATTCAGCAGTTTTCTTTGAATATTCAAGGAGAACTGCACGACGGCTGGCTCTTGGAAACTGGTTACGTGGGCACTCGCGGCACACACCTGGTTCGGCAACGTTCTCTGAATCAGGCGCTGCCGGCCTCTATAAGCGATCCAATCAGGGGTGTCACCTCAAACACTTTCGCAAACATTCCATTGCGAGTTCCAATTCTCGGGGTGCCTCCAGACTCGCTTCAGGAAATGGAATCCGAGGGCAGCTTCTGGTACAACGGGCTTGAGATGAGCCTCACAAAGCATCTGAGCCACGGCCTTCAGTTCCTGGCATCCTACACTTTCTCCAAGACATTGGACTCGGACGGCTCCGACATTAACTCAACATCATCGGGAAATGCACTGACGCTGGGAGACCAAAACTCTGCAAGGCAACGATGGGGGCGGGCCAGCTTTGACCGCACTCATCGGTTCGTTTTCAGTACAACATGGACGCTTCCTAGTCCGCCCCGCGGCGTTTCACGAGCCCTCCTAGGCGACTGGTCTCTGGCTGCTATAGCAACCATCCAATCCGGCAGCGCACTTACCATCGCCCAAACCAATTCCACCAATGTTTTCGGAATCAGCGAAGATCGGGCCCAGCTAAGCGGCACGTGCTCGAAAAGCCAATTGGTGAAGGGAGGGACGGTCCAGTCGAAACTGGGCGGCTATTTCAACGCAACGTGCTTTACCAGTTCACCTGTGGTTGGGGCGGATGGCATCGGAACGTCGTTTGGGAACAGCGCGACCGGAATTGTAGACGGCCCCGGGCAAGCAAACCTGGACCTCGCTTTTTCAAAAACCGTGGCGTTGAACTGGCCCGTTGAGAAAAGCAGTCTTCAATTTCGTGCCGAGTTCTTCAATGCACTGAATCACACTCAGTTCGCGAACCCCGACACGAATTTCACATCGCCCACGTTTGGCGTCATCAGCAGCACGGCTGTAAATGCTCGCGTTGGGCAGTTGGCGTTGAGGTTTGCATTCTAGATGAATAGAAAGATTCCGGATTCGGTGGGAACGACGTCATCCGTCCGCCGAACTCGTTTGATTCCTCCAATCACGCCCCTCTTAGAAATTGATCGCGCCCGACAATCTGCAGTGAGTATCCCCTGGAGCGTCGACCTGTTCGAGGAGCAGCGCCCGGAACCGAAGGGGTCAGTGCGCCTAATGCGGCTTTATCAACCATCCACCTCTCCGGGCTGCCGGGCGCCTCTTTGTTTTCAACGCGCTGACTAGTTCTTCTGACAGTCGCGCAGCTTAGGAATGAATGTGTAGGCTAAGCCTCGCCACGATCCTAACGTCGAAAGGGGATGCGGGTCGAAGCTCCTGAGGGAGATCGTCATGAAAATCTGGCCACTCGCCGTCATGCCTCTCGCGGTCTGGGTGCTGATCCCACCGCGGTCATTCGCGCAAAAGCTTTCCAGCGAACCTGTTCCCGAATACAACATCTCGCAGGAAGCGAAGTTCAAAGGGGTTGTCGCCGAAATGAACGACCGGATTTGCCCCATAGTGGGCGGCATGGACTGGCATCTCATGGTCAGGATTGACAACAAGATCTACGAGGTGCATGTTGCCCCGGTTAAGTTCGCCAAGATGTATGAAGGCGATGTTCAGAAGGGCGATACGATTGAAATTGTCGGCGTAAAGATACAATTTCAGCACGCGGATGTCATCCTTTCCCGCGAAATTAAGGACGGCAACCACAATTTTGTATTCCGCGATGAAAAAGGTAAACCGTTCTGGTAGTGGTCACGACGAGGCCAGTCTCTGGACTAGAAGACTTCGCCGCCAGGACAGGGGAATTTGTTATGCGCTGGACACACCCGCTCGAAATTTTGCTCGAAATTGGCATCGCCATATGGTTCCTTGAGATCTTCGTCAAGCCGATTAGGAGGCACAATCTCAGCATTGAGGCAGTCTGCGGAGCGCCGATTCCCCGTATTTCGGGCGTAGCTCTGCCTTCCGACACACTCCCACCAAGCCGATAGCGAGAATTACTGACTGACTATCTGATGAACCTAGGGAATTAGATGAGTTCTGCCCAGGATACCGAGAGGCGGCCTTTTGCCGTTAAGAACGCGCTTGTAGTTGGCGCAGCCCCCGAGGTCCAGACTGTTTTGTTGCGAGTTCTTGAGCCTGGCTCCTGGGCTGTTATGAGTGCGCCGGATAATCTATCGGCACTTGCCGCGGCGCGGGGAAGAGCATTTGACCTGATCGTGACCAGCGACAAAACGTCCGGCCGAGAGGACATCGAACTATTGCGGAAGATTCGGCGCGTGCGACCTCACACTCGTCTGATCATCCTCGCTGGCGAAGGCACACCCTCAGACGTAATCACGTCGATGCGCGAACGCGCCTTCAGTTATTTTTCCAAGCCATTCTCGTTGGACACGCTTGCCGAGATGATTCAATTGGCTACGGATGGACCTTGCTGGGACGATGGTATCGAGGTCGTCTCCGGGACGCCGGAATTGATTCGAATCCTCGCACGTTGCGATGTGAAAACCGCCGATCGACTTGTGCACTTTCTCAACGAGATCGCCGAACTGCCTGACCCTGAGAGGAATCAAGTGGCCACGGCTTTTCGCGAGATGCTTATGAATGCAATCGAGCATGGCGGGCGACTTGATCCGAATCAATACGTAGAGATCGAATACGTCCGTGCACGTCACATGGTGACGTGCCACATTACTGACCCTGGCCAAGGCTTTACGCTTGACGAAATCCCTCACGCGGCGATCGCCAACCCGACCGAGGACCCGATTCGTCATATGGTGCTACGCGAAGAGCTAGGTATGCGTCCGGGGGGATTCGGTGTTCTGTTGGCGCAGCAACTTGTGGACGAACTCATTTATGGGCAAGACGGCAATGAGGTCCTCCTCGTGAAATATCTAGATTCTGTCAGGCATAAGTCGGCCTGACTCAGCGCACGCCAAACGGCGACCAACCTGTCATTTCTGCCGGTGTTTGGATGCCTGAAGGACGCCTACCATCTGGTATTCATGCACCCTGTATTGATCGCAGTCATTCGTCGCTCTCTGCCTCTGCTGCTTGCATTTCCTCTTCTCTTATTGCGTGCGCAAACGTCGTTGCCAGATCATCCGCAACCCCAGCAGTCATTGCCAGATGCGCCCTCTGCAGTGCGTCGACCACCCGATCATTCGAAGCCGCAGGTTTCTGCCGGTAAAACGCAAGCCGAGCCACGGGTTGACGAGGCATGGCCACGTAAGGCTAGTCGTGCAGATGAGACGATTTCCATGTACCAGCCACAAATGGAGGCTTGGAAGGACGACGAGTTGCGTGCCTACGCGGCGCTTGCGCTAGAAAGCAAGACCAAGAAGACAACCAAATACGGAGTGGTCTGGTTCACAGCGCGAACGGAGGTTGACAAAGTCAACCGTCAGGTCACCTTGAACAACTTCCAGATCACCAAGGTCAAGTTTCCTACGATGGAAAGCAAGGAGGCGGAATATCAGACCTTCCTGCAAGCGAAGCTGCCCGGGAAGTCCAAGGTGATTGCTCTGGACCGCCTGGAAGCTGCATTGGCAGCTAGTGATTCGGAGCAGGCGGGGCCCGAGGCGTTTCAGGTGAACAATGATCCCCCAAAGGTTATCTTCACCACAAAATCTTCTTTACTTGTTCTGATCGACGGCCCAGCGCGATATAGAGATGTCGGTGGAACCGAATTGCAGTTAATGCTAAATACCCGAGCCACGATTCTGCTCGACACCAAGAAAAATATCTACTACCTGAGTGTCATGGATGGTTGGCTGCAAGCCCCAGATCTGGTTGCTGGTCCTTGGTCCTATGCTTCAAAAATTCCTGATGATATGAAAGAGATCACTAAGGGCATCCAGGAAAATCAGAAGTCAAAAGCGCCGGAGGGGACCACGCCGCCCTCATTAAAGGAGGCGAACAAAGCAGGGAAGATTCCGTCGATTTAT
>Ga0210406_10001269_pt1 | contig 31546 bp, 30 predicted proteins | sample IncBWC30MmetaG_FD_155454 | JGI IMG/M metagenome (GOLD analysis project Ga0210406, IMG submission 155454) | Forest soil microbial communities from Barre Woods Harvard Forest LTER site, Petersham, Massachusetts, United States - Inc-BW-C-30-M | ecosystem: Environmental > Terrestrial > Soil >... | reverse complement strand
TCTAAACACCACCTTTAAAACACCACCCTGAGAGCGACCTGCATTTGCCGCGGATTGCCCACAATAGAGGTGATCGTGCCCACCGCACCGCTTCCAATGGTGGCATTCGGCTGACCGAACTGCGGATGGTTAAACAAGTTGAACGACTCGCCGCGGAACTGCACCATCAATCGCTCCAAAGGATGGAAATCCTTGAACAGCGATGCGTCCAGATTGGTGCGGCCGGGCCCGAACAGAATATCGCGCCCTGCGTTGCCGAAGGTGTAAAGCGCCGGGGTCGTAAACGCCGTCTGATCGAACCAGTGGCTGAGAGATTGCCCATTCGACAAATTTCCACTGGCGACACGGTTCGGACGGCTGCTGGTACCTGTGTTCGTCGTCGAGGTGGCCAGGGTCGGGGTGAAAGGAAGTCCCGTCTGCGCTTGCAACAGGCCATTGATCTGCCATCCGCCGAGTAGCGTGCCTCGGAACCCTTTCGAACCGAAGCCGGGCAGTTGGTAAGTAAGGCTGATCGTGAGCCGGTGACGGATATCGAAAGCGGAGTTGCCGCGCTCACAGAAACGGCAGGTCGGATCCTGCGGTGTGGGCGTTCCGCCGCCAAAGTCCGTCGCGACATCGTCGATGGCATGCGCCCATGTGTAACCGGCCAGGCCAGTCAGACCTTTGGAGAGGCGCTTCTCAGCGGTGAACTGAAACGCGTGATAGTTACTCAGACCGTCCGATGTGTAGTAGTTGATGTCGGCCAGGCTGGGGTCGACTGAGTACAACGGCCGGCGAGGCGTGGTGGCTCCCGGGCCCGGAAGTGGTTGGTTCGGATTCCAGCCGGTCCCCAGGCGCCGGCCGAGATTCCCCACGTATGCGACTTTGAACAGCGTGCTGAGGGGTGCGACTTCCCGTTCAATAGTGATATTGAACTGCTCCGCGTAAGCCTGACTGAAGTTACCCGGGACGCCGATGGTATTGCCCTTGGGCGGGTTCACGCCTGTCAGATTCACTGCGGGTGGAGGCGGGAAGCCGCCGCTTACGCTTGGACCTAAGAATTCATCCCCGGGACTGACCAGATCAATTGGACCGTAGGGAGCCTGCCGATCGAAGCGCAGAAGCGCGCCACCATTGCCGTTGGGATTGTAGAACATCCCAAAGCCGCCACGAACCACCGTATGCGCGAAGGGCTGGTATGCGAAACCGAAACGCGGCGCAAAATCCTTCCAGTAGCCCTGCAGACCGGCTGTGGGACCAATCCCGTTCTGGCCGGCAACCATCACGGTTGCGGTCGCGAGATTGAAATTAGCCCAGCGATTGGCGACCTCGCTGTAAGGGCTGTAATACTCCCACCGTATGCCTATATTGAGCGTAAGTTTGGAGTTCACTTTCCAGTCGTCGGCGAAGTAAGCGCCAAACTCGATGCCGCGAATGCCCGGCCATACGAGTAGATAGTCCTGTTGGTATAAAGTTGGGTAACCAAGTAACATGCTGGCAATGGAATCACCACTAGGGCTCACTCCCGGCATGGCTGTAAAGCCCGGGCTAAAGTTGAAACGGCCGTTGCCCTGATTGGTCTGATACTCGGTGATCTGACGGCGACGGACGTCCACTCCGAATTTCAGCGTATGCCTGGAGTGGGTCCAAGTCACGTTGTCGAGTTCTTCGAACGTGTTCTCACGCCGAAAAATGGGAAGCGAGCGGCTCATTCCTATTCCTTCATAGGTGGACGGAGAAAAAATCGGAAGCCCCGTTTGCTGCCCATTGGGATTCGCATTGGCAACTCCCAACTCGACTGCGAGCGGCTCGTTGGGCGTGGTGCCGGCCAGCGTGTAATCGACACGGTAGCGGTTGAAGCCCACTCGCAGATCGTTCACGAGTACCGGAGAGAAGATGTGAGTGTAATCCGCCACCGCCTGCTGAACTGGCTGCGCGGACGTGCCCGCAAAGGATGCCTCGTCACCTAAAGGCAACGGGCGCGATATTCCGGGAATAGTCGTCAGCGGGTAAGTCGGTGGAACAATCGTGTTCGTATGCTGAATCGAATAGCGAGCAAAGAACGTGTCGTTGGAACTGAAGTTATGATCCACGCGGATATCGCCCTGATCCCAGTTTTGGGTCTGTGTCATGTTGCTGGTGTAATTGTTCACCAGCCCGTTGGTCAGCGGCAGTGGATATGCGTTGACCATCTTCATGGTCACAGGATCGAAGCGGCTGGCCGGAATCATATTGCCGGGGAACTGGGTCCGCGTGTACGAAGATCCGGTTGGGGTCGTGGTCGTGGGATCGAAGATTTTCGCCGGCAGCGCGCTGAAATTGCCCTGGCGCATCGCGGCCGTAGGTACTGTGAAAATTGCAAGATTCTGTGACGTCCTGCGGAAGCCCTCGTAATCCACGAAGAAGAAGGTCTTATTCTTTCCCTTATAGAGTTTTGGGATCTCGACTGGACCGCCAAACGAGCCGCCGAACTGGTTGTACTTGAATGAAGGAAACGGCGTGCCCACGGGGTTAAAGAACTGCCGCGCATCCATGGCCGAATTGCGCAAGAACTCGAACGCGCTGCCGTGCCAATCGTTGGTACCGGATTTGGTGACCACGTCGACCACCGCACCGGAGTTCCGGCCCTGATCGGCGCTATACAGATTGGTTTGAACTTTGAATTCCTTGATCGCTTCCACGCCCGGGCGCAGCACGATAGACAGCGTAAGCCGGTCGTTATCATCGATGCCGTCATAGAGGAAGTCATTCGAGCCTTCACGATTTCCGTTGGAGAAGATCTCGGTTCCGGGGCGCCGGTCGTCCGGCCGCGTGCCGCTCATGATGGTGCCCCCGACGCTATATCCGGTACCAACCACGCCCGGCGACAGAGTGGCGAGTTGCACGAAATTGCGGCCGTTCAACGGCAGCTCCTCGGTAAGCTGCGTGTTGACGACTGTTCCTAGTGTGGACGATTCAGCCTCGAGCAGCGGCGCAGTTCCCGTGACCTCCAGGGTGTCGGTGACCTGCCCAATCTGCAATTGCAGGTTCACTTCAGCGCGCTGGTTCACCTGCAACTCGATGTTGTTCTGAACGGTTTTGCGGAAACCCTGCGCTTCCGCGGACAGATTGTAGATCCCTGGCTGCAGAATTGTGAACAAGTAGTTCCCATTTTGACCGGTTATGGTTTCCCGGGAGATGCCGGTTTGGGCGTTGACGATGGAGATCTTAGCACTGGGAACGATCGCGCCGGTGGCGTCCGTGACGGTTCCACTTAACTCAGCAGTCGCGGTCTGCGCCGCAACCGGCAGAGAGAAACAAATACAGAAAAGAATAGTTGCAAAAAACCTGCGAGCATTCATGGCTCCCCCACCTGTAAGCAAAGTAGGCCTGGACAGAACACGAGCCAAGCCTCTTGGGTAAGGATAGTCTTTTCGACTGGCGGAGACAATCCCCTGCTGCCGTGATCAGCGGTTTTGCGTGGTTCGGTATAATGACAGCCCGCGGGAGGATGAGCGAAATGAGGACGCGAATTTTAGTGATGTTGGGGATTACCTTGGCTGGCTTGAGAACCACGTCGCCAGCCGCGTCGGACGATGCCGCCGGCGTCCTAGCTTTCGAGAGGCAGATGGAAGCAGCGGTGGTTCGCGGCGACGTCAAGTTTCTCGATCGCATCTGCGCGAGCGATTTCAGTTTCACGCATGGCGATGGCTGGACCACCGGCGGGCAGCCTTTGCGTGTCGAGAACCGGGCCCAGTGGTTGGCATCTGTGAGCAAACGGCCGTATCTCTCCCGCGATCTCGATCAGGTGCAGGTGGAGCTGCACGGCGACATCGCGATTACCTATGGAATGTACCGCGCTCGATACAGCGCGCCAGCGGATCCAAAACGTGCCGACTTCACGGTGTGGTTCGAGCGGGTTTATACGCGACGCAATGACCAATGGCAATACGTGTCGCATCGGACGGTGCATGGACCGACCTACGAGAACGGCAACTGATTTTCAGAATTTCAGCACGTGCCAGAGGCTCGCGAAATCATCGGTCCACAGCAACGGCGCGCGATTGCTCCAGGGCGAGGTTTGATGACCCAGGCCGCTGCGCTCGAGAAACCCGTCGTTGCCGGTGATAAGCACCCAGTGCGAGCTGCTCTCGCCGGTACTGTAATCGTCGCCAGAAACAAACAGAACCGGCTGCCAGCCGAGGTGTTGCGCAAGCCCGCGCGCCACCGGCTCCAGATTAAGCGCCCGATTCGAGATGTGCAGCATCAACAACCCGCCGGGTTTCAGCCTCTGGCGATAGATGTCGCCGCATTCGGCAGTCAGCAAATGCAATGGAATCGCGTCACTCGAAAATGCATCCACCGCGATCAGGTCGAAATCCTGTGACCGCCCGCTCGCCAGCTCCCGTTCGAGCTGCACGCGCGCATCGCCCAGCACGATCTCGGTTCGCGCTCCGGAATCTTTCAGAAATGTGAACCACGTGCGAGACATCGCCGCCACGTCTGGATTAATTTCATAGAACCGGAAAGTATCGCCTAGACGACCCCAGGCCGCCATAGTTCCCGCGCCGAGTCCAATGATCGCGATTTTTCGATCGGGACGATCGAGCGCCGTCAGCACGGTTGCAACGCCGCTGTGCGGGCCGTAATATGTGGTCGGCCAGGAGCGCTGTGGCGTGTTCTGGTATTGGAATCCGTGCCGGATCGTCCCGTGCCTCAATTCCCGCAGCGGACCGTTGCGGTCGGTTTTGTCCATCACCCGCAGGATGCCGTAAAAGTTCCGCGCACTGGCGATCGACGGCAGGTTGCTCATCGTAATTCCGGCCATGATCGATGTGATCCCGCCTAGCAACAGCGCCATAAGCGGAAGGCGTACTGCGAAATTGCTGCGTGTCCACTGAGCCAGGGCGCCGGTGCGTAGCCAGCCCGTGAATCCCAATAAGCAGGCTCCGGCCAATCCCACCGGATATTCACTGAATTCTGTAAAGACATGCGGAGCGACTAGCGCCACGAAAACGCCACCCAGTGCGCCACCCGCCGCGATATTGAGGTAGAACATCGTGAGGTATCGCGCCGTCGGACGCGATCGCGCCAGTTCGCCATGGCAGATCATGCACCCGGCAAACAGCGCCACCAGGTAGATCCCTAGTTGAGCTGCGATCGGTAACCCACCCGCCAGGCTGGGAACAACGCAGCCCACCGGCGCCACGATCCCCGTCGTACAAGCAAATAGCGTTCGCCGATAAAAGCGTTCACTTTCAAAGACGAGTATGAATGTCAGCAGGTAAATCGAAAGCGCCGCGACCCAAAGGAACGGATTGACGGCAATGTCCTGCGAAATCTGGTTCGTTGTAGCCAGCAGAAGGATGGAGCCACACATTGCAAGCGCGAGCCAGAAGAGGATAGTCCAGACTGTCGGCCGTACGCCGGATTCTTGCTCGACCGCGACCTCTGGTTTGACCGATCGCACCCGCCAGGCCGTCCATCCGCACAATCCGGCGAACAGCGCGTAGAATGCCGACCAGATCCAGACCTGGGTGTGCAATCGCACGAATGGTTCCACCAAGAACGGATAACTGAGTAACGCAGCGAACGACCCTAGGTTCGACAACGCGTACAGGCGCCAGGGCGATCGAGAAGGCTCGGTCATGTGGAACCAGCGCTGCAGTAAAGGACCCGTGGCGGCTAGTAGAAAATACGGCCCGCCGACCGTCGCAAGGAGCAGCAACAGAATTCGCCCCGATGGATCGGCGCTGCTGGCCGGCTTCCACAGGTTGACGCGCGGGGCGATCGGCAGAAACACGAGCGACGCCGCGAGCAGCGTCATGTGCAGCCAGCCTTGCAGCCGACTGCTCGACCGCGATCCCAACCAGTGCGCGTACGCGTATCCGACCAACAACAGCACCTGGAAGAACAGCAGGCAATTAGTCCAGACCGCGGGACCGCCGCCGAACCAGGGCAGCACATATCGCCCCATCATCGGCTGGACCTGAAACAGAAGGAAAGCGCTCAGGAAAATAGTGACCGCCAAGCGTTCACCCTTTGCCACTTTGTCATCCTTTTGAGAGTTCAACAAATTCCACTTTCCAGGGACTCTCTCCCAGATCAAGGCGCGCGATCGTTACGGGCAGCCGAAAACGACGGGGACCGGCGCTGCCTGGATTCACAAAGAGAACACCACCCCGTTCTTCGCTATTAGGCCGATGAGAATGGCCACTCACAACCACGCGAAACCCCGCGGCCGCAGGATCGAGATCAAGGTCTTCCAAGCGGTGAAGGACGTAGATCATTGCGGAATGGAACTCGATGACCGCGGTTGCCGGCAGGCCCGACGCCCAGGGTCCTTTATCTATATTTCCTCTAACCACAACTATTGGAGCGACGGCTTTCAAAACGTCAATGATCTCGGGCTTGCCCACATCACCCGCGTGGATAATCAACTCGCAGCCGCGCAGCGCAAACTTAGCTTCTTCGCGCAGTAAACCATGCGTATCTGAAATCAGCCCGATCACTGCCACGGCGGTGACTACCGGTTGTACTTCGGTGTCGGCCCGCGCAGCTCCGTCCACTTTTGATCGCACGCCTGCACGGTCTCTGGGGCCAGGGGGCCATCGCCGAGAGCGGCCAGGTTCTGTTCCAAATGCTCGGCACGCGAAGCCCCCAAGATAATGCAGTCGATCGCGGTGTGATGGTAGAGCCAGTTGAGCGACATGCTGAGTAACGACCTCCCAGCCTTTTCAGCTACCTCGCTTAGTTGATCCACGGCGTCAAAATCCGCTGGATGCCAATAGCGATCCATATACATTTTATTTTTGTCGAATCGTGTTCCTGGAATCGGCGCCTCGCGCTTGTGCTTGCCCGTGAGCAATCCGCCGGCCAGCGGATTGTAGACAATGTTCGACACTCCGAAGTGCTTGCACATCGGCAGATATTCCTGCTCGATCCCGCGCGCTATCAAGTTGTACATTGGCTGCGCGGCCCAGGGCGCCTGGTAGCCCTTACGCTCTGCGATCCAGCACATCTCCGTCAACTGCCAGGCGCTGTAATTGGAGCTGGCCAGATATCGGACCTTGCCCTGCTTTACCACCTCATTCATAGCATCCAGTGACTCCTCGATCGGCACACTGTAGTCGGGCAAATGCAGATAGTAAAGATCCAGATAATCCGTCCGCAGGCGGCGCAGGCTGTCGTCGATCGCGCGCAGGATGGCAGGCCGCGACAGTCCCGCCAGGTCCGGCGCATCGCCCATCTTACTGCGAACCTTGCTGGCCAGTATGAAATTCCGGCGCCGGCTTCCGATCACCCGCCCCAGCATCTCTTCCGAGGCGCCCTGGTTGTACACGTTGGCGGTGTCGAGAAAATTGATGCCTGACTCTATGCATACTTCGATCATCCTGGTGGCGGCGGTCTCGTCAGTTTGGCTGCCAAAAGTCATGGTGCCCAGGCAGATCCGGGAAACGCTCAATTCCGTGTGTTTCAGAGTTATCTTATCCATGACTTAATTTGCACAAAAGAACATGATACGTTGAGGTATGGTAGTGAACGAAGGACTCGAAGTAGCGCAGCCTGCGGAACCGCTGCCAGAGTCTGGAACAAATATCGCCGCCGGGGCCCCGGCTCCGCCGCGGAACGTTCCTCCCGAGCACGGCGCGGCATGGCTGCGTCTGGCTTATAGCTTCGAGTTTTTGATTGCACTGTTAGTTATTTTCACCCTTTGGAGCGAGATCGGGGGGCAGGGCCACCTGGACCTGATGCCCTGGTACATCAAACTCATCTGCGGAGTGTCAATGGCATGCTGTTGTATCCGCTTGACCGCTGGCCTGGTCGAAGAGCCGCGAGCGTGGAATTTCCGTAGCGCGCGCTGGCTCGGCGGATTGATCGCCATCGCGATTGTGATGGGCGGAATCACCTATTACTATCATCTGCACGAAGCGCAGGACGACCAGGACTCCGACGGCAACAACACGGCCACGTCGGTGAAGCTGGCCGATCCGCCTAGCGATTTTACTCGCACCAGTGATCGAACCAACCGCTGAGTTCACTTTCGGATCGTGGAGCGCGGCCCAGGCCCCGGTCGCGATCGAATATCCGCTTGAGGTGATGGATGAGATCCGTGCCACCGCGACCGAAGGATTTCAGAAGCTGGCGCGCGGAGGCCTCGAAGTAGCCGGGGTTCTTTTTGGCGCACGGCGCGACGCGGGCATTCGCATCCTCACATGGCGGCCAATACCTTGCGAATATGCCCTCGGCCCCACGCTACAACTTTCAGCCCGCGATCGAGCTCAGTTAACCCATCTACTCGAGACCGCCGTGGAAGACCCGGATTTGGAGGGACTGCAACCGGTCGGCTGGTTCCTATCGCACACTCGCAGCGATATTTTGCTCGCGGCCCAGGATCTTGATATTTTCAACGAATTTTTCCCAGCACCCTGGCAAGTGACTCTGGTTATCCGCCCCACAACAGCCGGCGAAGCGCGCGCGGGCTTCTTCGTTCGCGAAGCTGATGGCGCACTCAAAGCCGATTCGAGCTACCAGGAGTTCATCGTGAATCCGCTGCATCGCGGCTCCCGGCTCGTCGATACCCCCGCCCCGGCTGCCAAAGAACGTTCGAATTCGCGCCTAAAGCCGGAGGCGACCGTCGCGCCCCCGGCAGCAGTCCTCGCCGAGACCAGACCTCCATCCCGCGTGGAGCCGCCCCTCTTTCGAACGTTCGAGCGCCCTAAGGCTCCGCGTGGTTGGCTGTGGTTATTGCCGGTAATTCTGGGGTTGATCGTCGTGGGCTTCTTGATTAAGGAGCGGTACCTTCTCCACGACAATCAGCCTTTTTCCTTTCACGTTTTCGATGCCGGCCAAACCGTACAGATCGAGTGGAACCAGAACGCCGCATCCATCCGGAAGGCCCACCTCGGCGTCATCGATATCAAGGATAGCGGCGAAACTAAGCGCTACCCGCTCGCCGACGATGAGCTACACGCAGGCAAGATGTCCTATGTGCGCCGAAGCGGCGATCTGGAACTGCGAATGACGGTGTATCCAGTGGGCTCGACATCGGTCCAGGAGTTCGCGCATTTCCTCGATCCGGGCCAAGTTCCCCCGCCCGCTCCGCCAGCCGAAGTCGAGCAATTGCGCCAGGAGCGTGATCGTCTGGCAACCGAGGTCCAACAGTTGAAGGAAGACCTTCGAAAAGAGCAAACTCGGCGGCGGCCAGCTGCGGTCAGACGGCGACAAGACCCGGGCACGCCGCTAAAGAAGAAGCCAAGTGGCTAGTTCGACGACGGAGCGGGCTCGGCGCTGCCGGCTTCCGAGGGATAATCCTTACTGTACCAATCATCGTGCATATTGGTCGGCAGGTGGAGTACGCGGATATTTGTGAAGCCCATCTCTTTCAGCGTTCGATAGGCTGGCCGGATGTTGGGGCATTTGGTGGCCATAGGGCAGCAGCCGCAGTAGATCACCAGGTCGGCGTCGCGCGGCAAAGGCTCCGCTAGTTTCTTCAACGCTTCTATGCCTTCGGGCTTCGATGTGGGTCCCGCGAAGGCCGCATGCACGATATGCTTGCTTTTGTAGAGAGCTGGAAACGCAACGCATATAATGTTGGGCGACTTCCCGGATTGAAGCTCGCTGGCAAACGCGGCTGGCTCCAACAAACTCGCCGCCGGCCAAGGATCGGAGGCTTCCTGGCTCATGCAGAGGGTGGCAACCAGGGTGAACAAGGCAAATCGCATAGGGCGCATGTGCTTCAGCATATCGCACTGGGGGCGGGCAAGCGAAGCGCTGGAACTATAGCCGGCCGCGAGGAACCTTCCGATCGTCTCGTTTAGGAAATTTCCCATCAGGCGGGTTGCCCGGGCGCTCCGGCTGGGCGCCCCCTTAGCAACGGGATCGGCAGAATAAATGCTGCTTCATAGTGCCCGTCACATCTCGACCTCGGATCTCGCCTGCGAGCGCCGGAGCAGTCATGGTGATCGATTCGTGTATGCTCCCTTCCCATATTGGCGCGGCGTCGTGCTTAATAATCGATCGGTTAGTAAATTCGCTTTTTGATTCTCCAACGGCCCCGGCGTGGCCCTAACTTCTTCGTATCCAGAGGCCGGGGCTTTGGCTACGCGATTGCCCTTAGAAAGCTCGCAAATTAAAGAAAGTGGACGAGAAAAGCGAGACGGGCAACCACCCGCAACTCGGAAAAAAGGAGAATCACCATGAAAAATCAGATTCGCAATTTCGTATTAGGAGCCGGACTCGCAGCCCTGCTAGGCAGTCCCGCGCTCATGGCCCAAAACGCTGAAACCGCCGAGATCCCGTTTGACTTCCATGTCGGTAAGTCAGCCCTTCCCGCCGGCACTTATAGTGTGGCGAAGGATAACTCCGGAGGCTTTCTGCAGATACGGAACATGGACACGCAACACTCCATTATGCTCGGCTTTCAGGCCCGCGAAACCGGCAAGAACGATCCGAGCCTGACGTTCCGTTGCTATAGCGGTGATTGCTACTTGGCGGCGATCTGGATACCAGGGGCTCCCGGATATTCGCTCGCAAAGTCCAACCGGGAAAAGGAAGTGGAGAAAGGCGGCGCGCGGGTGGCGATGGCCTATGTTCCACTTGCAACGCGCTAGGTCAGAACAGTAAGAAGCAGATCGAGGAGCCAGGCCATGACCAGTCCCATCGCAATTCGAGGAGTTGAGCAGTGGAACCGTTGGTCTACCGACCATTCGCCCCTGCTCACATCGGAGGCCTCGGAGGGAAGAAGCAGTCGGATGCTGGGAGGCGGCATCCGACTCCGGCCAGTTATCAAATTCGGTTTTATCTTCCTGGCGCTAGGGCTGCTACTAACGGATTCTTTCCAGCTGGCATTCTCCGCTGGCCCCAGCCACGTCGTTAATCCCAGAACGCAGGCCATCGGCAGTGCCGGGACGGTTCACGGAATTTCCCACGGTCGCGAGACGACTGCGAAGATACATTCCGGCGTCTAACTCGTGTCTCCTTACGGCTGTGCGCTGGTCCCGCGCAGCCTCTTTGCTTCTGCCTCCACTGCCCGCATCACCCGTAGAAAATTCCCGCCATAGATTTTCCGGATATCGTCGGCTGAATAGCCTTTCTCCAGCAGCGCTCGAGTGAGGTTCGGAAACTTCGAGACATCCTCGAGCCCTACGGGCGTGCACGACACACCATCGAAATCGCTGCCGATTCCAGCCGCGTTGACTCCCGCAATTTTCACGATGTGATCGATGTGCGCCACAACGTCGGCCAGTGTGGCGGGCGGAATGCTTTTGCGGTATTCCTCGATGAGCACCTGGTTGTTCTCTGCACGCGCGGCTGCGATCTTGGCGCTCACTTCCTTGTCCGCATCCGCGGTCTTTTGCGAAAGAAAATCGCAACTGAAGTTGACTTGGACGACACCGCCCTTTTTCGCTAGCGCGACGATCATCTCGTCCGTCATGTTGCGCGGCACATTGGACAACGCGCGGCAGGAGGAGTGTGAAGCGAACGGAGGCGCGCTGCTTATCTCCAGTGCGTCCCAGAAGGTCTTGTCGGCCACATGCGAAATATCCACCATCATCCCCAGCCGATTCATCTCGCGCACCACCTGCTTGCCGAGATCGGTGAGCCCATTGTGGTGCTCGACACCGGCTTTGTCCATGTCGCCCGATGAATCGGCCCAGTTGTTGGTGTTGGAGTGCGTGAGCGTCATGTAGCGGATGCCCAGCTCGTAGTAGTCGCGCAGGAGCCGCAGGCTGTCCTCGATGGCGTGCCCGCCTTCGATACCCATCAACGCGGCGATCTTGCCCTGTTTGTGAATACGCTCGATGTCATCGGCCGTGGTGGCCATGACAAAGTCGTTGGGATAGCGTTCGATGATGTCGTGGCGCACGGTATCGATCATCTCCAGCGTCCGCCAGGCCGAACGGTTGCCGTTAACGTAATTGGCCGAAACGTACACGGCGAAGAACTGCGCGCCTACGCCGCCCTCGCGCAGCCCGGTGAGATTGGTATGACCGTCGTCCTTAGCCTTGCCAATGTCGTACCCCTGTACCGTGCGGCTGGTGATGTCGTTATGGGTGTCGATCAGAAGCGCGGATTTGTGGACTTTCAGCACCTCGGCGTCCGAAACTTTGCGGGTCTGCCCGGTCGCAATGGTCAACACGGCGGTCACGCAGCAGAGGATTATTCTCATTGCAAAAATATAGCGCGAAACGGGGTTGTGTTCTGTGTCGTGTCCTTTAATGATAAAATCCACGCTTCACATGAAACAGAGTCTTGTCGCGGAACTGATGGCGGAATTTCTGGGAACCATGGTGCTGATCCTATTCGGAAACGGCGTGGTTGCCATGGTGGTACTGTTCGGCCACGGCTTGCCGGGTGAAATCGTGAACGGCGGATACACCAACATCACGCTGGCCTGGGGATTGGCGGTCACGATGGGCGTTTACCTGGCCGGCCGGATCTCGGGCGCCCATCTCAATCCGGCCGTAACGGTAGCAGTCGCTGCTTTTCGCGGATTTCCCTGGTGGAAAGTGATTCCCTATTCAATCGTGCAAGTCGCCGGGGCATTCGTGGCGGCGGCGCTGGTGTTCTGGAACTACCATCTGGCCTTCCTCCGCGCCGATCCTCAACTGGACCACACGGCTGGCGTGTTCACCACCTTCCCGGCTTTTCCCGACGTCCTTTCCGCCGGGCTGCTCGATCAAATCATAGGCACTGCACTGCTGCTGATGATGATCTTCGCGATCACGGATGAGCGCAATCAACCACCAGCGAATCTGACGCCGATCCTGATCGGACTGGTAGTGGTGGTGGTCGGAATGTCGTTTGGCGGAATGCATGGATATGCGATCAATCCAGCGCGCGACTTCGGCCCCCGGCTGTTCACCGTAGTTGCTGGATTCAAGAACAATGGCTTGACGGACGGCAAACTGGTTTTTTGGGTTCCGATCGTAGGACCGATCGTGGGTGGCTTGATCGGTGGCCTGGCTTACGATATGGGCATCCGCAGATTCTTGCCGAAGGCTTAGGCGCGAGTTGCGGTGAATTTTTGGAGCGCTGTGTCTTCGGCGGCGTAATCGAACAACTTCGCGTCGATGACAGGCGGATTGGCCCGCTCCCACGCGATGGTCCGCTCGATACCTGCGTCGAGCGACACCGGTTCAACGAATCCAAGCTCTTCGCGGATACGTTTACTGCTGACGATCCAATGCTGGTTGGCATTGAGTGGCATATGGAGGTGTTCGGGAAGTTTGTCAGCAGGAACGGGAACGAGCGAGCCTTTCCATCCGATGGCGTCGCCGATCTTGCGCGCCCAGTCGATCTCGGAGAAATGTTGCTCGGTGGCGATGTTGTAGATCCGACCGGCGGCTCGAGGCGAGACAGTTGCCGATGCTATGGCCGCGGCGACATCCTCCACGTAGCCACGCGGCGGGATGAATTTCGCGAAATCCTCCTGGATCAGGATGGCGGGACGGCGGTCGTCCATTCGCTTCAACATTGGGAAGAACCGATGCAGTGGATCGCCTGGTCCATAAACCATCGGAAGCCGAAGCACGGTGCCGTGTAGTTCGGGATCTGCCATGACGATGCGCTCAACTGGAATCTTGTCGTAGTCTTCGGTAACCCAGGAGAACGCCGCTTGAGATCTGCGAAGCTGCTCCCGATCATAGGGATGCAATTGCGTTCGCAAATCCGATTCTTCGGTGATGGGCAGCTCCTGTGGTAGATCCGGAGTTTTCTTCAGTAGTACTTCGTAAGCCCGGTAGACGTCCTGGCTGCTAATGGCGATCACCCTCGCGGACAAGCCTCGGACGGTGTCCATGAGTGCCTGGGCCTGGCGGCCATCGCTCAGCAAGAAATCAACTACAACATCGGGCGCGACCTGTTCGACGTCCGGGCGGTGGGCTGTTATGTCATTGCGGTCCCCGATGATACGCCGTACCGAATCGGGGAGACTCGGTTTGGCATTCCCTCGATGGAACACGGTCACCTGATGTCCTTGCTCCGCCAAGTCGCGGACCACGAACGGTCCGATGAAACCGGCGCCGCCGATGACCAGGATCTTCAATGTGGCCGCCCTAATGAGCAACATAGCGCGATCCCATCGTATCCGGCTATTAGCATTATTTATGCAAAGACCCTCTTGCATTTGCGCAAGTGCTCGGGTAAGCTAGATTCAATGATCGTTCTGGAGAGCACCGCAGCTGTGGTATCCGCCCAACCGGGCGTGGCCCCCTCCGCGACTCTCCGGCTTGGTCAGCTTCCGAGGCTTTTACCCATTATTATTCAGGTCGCCGTACCCGGCCCCGCCTGAAGGGCTTCGGACAACAGTTTCCGAAAGGCCATCGGCGGGGGCGACAAACCCAGCCGATGGCCTTTTTCATTTTTGTGGTGACGGGAAAAATTTAGGAGGCCTATGTCGACAAGTACCGCGCATAGAACCAGCGGAGCGGAATCGAAACTGATGTCCGGGGCCCAGACACTGCTGGAGTGCCTGGTTTGCGAGAAAGTGGATTGCTTCTTCGGCTATCCGGGCGGCGTCACGCTACCGCTATACGACGCCCTGTATGACCATCCGATCCGGCATATTCTGGTGCGGCACGAACAGAATGCCGCTTTCGCAGCCGAGGGCTATGCGCGCTCTACCGGGCGCGTGGGAGTCTGCTGCGCCACATCCGGACCCGGCGCCACGAATCTCGTTACGGGCCTGGTGGACGCAATGATGGATTCAATTCCGATCGTCGCGATCACCGGGCAGGTGACCACGAAATTGATCGGCAGCGATGCATTCCAGGAAGCCGACACATTCGGCATCACGCGCTCCTGCACCAAACATAACTTCCTGGTGAAGACCATCGCCGAACTGCCGCAAGTAATTCATGAGGCGTTCTATATCGCGGCCAGCGGACGGCCCGGTCCGGTGCTGGTGGACATTCCCAAGGATGTTTTCCAGGCGCAGACGCATTACACGCCGGTTTCCGAGATTCACCTGCCGGGCTACAAAGTCTTTACCGAGGGACATACCGGCCAGATCCGGCGCGCGGCGCAAATGATCTGGGACGCCCAGCGGCCCTTCGTCTATGCGGGTGGGGGCATCATCGCGGCCAATGCGTCGGATGAACTTCGGGAACTAGTGGAGCTTCTCGATGCCCCGACGGTAAATACTCTGATGGGCCTGGGCGCACTTCCGGCCGACCATCGCAATTTCGTAAGTATGCCGGGAATGCACGGCAGCTATGCCGCCAACATGGGCATGAGCAACGCCGATCTGCTGATTGCTTTGGGAGTGCGGTTCGACGATCGCGTCACGGGTCGCCTGGCCGCCTTTGCGCCGCATGCGAAAGTGATCCACGTGGACATCGATCCGGCTGAGATCGGCAAGAATCGGGTCCCTGATCTGCCCATCGTGGGCGATGTGAAGCGGGTGCTGCAAAAGCTGAACAAAGTATTGCACGATCTCGCGCCAGCCAATCGCGATCGAAACACATCCGGGCGCGCGGCTTGGTGGAGGCAGATCCGGGAATGGAAAGAGGAGCATCCTCTGACTCCCGAAACCTCGAACTCTGAGATCAAGCCTCAACACTTGATGCGCGAAATCGACCGGTTGTCGGGCGGGCGCGCGATTGTCTGTTCCGATGTCGGACAGCATCAGATGTGGGCGGCGCAATTCATCCGCTTCAACGAGCCCCGGTTGTGGATTAACTCAGGCGGCCTCGGATCCATGGGCTTCGGATTGCCGGCGGCGATCGGCGCGCAATTCGCTTGCCCCGACAAGTTGGTTTTCGCGGTGGTGGGCGATGGCGGCTTCCAGATGTCGCTGCCGGAACTTGCGACCGTCGTCAACCACGGTCTGCCCATCAAAATCGTGGTCATGAACAACGGATACCTCGGAATGATCCGGCAATGGCAGGAATTGTTCTATAACAACCGCATCAGCCAGGCGACCTTGGATTCTTTCCCGGATGCCACCATGCTGGCGGGCGCCTACGGGTTCAAAGGCCGGACAATTGAGAAGCCCGAGGAGCTTACCCCTGCGCTGGAAGAAGCGGTTCGCGAAAACGGGCCGTACCTGCTAAATGTGAGGGTCTCGCCGTTCGAGAATGTTTATCCGATGGTGCCGGCGGGTGGGGCGATCAATGAGATGGTGCTGGGACCGCCGCAACCGGTGGTGGCGTAATGCTGCAAGTAATTTCACTCCTAGTCGAGAACAAGCCTGGCGCTCTGATGCGCATTACCGGCGTATTGAGCGCGCGCGGCTATAACATTGAGAGCCTGACTGTCGCGCGCACGCTCGATCCGACGCTCTCACGCATGACCATTGCGGTCGATGTCGACGCGCAACTGCGTGCTCAAGTGATCAAGCAGATGAACAAGCTGATTAACGTCCTGCAGGCCGCCGACCTCACCGAGACGCCCTCGGTGAAGCGTGAAATGGCGCTGCTGCGCGTCCGCAGCTCAGTGTCGAACCGCGCCGCCATCTTGAAGGAATCCGAAATTTTCGGTGCTCGAGTAGTCGACTCATCCACCGAGGGCTTCGCGCTGGAGGCGACCGGCGACTCCGAAAAGTTGGATGAATTCATCGACGTTATGCGCAGCTATGGCGATATCGAAGTTACTCGCTCCGGCTCCGTGGCCGTGTCGCTCGAAGTCAAGAAACTGCGCTTGTCGCCGCCGGTTCCAAAAAACACCCCGGTCGAAATCGTGACCGAAAAACTAGAAACGAGAAACTAGAAATATGGCGAAAAGGTATTACGAAAAAGATGGAAACCTTGGCCGCTTCCAGGGCAAGACTGTGGCCATCATCGGGTATGGCAGCCAGGGGCACGCTCACGCGCTCAATCTACGCGATAGCGGCGTGAAGGTCGTCGTAGGGCTGCATGGCACCAGTAAGAGTAGCGCCAAAGCAGCCGCGGCGGGGTTAAGAGTGCTGCCCGTGAGCGACGCGGCCAAGGAGGCCGATGTCATCATGGTCCTGGTTCCCGATCACATCCAGGCCGATTTGTACGAGAAAGAAATAGCCCCGCACATGGCCAAGGGCAAGACCCTGATGTTCGCGCACGGCTTCAGCATCCATTTCGGACAGATCAAGCCTCCCGCAAGCGTCGACGTAACGATGATTGCGCCTAAGGCGCCGGGACATCGCGTGCGCGAACTTTTCACCGAAGGCGTGGGAGTGCCGGCGCTGGTCGCGATCCATCAGGATGCCTCTGGCCAGGCGCTCGAAAACGCGTTGGCCTATGCGCTGGCCCTGGGTTGCCTCAAGGCGGGTGTCATCGAGACCACGTTCCGGGAAGAGACGGAAAGCGATCTGTTCGGTGAGCAGTCGGTACTGTGCGGCGGCGTTAGCGAGCTGATCAAGGCTGGCTTTGAAACCTTGGTTGAAGCCGGCTACGCCCCTGAAATCGCCTATTTCGAGTGCCTACACGAATTGAAGCTGATCGTCGATCTTATATACGAAGGTGGACTAGGCTACATGCGCTATTCGGTTTCTGACACTGCTGAATACGGCGATTATTCGCGCGGCCCGCGGATCGTTAACCAGCAGACGCGCGACGAGATGAAGAAGATTCTGTCCGAGATTCAATCCGGCCAGTTCGCCCGCGAATGGATTGCCGAGAACAAGACCGGCCGGCACAAGTTTCTGGCTATGCGCGAAGCCGCGCGAGACCAGCCGGTCGAGCGCGTGGGCCGCGAGCTGCGCGAGATGATGACATTCTTGAAGAAACGGAAGGAGGCAGGCGTGCCGCAGGAACAGGAGGCGGCCGCGGTCAGCAACAAGTAGCGCACGCACTCCTGCGTGCCGCGCTCACACTCGTGTGAACGCAAAGAAAGAATTTCTTATGCGCATCCAGACATTCGATACAACGCTCCGGGACGGGACGCAAGGCGAGTCCGTCTCCTTCTCCGTCGACGACAAACTAGTCGTTGCCACTAAGCTGGACGAGCTGGGTATCGATTACATCGAAGGGGGCTGGCCCAATTCCAATCCCAAAGACAAGGAGTTCTTCGAGCGCGCCCGGGAACTGAAACTAAAGCGTGCCCGTCTGACAGCTTTCGGATCTACACGCTTCTCCAAGAACAAGGTGGATCAGGATCCCAATGTCCGGGCGCTTCTGGACGCCTCGACGCCCGCGATTTCGATTTTCGGCAAGAGCTGGGACTTGCACGTTCACCGGGCTCTAGGAATCACCGAAGAAGAGAATCTGAAACTGATCTCGGAAACGGTGAAGTATCTGAAAGACCATGGCCGTGAGGTAGTCTACGATGCCGAGCACTTCTTCGATGGCTACAACGCGAATCCGGATTTCGCGCTGCGCACGCTCGATGCCGCCAAGAACTCGGGCGCCGATATCCTGTGCCTGTGCGATACCAACGGCGGCAACCTGACCCATCGCATCACAGAAGTGGTCGCAGAGGTGCGCAGGCGCTTCGACGGAGTGCTTGGGATTCACACCCACAACGACGCGGATGTCGCGGTTGCCAACGCTCTCGCGGCTGTCGAAGCGGGCTGTACGCACGTGCAAGGCTGTATCAATGGCTACGGAGAGCGCTGCGGCAACGCGAATCTGGTTTCGATCATCGCCAACCTCGAGCTGAAGCTTGGTCACAACACCATCGGACGCGAGAATCTGCAGAACCTGACCACCGTGGCGCGCTATATCGCCGAGATCGCCAATCTTCCGGTCCGTAACGATCAGCCGTACGTCGGACATAGCGCTTTCGCCCACAAGGGCGGCGTGCACGTGAGCGCGGTTCTGAAAGATTCGGCCACCTATGAACACGTGAAGCCGGAGGGCGTCGGTAACCGGCAGCGGGTCCTGTTGAGCGATCTGTCCGGACGCGGCAATGTCCTTTACAAGCTCAAGCAGCATGGCCTGGCCGAACGGCTCGATTCCGATGCGCGCCGGCAATTGCTCGAGCGCATCAAGCAACTGGAACATCAGGGCTATGAGCTGGAAGCCGCGGAGGGCACCTTCGAGCTGTTGGTCCGCCAGGCGCTGCATCCCGGCTTCAGCCTGTTTGAAGTGGTGAACTACGACGTCACCACGCGGTTGATCGGCGGCACCACCGCTACGGTCACACTGCGCATCCAGGACAGCGTCCATACCGCCACCGCGACCGGCCAGGGGCCGATGAACGCGCTCGACCTATGCCTGCGGCAATGCCTGTCGTCGGTCTATCCCAACATCAAGGATGTTCGGCTGACGGACTACAAAGTCCGCGTGCTCGATTCGAAGAAAGGCACGGCCGCCAAGGTGCGCGTGTTGGTGGAGTGGTCCGATCACCGCAAGAGCTGGGCGACAGTTGGCGTTTCCGACAACGTGATCGAAGCCAGTTGGCACGCCCTCGTCGATGCCATCAGCCTGGAACTGATGCGGCTGACCGAGCAGGACGAAAACATCGACAAGGTGGTGGAGGACTACTGCTGGGGTGTCTAGTTAGAATAGAGTCATGCCTGCCACGGCGCTCCTGACCTCCGAGCAGTACCTCGCTCTGCCGGACGAGTTCGACAAAAACGGAAATCACGTTAAGGACGAACTCATTGGAGGAGAGGTTGTCCGGCTTCCCATCCCGCCAACAATTTACGACCTCGTTAAGTCGAACATTGCCAAGAGTCTTCTGCGGTTTGAGTTCACGGTGCTCATTGGCACGGGCTTTGAAGTCAGCAAGTACCATACCTTGGTTCCGGATGTTAGTGTCACTCGGCGCGAGCGGCTATCAGGCCAGGATAGAATCTTCCGCGGTGCGCCGGAAATCGCAATCGAGGTCATCTCTCCAGACGATAAGGAAGTACACCTCAAGAGCAAAATCGATGCCTACCTTGGCAACGGTTCGCAATCGGTCTGGGTGGTTTATCCGGATGCCAGATCTGTGATGGTCTATTCCAAGGACTCCATCCGCGAAGTGAAAGCCGATCAGAAAATCGAAGACCCGCTGCTTCCCGGCTTCTCCACCCCGGTCTCCGCCTTCTTCGCGTTGACCTAAGCGCCGCCACGCGATGCGCTATTTCCTTTCGAAATCCGTTCCGCCCTTCTCCCGCGTTCTGCTAGTGGAAAGCGGCAGCCGTGATTTGTTCGAAGAGCTGCTCAGCGGCCTCTACAATCACCACCCGCAAATGAGGGCCGATCTAGTCACCTGCTACGCCGGCGTCCCGAAGACTTTTCGAACCGAACTCGGAAACGTTTATCGCGTCACTGAATATCCGGATGGCCGATCGCGCCAGCGCCTCTATAGACAACTGGCCGCCAACCGCTACGTCATCGTCGGAATCATCTGCTCGGCCGAGCCCATCATGACCAAATGGAAATGGATGCTGGCCGCGCGTCTTTCGGGAAAAGTCTTCGTGCTGAACGAAAACGGCGACTATTTCTGGCTGGATCGCGGGCATCTCGGAGCGATCCGCCATTTTGTCCTGTTTCGCGCCGGACTCACCGGCACCGGCGCTGTCCGCGCACTGACGCGGCTGGTGCTGTTCCCCTTCACATTGCTGTATCTGATCTTGTACGCAGCAACTATCCATCTCCGGAGAAAACTACGAACACTATGAAAGCCATCTATGTTGAAAAGGTCGGTGGCCCTGAGAACCTGATTTATGGCGATATTCCGAGGCCCCAGCCAGGCCCTGGCCACGCGCTGGTCAAAATCGCCGCGGCGGGCGTGAACTTCATCGATGTGTATTTCCGCATTGGGCTCTATCCCGCGACTCCGCCGGTCGTGCTTGGAAGCGAGGGCGCGGGAACTGTAGAAGCAGTCGGACCGGACGTCACCAATGTACGCCCAGGCGATCGCGTCGCGTATGCGATGGCGCGCGGCTCCGACGCCGAATACGCGGTAGTGCCGGCGTGGCAATTGGTGAAGATTCCGGATTCGCTCGATTTCCAGAAGGCGGCCGCGGTGATGCTGCAAGGCCTGACGGCGCACTATCTGACGCACTCCACCTATCCCCTGAAATCCGGCGAGTCGTGCCTGATTCATGCGGCGGCCGGCGGTACGGGACGCCTTCTGGTGCAGATGGCTAAGATGCGCGGAGCACACGTAGTCGCAACCGTCGGCACCGAAGAAAAGGCCCGACAAGCTAAAGAAACCGGGGCCGACGAGGTGATCATCTATACCCAGGAGGATTTCGTCGCCAAAGCCAAAGGCAAAATGAATGTGGTCTATGATTCCGTCGGCAAAGCGACCTTCCTTCAGAGCCTCGATTGCCTGCGCCCGCGAGGCATGATGGTGACCTTCGGAAATGCCAGCGGCCCTGCCCCGGATTTCTCGCCGCTCCTTTTGACTCAAAAAGGCTCGCTGTTCCTGACTCGTCCGTCGCTCGCGAGCTATTCTTCCACTCCGGAAGAGTTAGCCTGGCGGGCCGGCGATGTATTAAAGTGGGTCACCGAAGGCAAGCTAAAGATCCATATTCACAAAGTCTATCCGCTGGCCGAAGCCGCGCAAGCGCATCGCGACTTGGAAGGTCGCCTGTCCAGCGGAAAGCAGCTGCTGATTCCGTGATACCCTTCGCGGAACTGAAGATCGACGCGCTTCTGGTGTCCGCCTTGCCGAATATCCGCTACCTCAGCGGGTTCACCGGCGACAACGGTCTGCTTCTGGTCACTCCCGAATCGCAAACGCTGTTCACCGATCCGAGATTCACGATTCAGGCGTCGGAGGAATGCACCTGCCCCGTCAAGATCGCCCCGCGTGGACCGGTAGATCCGTACGCCGTCGAAGCCATTCAACGCCGGAAACTGAAGCGCATTGGGTTCGAGGCCACGCGGATGATTTACGACGTACACCGCCGGCTGAGGGAAGCGCTGCCGCTTGGGACGACGCTCAAGCCGATCGGTCCGGTGATCGAGAACCTGCGAATGGTCAAAACCAAAGAAGAGATCGATCGTATCCGGCGCAGCGTCAAGACTAATTCGCAAGCGTTCGAGAAAACCGTACAGTCGATTCGGCCGGGCGTTTCGGAATCACACATTGCGGCTGAACTCGAGTTCCAGATGCGTCGGCTGGGCGCCGAGAAGCCGGCTTTTGAAACGATCGTGGCGGCGGGCCAGCGCAGCGCTTTGCCGCATGCCCGTCCGGGAAATCAGAAGACCAGTGTTAATGAAGTATTATTAATAGATATGGGATCGTGCCAAGACGGCTACATGAGTGACATGACTCGTGTACTCTTCTTCGGTAAGGTATCTAGCCGGATTCGAAGTATGTACAACGCGGTATTGAAGGCTCAGCTGGCCGCAATAGCTGCGGTTCGGGAAGGCATTACGGCCGGACAAGTGGACCAGAAAGCGCGGCAAGTGCTGGAATCCGAAGGGCTTGGAAAAGCTTTCGTGCACTCCACCGGGCACGGTTTGGGCCTGGAAATCCATGAGCCACCACGGGTCGGCCGGCGGGACAAGACGCGACTTCAGGCTGGAATGGTGATTACAATTGAACCTGGCGCCTACATTAAGGACTTCGGCGGCATCCGTATCGAAGACACCGTGCTGGTGACCAAGAATGGGTGCGAAATCCTGACACCCACTTCCAAGGAGTTGATAGTTCTCTAGATGTCGAATGATGAGATCAAAGAGCTGATCCAGTTGGTAGTGGACAGCGGGATCGCCGAACTGGAGCTCCAGCGGGGCGACAACCGCGTGCGAATTCGCCGGTCCATGGGCGCCATGCACGACATTACGATTCCCGCGACGATGACCGGGCATTCGCCCAACTCAACGGACTCAACTGGCCAGGCTACGCCGGTCCCGAACTCAACCGGCATTGCCGCCGCCCCGCCGCCAGCCGCCAACGAAATGATCGTGAAGAGCCCGATCGTCGGGACCTTCTACGAAGGTCCGAAGCCGGGCGATCCACCATTCGTCAAGGTGGGTGATACCGTCGAGCCCGGCCAGGTGCTATGCATCATCGAGTCGATGAAGCTGATGAACGAGATCGAGTCGGAAGTATCCGGCACCATCGTGGCCAAGCTGATGGAGAACGGCCGCGCTGTAGAGTACGGCGAAGCCCTGTTCGCAATTCGTCCGCGCTGACATGTTCGAGAAAATCCTAATCGCCAATCGCGGCGAAATCGCCGTCCGCGTAATCTGCGCCTGTAAAGACTTGGGCATCAAGACCGTCGCAGTCTATTCGGAAGCGGACCGCCACAGCCTGCACGTGCGCTTTGCCGACGAAGCCATCTGCATCGGACCGGCTAAGAGCGCCCGCAGCTACCTGGACATTCCGTCGGTAATCAGCGCAGCCGAGATTACCAACGTCGATGCGATCCATCCCGGCTACGGTTTTCTGAGCGAAAATGCGGATTTCGCCGAAGTTTGTGAAACGTCCGAGATCAAGTTTATCGGGCCTAACCCCTCGGTGACCCGCGCCATGGGCTTGAAACAGCACGCTCGCGCAGCGATGGCCAAGTGCGGCGTCCCGATTCTTCCCGGATCGGAAGGGATACTCAAGAGTGCGGAAGAGGCACAGGCAATCGCGGAGCAGATCGGTTACCCGGTAATGCTCAAAGCGGCGGCTGGAGGCGGCGGGCGCGGGATGCGGGTGGTTCGAGAAGAGCTGGATCTGCCAGCGCTGCTAACGCAGGCGCAGCAGGAAGCGCAGGCGGCTTTCGCCTGCCCCGACGTCTACATGGAGAAGCTGATCGAAGCGCCGCGCCATATCGAGTTTCAAGTGCTGGCCGATGAACACGGCGACGTCGAGATTCTGGGGGAGCGCGAGTGTTCGATCCAGCGCCGGCATCAGAAGCTGCTCGAAGAGGCGCCGTCCCGCGCTGCGCGAAAAAATGACGGCTGGATTGCGCGAAGCCATGCGTAGCATCGGTTATACCAACGCGGGCACCATCGAATTCCTAATGGACGAGGACGGCAAGCTGTACTTCATCGAGGTCAACGCGCGCATTCAGGTTGAACACCCGGTGACGGAAGCAATCAGCGGGCTAGACCTGGTGAAGAGCCAAATCCTGATCGCCGCCGGACATCGCTTGGGCGAGATTGTGCCCCGGCCGGTGGCGCTGCGCGGGCACGCCATCGAATGCCGTATCAACGCCGAGAATCCGCACACCTTCGCGCCGTCGCCCGGCCGCATTACAGGATTCAACTTGCCGGGCGACATCGGCATCCGGGTGGATACGGCCGCTTATACCGACTACGTGATTCCGCCGTATTACGATTCCCTCGTCGCCAAACTGATCAGCTATGGAAAGGACCGAACTGAGGCCATCGCGCGCATGCGCCGGGCGCTCGATATGTTCGTCATCGAGGGAATCTACACGACCATTCCGCTGCACCAGCGCATCCTGGCGGATCCGGATTTCGTCGCCGGCAACACTAACACTACTTTTCTTCAGCGCTGGACAACTAAAACCTTGCCTGGGGCGCCGGATTCCAGAGCGCGGTAGGCATCGGCGATGCGGTCGAGCGAGAAGCGTCCGGCGACGTCGCTGATGACGGCACGACGCTTTACCGCTAGCGCCAAGCCTTCCGCGATCAGCGCGGAGAACTCTTGTAAACCCTCCACCCAATGCATGCCATTGTACTTAGTCACGAATGCGGAATTAGGAAACAGTTGATGTAGGTTCAAGGCAGGTACCGGACCTGACAACTCGCCGTAGTTGATCAGGCAGCCGCGCGGCGCTAGAAGTTTCAAACTGGTCTCGAAAGTTTCCGCTCCGATGGGATCGAACACAACCATTGCTCCGCGGCCGGCCGTGTGCGTACGAACGGCGGCCAGTACATCTTCCCTGGCGCGATCAACTACGAGAGCAGCGCCCGCGGCACGTACCGCGTCCACACGCAGCCCGCTCGCAATGCCGATGACATGCGCTCCGCGTTCGGCTAAGAATGCCACGAGCATACGACCAAGCGCGCCGGCTGCGCCCCACACCACGGCAGCGCGGTCTTCAACGGGCCAAACGCGTGCGAGACCTCCTGCGGTGAGACCAGCGACGGCCAGGCATGCGGCATCCTCGAAGCTGAGGGGGTCGGGGATCGGCGCCAACAGAAACGCGGGGGCGATGACGTGGGTAGCGCAGGATCCGAGAACCGTGCCCCAGCAGACCCGTGTCCCCAATGAAAGGCTTACGTCGGTTCCAGTCGCTATTACAGTGCCGGCCCCCTCGCCGCCGACCGCGTGCGGAAACGGCAAACGGACGGCGTAGGTGCCGGAACGGATCAGGGTTTCAGCGTGATTGAGTCCGGCGGCCGCGACTTCGACTAGCGCCTCGCCGGCCTTCAGCGGAACAAGGTCCTCAACGGCAACTTCAATGACGTCCGGCCCGCCCGGTCGCAACGCGCGAGCGACACGACGCCGGGTAGGTATGCTCATCGAAACACAACCATGTTAGCAGCCGGGGCTTTTGCGTAATAGCTGAGTTAGGAAAGCGCCGGGATCTTTCCTGCTTCCAACAAATCTGCAGCAGGAAGTTTTTCCAGGGCGGCGCTAAACCACGCCGTCGTCCCGCCCCCGGGGTTGGTGTCTAGTCCAATTTCTCCGCCTTGCAACTCGACCAGCTTTTTCGAGAGGGCGAGACCGATCCCGGTACCGCCATATCTGCGAGTCAGAGAGCCATCGCCTTGAACGAACGGCTCGAACAAACGGCGCCGTTGTTCTTCAGTGACCCCTATTCCCGTGTCCTCTACGGCGAATCTGACGATTAACGCATCGGATGTCTCGTCCAAGAACTCCGCACTGAGACTAACTCGACCGTTCTCGGTAAACTTGATGGCATTGCCGAGCAGCTGATCTAAAACCTGACGCAGCTTGCCAGGGTCCCCACTCAGCAGCCGAGGAACGGACGGGGTCACACTGCAACTAAACTTAAGACCCTTGGCATAAGCCCGGGTCCGATAGACCGCGGACAATTCCTCCAACAGGATTCTCGGATCGAAGGTGCGGCGTTCGATTCTAGCTTTACCTGAACCAAGTTGGGATACATCCAGAATGTCGTTCATTACCTTCACCAACCAATCCGAGGACGACTTCAACATCTCGGTGCACTCCCGTTGTTCGGCATTGAGTTCTGAGTCGGTGAGCAGGTTGACCATGCCCAGGATGCCGTTAATCGGCGTGCGGATCTCGTGGTTAATGTTTGCCAAGAATTGGCTCTTCAGCTCTGCAACTTCCGACGCCTTCGCGAGAGCTAATGACAATTCCTCGTTCTTGCGCACTAACGCGCCCTGAGCCGCCTCAAGGGCGCTGGTGCGCGCACGAACTGTTTCCTCGAGTAGGCTATTTTGATTCTGAACTTGCAAATAAAGGAAGCGAGTCTCCAGTAAATTCCGAACTCGCAACAGAACTTCTGTCACGTCGAAAGGTTTGCTCAGGAAATCGCTCGCTCCGGATTGCAGAGCCTGTCGCTTGGCTTCCGGAGTAATATCTGCCGTCAAGACCAGGATCGGCACGTAAAAATCCGAAGGGAGACATCGAAGTTGTTCGATTACCTCTAAGCCGCCGAGATGAGGCATGTGGAGATCGAGGAGAATCAGGTCGGGATTCAGTTCGCTGCAGATGGTTGCAACCTGACGCGAATCAGTAGTGCTGGCGACCTTCCGATAACCCTGTATCCCCAAGATTTGTTCCAGGAGTTCGACATTGGGCTGTTGATCGTCGACGATGAGGATACTGGAAGAAGAGAGGTCAACCTCTCGCATCAAGACCCTCCAACCGGTACCTGGTCAAAGTTTTCTGAAGTGCGTCGAAGATGCTCATCGAGTATGTGCAACAGCTTCTCGACGTCCAACGGCTTGGTCAAATAGTCGGTCGCGCCAGCGTCCCGCAAGCGCCGTATCTCGCCGGGCGTCGCATCAGCGCTGATCATAATGGTTGGGATCCCTCGGGTTCGAGAGTCTGCCTGGAGTTCACGAAGAACCACATCCCCTCTGATATCCGGTAGGTGGAGGTCCAGCAGGATCAGGTCGGGACGATTTTCGATGGCAAACTCCAGCCCAAGCCGCCCCTGCATCGCCGTCAGCAGCTTAACCTGTGAACGGAAAGAGAGCACGTGCTCAATCAATTGCACGTTGGCCACGTTGTCTTCGATGTAGAGTACTTTGAGAGACTGCGGAACGGGATCGGCTGGTCGGGCGGTAAGCACTTCTTGCCGGCGCACTCGCTCCACAGGCGCCTCTGCCACTGGCAGCTCTATCCAGAATGTACTGCCCTTTCCGATCTGACTGAGGAGACCGATGGCTCCTCCCATGGCTTGAACCAGGTGTTTCGACAACGCCAGCCCCAGGCCGGTTCCCTCGACGTCCGTCTGAGCGGCGGCCAGACGCTCGAAGGGGGCGAACAGGCGAGCCTGATCTTCTGACGCGGTCCCAGTCCCGGTATCCTCCACCTTGATTCGAACCACGTTCTTGTTCTCCGCCTGGCAACTGATGCGTACAGATCCATTGGTTTGGTTGTACTTGATGGCGTTGGACAGGAGATTGAGCAGAACTTGATGAAGTCTTTGACGGTCTGCCATGACGTGCTGCTGGCAATGCCGCGACATATCGCTGGCCAGTTGGATGCCGCGGGATTCAGCAATTGGCCGGACCATCTCGAGCGTTTGAGAGACCGCGTCACTGACCAACACCGGTTCAACCGAGAGGGGCAGCCGGCCCGATTCAATGCGTGCGATGTCCAGGACTTCATCAATCAGGCGGAGAAGATGACGCCCGCCCTTGAGAATGTGCTGGACGCATTCCAGAGCACGGGTCGGGAGCCCGCCGCCCATCTGGAGAACTTGTGCAAAGCCCAGGATGGAATTCAAGGGCGTTCGTAGTTCATGGCTCATACGGGACAGGAACTCGCTTTTGGCCCGGTCGGCCCTCTCCGACTGCTCCTTGGCCTCCTGCAGCCGCGCGTTTTTCTCGGCGATTAACGCACTAGATTGAAAGAGTACTCGAGCGACCCGCCCGATCTCATCGTTGGCGTGATCCTCATCCGGCAAAGCCAGGCCATCACGGAGCCGATAGGCGTTCTGCTCCAATGTCTGAACTCGATTACTAATGCCCTTGGTGAAGAGCATGATTCCCAGGATGCTGGCGAAGCAACCAATTCCGAGGCTGCCATACAAACCGTAAAGCACAATTATGCCGAAGCGTACCAGCTGAATCCTGCGTTTATCTAGGAGTTGTTGTTCCCTCTCCTGCATCGCACCTAGCTGCCGCCGAATGCCGTCTCCGGCCTTTTTTTCGGACGTCAGGAATTGCTGCATGGATGCTCCAGGCCCTTGCGCCTGTCGAATGCCGTCCAAGGCGGTTAACTGGTCCGAAAGGAGCGCCGTCACTCTGTTCATTCGCTCCGTTTGTTCTGGATTGTCCTTCACCAAAGCTGTGAGATTTGCTGCCTTATCGAGCAGTGTGGTTCGGGTCCGTTGAGAGGTATTCGACCAGTCCTGCCCGTCGCTGAGACCATATCCTCGGGCATAGTCTTCGGCTCCCAGGATCATCTCTCGAAAATCCCGGATCTCCAGGCGAACTTCTTGGCTGTGTCTAACCCAGGATGTCGCGTCCGCCTGCATTTTTCTGGTGCCAAGAATCAACAATGTCGAAGCGACGAAAGCAAACAGAGGCAGAGCTATGACAACCAGCCCCTTAGTACGGACAGGAAGATCGCCCCAATAGCGTGCCACACCGCGGACCTGCGTTTTCATAGGAAGGCTCGTTCTGATATCGGCGCTTTTTCTCTATATCCTTAGGGGTTTAAGGTAATAGTCCTGAGGTATTAAAGCCGCCCTTGAGACGGGGTATTTGTTCTGTTTCCCGAACAGGGCATGCATAACCAACGGATTCCAGGCCAAAGCCTGCTGCTAATCCGCGTGTTATGTTCGGAAATCAGAACAACGACTGCCGATCACGTAACCAGGCTTTCGTTTCCGCGTGCCGGTTCGTTCTTTCTGCCAAGAATACGATAGAGCGTCGCTCGGCTAATACCCAATATTTCCGCCGCTCGCGCACGATTCCCTCCCACCCGATCGAGAACCTGTAAAGTGTGCTTGAGTTCGAGCTCTTCGAGAGATATCAGCAACTCGTCTTCACCGGTCGCCGAAGACAGCTTACTTTGGATGACATCAGGAAAATCCCGAACATCAATGACCTCGCGCTCAGTCATCATGGCTGCATAGCTGAGCACATTTTCCAACTCCCGGACGTGCCGGGCCAGGAGTAACGCGCCAGAAGGCTTTGAGCCCTTCTGGTGAGGCACAATCCCGGCTTAGCGTATCGCGCGGCAAACATCTGCAAGAAATGGCGTTCAAGCAATGGCAGATCTTCTTTCCGTTCGGCCAGTCGCGGCAATTTAATCTCGACCACGGAAAGACGATAATAAAGGTCTTCGCGGAACTTTTTCTCGGTTACCATTTCGCGCAGATTTCGATGCGTCGCGGCTACTACCCGCACGTCCACATGTCGAACGGCCGTGGCTCCCACACGCTGAACCTCGCGGTTCTGCAGAACTCGCAAGAGCTTAGCCTGGGTAGAAAGGGGCAACTCTCCAATTTCGTCTAGAAACAGCGTTCCTCCATTTGCAGCTTCAACCATGCCCTGTTTGTCCTGGGTAGCGCCTGTAAAGGCTCCGCGTACGTGACCGAATAGCTCACTCTCGAATAAAGTCTCGACGATGCCACCGCAGTTGCAAACGACGAACGGCCCTGATGCGCGCGGGCTCAACTGGTGGAGAGTCCTGGCCGCCAATTCCTTACCTGTTCCGGTCTCTCCCAGGACCATCACGGTTTGAAAGTGCGGAGCGATCCGCTGGAGTTTCGAGAACACCTCAAACATGAGAGGGCTGTGTCCGACGATGCCTTCGAACTGACAGACTCGCAGTAATTCGGTATCCAGATTCAGCGTGTTCTGTCGTCGTTCGGCAGCGCTCAACCAAGTCTCGGCCTTTCGGCGAAGTCGATCGATTGGAATCGGCTTCGTCAGGTAGTCATAGGCACCCTTCTGAATAGCCTCCACCGCTGAGTCCGTGGAATAGTGACCCGTCATTAAGATGACATCTACGCCTGGGTCGATCTCCAAAATATGTTCGAGCAACTCCAATACCTTGCACGTCAGGCATCACAAGATCGAGGAGCACCAGGTGTGGCCGGTGCTGTGTAACCATTTCCAGACCCGATTTTGCTTCCGTAGTACTGTAGATTTCCAGGTTTTCGAACGTGAGCACCTCTCTGACCAGTTCTATTGCCAGAGCATCATCGTCGATCACCAAAACTCGATAGATCGGATTGGAATCCTGCTCCGCTGCGCTCGACCCAGTCTGAAGCATTGAGGCCATACAAGTGGTCAGCCCTGCGTGGCTTCGTCAAACGGCTTTGACAAACCCGCGCTTGTCGCCGAACCGGTTCCGTCTTCTTTCGAACCGAGCAGGCTTAGCATCCGTTGGCTTCCGGCTCGGATATTGTTCAAATAGAGCCGTTGCTTTTCATTAAGCGTGCCGGTGGATTCGGCCAAGAGCAGGTCAACGAAACCCATGACCACGTTGATAGAATTCCGCAGATCGTGGCGAACGCGGCCGCCGAGAGATTTGCCCTCCTCAGGCTCGGTGCTCACTCGTGTTCCCTCTCGCTGGGGGCCAAGGAGAGCAGCCACTTGCTCAGAGTGTCCAGCCCGAATGAACCGTTAATGATCGGGTCGAACGAGGGATTAAATATGCGCAGCGCGGCCGTGCTTTCAGCCATTCTTCCGAGTCTGGGCGCTGAGTTGATGATAATGCACCTTTTCATACCATAATCGGACAATTATAAAAAGCACATTAGAACAATTAGTCTCAATTTGAGGTTGGCGCCTCTAGAATTGAGCCTACACCTAGTACCGGGTGTGTCCACTGCCTAGGTGTCCGTCTCACTTCTAACGCCAATTCTCAGATCTATACAGCCCTGGCTGACGCAGTCAACGGTCCCTTTCTCTAGCCTCTTGAAAACATTGGCGCATGTTCGAATTAGCTGCGCTCAGCTTTTTGGCTAGTAGGATGCCTTAGAGTCTGTATGCAGGTTTCACGGATGGTCAAAGCGGCGGCCCTATTAATTGTTATCTTTTCTCTACCGATGCATGCCCAGAGAGCAGCAACCTCCGTACTTGCGCTCACGGTTGGTTCCCAGTGCGGTGTCTCAGTGCTGAGTTCAAACCACTCCGAAGCCAGCGGCGCACAATCCGACCAATACGCGGGCACGATAACTTTCCAATACTACCTGCGAACTAGCGGGGTCGCAGGTGGCGGAGACATCGAACTTGAACTTGTAGATGATTCCGGGCGCGCCGTAAATTCATCTGGCGCCACGTTAAGTTACACAACCGACTTAACCGGTGTTGGAAGCCCCAGTTCGGGACGTCAAACATTATCATCCTCCCCTGCGAACATCACAGTGGCAAGCTTTGGCGCCGATCAGCATTCACCCAGACAAGGCAGTTCCGGCACGATTAACTGGACGTTCACTCACGAAACGATGTCTTCCAACATCATGTCTTCCAACAGCTATTTGCCACCGAAGCTGCGGCTCAACATGGCTTGCCGATAGACGGACGGTTTACAGGGTTTCGAGCGCCAAGTGCTGGCGATGCTGCGAGGCGCACGCGACTTCAAGGGCGAAGCTGAGCACGCGGCGGGTCTCCAAAGGATCGATGATGGCGTCCAT
>Ga0210406_10001268_pt1 | contig 31569 bp, 25 predicted proteins | sample IncBWC30MmetaG_FD_155454 | JGI IMG/M metagenome (GOLD analysis project Ga0210406, IMG submission 155454) | Forest soil microbial communities from Barre Woods Harvard Forest LTER site, Petersham, Massachusetts, United States - Inc-BW-C-30-M | ecosystem: Environmental > Terrestrial > Soil >... | reverse complement strand
ACCGTGAAAGGGCAGGACGGTTTCGTGCTGGACGGTCATTCCTCGATCAGCAAGATCAGCCGCGACCCCACCGACCTCGTCGCCCAGACCATCGGATCGGTCCATCAATATCCCGATGGTTTCGCGCTGTTTCTCGGCACCATGTTCGCGCCGGTCAAGGATCGCGACGCACCGGGCCAGGGCTTCACGCACAGGCGCGATGATGTTGTTACTATCGCGGCACCTCAGCTCGGCAAGCTCGTCAACCGCATGCGCGCCAGCGACAACTGCGAGCCCTGGACCTTCGGCATCGGCGCGCTGATGAGGAACCTCGCGCAGCGGAAAATGCTCTGAGCTGTCGTCATCGTCCGCGAAAGCGGGCGATCCAGTACGCCGCGGCTCATCGGCTCAAGTACAAGTGTCTCTGGAATACTGGATCCCCGCTTTCGCGGGGATGACGAATCTTTGTGACGCGCTAAACCGGCAGCGCGGGCGAGTATTTCACTTGGCTCAGCGCGAAGCTCGATTCGATCGAGGCGATGCCGTCGAGTCGTGTCAGCTTGTTTTTCAGGAACGCTTCATAGGACGACAAATCGGCCGCGACGACGCGCAGCAGATAGTCGCGGTTGCCCGTCATCAGGTAGCATTCCAGAACCTCGTCCCATTTCGAGATCGCTTTCGCAAAACGATCCAGGTCCTCTTCCTTTTGCCGCGCGAGCTTGATGGAAATAAACACGCTGACATGCAGCCCCAGCGACTTCTGGTCGACGGTCGCGATGTAGCGCGTGATGACGCCGCGCTCTTCGAGAAGCTTCACCCGGCGATGGCAGGGCGACACCGATAGCCCGACCTTGTCGGCAAGCTCCTGCATCGTGATGCGGCCGTCGGACTGCAGGTGGCTCAGGATTTTGCGGTCGATGGCATCGAGGCTTGGCATTGGGATAAACCGTATCCGGATAGGGTCATATTGGCAAAATATACTAATATCGGCGGGTATGATGTAAAGTTTTGAGATATTCCGCTGTCGCAACAGGATTAACATCAACGCAATCGTCCGCTGTCTCCGGGAGCGCCGCCATGGCGATCGAAGCCAAACGTCTCGAACTGATGTCCGCGCTTGCGCGCAAGGTGCTGTGGCTGTCGTCGTGGACCATCCATCACGCCAACCATATCCGTCCCAACGGCGACGGGCTGAAAGTCGGCGGACATCAGGCGTCGTCCGCTTCGCTTGCGACCATCATGTCGGCGCTCTATTTCGGCGCGCTGCGACCGGAGGATCGCATCGCGGTCAAGCCGCATGCGAGCCCGGTGTTTCATGCGATCCAATATTTGTTCGGACGGCAGACGCGCGAGAAGCTGGAGAATTTCCGAGGCTTCAAAGGCGCGCAGTCCTATCCCTCGCGCACCAAGGACACCGACGATGTCGATTTCTCGACGGGTTCTGTCGGCCTCGGCGTTGCGCAGACGCTGTTCGCTTCGCTGGTGCAGGATTATGTGAAGGCGCATGGCTGGATGAAGGGCCGCCGCGCGGGGAGGATGATCGCACTCGTCGGTGACGCCGAGATGGACGAGGGCAACATCTTCGAGGCGCTCCTCGAAGGCTGGAAGCACGGATTGCGCAATACCTGGTGGGTGGTCGATTACAATCGCCAGAGTCTCGACGCGGTGGTGCGCGAGGGGCTGTGGGAGAAGTTCGAGACCATGTTCCGCAATTTCGGCTGGGACGTGGTGATCGTGAAATATGGCAGGCTGATGCGCGAGGCCTTCGCCGAGCCCGGCGGCGAGGCGCTTCGGCGTTGGATCGACAACTGTCCGAACGCGCTCTACGCCGCGCTGTGCTTCCAGGGCGGCGCCGCGTTCCGCAAGCATTTGCAGGACGACATCGGCGATCAGGGCAATGTGTCGCGACTGATCGGGCGGCGCAGCGATGACGAACTGCTGGCGCTGATGTCCAATCTCGGCGGCCACGACATGGCGAGCATGCTGGAGGCCTTCGAGGCGATCGATCACGACCGCCCGGTCTGCTTCATCGCCTATACGATCAAAGGCGTCGGCCTGCCGTTCCAGGGCCACAAGGACAATCATGCCGGTCTCATGACCGTCACGCAGATGGAGAAATGGCGCGCCGCGCAGACCATCCGTCCCGGCCATGAATGGGAGAAATTCGAAGGACTGTCGCAGGACACCGCCGATCTGCAGGCGTTTCTTGACAGCGTGCCGTTCAACCGCGGCGGTCCGCGCCGGCTCTCCGCGCCCGTCATCGATGTGCCGCAGCAGCTTTCGTTCACGCCGTCAGCACAGATGTCGACCCAGCAGGGCTTTGGGCTCGTGCTCAACGAGCTTGCGCGTGGCAATAGCGAACTGGCGTCGCGCATCGTCACGGCGTCGCCCGACGTCACGGTGTCGACCAATCTCGGCGCCTGGGTCAACCGGCGCGGGCTGTTCGCGCGTGCCGAGACGGCGGACTTGTTCCGCAGCGAGAAAATCCCTTCGACCTTCAATTGGGATTTTTCGCCAAAGGGCCAGCACATGGAGCTTGGCATCGCCGAGATGAACCTGTTCATCCTGCTCTCGGCGCTCGGGCTGTCGCATACGATCAATGGCGAGCGGCTGCTGCCGGTTGGTACGCTGTATGATCCTTTCATCGAGCGCGGGCTCGACGCGCTGAACTATGCCTGTTACCAGGACGCGCGTTTCATGGTCGCGGCGACGCCCTCAGGCATCACGCTGGCGCCGGAAGGCGGTGCGCACCAATCGATCGCGACGCCCTTGATCGGCATGGCGCAGGATGGGCTTGCGTCGTTCGAGCCGGCCTTCGTCGATGAGCTTGCCGTCATCATGGGCTGGGGTTTCCAGCACATGCAGCGCGACGGCGGCGAGGGCGGCTCGGTTTATTTGCGGCTCTCGACCCGCACCATCGAGCAGCCGCAGCGGTTGATGGGACCCGATCTGCAGAAGGACGTCACCGAAGGTGCCTACTGGCTGCGCAAACCTGGACCGAATGCCGAGGTCGTCGTCGCCTATACCGGCGCAGTCGCCCCCGAGGCGATCGAGGCGGTGGGCTTCATCGGCGAGAGCCGCAGGGATGTCGGGCTGCTCGCGATCACCTCGGTGGACAGGCTGTATACGGGCTGGACCGCCGCCAGGCAATTGCGGCGCGATCGTCGCGGCCTGCCGCATTTGAGCCATGTCGAGAAATTGCTGGCGCCGCTGCCGCGCGATTGCGGCGTTGTGACCGTGATCGATGGCCACCCGGCCGCGCTCGGCTGGCTCGGCAGCGTGCGCGGCCATCGCGTGGAGGCGCTAGGCGTCGAGCATTTCGGCCAGACCGGCACCATCGGCGATCTCTATCGCCACTACGGCATCGACGCCAACGCGATCATCGATGCGGCCGAAGGCCTCACCGCCGGCGCCCCCGTGCTGCACCGCAAAATGGCGGTCTGACATCGCATTTGTCGCCCCGTTACGTCGCCCCCGCGAACGCCGGGGCCCATAACCACAAGGGAGAGTTGTTTAAGGCGATTATGAGCAGCGTGTGACACGGAGAAATTCCGCGGTATGGGTCCCTGCTTTTCGCAGGGACGACGAGGGAGTTCGCGGCGTCACCTTGGCAGCCTCACATCCTCGTTCCTATATCCAGCGTTAGCCGCATCGCAGGCCCCGCATATGGCGGGTTCAACTCGAAAAGCTTTCGTGCAAGGATGGTTGCCGAATGCTTCCCCTTATCTCCGCTTTGAATCAAGAGGTTCACGATGGTCAATCGCATGCAGTTCTACATTGATGGCGCCTGGGTCGATCCGGTTGTCAAGAAGTCCACCCCCGTCATCAATCCAGCGACCGAAGAGGCGATGTATGAGATTGCGCTTGGCTCCAAGGCCGACGTCGACAAAGCGGTCGCTGCGGCGAAGCGCGCTTTCCCGACCTATTCGCAGACCAGCCGGGAGGAGCGCGTCGCGCTGCTCTCCAAGATCATCGAGATCTACAAGGGCCGCATGAAGGAGATCGGCGGCGCCGTCTCCGACGAGATGGGCGCGCCGTTGCCGATGGCGGAGAAGCTGCAGGCCGGCGCCGGCCTCGGCCATCTGATGTCCACGCTCGAAGTGCTGAAGAAGTACGAATTCGAGGAGACGCTCCCCTCGGCGGTGGTGGTGCGCGAGCCCGTTGGCGTGGTCGGCATGATCACGCCCTGGAACTGGCCCTTGAACCAGATCGCCTGCAAGGTCGCACCCGCGCTTGCCGCCGGCTGCACCATGATCCTGAAACCCTCGGAGTTCACCCCGACCTCGGCCTTGATCTTCGCGGAAATCCTCCATGAAGCCGGCGTGCCGAAGGGCGTGTTCAATTTGGTCAACGGTCTCGGTCCGGAGGTCGGCGCCGCGATGAGCGAGCACCCCGACATCGACATGATCTCGTTCACCGGCTCGACCCGCGCCGGCATCGATGTGGCCAAACGCGCAGCACCAACCGTGAAGCGCGTCAGCCAGGAGCTTGGCGGCAAGTCGCCGAACGTCATCCTCGACGACGCCGACCTCGCCAAGGCGGTGAGCGGCGGCGTGATGCACATGTTCAACAACTCCGGCCAGTCCTGCAATGCGCCGTCACGGATGATCGTGCCGCTGTCGAAGATGAAGGAAGTGGCCGCGATCGCCAAGGGCGTCGCCGACAAGACCAAGGCCGGCGATCCGCGCGGGGAGGGCACCACGATCGGTCCCGTCGTCAACCGCGTGCAGTGGGACAAGATCCAGGCGCTGATCAAGAAGGGCATCGATGAAGGCGCGACCCTGGTTGCCGGCGGTCCGGGCCTGCCGGAGGGCGTCAACAAGGGCTTCTATGTTCGTCCGACCATCTTCGCCGACGTCACCAACGACATGACGATCGCGCGCGAGGAAATTTTCGGACCGGTGCTGACCATCCTCGGCGCCAAGGACGAGGCCGATGCGGTGCGCATCGCCAACGACACGCCGTATGGGCTGGCCGGCTACGTCTCGGCCGGCACGGTCGAGCGTGCGCGGAAAGTGGGCCGCCAGATCCGCGCCGGCAATGTCAACCTGCAGGGCGTGCCGAACGACCGCACCGCGCCGTTCGGCGGCTACAAGCAATCCGGCAACGGCCGCGAGTGGGGTAAGTACGGTCTGGAGGAATATCTCGAGGCCAAGGCGGTCGCCGGCTACAACGCGGCCTGAGCGTCGCGCGATGAAAGTTGCAGCGCCGGAGCGGAGTTCCGCTCCGGCGCTTTGCGCTCCTGAGCCTCGAATATCAGTGTCGTTCCCGCGAAAGCGGGAACCCATAACCACCGGCTTCAGTTGTCGCGAAAGACATCAGCCATTTCGCTTTACCCGAACATCACGCGGTGTGGCGACGGGCGACCTCATCCCCCAAGCGCGCCCTGCGTGTTCACATAGAGCGCGTAGATCGACTGGCTCGCGGCCATGAACAGCCGGTTGCGCTTCAAGCCGCCGAAGCAGAGATTGGCGCAGCGCTCGGGCAGCGCGATGCGGCCGATCATGACGCCGTCCGGCGCGAACACCACAACGCCGTCGAGCTCGGGATCGCCCATGCCCCAGCCGCACCAGAGATTGCCGTCGACGTCGCAGCGCATGCCGTCCGGCGTGCCCGGACCGGCATCGATGAAGACGCGCTTGTTCGAAATCTTGTCGCCGTCGGCCGACACGTCGTAAGCGAGGATCTTGCGGTTCGGCTGCCCGCGCGATTCCACGATGTACAGGATCTTCTCGTCCGGCGAGAAGCACAGCCCGTTCGGCCCCAGCACGCCCTCGGCGACGATCGTGGCCTTGCCGGCCTCCCCGTTGATCCGATAGACATTGGCGTCGATTTCGGGCTCGGCCTTGTAGCCCTCGTAATTGCCGAGCAGGCCAAACACCGGATCGGTGAACCAGATCGAGCCATCGGACTTCACGACGACGTCATTGGGGGAGTTGAGCCGCTTGCCGTTGAAGGCGTCGATCAGAACCGTGATCGAACCGTCATGTTCGGTGCGCACCACGCGGCGTCCGCCATGCTCGCAAGTGATCAGCCGGCCCTGCCGGTCGCGGGTGTTGCCGTTGGCGAAGTTCGAGGGCTTGCGATAGATGCTGACTGCGCCGGTTTCCTCTTCCCATTTGATGATGCGCTGGTTCGGGATGTCGCTGCACAACAGATAGCGTCCGTCGCCGAACCACACCGGCCCCTCGGCCCAGCGCAGGCCCGTGGTCAGCCGTTCCACCGCCGACAGCTTCAGCCAGTATTTCTCAAAGCGGGGGTCGAGCGCGTGGATCGCCGGATCGGGATAATAGGTCGCCGGCCGCCAGCCCTGCGAATGGGAGTTCACGTCGGACATTTATCGTTCTCGTTGTTGTTTCCTCGCGGGTGCCTTTGCTATCACCCGCGCGTTGCAACGGCAAGCAACCGCCGTTTGTCCGTCATTGCGTGCGCTAGCCTGGCAATCCGAAAAAACGCCGATTTGCCATGCTGGATTGCTCCGTCTGCGCTCGCAATGATGGCGGGGCATGAGCTTGCCGCATTGCGTCCGCCGCGCCATACTCGGCGCTCTTGAAGACATGAGGGACGAAATGCCACGCATATTGATGACCGGTGCTGCCGGCGGGATCGGGACAGCCTTGCGCAGATTGCTGCCGCCGATCTATCCGGATCTCGTGCTCAGCGACATCAAGGCGCCCGCCGATCTCGGCAAGGACGAAAAATTCAAGGCGGCCGATCTGTCCGACATGGCCCAGGTCGAGGCGATCTGCGAAGGCATCGACGGCATCCTGCATTTCGGCGGCTATTCGGTCGAAGGACCATGGGACACGATTCTGCAGTCCAACATCATCGGCTGCTACAATCTGTTCGAGGCCGCGCACAGGAAGGGCGTCAAGCGCGTGGTGTTCGCGTCCTCGAACCATGCGATCGGCTTTTATCCGAGATATCACCACATCGGCACTGATGTGACGCCGCGGCCGGACAGCCGTTACGGCGTCAGCAAGGTGTTCGGAGAAGCGGTCGGCGCGCTTTATGCCGACAAGCACGGCATGAAGGTGACATGCATCAGGATCGGCAATTTCGGCGACAGGCCGCTCGATCACCGGCGGCTCTCGATCTGGCTGAAGCCGGAAGATCTCGTACAGCTCTGCCGCATCGGGCTCGACCATCCCGATATTCATTTCGACATTTTCTATGGCGTGTCCGACAACGAGCGCTCCTGGTGGGACAATCACCGCGCCTATGATCTCGGCTACCGGCCGACCGGCAAGGCCGAGGATTTCCGGGAGCACGCGATGGCCGAGCAGGCCAAACTGAAGCCGGACCCGATCGGCGATTTCTACCAGGGCGGCCCGTTCTGCAGCATGGAGTTCGACGGCGACAGGAGCCGGATCGTCGGCTCGAAGTAGCAATGCTGTCATTCCGGATGCGCCGCGCTCGCGGCGCAGGCCTGGAATCCATACTCACGATCGTGGTTATGGAGTCCGGGTTCGTCCGGAGCCAGTCAGGGGGCCCCGGAATGACAGGCGGATAGAGGATCACGCAAATGACCGACGGATTGCGCAAGGGACTGACGAGCTATGGCGATGCGGGCTTCTCGCTGTTCCTGCGCAAGGCCTTCATCAAGGCGATGGGCTATACTGATGATGCGCTCGATCGTCCCATCGTCGGCATCACCAATACCTATAGCGACTACAATCCATGCCACGGCAACGTCCCGCAGATCATTGAGGCCGCCAAGCGCGGCGTGATGCTGTCGGGTGCGATGCCGTTCGTATTCCCCACTATTTCGATCGCCGAGAGCTTCGCGCATCCCACCTCGATGTATCTGCGCAATCTGATGGCGATGGACACGGAAGAGATGATCCGCGCCCAGCCGATGGACGCGGTGATCGTGATCGGCGGCTGCGACAAGACGCTTCCGGCGCAGATCATGGCGGCGGTTTCCGCCGATCTCCCGACCGTGGTTATTCCGGTCGGGCCGATGGTGGTCGGCCATCACAAGGGCGAGGTGCTGGGAGCCTGCACCGATTGCCGCAGGCTGTGGGCGAAGTACCGCGCCGGCGAAATCGACGATCAGGAGATCGAGGCGGTCAACGGACGGCTGGCGCCTTCGGTCGGCACGTGCATGGTGATGGGCACGGCGTCGACCATGGCCTGCATCACGGAGACGCTCGGCCTCTGCCTGCCGATGAGCGCGACCATTCCGGCGCCGCATGCCGAGCGCTTCCGCTCCGCGGAGGCGAGCGGCCGTGTCGCCGCCGCGATGGCCAAGGCAAAGGGTCCCAAGCCGAGCGAGCTTTTGACGGCGTCGTCGTTTCGAAATGCGCAGGTGGTGCTGCAGGCGATCGGCGGCTCGACCAACGGTCTCATTCATCTGACGGCGATCGCGAACCGCACGCCGCATCGGATCGATCTCGAGGCCTTTGACAAAATGGGCCGCGAGGTGCCGGTGCTCGTCGACTTGAAACCGTCAGGCGACCACTACATGGAGCATTTCCATCATGCCGGCGGCGTGCCGAGACTGATGGCGCAGCTCGGCGATCTCATCGATCTCGATGCGAAGACCATCACCGGCGAGTGCTTGCGCGACATCGTCGCCAGGGCCGAGGACGTGCCGGGGCAGGACGCGATCCGGCCGCGGCAAAACCCGATCAAGCCGGAAGGCGGGCTTGCCGTGCTGCACGGCAATCTCGCGCCGCGCGGCGCCGTCATCAAGCATTCGGCGGCAAGCCCGAAACTGCTGCAGCACACCGGCCGTGCCGTCGTGTTCGACTCCGTCGAGGACATGACATTGCGCCTCGACGATCCCGAGCTCGACGTTTCCGCCGACGATGTGCTGGTGCTGCGCAATGCGGGACCGAAGGGCGCGCCGGGCATGCCGGAGGCGGGCTATCTGCCGATCCCGAAGAAGCTGGCGCGCGCCGGCGTCAAGGACATGGTGCGGATTTCCGACGCGCGCATGAGCGGCACCGCGTTCGGCACCATCGTGCTGCACATCACGCCGGAATCCGCTATCGGCGGTCCGCTGGCGCTGGTGAAGAGCGGCGACAAGATCCGCCTCGATGTCGCAAAACGCAGCATCGATCTTCTGGTCGATGACGCCGAGCTGGAGAAACGCCGCGCCGCGCTCAAGCCCGCCGCGACACCCGATTGGGCGCGCCGCGGCTACGCCCATCTCTTCAACGAAACGATCCTGCAGGCCGACGAGGGCTGCGACTTCGATTTCATGCGCGGCAAAGGCAAGGGATAGGTCATTCCGGGGCGCACCAACGGGTCCGGCCTATGGCCGGCCCGATGACAGACTGCGCGACTAATCCTTCGGCCGCTTGTCGTGCACGCGCTTGGCCTTGCCGAGCGAGCGCTCCAGCGTGTCGGGCGCGACGACCTTGACCGGCACGGTCAGTCCGATCGTGTTCTTGATGTGCACGCTGACGCGCTCGGCATGGTCTGTCAGGCCGCTTCCATCCCAGCTCTCGGCGCGCGCTTCCGCATGGATCGTCAGATTGTCCATGCGCCCTTCGCGGGTCAGTTCGAGAATGAAATGGCCGCCGCACCAGTCGGTGGCGAGCAGGATCTCCTCGATCTGGGTCGGGAACAAATTGACGCCGCGCAGGATGATCATGTCGTCGGAGCGCCCGGTGACTTTCTCCATCCGACGCATGCCTGGCCGCGCGGTGCCCGGCAACAGCCGCGTCAGGTCGCGGGTGCGATAGCGGATCACAGGAAAGGCTTCCTTGGTGAGCGAGGTGAAGACCAGCTCGCCCTTCTCGCCGTCGGCCAGCACCTCGCCGGTGTCGGGGTCGATCACCTCGGGATAGAAATGATCCTCCCAGATATGCAGCCCGTCCTTGGTCTCGATGCATTCCTGCGCGACGCCGGGGCCGATCACTTCCGACAGACCATAGATATCCGTCGCATCCACGTCGAAGGCCTGCTCGATCTCCGAGCGCATCGCATGGGTCCAGGGCTCGGCGCCGAAGATGCCGATCTTCAGCGACGATTTCTGCGGGTCGAGCTTCCGGCGCTTGAATTCGTCCAGGATCGCCAGCATGTAGCTCGGCGTCACCGTGATGATGTCGGGCTTGAAATCGGTGATGAGCTGCACCTGCCGTTCGGTCATGCCGCCGGAGATCGGCACCACCGTGCAGCCGAGCTGTTCGGCGCCGTAATGCACGCCGAGCCCGCCGGTGAACAGGCCATAACCATAGGCATTGTGGATGATCATGCCGCTCCGGCCGCCGGCGGCGCGGATCGAGCGGGCCATCACGCCCGACCATGTCGCGATGTCGGCTCTCGTATAGCCGACCACGATCGGCTTTCCGGTCGTGCCGGAGGAGGCATGAACGCGCACCAGCTTCTCGCGCGGCACGGCGAACATGTTGAAGGGATAATTGTCGCGCAGATCGGTCTTGACCGTAAATGGAAACTTCGCGAGGTCGGACAGCGTCTTGAAATCGGACGGGTGCACGCCCGCTGCATCGAAGACCTTCTTGTAATGCGCGACGTTCTCGTAGGCATGCGACAGCGACCAGGCGAGGCGCTTGGTCTGCAGCGCCATGATCTCGTCGCGCGAGGCGCGCTCGGTCTCATCCAACTCGGGGCTGTCGTTGCGTCCTCTGGTCGGAGATTTTGTCGAAGCCATCGCGCGTCCTCTTGCGTTGCCGCTTTACGCCCTGCCGTCGTCCTGCACTGGGAGCCACGTGCCGCCGATCGAGCGGGAATGGCCGCGAAACTCGGCGATCACGACGTCATTCGCGGTGACCTGCACATCGTAGATTCCGGACCGGCCGTTGCGCGAGATCTCACGCGCGGCCGCGACCAGCCGGTCGCCGAGCTTGCCGGGCCTGATGAAGGTGATGCTGCCTTGCGCTCCAAGCACACGCTCATTGTGGGTGTTACAGGCGAAGGCGAAGGCGGAGTCGGCAAGCGTGAAGATGAAGCCGCCATGCGCAATGCGCTGGCCGTTGACCATATGCGGCTGCACGGTCATCGCCAGCGTGGCCCGGCCCGGCCCGATCGCGACGATCTCCATGCCGAGGCTCTTGCTCGCGTCGTCCTCCTTCCACATCGCTTCCGCGCAGGCGCGGGCGATGTCGTCGGGCGAAAGCGTGGCCCTCATGGTCAAAGGGGCCTCCCCACGCATGGCATCTCCAAGACGTTCTTCCTCCGATAGGGCTTGCCGGAACAAGCCTCTTGAACTGTTCGTTCGTTTGGTTAGTCATGAGGCGAAGCGACGAGGGTGTCAACGACCGACGCTCATATCGCCGCCAGCGCCAGCAAAGACCCAGGAAAGCCTAATGCCGGCTCCGCGCCCCGCTTACTCTCCGCGCTCCGCCGAAGCGTGTTGCGTGCGTCTGAACGCCAAGGCCAGCGATGTCGCATCACTGGCGCCGGTCGTTGAGCAGCGCGTACTGTCGCGTGCGGACCACGAACTGCTGATCGAAGTCAGGGCGGCGGCGGTCAATCCGTCGGATGTGAAGGCCGCGACGGGGCTGATGTCCTATGCGGTGTTCCCGCGTACGCCGGGCCGCGACTATGCCGGCGTGGTCATCGACGGTCCGCCTGACATGATCGGACGCGAGGTATTCGGCTCCTCGGGCGATCTCGGCATCCGCCGCGACGGCACGCATGCCACGCATCTTGTGGTCGAGGCCGACGCTGTGGTGACGAAACCAGCGGGCATGTCCTGGGAGGAGGCGGCCGGCATCGGCGTTCCCTTCGTCACCGCGATGGAAGGTTTCCGCCGTGCCGGAATCCCGAAGCCGGGCGAGATCGTGCTGGTGATGGGCCTCAACGGTAAGGTCGGCCAGGCCGTCGTGCAGATCGCGACGTGGCACGGCGCGCGCGCCATCGGCGTGGTGCGCAAGGCCGAGTCCTATGAGGGCCATGCGAATGCCAAGGTCGAGGTGATCGACGCGTCGTCGACCGATGTCGCGGCGCGTGTGCGCGAGCTTACCGGCGGCCACGGCGCGGACATCGTGTTCAATACCGTGGGTGATCCGTATTTCCAGGCCGCGCACCAGTCGCTTGCTCTGCGTGGCCGGCAGATTCTGATCGCCGCCGTCGATCGCATCGTGCAATTCAACATCCTCGAGTTCTATCGCGGCCAGCACACCTATGTCGGTGTCGATACGCTTGCTTTGTCGTCGAGCGCAACCGGTGCCGTGTTGCGCGAGCTCGCTCCCGGATTTGCCAGCGGACATTTGAAGCCGTTTCCGATCAACCCGAAAGCGATCTATTCGCTCGAAGATGCCAAGCACGCTTTCGTCGCAGTGGCGGGCTCGTCGCGCGATCGCGTGATCTTGCGGCCGTAGCGAGTCAAGCCGCCATCGCGAGCCGAGGGGGCAGCGCGAATGCGCCCCGGCGGCTCCTCGCGATGACGGGCTGGGAGTCTAGGAACACTCATGGACTTCAACACCATTGTCATTCTAGGCGGTCTCGTCATCGGTCTCGTCTATGGCGCGATCGGGCTGCTGAGCGGCTTCTGCATGATGTCGGGCCTGCGCGGCTGGTGGGCGGAGGGCGATGGCCGCCTGGTCCGCACCTATGCGCTCGCGATGGGCACCGGCATTGCCGCATCGCAGATCCTCGCGGCCTACGGCCTGGTCGATCTCGGCAAGTCAATGTATCTGCAGCCGGCCTTCTCGGTGCCGCTGATGTTTTTTGGCGGGCTGTTGTTCGGCTATGGCATGGTGATGTCGAACGGCTGCGGCTCGCGCGCGCTGGTGCTGCTCGGCCGGGGCAACCTGCGCTCCTTTGTCGTCGTGGTCGTGCTCGGCATCGTCGCCGAGATGACCTTGAAGGGCCTGATCGCGCCGGCGCGCATCGCGCTGCTGCAGGCCTCGCAGACCAATGCGGCGACGCCGTCGCTGCCCGCCCTGCTATCGAGTGCGGGGCTTCATGGCGCCGCGGCGCGGCTGTTGCCGGCGCTTGCGATCAGCGCCGCGCTGATCATCTTTGCCTTCGCGCACATGCCGTTCCGCCGCTCGCCGGGCCAGGTGGCCGCGGGCTTTTCGGTCGGGCTCCTGATCGCCGCCGGATGGTTTGTGACCGGCTATGTCGGCGCCGACGATTTCAATCCCGTGCCGGTGGCGTCATTGACCTTCATCGCGCCGATCGCCGACACGCTCCAATACGCGATGCTCTCGACCGGGCTGACGCTAAATTTCGGCATCGCAACGGTTGCCGGCGTGTTCGCCGGCAGCCTCGTAACCGCGCTTGTGACCGGACGCTTTCGCCTGGAAGGCTTCAGCTCGCCGCGTCACATGCTGCGCTCGGCCGGCGGTGCGGCGCTGATGGGCGCGGGCGGCGTGATGGCGTTCGGCTGCTCGGTCGGGCAGGGCCTCACCGGCCTGTCGACGTTGGCGCTTGCGTCTTTCGTGGCGGTTGCGGGAATCCTGCTCGGCACCGCGGCGGGCCTGCGCGGCGCGCTCCGTGTTCAGCCACTACAGCATGATCCGGAAAAGTGCGCAGCGGTTTTCCGAAAAGATCATGCTCAAATGAAGGACTAGAGCGCGATGACGGTTCATCGCGCTCTAGTCCCGGAAGCAGCGCGCTGAAGTGCCTGCGGCAAGACCTCAATCGGCCGGGCGCGTGAGGATGCGGATTTCGGACGTGAGCGTCCGATGCACCGGGCACTTGTCGGCGATCTCCATCAGCTTCCTGCGCTGTTCGGCATCGAGCGCGCCATCCATGTGGATGACCCGGTCGATCTGGTCGAGCATGCCCTCGCGCGTCTCGCATTCCTCGCAATCGGCCGCATGGATCTTGCTGTGGTTCAGCGTCACCGTGACTCGGTCGAGCGGGAGCGACTTGCGGTCGGCATAGAGCCGCATGGTCATGGAAGTGCAGGCGCCGAGTCCCGCGAGCAGGAAGTCGTAGGGGCCGGGCCCGGTATCCTCGCCGCCGGCTCCAGCCGGCTCGTCGGCGATCAGGCGATGCGGACCGACCGACACGGTCTGCTGAAACTTGCTGTTGCGGGTTTCCCGCACCACGACATTGCGCGGCGCTTCGCCGGAATCGGCGGCCTGTTCGGACGCGGTGAAGTCGACATAGCGCGTGGCCCAGGCGGCGATGACGTCAGCGACATAGGCGGAATCGCGCCGCTCGCTCAACAGGTGATCCGCGCCGGCCAGTGATACAAAGCTCTTGGGGTGCTTGGCGGAGAGGAAGATGCGCGTCGCATTGTCGATCCCGACGATGTCGTCGGTCGGCGAATGCAGGACCAGCAGTGCCTTGCGCAAGGTGGTGACGCGCGCCATCAGTCCGTGCTCGTTGATGTCGTCGAGGAATTCGCGCGTGATCGTGAAGGGACGGCCGGCCAGCGAGACCTCGACCTTGCCCTGCTTTCGGATGTCGTCGAGATGCTCCTTGAACAGGCCGGTGACATGGGCGGGATCGGAGGGCGCGGCGATGGTGACGACGGCCTTGGCTTCCGCGATCTGGCCGGCGGCGGCGAGAATGGCGGCGCCGCCGAGGCTGTGACCGATCAGGATCGCGGGTGCCTTCCGCGTTTCGCGCAGATGATTGGCGGCACGGACGAGGTCCGCGACATTCGAGGTGAAGGTGGCATTGGCGAAATCGCCTTCGCTGGAGCCGAGGCCGGTGAAGTCGAAACGAAGCACTGCGATGCCCTTGGTTGTGAGTGCCGCGGAGATTCGTCTTGCCGCGAGCACATCCTTGCCGCAGGTGAAGCAATGCGCGAAGAGCGCGTAGGCCGCAGGCTCGCCGTCGGGTAGATCGAGCGCGGCCGCGAGCTGGTGGCCGCCTTCGCCTTCGAATTGGAATCGCTCGATTGGCATTCTACCCTCCACAATCGCGGTGTGACTCCGTCTCTCGCGGGACGAGGCAGACAGCGACCCGCGTCAGTCGCCGGAATAGCGCTGCTCCGCCCAGGGATCGCCGCGGTTATGATAGCCGCGCACTTCCCAATAGCCGGGCATATCCTTTTCAAGAAACTCGATGGCCTGCAGCCATTTCGCGCTCTTCCAGAAATAAAGATGTGGGGGCGGCGGCTCGTGCTCCTTGGCCATGTCGATCTCTTGCTCAGTCCCTTGCCCAGTTCCTTGCGCTATTCGTGACGGTGCATCGCCGATTCATGCTTGGTGTCGCGCATGGTCGAATAAATGATCAGCGAAAGGAAGATCATGCCGCTGAGATAATAATAGAACCATTCCTCATGCCCCGCGCTCTTGAAGTAGAGCGCGATCGCGGGCGCGGTGCCGCCAAACAGCGAGACCGTGATCGCGTAGGGCAGGCCGACGCCGAGCGCGCGGACATTGGTCGGGAACAGCTCGGCTTTGACAATGGCGTTGATCGAGGTGTAGCCGGCAACGAATATCCAGGCCGCGCAGATCAGCAGGAACACGATGAACGGTTCCTTGGTCTCCTTCAGCGTGGTCAGGATCGGCACGGTCGCCAGCGTCCCGGCGATGCCGAAGAACATCAGGAGCGGCTTGCGCCCGATGCGGTCGGACAATGCGCCGTACGTCGGCTGCAGCAGCGTTGCAAACACCAGCGTGCCGAAGATCACGAATGTGGTCTGGTCTTCGCTCAAGCCGACCGACAGCCTGACGAAGGTCTGCATATAGGTCGTGAAAGTGTAGAACGCCGCGGTGCCGCCGGCGGTGAGACCGACCACGAGCAACAGCTCGCGCGGATATCTCAGGAGGCCGCGGATGGAGCCGGTCGGCTTGACCGCCTTCTTTGCCTCGACGAAGGCCTCGGTCTCATGCAGCCCGCGCCGCATCACAGCGGCGAAAATGGCGAGCATGGCGCCGATCACGAAGGGAATCCGCCAGCCCCAGGCTTTCAATTCCTCAGGCGTCAGAAAGACCTTCTGCAGCAGCAGAAGCACGATGATCGCGGTGAGCTGGCCGCCGATCAGTGTGACATATTGAAAGCTGGAGTAGAAGCCGCGGTGCGTCTCATCGGCGACTTCGCTGAGATAGGTGGCACTGGCGCCGTATTCGCCGCCGAGGCTCAGGCCCTCGATGACACGCGCGAGCGCGAGGATCGCAGGCGCCGCAAAGCCGATCGTGGCATAGGTCGGTGTCACCGCGATGATCAGCGAGCCGAAGCACATGCAGACCACGGAGAGCGTCAGCGACAGCCGCCGGCCGAAATGGTCGGCCAGATAGCCGAACAGCCAGCCGCCGAGCGGCCGCATCAGGAACGTGGCGGCGAACAAGACCGCCGCATTGAACTGCTGCACCACCGGATCGCTTTGTGGAAAGAACGCCGGTGCAAAGTAGAGGGCGAATGCCGTGTACGCGTAAAAGTCGTACCATTCGACGAGATTGCCGATCGAGCCGATGAGGATCGCCTTGATCCGGCGCTCCGCGTCAGCAAGATCCATGTGTGTGGTTACCGTTGTCATGGTTTCGTCTACCATGACCGGTCACCGAAAGCGAAGAGGGCCGCAGACGGTCAGGCGGCCTTTTTGAACAGGACCGGAAGCTGCCGGGGTCCGCGCACGGTTCCTTCCGACCAGGTGACCTTGCCCGCGGGATCGAGGCTGAAATCCGGAATCCGCTTCAGCCATTCCTCCAGCGCGACCGTCATCTCCATGCGTGCGAGATTGGAGCCAATACAGCGGTGAATGCCGAGGCCGAACGCGGCGTGCCGGTTCTCCTTGCGGTCGATCACCACCCTGTCTGCATCGGCGAACATCGCGGGGTCGCGGTTGGCGGCGGGGAATGACAGCAGCACCATGTTGCCGGGCTTGACCGGGCAGCCGGAGACGACGGTTTCCTTCATCACCTCGCGCGCCATCGTCACCGGCGAATAGGCGCGCAGCAGCTCCTCGATCGCGGTCGGCATCAATTCGGGCTCTTTCACCAGGCGCTCGCGATCTGCGGGCGTCTTGGCGAGATGCCAGAGCGCGGAGCCGATCGCGCTCCAGGTCGTGTCGATGCCCGCGATCAGCAGCAGCCGCAGCGAGCCGAGCACGTGGTCGTCGGGGAGTGGCTGGCCGTCCTTGCCCTTCGCCTGCATCAGCGCTGAGATCAGATCGTTGGTCGGCTGCTTGCGGCGTTGCTCGATGTGGCCTGCGAAATAGGCGGTCATCCCGTGGACCGCCTGCATCAATATATCGTCATCCTTGATGCCGAGTTCGAGGATCTCATGGATCCATTTGATGAAGAGGTCGCCGTCCTTCTCGGGGATTCCCAGCATGTGGGCGATGGCGCGGACGGGGACATGCTTGGTGTAGCGCGCAGCCGCGTCGCATTCGCCGTCGGCGATGAAGGCGTCGATCAGCTCGTTGCAGATCGCGCGAACCCGCGGCTCAAGCTTCTTCATCGCGTCGGGGGTGAAGGGCGGAAGCAGCAACTGCTTGGCGGGCTTGTGCTCCGGCGGGTCGGAGGTGATCGGCGGCGCGCGGCTGGTGATGTCCGGCCGGACGTCGCGCACGATCACTCTTCGCGAGGAGAAGTGCTCGGTGTCGTAGGCGACCTCCTTGACCGCTTCATAGGTCGTCGGCATGTAGCAGCCGAGAAACCGCTTGGTGTGAACGACGGGCGAGGCCGCCCGCAATTCCTCCCAGATCGGGAACGGATCTTCGGTCCAGCGCGGATCGGTATGATCGAAATCGTGAACCCAGTCGATGACCGGCGGATGTTCGGGCATGATGCGCGCGGAATCGGACATCAGGGAGTTTCCTCTGGTTTGATCGAAATGAATTCGATCCAAAGTTGATTGAAATTATCTCGAATGGGCACGCCGATGCGAAGCCTCATTCTTCAGTGACTTCGATCGCGATTTCCGGGCAGTTGCTCTGGGCAAGGTAGGCCTTGTCTTCCAGGCCCGCCGGCACCGAGCCGTCGCCGACCTCGTGCGCGTTGCCGTATTCGTCGAGATCGAACAAGTCGGGGGCCAGCGATTTGCAGCGGGCATGGCCCTGGCACTTGTCCTGATTGACGTGGACTTTCAGCTTTCCCGACATGACACGCGCTCCTCCTTGAAATTCACCGGCACTGAGATTGCCGGCCATGCCCCCGCGCCGGGCGTTCCGCCTCTTGGCGCATTACCTTTAGACGTCAGGGCCGCATTATGATTTTTGTCGCGCAGCAAGTTATACTATATTACATTCGCGTCGGCCCTTCGCTGTCAAGTGAAAATTCGGGGATCACTGCGTTATATGTCGCAACCGACCCGCAAGCCGCTCAACACCTACCATCATGGCGACCTGCGGGGCGCCCTGGTTCAGGCTGCGCTCGCGGAGGCCGAGCAGGGCGGTCCGGAAGCGATCAGCATCAAGGCGTTGGCGAAGAAGCTCGGCGTTTCCCAGCCTGCGCCCTACCGGCATTTCGCGGACCGGGAGGCGCTGCTTGCGGCGGTCACGGCGGAAGCGTTCCGCCAGTTCAGCGCGGTACTGCGGGAGGCGATCCGAAAGCCGTCGAAGCGCTCGAAGCTGTCGCGGTTTGCGCAGGCGACGCTTTCATTCGGCTTGCGCCGCAACGGCATCTATCGGCTGATGTTTGCGTCGCGGACGATGGCCTGCGCGACAAAGGACAGCGAGCTTCACGCCGCTGCGATGGAAACCCTCGCTCTGCTTCTGGAAGCGCTAGAGGCGCCGGCGGTTGGCCTGCTGCGCGAACGCTATGCCTTGCAAATCTGGGCCGCCGTGCATGGCGTCGTCATGCTGGCGGAGCAGGGGCTGCTCACGGGCAAGATCGCCAATGTCAGCCGCGAGGAACTGGTCGAGGACATGGTGCAGCAGATCAAGATGGGGCTCGACCTCGCGATCAAGCAAGCCACCTCGTCCTGAGGCGCCGATCGGCTCTAGCGCGGCGACGCGGATCGACGCGTTTGTCACCTTCGCTCGTCATTGCCGGGCCTGACCCGGCAATCCATCAACTCAAGAAACCTTCAGATTTGAGATGGATGCGCGGGTCAGGCCCGCGCATGACAATAGCGGGAGCTAGAGGTGCCGACGAGGACGCTCGCGCTCTAGCGCGGCGATCGCGGATCGATCGGCGTGGAGCTGCGCAGGCCCAGGATGTCCTCAAGCACCTTCGCGCCGGCGAGCAGTTTCGCCTCACCGCGCGGCGGCGCCACCATTTGCAAGCCGACCGGCAGTCCGGAGGCGGTGAAGCCGCATGGCAGCGACAAGGCGGGACAGCAGACGAGCGTGATCGCATAGGCGATGCCGAGCCATTCGACGTAGTTGCCGAATCTCTTGCCGCCGCATTCGGCCACATAGCGATTCCCGACCGGGAACGGCGGAACGATTGTCGCAGGCGTGAGCAGCAGGTCGTAGGACTGAAAGAACTCCAGCGTCCGGTCGGTCATCGCCAGCCGCTGTGCCTGCGCGCGTTCGAACTGCTCTACCGACAGCTTGAGGCCTGCCTCGATGTTCCAGATCACCTCGGGCTTGAGCAGGTCGCGCTTGGTCCGCAGCAACTCCGCCTTGGTGACGGCGAAGTAGAGCGCGCGCAGCACGTGGAAACATTCGTGGGCCTCGCGCAGGTCCGGATGCGCTTCCTCGACGATGGCGCCGGCTTCCGCAAAGCGTGCGGCGGCCTTGCGCGTGATGCTGGCAACCTCAGGATCGACCGGCGTAATGCCGAGGTCGGGCGAATAGGCGATGCGCTTAGGTTTTGCGCCAGCGCGTGTGGCCGACAGAAACGATGCAGGCAAGGCCGGCAGCGACAATGGATCGGCCGGATGTTCGCCGCTCATTGCATCCAGCAGCAAAGCAAGATCCTCGACCGTGCGCGCCATCGGACCCTGCACGCCGACGGTGTTGTCGACCATGAATTTCGAAGTATGGGCGACACGCCCGATGCTCGGCCGCATGCCCACGATGCCACAGAAGCTTGCCGGGTTGCGCAAGGAGCCGCCGAGGTCCGAGCCGTGCGCGAGCCAGGCCATCCCGGTCGCAAGCGCGACCGCCGCGCCGCCGGAAGAGCCGGCGGCGGACTTCGAAACGTCCCAAGGATTGAGCGTTGCGCCGAACACTTCGTTGAAGGTGTTGGCGCCGGCGCCGAATTCCGGCGTGTTGGACTTGGCGTAGATCACCGCGCCGTTCTGTTCGAGCCGTTCGACCAGAATATCGGAGCGCTCGGCAATCTTGTCCTTGTAGATGGGCGAGCCTTGCGTCGTCTTGACGCCCGCGACATCGGTGAGATCCTTGATCGGCACCGGCAGCCCGGCGAGCAGGCCGCGCTCGGCTGGCGATTTTTTCATCAACGCCTTGGCGTGGTCTCGCGCGCGGTCGAAGCAGAGGATCGGCAGCGCGTTGACCTTGCCGTCAACCTCGGCAATCCGCTTCTCCAATGCGTCGAGCAGATCGAGCGGCGTCACGTCGTCTCTCTTGAGTTTGTCGACGATGGCGCGAGCGGTTTCCCGCACCAACTGCCGTTCAGCCAATTGCCTGTCTCCTCGCCAGTGCCGCGGTAATCACATCTCTGGTGCTGTAAACCATTTTCCGGCAAGCTGGCAACGCATCTCACCTCGGAGTTTTTGCATGACGACGCCGTTCGATGCGCCCGACTGGCGCAATCTCAGCCAGCAGGACCTTGATCGTGGATTGAACAACGGTCAGGCGGTGGCAGGAAGCGCCGAGATCGTGGCAGGCTGGGACCAGCGCTCGGCCGAGTTGCGCAAGCTCCATTCGGCCCATCTCGATCTCCGCTATGGCCCGCGCGAGCGCAACCGGATCGACTTTTTCAAAGCGGCGGAAACGGCGCCGACGCTGCTCTTTATTCACGGCGGCTATTGGCAGACGCGCGCCAAGGAGACCTTTGCGCTGTTCGCCGATGGGCCGATGGCGCACGGCATCAATGTCGCGCTGATCGGCTATACGCTCGCGCCGGATGCGACGCTCGACGAGATCGTTGCGGAAATCCATTCCGGCATCGATTTTCTTGGCCGCCAATGGCCTGCGCTCGGCGGTGACGGCAAGGGGATCGTGGTATCGGGCTGGTCGGCCGGCGGCCATCTCACCGCGACGGCGCTGTCGCACCCTCTTGTGCGGGGCGGCATGGCGATCAGCGGCATCTATGATCTCCAACCGATCCGCCACTCCTATCTCAACGTCAAGCTCGGTCTTGATGAGGCCGCCTCGCGCCGCAACTCGCCGATTATGCAGGCCGGCGGGCCGATGAAGCCGCTGTCGCTCGTGGCCGGCGGTGCCGAGTTGCCGCTGCTGCGCAAACAGACCGCGGATTTCGCCGGCCATCGCGCAAAATATGGATTGCCTGTTACCTATGAGGAGATCGCTGGCGCCGACCATTTTTCGATCATGACGGAGATGGCCTCGCCAGCGGGGCGGATCACGACGCTGATCCGGCAATTGTTTGGGCGGACGGCTGGATAGGTTCATGGCGTTCCGTCGTTGCATGCGGCGCTGGATCGGTCCGTGCGCCGCGATGCAACAGAATTCAAGAAAGCTCAAGAAGGCCTCGTTCAGCGAGGCGTCGCCGGAGCGCGACAGGTCAGGCTCATTGACCGGCTTTAGTTCAGCAAGAGGTAACTCGCCCCGGCTGTCTTCCTGACATCGTGATTGGACGATTTGGTAACTGGCTCGCCGACGTTATCGCGCGTTATGGTCGTGTCCGGCAACATGCCCAGTGGAGAGGCAATTCTCTCGTCTGGATGCGCTTCATCCTACTGGCGGAGGAGGAGCCGAAGATGAGTACACTTGAACTTCCTCGTATTTCGCGACGCAGGTTCCTGAAGCAGACGGGGCTCGCCCTTGCCGCCACCAGCGCCGCGCCGGTGATCAGCGCGCCGTTCGTTTCGTCCGCATTGGCCGAAACCAAGACGCTGACAATCGTGCAATGGAGTCATTTCGTTCCGGCGTACGACAAATGGTTCGACAAATTCGCGAACGATTGGGGCGAAAAGAATCATATCGAGGTCACCGTCGACCACATTCCCGTGCAGGACGTCGCCGCACGGGCAGCCGCCGAGGCATCGGCCGGATCGGGGCACGATCTCTTTGGCTGGAACGGCGCCGGCGGAGCGCATCTCTACCGAAAGTTCCTTGTCGACGTCACGAGCCTGGTCGAGTCCGTCGAGAAGAAATACGGCAAGATCAGCGTGATCGGCAGGCAGATCGGCTTCAATCAGGATGACAAGACGTGGTCGGCATTCCCTGATTACTACATTAATTTCCCCGTCATGTACCGCAAGAGCTTGTGGGATGAGATCGGGATGAAGCCGGAAACCTGGGACGATGTGCGGGTCGGCGGCGCCAAGCTGAAAGCGAAGGGCAATCCCGTTGGCATTTCGCTCGGTCACAGCAACGATCCGAACACGACATGGCGCGGGCTGTTGTGGAGCTATGGCGGCGCCGTTCAGGACGAGGCCGGCAAGCATGTCGTGCTCAACAGCAAGGAGACCGTCGAAGCGGTCAAATTTGTCGCCGCTCTCTACAAAGAGGCGATGACGTCGGACGTGCTTTCGTGGAACGACGCCAGCAACAACCAGTACATCGATTCCGGCGTCAGCTCGTTGATCATCAATCCCATCTCGGCTTACCGAACGGCACAGCAGCTGAATAAGAAAGTCGCTGACGACATTTTCGTCATGAAGCCTCCGAAAGGGCCGGTGCGCCAGATCATGGGCGGAGCCGCCGAGTTCTATGGCATCTGGAAGTTCGCCAGAAACCAGGAAGCGGCGATCGAGTTCCTGAAATACTATGCCGACAATTGGGTCGAAGCTTTCAAAGCAAGCTCGGGCTACAACATGCCGATCTTTGCCGACATCGTACCCAAGCCAATGCCGCTTCTGTCCGACGATCCGACCTCGACCCCGCGCGACAAGCTGGCGATCCTGCAGACCTCCGACGAGTGGTCCGCCGTGCCCGACTATCCGGGACCGGCGTGGCCCGCAACGGATGAAATCTACAACAACTTCATCATCTGCGACATGATGGCGAAGGCAGCGACGGGCGCGATGACGGCCGAAGAATCGGTCAAATGGGCCGCGCAGCAATGCGAAGCCATCTTCGATAAGTGGTTGCGCAAGGTATAGCGTGACTGCCTGCACCCGGACGGTATGCATGATGCATGCGGTCCCGAGCAGGCCGGCGATATCGAATCGTCGGCCGAAGGGCAACGAGGCATGATGCGCCGCCGACGGATTGGCGGCGCGGAGACTCATGTTCGATTTTCGGGAGCTTCGATGGCAGCGGTATTGGCCAGGGATATTGTCAAGTCATTTGGCGACGTGCTCGCCGTCAACGGTATCAGCTTGGCGGTCGCCGACAGCGAGTTCATGGTGCTGCTGGGCCCGTCGGGCTGCGGGAAGACGACCTTTCTGCGCATCATCTGCGGGCTTGAGAGCCAGACGAGCGGCGACCTCGTCATCGGCGGCCATTTGGTCAACGATGTACCGCCGCGTGCCCGCGGCGTGGCGATGATGTTCCAGAGCTACGGCCTGTATCCGCACTACACGGTGCGCAACAATATCGCCTTTCCGCTGCGTACGCAGCGCGTGCCCCGCGCCGAAATCGAGAGGAAGGTGGAGTGGGCATCGCACTTGCTCGGGATCGAGCATCTGCTTGACCGGCGGCCGCGTCAACTCTCCGGCGGCGAGCGCCAGCGCGTCGCGCTGGCACGCGCGCTCGTGCGCGAGCCGACCGCGCTCCTGCTCGACGAGCCGCTCTCCAATCTCGATGCCAAATTACGCGCGTCGGCCCGCCAGGAAATCAAGCAGTTCCAGCAGCGGGTCGGCGTCACCACTATCTATGTAACCCATGATCAAGTCGAGGCGATGGGCATGGGCGACCGCATCGCCGTCATCGAGCATGGGAAGGTGCGGCAGGTCGGCACGCCCGCGGAGATCTACGACGAGCCTGCTGACCGCTTTGTCGCGACCTTTGTCGGCACGCCTCCCATGAATCTCCTTGCGCGCAACGGCATCTATCTCGGCTTCCGTCCCGAGAACTTCTTGCCCAGGGAAATGATCGATGACGGCGGTGTCACGGAATTCTCGTTCCGCGTCGATCGCTCCGAATATCTCGGGTCCGAGCGGATCGTCTATGGCGTCATCGAAGGCTTCGATCCGAACCAGGTCATCACGGCGAAATTGCCGCCAGCGCATGTTGCCGAGGAAAGCATTCGGCCCGGCCAGTGGCATGCTTTCGCGGTGCGCAACAGCGCGCTCCGCTATTTCGACCGGGACGGCAAGCGCGCAAGTCGCCATTAGAACGGGGGTTGTCGCTGATGGTCACAATCGCCGAGCCCATTTCCAAGAAGGCCTCGCGCTACCGCTTTTTCCTGGAGCGGCGCGCGGTGCTGGGCTCCATCTTGGTTGCCCCGGCGATCCTCTATGTCCTGTTGCTGGTCGGTGTGCCGTTTCTGCTGGCCGTGTATTATTCGGTCAGCGCCTACACGATCTACGATCCTTCGTGGCGCTTTGTGGGTCTGGCGAATTTCAAGCAGATCGTGCGTGATCCCGTTTTTCTCGAAACACTGGGCAACACGTTTCTCTTCACATTTGGATCGCAACTGCTCGGCCTGATCCTCGGCAAGTTCGGCGCGCTGCTGCTGTTGCGGCCGTTCCCCGGGCGCAAGATCGTCAGAGCGCTGATCATATTGCCTTGGGCTGTGCCGATCGCGCTCGCCACTGTCGCCTGGGAGTGGATGTTCGATTCGCTCTATAGCGTCATCAACTGGACGATGATCGCGCTTGGCATCATCACGCGCTCGGAGGCGCCGAACTGGCTCGGCAACCCGCATCTGGCGATGCTGTGCGTGATCGTCGTCAACGCCTGGCGCTTTTTTCCGTTTGCGATCGTTATCTTTCTCGCCGGAATCACCTCAATTCCGCAGGACGTCATCGACGCCGCGACGGTCGATGGCGCCGGCTTCTGGCGCCGCAACTACCAGATCATCCTTCCGATGATCTTCCCGATCGTCGCCGTCGGCTTGATATTCGGTATCGTGTTTACGTTCACCGACCTTTCGATCGTGTTTCTGCTGACCAATGGCGGTCCTGTCAACGCGACCTCGGTCCTTGGCTTCAAAGGGTTCCAGGTCGGCATTGTGTCCGGCGACGTGTCGCATGGCGCGGCCATCTCGCTGTTCATGCTGCCGGTGCTGTTTCTCGTGGTGATCGGCATGCTGCGCTTTATCCGGCGACGGGAGATCTGATATGCGGAGCACCATCGCCAAGATCGGTAAGGAGACCGCGTTCTACGCTGCGATCGCGTTTTTCGTCATTCTGACCACGTTTCCGTTCTATTGGATGCTGATCACGTCGTTGAAGAGCAATCCCGATCTCTACAATGTCAGCAATATTCCGTTCTGGTTCAACGAAGCGCCCACTTTCGAGCATTTCCGCTATCTGTTCGAGCAGACGCTGTTTTCGCGCTGGTTGTTGAACTCGCTGATCATCGGCATTTGCGTTGTCGTGATCACGCTCGTTGCCGCGGTGCCCGCCGGCTATAGCCTGGCGCGGATGACCGGTCGCGGTGGCGAGGGGCTGGGAATCAGCATTTTCCTCACCTATCTGGTGCCTCCGACGCTCCTGTTCCTGCCGCTGTCGCGGATTATCGCCGAGCTTGGACTGCAGAATTCGATGTGGTCGCTGGTGCTGGTCTATCCGACCTTCACCATTCCCTTCTGCACGTGGCTGCTGATGGGATTCTTCAAGGCCATGCCGGTCGAGATCGAGGAGGCGGCGATTGTCGACGGCTGCAGCCTGTTCGGCGCCTTCATCAGAATGGTCATCCCGCTGTCCCTGCCGGCGATCCTGACGGTCGTGATCTTCACGTTCACGCTGACCTTGCAGGAGTTCATCTATGCGCTGACCTTCATTTCCTCCGCGTCGCAGAAGCCGGTCACGCTTGGCGTGGCGACCGACCTCATTCGCGGCGACATCTTCTTCTGGGGGGAGATCATGGCGGGTGCCTTGATCGCCAGCATTCCGGTGGCGATCGCCTACAATCTGTTCCTCGATCGCTTCATTTCCGGTATCACCGGCGGCGCGGTGAAATAGTCTCAACCCCAGCCCGCGGCGATACCGCCGTCGACCGTGAAGATCACGCCCGACGTATAGCCGGAGCGGTCGGAGGCGAGGAAGGCCATCAGGTCGCCGATCTCGCGCGCATGCGCGGGGCGGCCGAGCGGCAGGCCCTTCTGGAATTCCTTGTAGCGGCTCTCGTCGCCGAACTGGTGCTTGGCGCGGGTCTTGAGCAGCGTGACATGCCGGTCGGTGCCGACCGGGCCGGGATTGATGCCGACCACGCGAATATTGTCGGCAAGGCTCTTGCCGCCGAGCGCGCGGGTGAACGCCATCAGCGCGGCATTGCCGGCGCTGCCGCAGATATAATTGGCATCGAACTTCTCGCCGGCGGCGCCGATGTCGTTGACGATCACGCCGCCGCCACGCGCCTTCATCTGGGCGTAGATCGCGCGCGTCAGGTTGATATAGCCGAACACCTTCAACTCCCAGGCATGCCGCCAGGTCGCCTCGTCGATCTTGTCGATCGAGCCGCCGGGAATGTCGCCGGCATTGTTGACGAGAATGTCGATGTCGGAGGCGTCCTTGATCAGCCGCGCAATATCTTCCGGCTTGCGCAGGTCGGTGATGTGAATGCTCGCGTCGATCTGGTGCGCCGTGCGCAGGCGGTCGGCAAGCGCCTTGAGCTGGTCGCCGCTGCGCGCGGCAAGCCGCAGATGACAGCCTTCCTCGGCGAAGGCTTCGGCCGCGGCCGCGCCGATGCCCTTCGATGCGCCGGTGATCAAGACGGTTTTGCCGCGCAGATGGAGGTCCATGGGATTGCTCGTTTCGCTTGGGGGAAATGGGGGTGGATTGACCGGCAAAATTGTTAGGCGGCAGGCCGCGCAGGTCAACATTGCAGTGCAGCGTTGCGCTCGCGTCAAGTCTGGTTCATTGCAATCCGGGCCAACGGATGGCATTGCCCACCGGTCGGGGCTTGGAGCCTTCTCCGTTCCGATTGAATCGGAACGGAGAAGGCTCCAGTCTCGTGTTTTGACGCGTTTTCTTCACGCGAACCGGTACCCACTTCGCTCGAAAACGCTTTAGTAAGGAATCCGTCGATGAGCAGCGGAAAGAAACAATATCGGATCGCGGTCATTCCCGGCGATGGCATCGGCAAGGAAGTGATGCCGGAGGGCCTGCGCGTCGTCGAGGCGGCGGCGAAAAAGCACGGCATCGCCGTGCATTTCGATCATTTCGACTTCGCCTCCTACGACTATTACGAAAAGCACGGCCAGATGATGCCGGACGACTGGAAGGACAAGATCGGCAAGCACGATGCGATTTATTTCGGCGCGGTCGGCTGGCCCGCAAAAATTCCCGATCACATTTCCTTGTGGGGCTCGCTGATCAAGTTCCGCCGGGAATTCGACCAATATGTCAATCTGCGCCCGGTGCGGCTGATGCCGGGGGTGCCGTCGCCGCTCGCCAACCGCAAGCCGGGCGACATCGATTTCTGGGTGGTGCGCGAGAACACGGAAGGCGAATATTCCTCGGTCGGCGGGCGGATGTTCCCGGAGACCGACCGCGAATTCGTGACGCAGCAGACGGTGATGACGCGGGTCGGCGTCGATCGCATCCTGAAATTCGCCTTCGAGCTTGCGCAGTCGCGGCCGAAGAAGCATCTGACCTCGGCAACGAAATCCAACGGCATCTCGATCACGATGCCCTATTGGGACGAGCGCGTGGAGGCGATGGCGACGAAATATCCCAAGGTGAAGTGGGACAAGTATCACATCGACATTCTGACCGCGAATTTCGTGCTGCATCCGGACTGGTTCGACGTGGTCGTCGGCTCGAACCTGTTCGGCGACATCCTCTCCGATCTTGGGCCGGCCTGCACCGGCACGATTGGCATTGCGCCATCCGGCAACATCAATCCGGATGGCGATTTTCCGTCGGTGTTCGAGCCGGTACATGGCTCCGCGCCTGACATTGCGGGGCAAGGCATCGCCAATCCGATCGGGATGATCTGGTCGGGCGCGATGATGTTCGAGCATCTCGGCGAGAAGTCTGCTGCGGAATCGATCGTCGGCGCCATCGAGCGCACGCTCGCCGAACGCACGCTGCGCACCCGCGATCTCGGCGGCAATGCCGACACTACCGCCTGCGGCAAGGCGGTCGCGGAGATGGTGGATTAATTCATGCTCGGAGGCGTCGCCAACCGATGGCGACGCCGGTCAGGCTGAACAGGAATCCGATCCCGCAGAGGGCGACGATCACGAGCGTGCGCAGGATCGGCCGGGCCGCCAGGGCCGGAAAGTCGAGCCTGTGCAGCGCGCCGTAAAGCCATCGATAGGCGCGGCGCGAGGCGTCGGTTCTTTGCAGCAACGCGCCATTGGCGGCGTCGATGTCATACCAGACGTCGCCGCAGGCGATGCGTGCGACGGGGCTGCCGGGCATGATCGAGGCCATCGCATAATCGTCCTCGGGGCTGATGGCGACGGGGTCGCGACAGTCCGGGCTCAGCCGGTTCGCGATCGAACCGATCGCGTCAGGCGGCAGGAACAGGAATTTCTGTGCGCTGTCGCGAGTTCCAATCTCGACGAGGTGCTGGGCCTCAGGCGCGGTAACTTCGCGGCGAAAGAGCCTGCCGGCGAATGCGAACCACTCGACCTCGCGCGCTCGCGGATCGATGCCGTGCAGCTCCTCGTCCGCGAGCGGATTCCATTGCGGCGCGCCCGCCACAGCGGTGAGATCCGCGTTCGAGGCGCGTGCGCTTGAAAACAGCCGGCCGTCATCCATCGACAGCCAGCCGCTGAAGATCCAGGTCGTCACAAAGATCAGGCAGACGAGACCCGCGACGTGATGCCACCAATGCAGCCCCTGATACGGCGATACGCGCCGGTTGCGGCCGATCCCAAGCCGCGCGACGGCGAGCACCGCGCCCGCAAGCACGCTGATGAGGGCGGCGAGCGACAGCGACCACACGACCGCCGACCAGAGCTTGGGCTTGCTGCGCAGTTGCGGCGGGTAGATCCAGTGCGCGACGCTGCCGGCAAAATTCCACGCGCGCTGCCATCGCGTCGTGTCGAGCACGACTTCGCCGGTCTTCGATGAGACGTAGATGTCCGTTCCCGCATCGTCGTCGAGCGCCAGCCGATAAAGCGGGCGGTGGCGCGCATAATTTCCCGAGACCGTCCACTGATCCTGATCGATCAGCGAAATTCTCGCTGCGTCCGTTGTCGTCATGCCGCGCTGGCGGGCATGGTCGGCGCCGATCACGAGCGCGAGCGGGGTTGATGTCACGTCGGCGGAGGCGAGATCGGCCGCGCGCAGCGCCGTTGAGCCGGAAATCCCGGACACGAGATAGACCGGCCCATCCGCCCGCTGGATCAGGCGAATGCGAAGCGCATCGTCCATGCGAGAGGCCGTCACCGCCTCGACCGGCCCGTGGAGTGAGCCGTCGAGCTGCAGCGGCGGCAGGCCCGCGATGCGTTCTTTTTCCGTCAATTGCGGAAATGGCACGAAGTGCATGACGATGCCGGTCGCAAACCACATCGCAAACAGCGGCCCGAGGACGATGCCGAGCCAGCGATGGATCACGACCAGCATTCGTAACATGGCTGCGGCCTACCATCTGAACGAGGCGGAGACCTCGTAGCTGCGTGGCGCGCCGAGGATGATCTGGTCGGTGTAACCGGGATCGCCCCACAGCGCGTAGCGCCTATCCGTCAGATTACGCACGCGGAAAGTCAGCCGCGTCTGCTCCACCGTCGGAAACACGGTCTTCGGGATATCGACGAAGGCATAGGCATCCGCGACCGTGTAGGCGTCCATGACGACCAGATTGTCCTGGAAATTGAAGCGGTCGCCGACATGGCGCAGCGAGACGCCAAGCTCTAGCGGCCACGCCGTTGCGAAGCGATAGGACGCGCCGGCATTGGCAACGAAGGAGGGCACGTTGGGCGGCGTGTTGCCTGAATAGGACTGGAACACGCCGTTGCCGTCGATGTAGTCGAAATTGACGAAGCGGGTATGCAGGAAGGTGACGTTGCCCCAGAGCTTCAGCCCGCCCCAGGGATTGACGGCGCCTGCAAGCTCGACGCCCCTGGAGGCGATCTTGCCGGCGACGTTGAACACCTGGCCGCTTTCCGGCACGTAGACGTTCTGCCGCTCGATGTCGAACAGCGACAGCGTCCATTCGGCCTTGTTGTTCCAGAACAGTTGCTTAACGCCGGTCTCGTAGGTGCGTGACGTCGTCAAGAGTTGCGGCTGCGTGGGGCGCAGGTTGAAGATGTTGGCAACGGTCGGATCGGCCGCGGTGGCGTATTGGCTGTAGAAGGTCAGTCCGGGAATGGCATCCCAGGTATAGCCGATCCGGCCCGTTACCGGCGCGAAGTCCTTGGTGAAGGGATAGCCGTCGGCGCTGCGCAGATTGCCGTCCACGTCGAAGGCGATGCGCGACAGTTCGATGGTTTCATAGCGGATGCCGCCGATCAGCGCGAAGCTCGGGGTCAGCTTGAGGCGGTCTTCGAACGCCAGCGCGACATTGTCGACATGGGTGAAGAACGGCTTGGTCTGCTGGAAGCCATAGAGGCCGCGCGCGGGATCGACCAGGCTGACCGTGTCGTTGGTGAAAGCGTCATCCTGCACCGCATTGAATTGCAGGCTGCTCGCCATGACAGTCGCGACAAAGCGGTTGTCCATGCCGGCAATATCGGAATTGACGGTCAGGTCGGTGACGTTGCCATAGAGCTTCTGATCGTGATCGACCGAAAGCCGCTCGCGATAGATTTCCCCTTGCGCGCCCGCGCTCGGCGTCGGGCTGTCGTTGAACGAATTGATCTCGTTGTTGAACCAGTGGCGCTGCGCCGAATAGGAATAGACTTGGCTCCTGAACTGAACATTGCTGGTGATGTCCCACTGCACGCCGCTGCGCAGCCACAGCTCATGCGCGCCGTTGTTGTTGTCGAGAACATTGTAATTTGTCGACAGCGTGCGGGCGTCGATGGTGACCGGATTGAGCTGGCCGACATGGCCGGCGAAATCGGATGGGCCGGGGTAATATTGCGTCCACAGTCCGGACACGATGCCGGTGGTCGGGATGACGCCGGGGTAGTTCGCCGGCACCAGGGGCGTGCCCCAATAGAAGCGATCCTTGTCCTGCTTGTATTCTGCCGCGCCCCAGATTTTCAGATTGTTGCTGATCCGGTAGTTGAGCTGGCCCGACACATCAGTGAGCTTGGAATAGGTGTCGTCGATGTAGCCGACATTGTTCGCGTGGCTGATGTCGAAGCGATAATCGAGCCCGCTGACCAGCGTGCTTCCGCCCGAGCCGTAGCCCGCGCGATACCCCTTGAAGGAATCAAAGGAGGTGTAGGCGTCGTTGACGATCGCTCCGGTGTGCGGCGCCTTGGTCACATAGTTGATGGCGCCTCCCGTCGCGCCTTCGCCTGACATGAGCGAAGCCGGACCTTTCAGCACCTCGACGCGATCGAGATTGAACGTACCCATCGGGCGTCCTGTCATGTTCGACGGACCGACCCGGATGTTGTTGTAGAGCGTGTTGAGCTGGTCGCCGGAAAAGCCGCGCATCGAGAAAGTGGAGGGCGCGCCGGGCGGATCGGCGCCCAGCACGCCGACCATGGCCTCCGCCGATTCCGTTGTGGTGCGGATGCCGCGATCGCGGATGGTCTGTTGATCGATCAC